>Ga0207422_1000567_pt1 | contig 107808 bp, 80 predicted proteins | sample MarCyaLeptolynsp_FD_187757 | JGI IMG/M metagenome (GOLD analysis project Ga0207422, IMG submission 187757) | Marine cyanobacterial communities from Panama - species 1 Leptolyngbya sp. (SPAdes) | ecosystem: Environmental > Aquatic > Marine > Unclassified | place: Panama: Panama City | collected...
GGGACTGAAAATCCCCGTGTCGGCAGTTCGATTCTGTCCCTGGGCACGGTCAAAGCCCCGGAGTTCCTTGGAAACAACCAAGACGAGCCCGGGGCTTTCTCGTAGTCGCGCGTACCGTTTCCGGCACCGAACGCACCCGATAGGAACCTCCGGCGTACGCAGAGCGTACGCAGCTGGCCAAGGGCCGGGAGGGGACTTTGTACGCTGGGGCGGTCACTTCACGGCCTTCAGGTGCCGCCCGCGGGGCAGCTTCTCGATCGCCTCGCGGTACACGTCGTCGGTGAGGTGACCGTAGGTCAGGTCGACCATGCGCGTCGTCGTGTGGCCCATCATGTCGGCGACGGCCTTCGAGTCCACGCCCGCTTGCTTGAGCCAGCTGCCGAACGTGCGGCGCAGATCCTTCGGCGTCGCCGCGGGCGAGACCTTGGCCACCTTGCAGTAGACGGCGAGGTCGCGGCCAGGGTTGTGCCAGGTCTCGAACATCAGTTCGCTGGCGCCGCGCTCGAGCTCGTGCTGGCGCACGGCCAGGTCGAGCCAAGGGCGCAGTTCGTCGGCGACCGGGACGTACCGATCGCGCGACCGGGCCTTCGTCCCGCGCAGGCGCAGCCGGCCGGCCTCGAGGTCGACGTCGCATCGGCGCATCCGCTCGACGTCGATCGCGTCGGCACCCGCCAGGGTCATGAGGGCGACCCAGATCTTCCGATGCGGCGGTGTCGCTGCGAGCAGTCGATCGAACTCGTCGCGGGTGAGCCAGCGCTCGCCGGGTTTGTAGTCGGCCGAGAACTTCGGGACGGTGCGCCGCGGGTCGTCGCAGGCACCGCGCTCGTTGGCGTACTTCAGTGCGAGCCGGAGCACGATGAGCTCTTTGTGGATCGTGTGCGCCTTGCGCCCCTGGGACTGCCGCTGGTGGACGTACGCGTTGACATCCTCGCGTGTCACGTCGGCGACCAGGGCGTCCGGGTTGAAGAACTCGCGTAGGCGCTTGGCCTTCTTCCGGTAGCTCTCGCGCGTGCCCTCCGCCTTCTGGGCGCAGTGCACGTCGGTCACGTAGTCGAGCGCCGCACCGATGGTCTCCTCCGCCTCGACTTCGACCGGCTGCCCGAGCTCTTTTTCCCGGAGCCGGCTGCGCGCGACCGCCTTGTCGGTGGTCTTGAGCGACCCGCGGGTGTAGCCTCGTTCGGGGTCGAACCAGCTTCCCCACCAGGGGCACTTGCAGTTGGTTCGCTTGGTGCCCGCGTTGGCGCAGGCGCGTCCGTGACGTTTGTACAGCTCTGCCATGGTTGCTCCTCGCGGGCCCGGAGCCACGCTTCGATGCGCTCGCGGCGGACCCGCAGAGCGCGGCCGACCCTACACGGACCGACTTCGTAGATCACCTGTCGCGCATAACGCTCGGAGATCTGGAGGTACTCGGCCACCTGGGCCGTCGTCATGAAGGCGCTCACCGCCGCCCCGCCCGCGCGATCGGCAGCGGCGCCCGCCACGGCTTCTTCGCCCTGCGCACGGCCAGGTAGGACGATGCCAACCCCGCCAGCGACACGACGAGGAGCCCGGCCGCCGCGCCCCAGAGGCCTTCGCGCAGGCCGAAGGCCACGCCGACGGCGGTGCCGTTGGCGGCGACGTAGGCGAGCCAGAACCGCATGCGTCGCGTCGGGCGCGGACGCCGATCGGGCAGCGGGCGCACGAGCTCTGGGTTCATCGCGACGAGCCGGCCGGGCTCGGGGCGCTTGGGGACGGGGCGGGTCACTTCCCGCCCCCGAGCAGCTTGGGCATCTTCCCGCCCTGGTACGCGGCCGACAGCTGCGGCGCGAGTGCGTCGCCGAGCGTCTGCCCGTTCGGCAGCACAACGTCGGCGAGGAACTCGCGCTCAACGGTGCTGATGCCGCTCTCGACGGCCTCGAGCTTCGCCTTTACGACGAGTGCCAGCGACCGCCAGGCGGAGCGCACGGCCTGGGCGTGCTGCTTCTGCGTCATGCCCTCGGAGTCGGGCTCGAGCAGGCGCATGCGGACCTGTCGCGGCGTCACGCCGTCGTCGCTGAGAATCGAGAATCCGACCATGGCCTCGCCAGACTCGTCGTCCCAGCCGGAGACGAACTGCTTAGCGCCGTAGCGCTTCAGCGTCTTCTCGATCTCCGAGCGCGATTGCGACACCGGAACGGTCGTGCGCGAGGCGTAGCGGGTCACGCGTGCCGCCTCTCGTACTCGTCGACGATCTTCTCAGCAACGTCGACCGCCGTGCGCGCGACCCGCTGGGGCGGCTCGAGGCCCTTGATGAGCGCGGCGGCGATCTGGGCGGCGATGCCCAGGACAACGCGCCGATGCTCGTCGTTGGGCGGCTTCGACGTCGGTCGGGGGCCGCCGGGGACGACGGCGCGTGGGTGGCGTGGAGTCATAGCGTTGCTCCCTCGATGGGCTCGCAGCGCTCGAGCGCGAACGCCTGCTTGCCGTCGTTGTTCTTGAGCTCGTCGGGCGTGACGCGAAACCAGTCGCCGCACGAGCACTTGAGGGTGAAGGCCTGGCGCGGGTGGACAGGCCAGACGATGGCGTCGTGGCCCTCGTGCGGGCCAAAGAGCGCCGACAGCTTCATCGACGCACCGTCCAGCCGACGCAGCGAACCGGCAGCGTCACGAGCCACCAGGCGCTCTTCAGCAGTCCGCCGAGTGCCATCCAGAAGAGGGCGGGCCAGCCGAAGAGGATTTCGAGGCCGAGGGCGTTGGGCGGTCGCTCTAGCATCGCGGCACCCACGCAAGGCCGGTGCGTTGGACCTTGCCGGCGCGCTTGAGCGCCGCCAGGTGCTGGCGAACGGCCAGCGGAGTGAGGCCGAGGCGCTTGGCGATCTGCGCCGGCCGCGTCATGCCGAGCTGCACCAGGCGCAGCACGCGCCATCGGGGCTGTAGGGGCATGCCGGGTCGCTTGGCCGCCCTGGGCGGACCGATGCGCGTCACCACGCCTTCTTCGACCAGCCAGCTCGACTCGATGCGGACGAGGCTCACGCTTTCTCCCCGAGCAGGCCGGTGAGACCCTCGTAGAAATCGCTGAGCAGACGCTCGACCTTCGACGCGTTGTCGGCGTCGATGTTCTCGATGAGCTCGACCGGCATCTCCACCTCGATCGAGGGCGGGCCTTGCAGCGTTACGCCGACCGGGTGAATCGAGACGTGCCCGATGTGCTTCTGGATGCGCTGGCAGTGGCTCATGCCCTCGCGAAAACGGCTCTGAATTCGTGGTCTCATCGCTCGTCGTCCTTCCCGGCCATGAGGCCGCAGAGGTTTTGCAGGTAGGCTTCGGTCTCGGGGTGCCAGCGCACCTCGTCGGCGTAAAGGGACATCACGTAGCCGTGGCTGTGCACGTGGCCGCGGTCGAGGGTGTGCACGACCTCATGCAGCACCGTGAGCTCGAGCTGAAAGTCGAGCCCGTCGCGCAGGACCTCGATCGAGCGCTTCGGGTACGAGCCGTCGACCGCCTCGCCGCGAGGCGCGCAGCCAAGCACAGGCTCGTCGATGCTCCGGTGCGAGCTCACCAGCTCCAGCTCGATGGCGGCGGGGCCAGGCTCGGATACGATGAGCAGCTCGCAGCCGGCGACCGCGTTGACCTCGACGACGGCCTGGCCGAGGGCGTCGACCAGCTCCGGCGCCGACGTCGAGTAGAGGTACGGCCCGGGCTCGAAGGGCTCGCAAGCGGCGAGGGCGAGCAGGGTGGCGAGAGCGAGTGGCCTCATCGGCGGCCGCCTCCGACGACGACCGCGCCGACGACGATGCCCAGGCCGAACCAGCCGGCAGCGATGAGAACGACCTCGAGGATACTCACAAGCCGAGCTCCTGCTTGGCTGCCTTGTGCGCAGCCAGGTAGCGCTCGCGGCCGTCGGCGCTCGCTGTCGAGTTGATGAATGCCTGCACCCGTGCCGCCAGCTGGATGAGCGTCGGGCGGGCGTCGTCGTCGAACTCGAGCACCGTGCGCCAGTCGTCGCTGGCCTGGGTCACTGCCGCATGCCCTTTCGTTTGAGCCAGCCGCGGGCGAGCTCTCGCAGCCTCGAGGGCTCCTCGTGCTCGGCCATTCGTCGCGCGAACTCCTTGAGCGACAGTCCCTCGCCGTACTCGCGATGCAGGTGCTTGAGGTGTTTCGTTTCGTTGGTCATGGTCTCGTCTTCGTCGTAGAAGCCTTCGGCGTCGAAGTACTCGATGAGCTCGTCGAAGCTCTGCTCGCTGGCGATGGCCTTGCGGGCCTTTTCGAGTGCGGTGTCGGTGATGCGGCGAATGAGCTCGCGGTGGACGCCCAAGATGTCGCCGGCCTCGCGACCGTTGTGAGAGCGCCGCTCCCCCACCTCGATCGCGCAGGTGTCTTTCATCGTCTCCAGCCGGGCCAGCATGTCGGCTTCGCGTTTGGGCCAGCGCCGCTTGTGCGTCGAGTAGCCGTTGCGCACGGGGTTGCGGTTGTCGCTCTCGAGCGAAAGGCCGCCGTCTTCGGACACCGCGAGCAGAAGGTGCGCTCGGCAGCCGACCCAGGGGCAGGGCCCTTCGCGACGCTGCGCCCTGCACTCGCCCCAGGTATCGGGCGCGTCGGGATGTCGCGGCGTAACGAAGAGCGGCAGCTGCACCCATGGCTTCGGCATGCGCCTCCCTAGAACGGGATGTCGTCGTCGGGCCCGGCGTGCGACGAATCGCCCCAGCCGTCATCGGCAGGCGAGGGCGCGGCGACTGCGGGCACGTCGTGCTCGGGAACCTCGGCGAGCTTGCTCGACATCAGGCCCGCGAACTCGGCGCGCTTCGCCTCGTCGAGCTGCGAAATCTTGAGCACGCCCCCGCCCTGGGCATTGACCCAGGCCACCTTCGCCCGGGTCTTACCGTCGTAGGTGTCGTGCTCCACAGTGAGCGACACGGGCTGGCGCAACTCCTGGCGCTCGACGTCGAGGATGTCGTTGCCCCGAAACCCGCAGTAGCGAAGCGACTCGGTTGTTCGCTCCCACGTCTTCGTCGTGAAGAAGCCGTACCAGGTGATGGTGCGGCCGGCATACGCGCCGTCGAGAATCTGAAAGCGAACCGCGACCTGTTTCTTGCCGTTCTTCGACTCGCACAGATGGGCGTAGGCCGTCGACCCGTGCTCGTTCGCGCTCTCGGCTGCGACGGCGTTGTAGTACCCCTCGGGGATGAGCTCCATGACTAGCTGTTTCCTTCCTGCGCCGCGCTCGCGCGGGCTTTGACCTTCATCAGGTAGCGGGACAACCTCGCTTCGTCGGTGACGCCCTTGCAGGCGTCCTTCACCGTCTGCGTGTAGTCGTCGTCGCCGATTCGCTCGAGCTCGGCCTGGATGAGCTTGAGGAGCTCTTTCGCGTCGGCCTTTTCGCCGACCTCGAGAGCGGCCGCGAACGGCCCCCAGGGGTTGCCGTGCTCCATCTCGACCTGGTCGGGCATCGGGACGCGGGACTTCGCGTCGTAGGCGGCAGCGTGCACCAGGCGGATGAGGCGTCTGCCGGTCCGGTAGCCGCGGGCGCGCTCTCCGTCGTCCAGAGAGCCGGCGCCGCCTTCGAAGCAGCAGTACCCGAGGACGTCGACCCATTCGGCAATCTGGCCGGCGAACTTGTCGTGCGCTCGGATAACGTAGCGGTCGTAGTCTTCACCCTCCGGGTTCTTGAAGGGCTTCACCATCGAGTGGGCGACGATGATGATGTGCATGCCGCGCTTGCGCAGACGGTCGAGGTCGACGAACAAGTCGCGTAGCTCGTCGAGCGCCATCGAGTAGCCCTTGCCGTAGCCGAACTGCTCGATGCTCGTGATCTCCTTGCCGCGCTTGTTGAACTCGTTCTGTCGGCCCGAGTAGCGCGCGCAGATGTCCGCCCAGATGAGCGCCTCGAGCCGGTCGGCGCTGTCGATAACGAGCGTCTTGTACTCGTGCTTGTTGGCGAGCAGATCGCGAACGGCCGCGCGGACCTCGGCGAGCGTCTCGGGCGCGCCGGCCTCGAACGGGTATCGCGCGACGTCGAGCTCGTCGCTGCCGCTCTCGATGTCGATGACGATCGGCGCCGGCGCGTGGGCCGCCAGTGTCGTCTTGCCGACCGCGTGCGGGCCGTAGAAGCAGAAGCGGCGCGCGCCGGCCTTGCGGCCGCGCGAGACCGAGCCGAGCTTACTCGGCGGGGGTACCGGCATCTGCCGGTGTTGCTGTTGGGGCATCCTGAAGTTCCTCGTGTGGGTTCACGTCGATGAATCGGTGGTCGTCGTCGATGGAGGTCGACTTCGTGCAGACCTCCCAGTACTCGCAGCGCCGGCCGTACTGCTCGCAGGCGTCGGGGTTGCGGGGCCAGGCGAGCTCGCCCATGTCGGCTCCGGCGAGCTGGTGTTTGCGCAGCATCTGGGCGAGCTGCCAGATATCGAACCGGTACTCGTCGAGCTCCTCGTCGAGGCGAACGACGTCGCCGCGCGCGTAGTAGGCGTTTGGGTACTCGGCGATGTGCTCGCGCAGACGCAGGCGATACTCGTCGAGGGGTTCGTCCTCGAGGCGCTGGCGAGAGTCGAGGCGCGGCGCATCTTTCCAGCCGGAGCCGTCGCACTCGACGCACCTCTCAACGCGGACGTCGTCGCCCTCTCCGACGTGAATCTCGCCAGTCCCTTGAACACCACCGCGGCCGCCACCGCATGGTTTGCATCCGGTGCCCTTGGTGTATCGGCGCGACTCCTCGGGCGTCGCGAGCTTCTGCTGTAGGCTCGGCCGCCGAGCGACGTCGTACAGGCAGCGAGCGACGTCGATGCCCAGGGTGGCGCGCAGGCCATCGACGTACGTCGAGACCTGGCCGTCCATGCGCAGGCGCAGCCAGTAGTCCGAGCCGGGCGATAGGTCCGAGTTCGTCGTCTTGTGCTCGACCAACAGGTACTCGCCCGTCTCGGCGTCCTGCACCAGAGCGTCGATCTTGCCGCCGAGGCGAAACGTACGACTCGCGTGCCCCGTTGCGGGGTTCAGCACTGGAGCATCGAAGCGAGACTCGACGGCAATAACGACAAGACGCTCCATGTCGTCGCGCCAGCGCAGGTGGTAGCCGCGCAGGAGTTCCTCCGCCCGGATGTCGTAAATTGGGTCGAGGTCGTCGCTCTTGCCAGCAGCGATCGCATCGAAGGCCTGCGAGAGTGGTTGAATCCCGGACGAGCCGCCGAGCCAGGCGAGCCACCAGGCTTCAAGGCCGTTGTGAAACAGCGTTCCGAACGACAGCGCCACGCCCTTGCGGATAGGCCGGCGGCCGAGCTCGTAGCTGTAGTAGTGAAGGCGAGGACAACGGCGGAGGGCCTTCGCTCGTGAGTTCGTGAGCGTTTCCATCGCGAAATCTCCAACCCCGGCGAAAGACGCAGCCGGGTTAGTGCGGGTTGCGGAGGGCTACGGGAGGGCGTTGACTTCGTCGGCCAACTTGCCGGCGAACGCTTCGGCGAGTTCCATCGCGCGGACGAGGCCGTCGGCGCCGAGGCTGAGCGAAACCCAGTCGGCGTCATCGCTCGACATGCCGTCAGCGAGCCAGACCGCGGCATTCAGCCAGCGCTCGGCGAGCTTGGCGAAGTCGTCGGCCAGGTCGGGGCGACGCTCGCGGAGCTGCTCGAGCTGCTTGACGAGACCAAGGTGCTCGATGAGCGTTTCGCGCGGCGGCTTGAGCTCGAAGACGTTGCCGACGTCGACCGGCGGTTGCGGCGACATGGCTACGCGACCTCAGCCAGCGGCTCGCGGGCCGACGACACGTCGACGTCGTAGTCGCGCTCGATGTCGTCGAGCGACACGTCGCCGCTTACCGTGACGGCGAGGTCGGTGTGGCATCGCTTGCAGCGCGCGCCGATCATCCGATCGCCGTCTTCCGAGAGCATCTGCCAGAGGTAGCGGTGGCTGGTACCCCGCCGGAGCGCGCTAGGCGAGCGCTTCAAACTGTCGTGATAGGCGTGCGAGCACGCCTTCGTCCGTTCCCCATCCATATGTCTCAGACTAATATGTGGCTGCCGCATAAACAACCCCAAGATAGGAGCCTGAGACATATTTTAGGGCAGGTCGATCAGCTCGCGGGCGCCTTTGCCCACGTTTTCAGCCGATTGCGGCCCGCAATTCTCGGGGCCGGCTAGCATGTTTTCGGCTGTCGCGAGCTGAATCTCGAAAAGGGACGGGGCCGCGGCAGCGATCGCCGCGCCCAGCCGCATCCACTCTCGCAAGCCCGTGCGGTCGTGACCTTCCCCCATGTGCGCCGGTGTACCACGGGCTAACCACGTTCACGGACAGCAAAAAGCGATTGAGTCTCGGTTTTTACGGCCGCGCCCGGGAGTGGCGGAAAAATGAACTGCCGGAAAAAAGTGAGGTCCGGCCTACTAACTCAAGGCAGGGGAGCTCAATCCGGACTAGCACTCCCGAACCGTCGGTTCCGTCGAACCATCGCGGCGGAACCGCCGGGATTAGTCCTCGTCGGGGAGGGGGAGGCCTTCAAGGGCCGCTTGGCCCTCGTCGCTGATCTTCAGCTTGTCGAGCATCCCTCGAAGGTTCTCGATCTGCAGCTTGAAGAGGTCTGGGTGTTCGCGTTGCAAGAGCTGCCCGTACCTTAACCAGAGCGCCTCATGGACACCCAGCTGCGGCGTTGGGTCGGGGATGTCTAAAGCCTTCGCAATGGCTGGTACGGCGGCAGCAGCGGCCATCCTGCCCGTCTCGATCGACGAGATAGTGCTCTGCTCGACGCCGACAATTTCGCCGAGCTCCGCCTGGGTCCATCCCCGAAGCTTTCGCACACGGCGCATCTCGTTGCGCCAAGCATCGGTCGTTCGAATCTCCGACTCACTCACAGCCTTCTGTATCTCCAGGCGCGTGGTCCGGCCGGGTAGCGGAGTTCGCATTCGATATGGGTACTACTTAGCGGCATGACGTTGAATCATATATCGGTGACCACAACCTTGCGGAGAAAAATGTCCCAGCCTAATATTCGCCGCGATGGTTGGGGAACGGATTCGGACCTTTCGGGTCGCCGAGGGTCTAACACAGCAACAGCTGGCCGCGAGAGCGGGGCTCACGCAGAGCGCGATTTCCTCGTACGAGTCGGGGCGCGCGGAACCCTCACTCGAGACACTTCGGCAGCTTGCGCGCGCCCTCAAAATTCAGCCGCGTGACCTTCTTCCCGATCTGCCAACGGGCAGGGACGCGCCCGCGGGGGCCGAGTGAGCGTCGCGACGTCAGTCGCGGAGCCGGCCCGCGATGAACACGACGAATCCGGCCGCCGCCGCGAGAATGCCCATGCCCATCCACGAGGCGCTCTCCGTGGCCACGCCTGCCGAGCAGAGCGGCATACCGCCGACCAGCAGCATCATGCCGATCGCCTTGAGCCCGCTGCCGGAGCTCTTGGTCGAGACGTGCAACGGCTGCTGTGCCGTGGCGCCCGGGGCCATCTGGGGAGCGCTCGGCGGCAGGTCGAGGCGCTCGCCGCAGTACCGGCACTTGATGGCGGTGGGCTGGATCTGCTCGCCGCAGTACGGGCAGGTCTTCAACGCGGTCATCGGGGTCGGCGGTGGCTGGGGCATAGCGCCGAACCATGGTCGCCGAATCCGCTGGCACGACCAATCGCTCAGATTGAGGGAGCCCAAGGGGCCGCGTACTCGGCGCGCCGATTCGTAGACAACTTTGAGTCACCGCCACCGATAAGCCGCGCGTGTCCCCGCGCGCAGAAGGAGCGAGGCTGATGGCCCGCAAGTACCGCAAGGTCGAGGTTGCCCTTTGGGGCGACGCTCGATTTCGCCGCCTGAGCTCCGCGCCGCCGAACGCGCAGGACCTGTTCATCGCCCTGCTGATCGGCAAGCACACGCTCCCCATCCCCGGCGTTGTCCCGGCGACGCCAGAGGAGCTCGCGGCGTCGATGCGGTGGACCGAAGCCTTTGGCGCAGGCTTCGACGAAGCCTTTCGCAAAGCCTTCGACGAAGTGTGCGCAGAGGGTCTCGCGGAGGTCGACCCCGAGGGGCTCATCTACCTGCCTCGCGCGCTGCTGGATGGCAAGGGTCGACCCCGGGAGAGCAACAAGCCGGAGTCCCCTAACGTGCTCCGAGGGTGGGGTAAGTGCTGGGATGACGTCCCCGAGTGCGGGCTAAAAGACAAGATTTATCGGGACCTTGAATCCTTCGCGAAAGCCTTGGGCGCATCCTTCGCGAAAGCCTTCGGCGAAGCCTTCGAGGAACCCTGCGGCCATCCTTCGCCGAATCAGGAACAGGAACAGGAACAGGAACAGAAAGAGAAAATAACCTTGTCCCGACCCCTGGCGGAGTCGGGCTCCGGCGCCCGGGAGGGCACTCGGGAGAGCAAGCCCCCTCCGGAGCCAGAGCGACGCAGCCAGCGGCCGAGACCGAAGCGGTCGCTGCCGGAACGCGCCTGGAAGCTGGCCGACTACCTGCGCCGCCATCTGCTGCGCTGGAAGCCCGACCACGCCATTGGCAAAGGCGCGACCTCCGAAGCCAAGTGGGACACCTCGCCGACGCGCCGGTCCTGGGCCCAGGCGGCCGAGCTCATGCTTCGCGACGCTCGAGGCGGTGACGGCCGAGACTTGGACCGCACGCTCGAGATCATCCGCTGGCTCTTCGGCGAGAACCAGCAGCGCGAGAGCGGTCGCTTCCGCGTGGAGTCGATGGCGTCGCTTCGCAAGAAGTGGGACGCGCTCGACGACGCGAGTAGGCCCCGCCGGGTTAACGGCGAGCCGCAGCGCAAGAGCTTCGACGAGCTCTACGAGGGCTACGAGGTGCACTCGTGAGTCGAGAGCTTCCGCACAACGAGAACGCAGAGCGCTCGGTGCTCGGTGCGGTGCTCGTGCGCCCCGAGGTCCTCGACGCCATCGACCTGTGCGCCGAGGACTTCTTCGACCCGCGGGCCCGGGCAGTCTGGAATGCCTTCGGCGAGATTCGGTCGCTGGGGCGCGCCATTGACTCGCGCACCGTCGAGGAGTCGCTGAGACGCTCCGGCGCCTTCGATGCCGTCGGCGGTTTGCCGTACGTCTCGCAGCTTGCTCTCGACACGCCGACCGCGGGCAACGCCAGCCACTACGCTGCAATCGTCCGCGAGTACTCGACGACTCGGCAAACGATGCTCGCTGCGTCCGAGCTGGTCGAGGCCGGCTACACCGGTCTCGCTCGCGGCGATGACCTTTTGGCTCAGTTTCGCGAGGCCGCTCGCGGCATCCGTCCTTCCCAGCGGCATCGCGTCTACAGCGCGCGCGACCTCGCGGAGCGTCGAACGCGTGAGCTCGTGAAGGCGAGTGAGCAGCAGGCGCGCGGTGAGACACCTGGCCGCGTGCCGACGGGGATGTTCGCGCTCGACGAGATCATCGGTGGGCTGCCGCGCGGTAACCACGTGGGGCTCGTCGCGCAGACTGGCCACGGCAAGACCGCGACGCTGATGCACATGGCCTTTCACGCTCCGGTGCCGGCGCTCTACTTCACGTTCGAGGAACTCGAGCGCGACTTGGTCGACCGCTTCATGGCGGCGCGCACGGGGATTCCGGGTATTGCCATCTCGACGCTGCGGCTGAACGCTGAAGACTTCGCCAACCTGGTCGGCAGCGTCGACCAGGTGCCGAACGACGTGCACTTCGTCGCTGGCCGCGGCATGAGCGACGAGGAGGTCGCACGCACTGCGCGGCAGGTCGGCGCTGAGCTTGGCGTCGGCCTGGTGGTCGTGGACTACTTGAATCGCGTGCGCCTCTCGGCATCGCCGAAGCTGCGCACTGACGAGCGCATGCGACATGCCGTCGGTCTGTTCGACGACGCGTGCGGCGTGCTCGACTGCGCGTGGGTGACCGCGGCGCAGGTCAACCGAGATCCAGGAAAGCAGAACAGGCCGCCGCGCATCACCGATGCGCGCGAGTGTGCGGCCATCGAGGAGTACTCAAAACTCGGCCTGGTCGTTCACAGGCCCAACAAGGGCCGTCCTCGCGATGAGGGCGGCGACGACGAGCTCGACGTCATCGTGGACAAGCAGAACCTGGGCCCGGACCAGGCGATTGCTCGCTTCGGATGGCACGGCCCGACGATGACCATCTCGCCGTGGCGAGAGTGACTGGGGGAACCTGTGGGTGAAGAGAAAAACAGCGAGCCGCTCAGCGCCGACGAGGCCGCGGACCGCTTGCTCGCGTATGCCGATGAGCTCGAGCGCCGGATGGGGGGCAAGGGTTCGGAGGGCGCGCATTGGCTCCGCGAGAGTCTGCTGTTGCAGCGGGCTGTGGCGAAACACAACAAGCGGGCCGACCAGTTCCGATGAGCTTCTACGAGGTAGCGCACGCCGAGTGCATCGGAGCGATGGGGGCGATGGAGTCTGGGAGCGTCGACGTCGTGATCTCCGACCCGCCGTACTCCGAGCACGTCCACGCCAATGGCTGGGCCGGCAAAGACACGGGCGTCTACGGCGAGCGCGTCGACTTTGGCTTCGAGCATCTCGACCCAGAGACGCTGTCCTGGTCGGCCTATCACATGGCCAGGCTCGCGCGACGCTGGATCGCTGTCTTTACCGACCTAGAGTCGATCGGCGATTGGAAGCGTGCGTTCGAGGGCCGAGGCGTCGAGTACGTCCGTTCGATGGTCTGGACAAAGCGCGGTGGCCAACCGCAGCGCACCGGAGACAGGCCGGCGGCGCACGCTGAGGGGCTGGTGCTTTGCCACCAGCGCAAGCCGAACGGGAAGCCGATGCAGAAGCGTTGGAACGGTGGCGGACGCGGCAACGTGTTCGAGCACGCGGTCGTGAAGGACCGTGTGGCGAACGCTGTGCCTGTGCGGGTGCACAAGACCCAGAAGCCGCTCAAGCTCATGCGCGAGCTCGTCACGCTCTTCAGCGACCCGGGCGAGCTAATCCTGGACCCATTCGCGGGCAGCGGCACGACGGGCGTCGCAGCCAAGTTGCTCGGACGCCGGTTCGTCGGCTTCGAGCGCGACAGGGACATTTGTGCGGAGGCGCAGAGGCGCATCGCGAAGACCTACGCACCGAGGGCGGTGCGCGAAGCCTTGGAGGGCAAAAAGACCGATGGCAAAAGTGCAGACTGAACTACCGGGGACCGAGCGGCCCAGCATCGAGCCGCTGGACGAAGCGACCAGCGACTACCTGCAGGCGCGCGACGAGTACAATCGCTGGAAGCGAAAGAAGGCCGACGCGCGAGCTCATCTCGAGGCCGAGATGGAAGAGCATGGCGACAACCTCGAACGCGATATCGGCGGCGCGCTCGTCTACGACTTCTACGACGGCGAGACGCAGCACCAGGTCGTGCTCGAGACCAAGCGCAAGCTCAAGGTGCACACCAAGCCAGCACCAGCGAGCGCGAACGACAACGAGGGCGATGGCAAGAGCGAGTTGACCGAGGACGATGTCGACGACGCCTACGCCGAGGCGTTTGGCGATGACGACTTCGACGACGACGACTTCGACCCGCCGCCGTCGCAGGGCATGGGGCAACCGGAGCAGACGCTCGGATAGCCATGAGCTCGCAGGTCGCCATGTTCGAGTTGCCGTCGCTCGAGTTCGTCGTGCTCGGCACGCCCGTGACCCAGGGGTCGAAGGCTGTAGCCGGGTACGCGGGCGAGCGCATTCCGACCAGGAAGGGCGTCGCGATTCTGAAGCCGCGCGCCATCCTCGTCGAGCAGTCGAACATGGCGACCGAGACGCGCAAGGCGCACAGGCTCAAGCGCTGGCGCGAGACGATTGCGATGACTGCGATGCGTGTCGTCCAGCGTGACAACTGGCAGCGGGTCGCCGGACCGGTGAACCTGTGCTGCGAGTTCGTGTTCACGCGGCCCAAATCGCACTTCGTTGGCGGCGACCGGATGCGTGGCCGGCTCACGGCCAAGGCGCCCTCGCATCACGTAGGCTACCCCGACCAGGACAAGCTGCTGCGTGCCGTGGGCGATGCGCTCACCGGCATCGCCTACGACGACGACTCGCAGGTCGTCTCCCACGACGGGTCGCTCAAGCGCTGGTCGCACAGCGCCCTCGGCAGGCCCGGCGTGCGGGTGACCGTGCGGAGGCTGGCGTGAGCTTGCCAAGGGCCAAGGCGCTGGGGCCGGCTCGACTGGCCTCGCACGTGGGTGCGGTGACGCCCTGCAAGGCTGGCTTACGCGAGAAGGCCCCTGGCAGGCTGGCTGTGCCCCTGGAACGCCTCCGGTGCGGCACGTGTGTGGGTAGGTGGTTTGGGCGGCGTGGTGGGGCTCTCAGGGGGCTTCTCGGCGATGCGCGAAATCGGACCGCTGTGATGCTGTTCGTTGCGATTGGCGTCGCTAACAGCACGAAATCATTACGTGTGGGTGCGACTGCGCTAGGGCGTAAGGCACTGAAATCGTTGGCAGCAAGCGACGGGAGTGGGGCAAAATGAGCGCTCGTAAGTGCTTGGAAAGACGTCGAGTGGCGGCTAAGTATCGATTTTTCTTAGGGGTTCTAAGGACAGCCCGCCCGCTCCCGAACACCGAATTTGGATTTCGGTCTGGCCCAAAACTCCAAGCGGAGCGGAATTAGTACATGCCTGCTGGAAAAAAGGCCGACCAGAAGCCGACCCTCACCGAGGAGCTCGACGTGTTTCGCGGCGCCGAACCCGAGGCCGGAATCGCGATCATCGTCGCCGACACCCAGGCCGTGAAGGTGCTCGCCGCGTGGTCGCTGTTCCGCGTGCCGAAGTGGGTTCGACCTCGAGGGCGGCGCCCGCCGGAGAGCGACCCGGGCGATCTTTTCGAGTGGCTGTGGGCGCCGGTCTGGCGACGCATCGACTTCGAAGATTTTGCGCGCGCCGCCGGCATGGCGCCGCACACCGCCGAACTCAAGCTGCGCATGTGCGTGCACGCACGGATGGCCTACCCCGACGGTTCGTTGTCGGAACCGGCGCAGCGTCTACTTCGATCGTACGTGCGGTCGAAGGTTCCGAGGCCGCGCCGCCAGAAAGAGACGGCAGGCAAGCCGCTCGCTGAGGAGACCTGATGTCGTCACGACTCAAACCTCGAACGAAATCGAACCAGGGCCGCCCCGCGAAGCACGGGCTTCGCCGAGGCGAAGGGGAGGACGGCGACAAGGGCGCCGAGCTCTACAAAGACTTCGTCGCGAACGCGCGCGCGAAAATCGAGGACTGCGACGACGCACTCGAGCGAGCCGAAGTCATGCTCGACATGCTCACAGAGGCGTCGCTGCGCACGCTTGAGGGGCGCGGCACGACCGCGATGAACAAAGAGCTGCGCGCGTTCGCATCGAGTATTGCGCGACTGATTCCGAAGGTGAGGCTGTACGCGGCCGAGCAGGTTGTTCTCGGCAACCGGGTACCGACGAAGCCGACGAACAAGGCCGGCGGCGGCAAGATGCGCGAGGTCGTCCAGGCTACCGACGCCGACGCGGACGAAGAGTCCGCTGCGTTGCCCGCGCCGATGCGCCGGGGATGACGCAGAGCGCCCAGCACGCCGCAACGGAGATTCTCGCCGCCGAGCAGCTCGGCGGGCGCTTCGTTGACATCGCGGTCGACATCCGCAGCTGGGGCCGGGACCCGTCGGCGAAGAAGCCGCACTATGAGTCGAGCAAGTCGCTGCTGTCGGCTGGCGGGGTGTGGGACCGGCGCCTTTCGAAGTGGACCGACCGCAGCCCGAGCCGCTATCTCACCTGGCACGTTCACGCGGGCCAGGAGCACAGCATCGACTGGTTCGGTCGATGGCTCGAGGCGTACATCGCGGGCGACCGCCTGGTCGGCTTCGAGGACGTCTACTCGATGCTCAATGTCGGCGGTCGGCGCGGCGGCAAGTCGGACGCGTCGGCGAAGCTGCTCGCGCTCTTCGGCGTGGCCGTGCCCGAGTCGATCGTGTGGCTCATCTGCCCGGCGCTGCGCAAGACCGAGGAGCTCCGCCGCATCTTCCGTAGCATCCCGAGTGGCACCGAGCCGGGCGCTTGGGGCCGCTGGTCGGCCGGGCAGGGCAAGCTGACGCTCTGGACGGGCACCGAGTACGAGTTCCGCACGGGCGACAGCGCTGAGCTCGTGAAGGATGGCCGCTGCGACGTCGGCTTGCTGAACGAGTCGCAGATGATGGAGAACGGCGTCTACCGGAACGTGCGTGCGCCGATCGCCGACACCGGCGGACTCATCATGCTCACGGCCAACCCGCCCGACACCGAGCGCGGCTTCTGGGTACAGGATGTCTACGACGCTGCCCGCGGCGGGACGCCGGGCTGGGTGTTCTTCGAGTTCGCCAGCGAGAACAACCCAACCATCGACCACCGGGCACTCGAGACCATGCGCGACGACCCCGCCATCGGCGAGGACGAGTACTTGCGCGAGGTCAAAGGCCAGTTCCTGGCGGTCGGCGACCGGGTCTACAACAGCTGGTCGCCGCGGCTGAACGTGCGCGAAATCCCCGACCAGATGGAGCCCTGGGCGCGCGAGTTCACACCCGAGTACCTCAACGGCTGGGCTTTCGACCTGGTGGCCGTCGCCGACTTCCAGCGGCAGCCGATGGTCGCCTCGGTCTGGGACTTCTTTCGAGACCCGAGCGGTATCGTGCACGCCTGGTGCATCGCGAGCGTCTCGCCGGACGGCGACGAGTTCGCCTTGATGGACGCGGTCGACGACAAGGGCCGCGAGATAGCCCGCGACACATCGCCGCAGGCCATGTGCTTCGTCGCCGACGCCACCGGCGAGTACCAGGACGCCGGGCGCAACCCTGGCAAGAACTCGTGGGAGTACCTCGAGAGTCGCGGGTATCGCGTCTTCGCCCCCGACGCACGGCTACGACGCAAGAACCCCGATGTGCTTGAGACGGTGCGCACGGCGAACGCCATGATGCGCACGTCGTCGGGGCACCACCGCATCAACGCGCTGCCGGGCGCGCTCCAGGTAGTCAAGGCCTGCGCCCGCTGGAAGAACAAGAACGGCTATCCCAACAAGATGAGCCAATGGGCCCACGTCGGCGACACGGTTCGCTACATGGCTCACCGCTTCTTCCCGCGCACCAAGCGCTTTTCGAAGTTCGAGTACGAGCTCGTCGAGCCGGCGACGACCTCGCGCGACCGCGAGCTCGATGGCTTTTAGGCCTTAGATCGACGGCGCGAGATTGACCGTTTCGAATGCTCGCCGATTTTGGCTGAGCATGGCGGGCTGGAGTCCGTATACGGGGGACGCGCCGGAGTCTGCGCTGCGGCGCGCCCCTGAGATTCCCGACGACCCTGGGTCGGACATGCAGTCGTTTCGGATCCACCGCAGCGACGAGGCATGGGTCGGCCACCCGGGCACGAAGCTCACCGTCCGCAAGCTGCTCGCGTCGTACGCCCTGGCCGAGCAGGGCGAGCCCGAGCGGATGATCGAAATCTTCGACGACCGCCTGCGCATCGATGGCCATATGCGCGACGCCTTCGAGACGCGCGAAGAGGACGTCGCCGCCGCGTCGTGGATTCTGCTGCCGGGCGACAACTCGGCCCTCGCCAAGCGCGTCGTCGAGCTGTGCACCCGGGCGCTCCAGGACGTTCCCCACCTGGTGCAGACGCTCGAGCACATGGAGACGGCGCTGCGCTACGGCTACGCGTACGCGGAGATCGACTGGCAGCGCGTCGACGGCCTGGTCGTGCCGAGGTGCTTCTACCCGGTCTGGCCCGGGCACTTCAAGTTCGACATGGGTACCGACGAGCCCTTGTTGCGCACGGCTGAGAACCGCAGCAAGGGCGAGCCGCTCGCCCCCGGTCGCTGGTGGGGGCTGTGGCGCCGCGGCCGCAAGAAGGCCACCGCCGGACTGATGACCACCTGCGCGATTTGGTCGATGTTCAAGACCTACGGCGTGCGGGACTGGATGCGGTTTATGGACCGCTACGGGCTGCCGTACAGCTACGCGAGCTATCAGAATCTCGCCCCCGACGAGCGCAAGGAACTCAAGCGCATGATGCAGATGCTTGGCTCCGACGGCTGGGCAGTCTTCTCGGCCAACGTTGACGTCAAGATGGTTGAGGCCATGCGCTCCGGCAAGGCCGAGGACGTGCACGGAGCAATGGTGGCGCTCTGCAATGCGGAGGTTGCGAAACTCGTGACCGGCTCGACGATTGCCAGCGAGGCCGGCGACAACGGCAGCTACGCCCTCGCTAGCGAGCAAGGCGGCCGTGTCTTTCACCGCAAACTGCGCGACGCGACGAAGCTTGCCGAATCGTTTCGCGACTGCGTGCTGCGTCCGTTCGTCAAGTACAATGGCTTCGACACCATCGCGCCGAAGATTCGGTTTCACGTCGTGCGCTACCAAGCGCCGAATGACCGAGCGCTCACGTTCCGCCACGTGCAAGGCTTGGGCGTTCCGGTGAGCCGGCAGCAGGTACAGACCGAGCTCCAGATCCAGGAGCCTGTCGACGACAACGACATCCTGCAGCCCCTCATCGAACCGCCTTCGATTCGGGAGACCTCCGATGCGGCTTGATAAGGGGGCACAGCTGCCCGGAGTCCAAGGACTCACCGACAAGCTCGTGGCCGACTTGTTGCCCGAGTACTTCACCGGCGAGTTGCGTACGAGCGCGCCGCCGCGCGTCCTCGCGGCCAACGGCCAGGGGCTCAGCCGCGACGAGCGCGTCGAGCTTCTCGAGCAGCTGAATGCTGGCAAGCATGTAGAGCTCGACATCGAAATCATCGCGAGCATCGAGCCGGCCAAGCCCTTGCCCCTGCCGGCGTCGCAGCGCGAGCTCGCGAATGCGAACTTTTCCCGGTTTCATTCGGTTGGCATCGCGAGCTTCATCCGCTCGTTCAAAGATCAGCCGTTTCTGCGCGACCACAACCAGGGGACCATCCTGGCTAAGGGCGGGACTATCACGGCGGCCGATTACCGCCGCGGGGACGACGGCGGCTACGAGTTCATTCAGCGCGTCCGCCTCGTCGAGCCGTGGGCCGTGCGCGGAGTCCTCAACGACAACATCAAGGAATTCTCGATCGGGTGGATGTGGCGCGGCGGCACTTGGGACGACCTCAAGACCGCGTTGCAGTGTTCGGTCTGCCGCACGTCGCTCTTCGGCTCGGACTGCCCTTGTTGGCCGGGTGACGTCATGGAGGGCGACGACGGGGAACCGGTCATCGTCGAGGCACTTTGGCTTTCGCGGCACGTCTACGGAATCGAGACGTCGGCCGTTTTGTACCCGGCCGTTGAGGGCACGGGGATTTTCGACATGAGCGCGTTGCGCGCTCTCAAACAGCGAGGACACGGGAAGATGGACAAGATTCTCAAGCAATTGGGGCTGTCCGAGGACTCGAGCCGCGAAGATGCTCTGGCCGCGATCAAGCAGCTCCAGGAGAAGGCGTCGAACGACGTCGACTCGTCGGCGCTGTCGCGGCTCGAATCTCGGGCCGATGCCGCGGGCAAAGACAACGAGCGGCTCGAAACGCTGCTTGCCGCCGAGCGCGAGGCGCACGCCGCGGCCAAGGTGCAGCTCGATGCAGCTCGCGCCGAGCTCGCGGGGCTGGCCGAAGCCGCTGAGGAGGCCAAGGCGGCCGAGGATCAGGCGCGCATCGACGGCCTGGTCGAGCGCGCGAAGAACGAGGGGCGACTCCCGATTCAACGCGACGCCAAAGGCGACGAGGTCGAAAGCGGACTCGAAAAGAGCATCCGCAATATCGCCAAGACCAGCGGCTTCGAGGTCGCGAGCGAGTACGTCTCCGGCCTGGCCCAGGTGGCCCCGCTGTCGCAGACGGCTCAGTCGTCGACCGTCACCAAGACTCGAACCTCGGAGGGCGGAGACGCGGCCAGCCAGCTCACCGAGAACCAGCTCAAGGTCGCAAAGCAACTCGGTCTCACGGCTGAGCAGTACCTCGCGCAACTCAACAAGTCGCAGGCGACCAACTAGGAGGGCGTCATGGCAGCACTCACGCAAGATCGAAACACGCCGCGAAAGCGCCTGCGCGACACGTTCGTCGGCGGCGTTGCGGCAAGCACCATCATCTACGCGGGCGCACTCGTCGCGCGCAACGCGGCGGGCTATCTCGTTCCGGCAGCCCCCACGGTCGGCCTGGTTGTCGTTGGCCGAGCCGCCGAACGTGTCGACAACTCCGGCGGCGGAGACGGCGACTTGACCTGCAAGGTCGAGACGGGCGTCTTCAAGTACGAGAACGCAGCTGGCGGCGCCGCCGTCGAGCAGGCCGACGTTCTCGGCACGGCCCAGGCGGAGGTCGCCGACGACCAGACGGTCGCAGGCCCGACGCACGGAACCAACAACATCGCTGCGGGCCGAATCGTCGAGCTCGAGAGCGACGGCGTTTGGGTCGCCCTCGGCCTGTAGGAGGCAATCGACATGGGTATTCTCGACAAACAGAAAGTCGTCGACGCCGAAGTTGGCTTCCGAGCCATCTTCGAGGAGCAGATGCTCGGCCAGGAAGCCCGACCGAGCGAGATGATGCTCCAGGAGTACAACACCGGGAATCCGCGTGAGGTACTGAAGTGGCTCGAGCGCCAGAACGGCGTTGTGGAGTGGACGGGCGACCGCATCTACGACAAGGCCCGGGCGTTCGAGAAGGCACTGGCGGTCAAGAAGTGGTCCGTCGGCCTCGAGGTCGAAGCCGAGGACATCGAAGACGATCGGCTCATGCTGTATACGCCCGTCATCCGCGAGATGGCGGACGACTTCGTGCAGCACAAGTGGGACCTCATCACCACGAAGCTGAAAGCCGGCTTCGGCGGCTCCGAGGGCCTGGCTTACGACGGGCAGTTCTTCTTCGACACCGACCACCGGGACGGCCCGGACGGGGACGTGCAAGTCAACATGGGCACGGCCGCGCTCACCGCGGACGCCTTCGACGCCGCGCGCATTGCGATGCGCAAGATCAAGAAGGCGAACAACAAGACGGCGAACGTGCGTCCGACGCACATCGTCGTTGGCCCGGACCTCGAGCCCACGGCCGAGAACCTGTTCAACCTCGACCGCCTGGCCAACGGCGCCGATAACCGGCTTCGGGGCGCCGTGCAGATCGTCGTGTCCAACGAGCTCGCCGACCAGCCCGCGTACTGGTTCCTCATGGACCTGTCGAAGGTCATGAAGCCGTTCGCGATGCTGAGCAAGCGTCCGGTGACGTTCCGCTCGCAGGACAACCTGACCGACGAGTCGGCGATGGACAAGGACCTCTACAAGTACGCGGCCGACGCCCGGTACGACATCGACTTCTGGGGCTGGAAAGTCGCCTGGGGTTCGAACGGCACCACCTAGCCACGAGGCTGTAGCGACGTAGCAAAACCCGAGACGAGGGCCCGGGGAAGCCCGGGCCCTTTTGGAGCCAGACGATGAAGAAGACCCAGTACGAGATCAACACGCTGCACGGCAAGAACTTCCAGCGCTGCGGTGTCGTGTTCACGCCGGAGCGCAAGACGGTGACCGTCGCCGAGGACGCGCCCGGGCAGGAGCACCTGGCGCCGCACCAGCGCAAGCCCGCCGACGAGGCTGCCGACCTGTCGGCCTCCCAGCTGGCCTGGGTGGAGCAGGCCCAGAAGACGAAGAACAACCCCGGCGGCGTCCTGGCCATCCACGGGGCGGCGCCGAAGGCCGAGGCCTCGAAGGATCCGGGCAAGGATCCGGGCAAGGATCCGGGCAAGAAGGGTGGCAAGTAGCCAGCACCACCGATGCCGTACTGCACGGCACAGGATGTCGAGGACGCCGTCGGCGGTCCTGATCGGCTCATTCAGCTGATCGACTGGGACCACGACGGCGACACCGACGACACCGGCGAGTCCGCCGACAACACGCGTCTCGTCGCGATGATCGACGAAGCCTCGGCGTGGGCTGCTCGCTATTTGTCGCGTCGGGTATCGCTCCCCCTGGATGTCGATGCGGCCACGGTCGACCCCTCGCTGCGCAAGCTGGTCGCGCGCGAGGTGGTCTACCGGTACCGGCAGGCAAATCAGAACGCCACCGAGGCCGACATTCGCGAGCACGAAGAGGCGCTCGAGTGGCTACGCGCCGTCTCGACCGGCGAGTCCACGCTTGCGGCCGATGTTGCCGCGGCAAGCGAGAACTGGGTTGGCGGCGAGGTTGGCGATCGGGACGAGCTCGACGACGGCGATACGTTCACGCGCAAGAACTCGGGGGGCTTCTGGTGACCGGCTTTGTACAGCCCTCGATCCGGATGGACCTCGAGGACATCGACGACGGCTTCGACGCCATGAAGCGGCGCGCGCGCGACCTGCGGTCGGTCTGGCGCAAGTTCGAGCCGATCGCGAAGCAAGACCAGAAGGAAACGGCCCGCCTCGCAGAGGGGCCCGACAAGCAAAAGTGGGAACCGCTGGCGCGTACGACTGCCAGCAAGCGGCTCAGGCGACGGCAAGCCAGCGCTCGCCGAAACCGCAAGCGCGTGCCTAAGCGGGTGACGAAGAAGCCGTTGGGGCGGCTGCCGCGGCAAGCGCAGTTCCGATTCAACCGCGACACCTTCCTGGCCCGCTCGCGGGTCAAATGGTCGGGCATCCACCAGGACGGCGGCGTCGCCGGCAAGGGCGCGCGCATTCCGGCCCGAACGCACGTCTACTTCTCCGACGACTCGCTCGAGCGCCTGCGTGACATGCTCGCCGAGCACGTCGCGAGGGCGTTCTGATGCCGGCGCTGCGGACGCAGATCGAGGACGCCGTGATTGCGGCCCTCACGCCGCTGCTCAAGCCTGGCAAGGGTGGGGCGGCCGACGGCTACCTCGTTACGCTCAAGCCGTACCAGGGCCCGCCCTCGCCGGAGAGCGACGACGTCAAACGTCTGCTCGACGGTGGCGGCCCGGCGTTGTTGGTGACGACCGAGGACGCGGGCTACGACGAGATCACGATGCGCCGGCGCACAGCCGAGATGACGCTGCAGATCGTCATCTACGCGCTCTCGAATCACACCCGAAACTTCGAAGCACGAGCTCGCGGTGACGTTCGGAGCACCCAGCTCAGCGAAGACCCCGGCCTGTACCAGCTCATGCAGGACGTTCGCGACAGGCTTTTCGGCGCCAACCTGGGCATCGAGTGCGTCAGGCGCCCGTACCCGCTTTCGGAGAACTCCTTGGCGCGCGCGGGGGACTGGGGCGTCTGGCGCTTGGTTTACGAGGTCGACGCCGACATCGAGGCCGACAATCCGCTCGCCGAAGCTCCGTACGTCACCGAGATGGGCATCGACGCGAACCTGGCCGGCGACGACACGGCAGACCCGATCGTCGAAGCCGATCGCGACCTGGACATCCCGGGCGTCGAGTTCTACGGCACGACCGCCCCGGCAGAGGTGACCAGCTACAGCCGGAGCTCGCCCGTGACCGCGGTGACCGCAGTGACGGTAGACGGGCCGACGATCACCGAGTTCGCTGCGGACGAGTACGCCTACGGCGTCGACGCGAGCTTTCCCCATGCTGGCAGCCGGGCGGCGATCGTGCCCCCGTCGGGGCGCAACCTGCTGGCCTACTCACCGGCGGCGGACCCAGGGAACGCCGCTTGGACGGAGGACGACGTCTTCGAGTTCGCGGCGCCCTCGTCGGTTCCGGGGCCGATCGGCAACGTTCAGGCTCTACTCGTGTCGCTCTCGGGGCTCGACCGACGGTTGCAGGCCGCCGTGTCCGTCGGCACCCTCACGATCGGCGCCTGGTATTGCTTCAGCGCCTATATGCGCAAGCCGACAGAGCCGGACCTGGGGCCCTTCAGCGGGGTGCTCAATCCAGCCGACGTCATTCGCATGCGAGCCGACACCGGGACGCTCGAGGTCATCGAAGACCTCGACGTGAACCTGACTGAGGCGTGGGTCCAGTACTACCTCGCGTTCGTGGCCACTAAGACCGAGGCGCTGGTGCGCTTCATCTTCCCCGCGATCAACGAGGCCATCTGGATGCCTCAGTGCATCCAGCTCGAGGCCGGTACCCAGCCGACGCCGTGGATCCGGACCGACGGAGCCGCCGCCGATCGCGCGTCGACCGTCATCAACTTCGAGTTTGAGGGCGAGTCGGGCCGCATCGGCAACAACGGGGCCGGGCCCGTGCTCACGCTCGGGGACAACGATTTTGCGCTGCGCGACTCCGAGGTCATCGGCGACCTGGTCGCGAAGGCGGTCGCCCTTCCGTAGGAAAGCGAGGAACGAATGCCCGAAACTGTCTACGAAACCGTCGTCGCCAAGTCGGAGGCACAGCCTTGCCCGATGCGGCGGACCTCTGTGGCTCCGACGCCCGACGGGCGCGATCGCTCGTGCATCTACCACGACGTGCCGGTGAAGGTGCCGGTGAAGTACCACCCCGACGCGCGCTACTACCGGGGTCGGCTGCGCAAGGGCGACCTGGTGAAGGTCGCGCCGGCGCCTGCGAAGTCCGCGAAATCGACCCCGGCCCCGGCGCCGACGAAGAAAGAGGAGTAACCGATGACGATCGAAACGGGTCTCTCGTCCTCGGTCCGCAAGCCGGGCCGCTATCAGAAGTTCAATGTCGCGAACGCGGCCCGCGGTGGCGGCGACGGCGACCGGGCTATCGTGCTCGTCGGCATCAAGTCGGCGTCGGGCACGTTCCCTGTCGAGCAGCCGAGCGAGGTGTTCGACGAGGCTGGCGCAGACACCGGTTGCGGCAGCGGCTCCGAGCTCGCTTTGATGGCCCGCTGGGCCATGCTGGGCGCGCGCGACTACGGCAAGCGCCCGCGCATCTTCGTCTGCCCGATCGCAGCCCCGGGGGCGGGGGCGGCTCGCGTTCAAACGATCGCCATCGGCGCCGGCACGGCCACCGAATCGGAAGAGCTGATCGTCAAGATTGCCGGCCGAATCATCCGGGCGGCCGTCGTCGTCGGCGACGACCAGGACGCAGTGGCCATCAAGCTCCGGGACGCGTCGAACGAGGAGGCGCCGAACCTGCCGTTCACGGCCGCTCTCGACGGCACGAACGTCAACGAGGTTGACTACACCGCTCCGCATGCGGGGGTGAATCCGGCCGACGCCGAGTTCGAGATCCTGCAGACAGTCGCCGGTCTGGGCTCGGTGACCACGACCGAGGAGACGGCGGGCGCCGGTACGGTCGACGCCACGAACGCTCTCGATTCGTTGCTCGACCGTGACTACAACTTCGTCGTTCTGGCCAACCACCAGAGCGCCGACATCGCGGATCTGGCCGCTCACCACGCGTCGGCCTGGAATGCCGGCACCAAGCGTTGGCGGCACTCCATCGTCGCGGAGCGCGGCACCCTCGCGGCGGGGCAGGTGCTCGCCACCGCCGCGGACGACTACAAGCAGATCGTCATCTCGGCGGAGGGGTTCCGCAATACCTGCGGGGAAATCGCAGCGTACGTCGCTGGCGCCCTGGGCGGAGAGGACGACGTCAAGTTGCCCTGGAACGACGTGGAGCTGCCGTCGCTGTACCTGCCGGACCCAGCCGACGTCCCGAGCGACGCGGAGATCGAAACCGGTATCGCTGGCGGTCTCTTCATGCTCAGCGTCAACGACAACGGCACGCGGGCCAAGATCGTTCGCGCCTGCACCACCATGGTCACGTTCAACAGCGTGCCTTTCTACGAGCTGCTCGACCTGAGCGTCTCGGCCATCATGGTCAAGGCGGCGCGCCGAGTCGACGTCGCCCAGGCGCTGGCCTTTCCGCGGGCTGTCATCGACCCGAGCACAGAGAAGGCGCTCTGGTCGGTGTCCTACTCGACGCTCAAGCAGCTGGAGAACGAGGGCGACCTCAAGGATGTCGACCTGTACATCGACGAACTCGTCGTCGGGGTCGATAGCGTCGTGAGCAGCCGCTACAACACCGCGTTGCCCCTGAGCCCGGTGAGGCCGCTGAACCAGATCTCCAACCTCATCAACCTTCTGCGCTAGCCCGGAGGCTTTCGAATGTTCGTAGACAACGCATATCTCGAGGTGGATGGGCAGCTGCTCGACCATCCGATGTCGCTCGAGATCACCGACGAGCAGTCGGGCGCCGAGCCGGTCAACACCATGACCACCGCCCGGCGCGCCCTCGGGACCACGCCGGGCAACCGGGCGATCGGCGGCACGCTCACCACCAAAGTGGGGGCGCCGCGCGAGTACGACTGGCACGCGCTGCACCGCACGCGCAAGATCGTCACGGTCGTCTACGAAGACGGCGAGGACGGCGAGCGCTGGCAGCTGCGCGGCTTCCGCGTGCTCGGCATCAGCCGCAGCCGGGCCGCGGGCGACCAGGCGAGCGACCAGATCACCTTCTTTGCCGCCGAGCACGAGCCCGAGGCCGGCTAGCGACCGTGGCCGTCAAGGAGACAGAGTCGCGCCTGCGCGCCATGCGCGCCGGCAAGCGATACACCCGCCCGGGCCAGATCCCGGCCAACGAAGCGCTCGGCGCGGCTGCCGTGGATTTCCTGTGGAGGGTCGTGACGGAGAACGAGCGGGCGGAGGCCGTGCAGGCGGCGCACGAGTATCTCGAGCAACGACGCATCCCGGTCGTCGTACCCGGCCAGAGCTATCTCGAGGACGAGACGTCTTGGCAGATTCTCTGGCGCGCCATGCGCGACCCGGAGCGACCCGAGAAACCACTGGCCCGCGACGTCGACGAGCTGCGCGAGTTCCTGAGCTTCGAGGAGCGGGACATGCTCATTACGGGCTACATGGATCTCGAGGAGTTCGTGAACCCGGATCTGCACGGCTTGTCGTCGGACGAGCGGGATGCGCTGGTCGCCGCCTTAAAAAAAAACGACACGCGGACTGGGCTCAGTTTCGGGTCCGCTTTGCTGTGGAACTTTCTGCGTACTATGGACGGCCAGCCGTGGAGCTCACCAACGGCCAGGTCCTAGCGTTCTCGTGGCTGCGCGGTGACGAGGACGGGCTCAAGTTCGTAGAGCGGGCTGCGCCGCGCAAGAGCCCGCTACGGCGGTCCCGGGGGAAGAAGTAGATGCCCCGCGGTAGGCGGCGAGCAGAAGCCGAGATCGGCGCATCGTCGCGCCGACTTGACCCGGACCTGCGGAAGGCCCGGCGCAAGTTCCGCCTGTTCGGTCGGGACGTGAAGAAGGACATGCGGTCCGTCTCGCGCGCCGGCGCTGGTGCGCGGCGCGCGCTGAGTTTCCTGGGCGTCGGCACGACGGCCGCCCTGGGGCTGGCAGCGGCGGACGTTTTCAAGTTCGAGAAGACGCTCACGCGTCTGCAGATTCAGGCCGGCCGCACCCCGAAGCAGATGGCCGCATTCCGGGACCGTATCGACGAGGTCGCTCGCTCGAGCGGTATCGCCCGCGAAGAGCTGCTCGACGTGTCGCAGCGCTTCGTCTCGCTCACCGGAGACATGGCGACCGCCGAACAGCTGCTCGACACGTTCGCCAAGACGGCCCGCGCATCCGGCGCCGCGACCGGCGACCTGGCCCGCGTCGCGTTCTCGCTGCAGAAGAACTTCGACATCATGGATCCGGCGAAGTTCGAGAAGGCCTTCTCCATCATCCTGTCCGCCGGCAAAGCGGGCTCGGTCGAGCTCAAGGAGATGGCCTCGCTGCTCACGACCATCGCCCCGCAGTTTGCCAAGTTCGGCACCACAGGGGCCGACGGCCTGGCGCAGCTTTCCGGAGCGTTCCAGGTCGTGCAGTCTGGCTTCGCGGGCCCGGCGGAGGCGGCCACTGGCCTGAACTCGATCTTCACCGCGCTGATCAAGAACGCCGGCAAGTTCAAGAGCGCGGGCGTCAACATCTTCGAGCGCAACGCGGACGGGACGAAGCAGCTCCGCAACTTCCGCGACATCATCGACGACATCGCGACCTCGAAGCTGGCGACCGACCCCACGCGGCTCATCAAGGCGTTCGGGCGCAACGAAGCCGTGCGTGCGTTCAGCGAGCTCGCGAAGTTCCGGCCCGAGTGGGACAGCATCGCGGAGGCCGCCCGGAAAGCCGACGACGTAGCGAAGGACTCGGCGATCTACGACGAGTCGGCCGCGGGGAAGATGGAGAAAACTCTCGCCGTGCTGAAGTCCACAATGGCGGAGGTCTTCACGCCAGAGCGCATTCAGACTTTCGCGAAGGCTCTCGAGCGCAGCCTCAAGGTGCTCGAGCTGATGAACGACGCCATCGACAACGTCGGGTTCGCATGGGACCGGATAACGAGTCCGAGCGACGGTCACCAGATCCAAGGGGTTGGGCTGCGAGAGAGCGGCAAGCGCTTCGGGTTCAGTCCTGGGGGTAACCCTGCCGACGCAGCAGCGCGTCTCGCGGCTGGAGACGTCGACGAACGCGACATTCGGTCGGCACGTGAGTTTCTGCGTGAGGCAAAACGGCACGGGATCGTCGACGAGCGAGGCAACGTTCAAGACGGGCAGCTTCGCCGGTTCGTTAGAAACAACTTCGCGGACCCGTCGGGAGCCGCTGCGACACTGGCCGAGAAGAACTTTCGGAGTGCATTTCGAAATGCCCGGCGAGTCGCAGGCAGGGAGACTCCCTCCGAAGCGACTCGACGGCGGCGTACCGACGAGGTCATCGCTACGCCCCGCGAGACCGGCGTTGGCGAAGCTGTTGGCTTGCCCCCTGGGCTCCAGCGGTTCCCGGCCGGTGGCTCGATGATTCCGCCGCCAGTTCGCGTCGAGCACACGTTCCGCTTCGATCAGGATATGGGGGCCCACGTCGAGACCCGACAGAACCGCGACGCGCGCCGAGGTGGTAGCGAATGAGCGACCGCGACGAGTGGACCGACCAGCTCTTCGAGGCTTCGGTCGACGGCTTCGTGGTGCTGCTGCTGGACTTCGACGACGACCTGTCGCGCTCGCAGACGGTGCACGAGTTCGTCAATCGAAACGGCGGCTTCGTCGCCGACGACGGCCAGGGGCCTCGTCGGTCGGCGTGGCAGATCTTCTTCGTCGAGGGCATCGGCGACCGCGGCCCCGATGACACCCACCTGAATCGCCTGCAGGACTTCATCCGCCTGCTCGATGGCCAGCCTCGCTCGGTCGTGCACCCCATCTCAGGGGCGTTCATCGCTAAGCCGGGCCCGATCCGGTTCGGGGCGAGTGGCGGGCAGCGGGGCGTCGTGACCGTTTCCGTCGAGTGGATCGAGCATGAGCCCGACCCCGCCGCCTTCGAAGTCGGGCAGCGCGTCTCGGTTCAGGAGTCGATCGACCAAGTGGCCATCACCGCGGCCGAGCTCGACAGCGCCCTGGCGGCCCGCGGCGAGTCCAGTTCAGTTGGGGCCGATGCTGTGGCCCTGGTCGAGTCGTGGGAGTCGCAGGCCATACGCCGGCAGCGCGACCTCACGCTCGAGGTGAACCGCCTGGCGACCCAGATCGAAACGGAGTCGACGCGCTTGGCCCTGGCCACCGACGTCGACGCGTCGCCGATCATGTTGGCGTTCAACCGGCTGCAGGTGAACGTGACCGACGCGGCGTCGCGGCTGCTGTCGAACGCGCCGCGGCTGGTGCAATGGGTCGTGCCGCGGGCGATGCCCGTCTACGTCGTCGTGCAGACGCTCTACGGCAGTGAGAACGCCGAGGAGCGCTACGAGCAGGTGTTGGCCCAGAACACGATCAAAGACCCGCTGCGTGTCCCCGAGGGCGCCGTGCTGGTCGTCGAGGAGGCCTAGCCGGCCCGGGCGCCTATGGAAGCGCGCGTCATCGTAAACGGCGAGAGCATCGTCAACTGGCAGAGCTACGACATCCGGCTGTCGCTGGGCCTGGTCGCCGACGAGTTCTCGCTGAGCCTAGGTCCGCCGACGCGGCGCCTGTGGGATTTGTGCCGGCTGGACGCCGAGGTGCAGATCATGCTCGGCAACTCGCCGCTGATTCGCGGCTACATCGACGATCGAGGCCGGGTCGCGCGCCGCGGAGAGCAGACGATTTCGATCGTCGGCCGCTCGAAGATGGGACGGCTCATTGACGAGAGCTGCCCGCTGATGCGGCTGGACGGCCTCGACCTCGAGACGTTCTGCCGAAAGGTCTGCGACCCCTGGTTCACGACTATCACGCTGGACGGCACCCGAAACCGAGACCTGATCCGCGGGCGCCGCTCGGCGAAGGCCCGGGCGAGGGCGCCAATCTTCGCCCGCCGCAACGAGACGTCGCTCAAGGTCGAGCCGGGGGAGACTCGCCAGGCGGTGCTGCAGCGCTTCCTGCGCCGCGCCAAGCTCACGGCCTGGGAGTCGGCCGACGGGCGCGAGCTCATCGTCGGCCAACCGAACGTCCAGCAGGACCCGCAGTATCGCTTCACCCTGCCGGCGTCGCCGACGTCGGAGTTCGCGAACCGCGCCAACGTGATCGGCGTGGACTATCGCGAGAGCGTCGGCGAGCGTTTCAGCCAGATTATCGTCGTCGGGGCGGGCAGCGGTGACGGGGCGAACTACGGGCGCAGCGTGACCCGGTACCGGGCGACGGCCGATGACGACGGGTTTCTGCGCAGCAAGGTGCTGATCGTCCCACACAGCGACCTGCGGAATCAGGCGGACGCCCAGGAGCGCGCCGAGGCCGAGCGGGACGAGCGCCGGTCGTCCCGGCTGCAGGTGAGCATCGAGACGATGGGGCACTCACAACGGCTTGTTGAGAACGCCGAGGCGGCCCTGTTCGCGCCGGAGACGATCGCCGAGTACTACGACGAGGCGCTCGACATCAACGAAAGGCTAATCGTCGCCGCCGTGCAACTCAGCGGTGGCCGGGGCACGAACGGCCTCACGACTTTGACGCTCGCGCCAACCGACACGATTTTCATCGCGTGAGCTTTGGCTTCACGCGACGAGAGCATCGAAACCGGGCCGGCAAGGTACCGCGGATGATCGCGAACGCTGCCCGGCGTGTGGCGGTGACGCTGAGCTCCGGGGGCCTGTGGCAGGTGGCCGGCTTCGATAGGGGCGACGGCGACGACAGCGAGCCGCCCTTCAAGGTGCCGGCCTTTCAGGGTATTGGCTTCGCCAGCCGGCCCAGCGGGGACACCGAGGCCGAGGCCATTCTCGTGCGCCTGGGCGAGGAGCACTTCGCGATCGTCGGGCTGCGGGACGAGGACATCCGTATCAACCTCGAGGCGGGGGAGACGGCGATCTTCAACAAGGCCGGGGCGTCCGTGAAGCTCACGAAGGACGGTCACATCGACCTGAGTCCGGCCGCGGGGCGACAGATCAGGAACGGCGGGGACACCGCGACGAACGGTGTCATCAAGGGGACCGAGCGCAACACCTCGGAGCAGGTGTTCTTGACGGCCCTCGACGCGTTCGCGCAGGCGACGGCAGCCGCGCCGCTGGCGAAGTCGACGTTCACCGCGGCGCTCAACGCCTTCAAGACCGCCGCGGCGGCCGCCATCTCGCAGACGACGCTCACCGAGTAGCCCGATGAACTTCGAGATCGACCCCGAGACCAAGGACTGGATCGACGATGGCGAGGGCGGCTTCGTCGAGGCCACCGACGCCCGCAACGACGTCTACACCCAGCTGGCGCAGGCGCAGGGCTGGTGGGGCGACGACACCGGGCTTGAGAAGATGCCGCGGGTCACCGAGGCCGACGTCCAGCGCATCGAGGACGGCTATATGCGGGCGCTGCAGCGGCTCATCGACGACGGGCTGATTCTCGACCGGGTCGAATTCGAGCGCGCTACGGAGCGTGACAGGCTGTTTCAGCGCATCACCGTCTACGATGCGCGGACCGGCCAAGCATTGGACGTGACGCAGCTCCAGGCGCTGCAGTTCCGTACCAATCGGATTCAGCCCGCGCCGGCCGCGCCGGTTGTGCCGCCGGTTGCCACGGTCCTGGACTTCTCGGGGACGTCTGCGCCGGCGGAGGTCGACACGTACTCGCGCGGCTCTGTGAGCGCACCGCGGACCGCGATCGGTGCTGGCGGCGACGAAGTCATCAAGTTCCTGTCGGGTGTCTACGCCTACGCGTGGAGCGAGACTCTTGCGCGCATCGGTGCGTCGGTGCCGCCGGCGGCGACCAACCTCGAGCAGGACTCCGAGTCGTTCGGTAGCGTCGGCTCGGCCACGATTACCAACAACGACGACGTCGCCCCGGACGGCACTACGACTGCGGCCCGCGTGCAGTCCTCGACGTCCATCTTCGGCGCTCGTTGTACCGGGGCCACCGTCGTATCAGGGCAGACGTACACCGCCTCTGCGTACATGAAGAGCAAGGACGGCTCGCCGCAGACGGTGGACTTCAATTCGGCCGCATCCGGTGCGAGTCCCGACTTTACCGTTGGCGCCGACTGGGATCGATACACGTTCACGTTTGTCGCCGGCTCCACCAGTGCGCGAATGGACGTGCGCGCAAACGGCGACTTTCTGCTCTGGGGCATGCAGGTCGAGGAGGGCTCTGAGGCCACCGAGTACATCCCGACGTCCGGGGGCATCGCTGCGCGTGCTGCGACCCAGATCGACTTCACACTCGATGGCGTGCCCGGCGTAATTTCGAACACGGGCGGCACGCCCGAGGTCTCGTCGGGCTTCGCGATCACCGAGTCCGATGGCAACATCGTCACCCAGGTGGAAGCGGCGTGAGCTTCGGCGTCATCATCCGCGCCGACGAGCTCGGCAACGGCCGACCGGACCTCGGCAACTGGTCTTTGCCGCGCAATATGGTGCAGTCGGGCGGCGTCTGGATTTCGAGCCGGAGCCCGAATCAGTGCATCGCCATCCTGCGCGTCGCCGACTGGCCGGCTGGCGGGGCGCTCTATTCGGGGACGATCACGCGGCCGGCGGCTGTGAATCTGCGGTCGCAGATCGGGGCGGCGAGGGTGCAGCGCAACTCTGAGCTCTCCGCCCCATTCCTCTCGCGGCTGCGCCGGCTTGTGCGCGGCGGTCGCCGTCGGCTGCGCGGCCTTCGCCGTCAAGGCCAGCTCGTGGGGCTCGAGTGCGCCTGCGGGGCATCGGGCGTAGACCTGCTCGAGGCCGGCCTGCCCGACGGTCTGCGCCGGGCCGACATCGACGAGATCGACGACGAGCTACCGCAGGATCCGATCGAGTCGCTTGCGGCAGCGGCCACGCCTCGTCGTCGACTTCGCTAGCCTCGCGAAATTGACGCTCCCGATCGCGGTCGTAGCGTCGAGTCGATGCCGGTCACGGTTCAGACTCTGGACGAGATCCACGAGGAGCTGAATAACAACCTCCGCAGCCGCTTCCCCGGCGTGAACCTGTCGCCGACGAAGCCGCTGTACAAGATCGGTCGCGCGTTCTCCGCCGTCGTGCAGGCCATCCAGAAGCAGCTCTCCGACGCGCAGCGGAACTTCTTCCCGCAGAACGCCGACGACGACGGGCAGAAGAGCTGGGGCGACACGCTGAAGCTGCCGCAGAAGGGGCCCACGGGCGCGCGGGGTTCGGACGTGCTGCGCGTCTACGGCACGGTCGGCAGCGCGGTGTCGGTGGGCAACGAGCTGACCAGCAAAGGCGGCCTGCGCTACCAGGTCAACGAGGCCGACACCGTTGGCGGTACGGGGTACGTCGACGTCGACCTGGTCGCGGTCGACGTGGGAGAGCAGACGCGGCTGAACGCTGGCGAGGTGCTTACGTTCGTTTCGCCGCCGTCGGGCATCGAGGCCGAGGCCGAGCTCCAAGCCGACCTCGTCGCCGGCGGCGAGGAGCAGGAGGGCCCGGCCGCGTACGGCGAGCGCCTGGCCGACCGCATCGGTGAGGGATCTGCGGGCGGCAATCGGGCGGACTATCGCGGCTGGGCCCTCGAGCTTGACTGGGTGCGCGACGTCTACGTCTACCCGAATCGGCATGGGCGCGGCACGGTCGACATCGTCGCGCTCGCCTCCGGCAGCGGAACGGCGCGGCTGCCAAGCGCCGACGAGCGGGCCGAGCTGCTCGAGCACCTGCGGCAGCGAGTTCCCGTCCACCTGGAAAACAACATCCGTGTGCTGGAAGTGACGACGCAGCGGGTCGACACCGACGTCCAGATCCGGGGCACCACCGACGGCCCCAACGTCTGGGATTGGGACGACACCGACGGCGCCCTCCAGGTGAGCTCCTGGAACGCCGGGACGCGAACGATCACGCTCACCGCCAACCGGCCCGACGACCTGGCCGCGGGCGACCGCGTCACGCTCAGCGACGTCTCGGCGGACGACGACGCGCGCACCGGCGAGCAGCTGGTCATCGGCGCGCTCGGCGCGGGCGCCGACGAGATCATCCTCGCCGAGGACCCACCCGTCACGCCGGCCGCGGGGGACCTGCTCTACGCGGGCGGCGACTTGGTCGACCCGGTGCGGACGCAGCTCGCGGCGTTCTTCGACTCGCTGGGCCCCGTCATTGGCGCGTACGGCGTCGGCAACTGGCTGGACGAAGTCGACCCGGTGCGGCTGCTGGCGGAGTCTGTGCGCGTCGAGGACGTCCTGAAGGGGACGATCGCCGCGCCGGCGTCGACGGTGACGCCGAGCGACACGCCGTTCCCGCTCGACACCAGCGTCGAGCTGCTCATCCCAGGCGAGATCGTAGTGAGGCGTTTGCCGTGATCATTCCGGGACCAGTCGTCGGCGGCGGCGCTGGGGGCGGTGTGCTCGACTGGGTGCGCCTCACGATGAGCGCGGACCAGACAACGGTCGTCTTGAACGGGCGGGTCGAGTTCGACCAGGTGGCGAGCAAGAGCGAGCTGGCCACGGTGTCCAGTTCGCCGAAGGGGCGGTTCACAATCCCCGATGGGACCTGGTTTCCGTTCTTCACGACGCGTGGCCAGTTCAGCGTGGCCAATCCGGCTGCGAACACGATCCGGCTCTGGAACGTCACGGCCGACGCACTCCTACCTGGCGCGAACGCCCACGTCGTGCAGCGGATCGACAGCAGTTCTAGCGAGTCGATCACGCCCAGCATCGGCGGCGTTGTCGTGGTCTCGGGCGGCCCGACTCTCGAGGCCCGGGTGACGTCCGATACGAACTTCACGCAGATGGGCCGGGACGAGACGATTCTCGTGCTCTTGAGGCTCTCGTGACGACCGAGGCCTTTGCTATCTACAACGCCGCGGGTGCTCCGCTGGCGAGCCAGACGCCGACCTGGGCTGCGGACTACAACGCGGGCAGCGGCGCCAGTATCAGCGGGCCGAGTTTCCGCGAGCTCGGCGGCGGGCTCTACGCTTTCGACCGGCCGGTCGACTTCGACTTCGTCGGCCTGGTGGACATGGGGGCCTCGGCCAACCCGCGCTACGGGCTGGCGCCCGCTCGAGCTCGCGAGTCGTTCGCCCTGTTTCGTGCGGAGGAGCTCATCATCCCAGGCGGGGAGGGGGAGCCGCCGACCGTGCTCGCCGCCGGCAGCCCGCTCACCGGAGCGTCGCCGACGTGGGCTTCGCTGCTGCGGGTGAGCACGGGGGCGGCGATCGCTGAGCAGCCGACGATCACCGAGCTCGGGGGCGGCGTCTACATCTTCGCCCGCCCGCCGGCCGATGAGCACTGGGTGGGCATCATTGACGGCGGGGCGGCTGCGAACCCTCGCTATCACTTCTTCGAGACGGGGCGTGAGCTCACGCCCGTGATCGAGCCCGGCAACCTCGGCCAGGGCGCAGGGAGGGTGGGCTATGTCCTCGACTAAGACGGCGGTCTTGCTGCCCTTCAATGAGGTCGACGCGACCGTGCTGCCGAGCGACGTCGCGGGCTCGCTCAACGACCTGGGGCCCGACTCGGGCTCGTCCCCGGCCCTGAGCCTGCCAACGACCGAGGAGGCGCTCACGGGCTACGGGCGGCGCTTCGTGGCCGACTCAGGGCTGGTCGGCACCGAGATCGTCGCCGGCGCGACCCGCCTGCGTGAGAACCTCACGATCGACGCGCTGCTCGAGTTCGACATCGACGCGGCAGCGCTGTCCACCGACTACACCGTCTGCGCCCGGGGCCGGGGCGGCGCGGTGAGCGCGGCCGAGCGCGTGCTGTACGCGCTTGTGCTGCGCAAGATTGATGCGACGACGGCCGAGCTCGCCCTGTGGTGGGAGGACTCGAGCAACGTCGTCGCCGAGGTGGCTGCCCAGTTCACGATTCCTGAGGGGCCGATCCTGGTCGCGGCCTCGAGGCAGTGGAACTCGGTCGCCAGCGTTGACGTCGAGCTCAGCGTCAACGGCACGGTCATCGGCACTGGGAACGACACGGCCGGCGACATCGAGGGCGGCGACGGCGGCACGTTCCTGGCGGGCTGCCGCGGCAACGGAGCGGCCGACTATCAGGATAGCTTCCTGGGCGTCATCGACTCGCTGCGGGTGTCGCGCGTCGTGCGCTCGGCCGAGGAGCTGCGGCAGTTCTGGCGCTCGATCCTGGTCCATCAGCCCGAGACCGAGGAGGCTGTGCGCGCACTGCTGCCCAAGGGGGTGTTCTCCGAGGACGAGGACTCCAAGGTGCAGCGCTTCATCGGCGCGGTGTCCGATATCTTTGGCGTGGCCAAGGCCAAGGTCGCCGAGCTCGCCGAGGACTACCTGCCCAACCGGGCCCACTCGCTGCTCGAGGACTGGGAGTCGCTGCTCCGGCTGTACGTGCGGCCCCGAGACTCCATTGCTCGCCGCCGCCAGCGGGCCGCCGATGGGCTGCAGTCGCACGGCTATCACCGGCCCGGCATGGCCAAGACGATGGCCGACGCCTTCGACCTGGCCGAGGCCGACGTCGAATTCTTGACGTACACGAACGAGCACGTCGACGCCCTCAACGGCGACCTCGAGGACTGGTGGTACCTGCCGGAGTCGGGCGGAGCCGTCTCGGCGCCGAACATCCTGCACACGGCCCTCGGCGTCACAGCAGGCAACGACAACGCCTACAGTCTGGGACGGCAGTTCGCGGCGATGCAGGTGGTCGACGGGCGCCCGAGCGAGGACTTCGCCGACTTCGGCGTCGGTACCTACGCGGTGCTCGACGTCGAGTCGTACACCCTTGATGGCGACATGATGGCGGGCGTCCTGGCCCAGGCGAGCAAGTCGCGCGACCTGCTGCTCGTGGGCATCCGGCCGCGCGCGGGGGGCTGGGACTGGGGCTGGCGCGAGTACCGAAACCAGAGTTGGGGCGCGTGGAACATCATCGCCACGACGCAGTCGACGGGGCAGCCCCCGGGCTCGGTCCTGCTCGGCGCCATCCCGCCGCACTGGATCATCAACTACAAGGGCGCCGGCCAGTGGGACATCGCCGCCGTCGAGAGCGACCCCTACGTGACCGCGGCGGGCGACGGAGCCGACGACCAGCTCGTTACTATCTCGTCGATCGAGAGCCCGACGTGGGTCGGCTGGGGCCTGCTCACGGTGGAAGGCGTCACGACCTCGGTCAACAGCGAAATCGAGGCGTCGCAATGGCGCTCGTTCTTCCCGCTCGGCGTGCACACGTTTTCACTGCAGGCGTTCCGCGATCCGGCGCTCGCCGGCGACGCGGACATGGAGGGGGCCAAGCGGCTGTTCGAGCGCAAGCGCCCCGCCGATACCGAGGGCGGCGCGACGACCGTGCGGGTCGCCCTCTACGACGACCCGGCATCGGGCTACGACGAAGCGCCCATGGCGTGAGATTGACCCTCCGCGGGGTCGACCGGACCCTGGCAGGGCATGAGCAGCTGGCCTCGAGTCCGACTCCGAACGCCCACGAAAGGCGACTCGTTTCGAGCCGTCGATCAGGTTCAGATCCAAGACGCGATCATTGGGGGGAAGCACGGCGACAAGACGATCGTGCTTGGCAGCGAGCAGATGATCGGCGGGCCTGGCGTCTCGCCGGTGGCCTCGCAGCAGGGCCCGGACGGCGGCCTCGACTGGGCGGTGACGAGTAACGGGGACCGAGTGTTCTTGCCGCTCAGCCTGCCGGCCAACGCTGTCATCACCGGCTTTCGCGTGCGGGGCAGCGGTGCTTTCCCAATCAGCGGCGCGTCCGAGGGTGCGCATTCGTCGGATGAGATCGCCCTGTTCCGCAAGCAGGGCGTGAGCGGCTTCCCGTTTCCGGTCGTCACCAAGTCTGTGCCGACCGACATCAACGCCTGGACGTTGACCTTCGACGAGACCGACACGGGCCTTCCGCACGCCGTCGTCGCGGACTTCGTCTACTACCTCTGTTTCAAGAAGAACGACAACACCGGCATCTACTACTTCGCCCAGGTGGACCTCGACTTCTACAACCCGTAGCCCGCGAGCAAGTCATGGGATCTGGACTCTCCACGAAGGCCACTGTTGTCCTCAAGGCCGACAGCACTGATTACTCCGAGCCGTCGGGTGGCGGTGACGGCGTCGACCTGATTCCGTCCCGCGACGGCGGCTACCTGCCCGACCGCGCGATTGTCCTGGTGCGCAAGGGCGCATCAGCCGGCCCCGGCGACGTGACGCTCTCGGGCCCGGTCTACGTCGACCTGTACATTCGCGGCAACTGGTACAAGTCGGGCGCGCTGAACGGCGGCGCCGACATAACCGTCGGCGACACGGGCTGGGCTGAGCGCATCGAAGACGTCGGCGCAGCGACCCGCGCATCAGCGCACGCCGCGAGCAACCCGACGAGCCAAGTCCAGACCGAGCTCGTCTTCATCGACGACGACGACGAGTAGGGGAGGGCGGCGTTGTCGTTCATCCGCCAGAGCCTGCCCCCGTTCCTTAGGCCACCCTGCGTCGGCGACCTCATTCGCAAGCCCGCTGGGGCGGGCGGGGTCGCGGCTGGCGGGGGGCTCCTCGTCGACCAGTTCAACGGGGCGAACGGCTCCCCCCTCGATCCGGGCATCTGGTCGACGTACAACGCCGCGGCCATCCCCGGCGTCGAGCAGCGCGACGGCCGCTACCGGGCGCCAGTGCTCACGAACGCCGGGAACCAGACGGTCTGGTACCTGAGCGACGACGGCCGGCTCGACTACGTGCGGGTGGCGTTCCCGTTCGAAATTCACTTCCTGGGCATCGGTATCGGCCGAATCGACGACGCCGCGGCTGCGCCCATTCCGGGCACCCACCTGGTCGCCAGCCCATATGCTTTCTGCGGCGCCTTCGTGCACGACCTCGTGCTGGGGTCGCTCAACTATCGGGCCTACAACGTCGGGCACCGCGGCGGCACGCACTACACGATCGAGCAGAAGAACTCCGACGGCACGGGATTCAACTCGATCGTCGACGAGGGCGCGAACTTCACGGGCTCGCCGGGAGCGCCGAACACGGTGATGGATCTGCGCGTCCGAGGCCTGGCGAATCAAACGGTCGAGTTCGACAACCGGGCTGTCGGCGAGACGACCTGGGTGCCCGCCACCGAGGCGGGATTCCGCTTCCCAACGTTCGGCCCCGAGGTCTTCGTCGGCCCCGCCACGTACGAGTTTGGAACGCACAACGGCGACTGGGTGGGCCGCGTCGATGAGATTCGGCAGGTGGCCTAGTGCCGCGGGGGCCGACGAACGCGGACGAGCCGCCCGACCCGTCCGGGCGTGCCATGAGCTTCGGCGACATCCCATCACGCGTGATGAGGGTCGAGTGGGAGCTCGAGGCCGTGGAGCGCCGGCTAGTCGAACGGCTAGACAACGGCGCCGAACGCTTCTCCGCGCACAAGCGCCAGCTGGCCGATCTCGAGCAACGCATGCAGCCCAAGGCCGCGGACAAGTGGCGTGTCGCAGGGTTTATCGTGGGCGTTGCCGTCATGGTGGGCGGCTGGGTCTGGCAGGCGGCGAAGTACCCGGACCGCTCCGAGTACGCGGCGATCCAGACTCGCATTGACGCCCTCGACGACCAGGTCGACAACCGCATCCAGCTGCTGCGCGAGGCCCAGGTCGACAGCGCGACGAAGACGATGCTCATCGGCCGCGACTTGGAGCAGCTCACCGAGGCCGTCAAGCGCCTCGAGGCGGAGCTGGCCCAGCAGCGGAGGCGTCGCCGGTGAAGGCCCTGCGCCTGCTGCTCGTCGAGGACAACCCGGTGGATGCCATGCTGGCGCTCAAGGCCATGCCGGCGGCGTGGGTGAGCGTGGCGACGATCGACGACGCGCTCACGGCGCTGGCCGAGCGGCGCTTTGACGCAGTGGTCTGCGACCTGTGCCTCGGGCCCTACCGGGATGCGCAGGTTGTCGAACAGGTGCGCCGAGCCGCGGTCGACGTGCCGTTGCTGGTGCTGTCTGGGATGGTCACGGACGACCTGGTCGCCGACCTGGTCGAGGCGGGCGCCGATGCGGTGCTCAGCAAAGACAACTACGAGCTGCTCACGCGCGGCGTCGCGGTCGCGTTGGCACAGCGCCAGCGCTACCACCGGGCCACGCTGGTCGACGAGCTTACGGGGCTGCCGAACGGAAAGGCGTTGCGCGCGAACTTTCGCGAGGCCTACCTTCGCGCGGCGCGCCGCAACGAGCGAGTGGCGCTGCTGTACTTCGACCTCGACGACTTCAAGTCCATCAACGATCAGCATGGCCACTCCGTAGGCGACAACGTGATCCGCCTGGTGGCCGAGAAAGCGCGGCTCGTCCTGCGCGAGCTCGACGTGCTGGGGCGTCTGCACGGCGACGAATTCGTCGTCATCGCCGAGGGCGTGAGCAACGTGGTCGACGCCGTCGCGCTCGGCAAGCGGCTGCTCCACGGCATCTCTCGCACCGTGAAGCTGGGCGACGCCGAACTCTCGGTGTCGGTCTCGGTCGGCTGCGCCCTGTACCCCGACCACGGCGAGCACTTCGACGAGCTCTGCAAGGCTGCCGACCAGGCCATGCTCGCGGCGAAGCGGGCCGGCCGGGCTCAGGTGCGCGTCGCGGGATGACCCAGCAGACGCGGCAGTGCATCGAGCACCTCGACCCGATGCTGCTCGACGGCGAGCGACGGCTGTTCTTCACGACGTACCCGTACCTTCCTCGCAGCGTCTACCTGTTCGGCCCGGACCTGCGGCCGCGGGACGAGCTGTGCGAGCTCGGCGACCACCGCGTGCTCTTGGCGGCGCCGCCAGTTCGCGGCGACACGGTTTTCCTCTGGTACTTGAGCCCGTGCCCGAGTCTGCGCCAGTAGCTGCTCTCGCCGTCGGTGTGGTCGTCTTCGCGATCGTGCTGGCGGTCGTCTTGCTCTCGCTTCGCATCGGCGGTCTGAGCGCCGAGCTCGCGCGCAGCGAGGCCGACCGGGACCGACTCGAGGACGAGATCAGGGCGCTGCTCGAAGACGACGAGCTCGAGGACGCCGCGTTTCGCGCGGAAATCGAAGACCTCAGGAGGCGGAACGATGAAGCACGGAAGAAGTTGCGGGCTCGCGCTCGCCCTGGCGATGGCCTGGCTGCTCTGCGGCTGCTGTCGCGAGGGCGCAAGGCCGCCGATCGAAATCCCCAAGATCGACCGTAGCTGCGCGGCGAACGTACCTTGGCCAGGGGTGCCGCCGGACGTCTGGCTCCAATGCGGCATCGGCGCTTTCGAGACCTGTTTGTCGCTCGACGGCGCTCTCGAACTGAACGAATGGATCGAAGACGTGACGGCCTACCACGAGACGGTGGAGCGGCTGTGCGGGGCGGCACCGCCGCCGGAGGGAGAAACGCTGTGACTGGATTCCGAGACCTGATGTTTTTTGCGGCCCTGTGCGTGCTGGGGCTGTTCGTTGCGCTCGACGCCGCCCAGGCCCAACCGGTCGACGACGGCTCTCCGCCCGCCGCAGAGGCCCCGCCGAGCGACACGGACATCGCGACGCCCGAACCCGGCGACGGGCCTGAGACGCCGGCTGAGGCCGAGGAGCGTGTGCCCCCCGAGACCCCCGAGGGCATCGTGAGCGCGGGGGTGCAGGCGGCCCGAGTCGGCGACTGGCTGGCTGTGGGCGCGCTCGCGCTGATGCTGATCGGCTGGGGCGCGCGGCGCATCGTCGGGTTCTTCGCCGACGAATGGGCCAGCAGCAAGACGGGCGGCAAGGTGCTCGGCGTCGGCACGGCCTTCGTCACGACGCTCGGGACGCTCATGTACGCGACCGAGGGCTTTTCGCTGGGAGTGCTCTGGGCTTCGATCGCAGCCGCGCTCACCGCGGCCGGGGCCTGGTCGGTGCTGCCGAGCGGCGCCAAGGCGAAGACGCTCGGCAGACCGGCAACCTAGTCGCTGGGCTCTGGAGGGCCGTCCGGCTCTTCGTTGACGAACGTGACGGCCATGCGGCTCACGTTGCCGGACACCTCGAGCGAAATCCCCAGCACGAGGCCCAGGCGCACCTGCTTCGCGAGCCACTCGAGCGCAAGGGCCAACCCCTCTTTTCCGTCTGGACTTAGGTGCATATGGCCCCCCGGGACTTTGTACAACGAGAAATCCGAAGTGGTCGTTTCACGTACGACCACATCGTGGAGCTCACGCGCTTCTGGCAGACATCGCACGGCCTCGAGGTCGACGGTTTGCCCGGCCGGCGCACGGTCGAGTCGATCGAAGCAGCGATCTCCCCTCCCTCGACTGATGCGCCGGACTGGGCGCTTTTTCAGGAGCGCACGGTCGCCATCGCCCTGGGGGAGGAGGGGCAGGGCGAGGACCCCAAGGCCGGGAACAACCGGGGCGAAGCGGTTTACAAGTACCGCCGCGGTGACGCGACGGGCCGACCATGGGACCTGGACGGGCCCTGGTGCGCCTCTTACGCATCCTGGTGCTTCGCCCGGTCGGGCGAGGGCTTGGGCTACAGGCTGCCGTTCCGCACGTCCCGCGGGGCGAAGCGCCTCACCGAGAACGTGGCCGAGGCAGGTCGACGTTGCACTCACCCCGAGGTCAACGCAGCCATTTGCTGGCACCGCTCGCGGCTCGGGGCGCTGAGCCGAAAGGGGCACATCGGGTTCATCGTCGCGTACGACCCGGCTGCCGACTCCATGGTGACGGTCGAAGGCAACAAGAACCGCCGCGGCGAGCGCTTCGCGAAGGTGGAAAGGTTCCACTACCCAAACGGGCGGTGGCGGCGCGACCTCTACCTCATGGCCACGATGGCGCCGCGAAAATAGAGGCTTTTTTCCGCGCAACCCGGGTTGCCGGCCTCCGATAACGGCAGCGTGACCAGAACTTGCTGCCGATGTAGCATCCGCGAGATGCCCGTTTGGTTCCGAATGCTGCTCGCCCTGCTGACGGCAGCTTGCTCAACCATTCCAAACCCGGACGCCTGCCAGGTGACCGGGTGCGACCAGGGGTTTTTCTGCTCGGACGTGACGAACATCTGCGAGCAGGAGGAGCCGCCGGGGGACGACACGACCGACACCAGCGCCGACGACACGTCGGGCGACGGCGACGGGGATGGCGACGAGGAGCCGATGACCACCGGGGACGGCGATGGGGATGGCGATGGAGACACTCCGGAGCCGACGCAGGCCTCGTTCGACATCGTTTTCCCGAGCGAAATCTTCGTGGCCAGCAACGCCGGCTGCGCAGAACACGAGCAGGCCGCCTTCATGCGGATCGTGAACACGGGCACCGAGCCTCTCGACCTCTCGACGTTCCGCGTTCCGCAGGTGACAATTCAGCAGGCGGAAACCTGGCCCAACTGGACCGCCGACGTCCTACCGAACGGGCTCGCCATCGCCATCGACCCGGGCTTCGGCGCCGGCAGCCTCGCGCAGACGGAACGCCAGCTCGCGCGGGATGCCGGGCTCGTGCCCGAACCGACACAAGGCGGCGAGGTGTCGCTCGTGTCATTCGAGTGGGCTAACTACCCCTGGGACTTCTTCACGGTGAGCGAGTACGAGATCACCGTTGAGGTCGAGAACGCCCGCGCTGCCCTGATCATCAACAGCGTGGCAAGCGGCACGAGCGGCTGCTGGCGCTCGCAGGGAATGGCCCGCGTCTCCTCAATCCCGATCCCATGACCGCCTCACGCCTACTCGCCGTCGCCCTGGTCGTGAGCCTCGCCGCCAACGTGGCGCTGCTGCTCACCAGGAACTCATCGCCGGAGCGCAACGTTTGCGCCGACGTCGCCCAGGCGCTCGACTTCTACATCGAGGGTCTCGAGAAGGGCAACGACCCGCTCTACTCGCCGATCATCCCGCGGGGGCTCGAGCCCGGGCTTCTGGCCTGCCGGCCGGAGATGGCCGACGAGCTCGAGCCGCAGCTCGCATTCCTGCGCGGCGAGCTCGCGAAGCTCTCGATCGCGGGCGCGGCGCCGGCGGCGCGCGCGAAGGCGAGGGCCGCGGCGCTTGAAGAGTTCCGGCGGCTGCGGGCCAGCACGGCGCCGTAGGATCCGGACGCAAAAACCCCCGCCCGGGGTGACGGGCGGGGGCAACGTGCTGTCTTATCGACGAGCTATTCGGCGTCGTAAGCGCCGTCAAAGATGTCTTTGACCGCGTCGTCGAATTTCTCAAGGGGCTCGTCGCCTTGTTCGGCCAGAGCGGCGCGGGCCGCGGCAGCGTCGTGCACGTCCTCAAGATACTCGAGTAGCTGGAGGTCCTCGGCGCTGATGAGCGCGGCAACTGCTTTCCCCTGGCGCTCGATGAGAATGCGCTCGCTCTTGAACTCGGCGCGGCTCAGGAGCCGCGTGAGCTCGGTGCGAGCGCGAGTCGCAGAGATGGTCGGTTTGTTCATATGTCGGTGTCCTTGCTCTTTACACTCAGCGCTATACACCTGAAATTGCGAGCAATCTCTGGGCGGTCGTGTATAGCCCTGTGTAAAATGTATATACCAAGAATATTGGTAAAACTAGTAATATCTGGCGTTCCTGACAATTTTTGCACAATGTACATTTTCTACGTGACATCCGGATCCTAGTCCAGTAGAGTCGGGTGACCATGGCGTACGAAATCGAGATCACGCGGGCTGCCAAGAAGTCCCTGAAACGATTGGCGCAAGGCGATGCCACTCAGGCCAACCGAATCCGCGTTGCGATTTCAGACCTCGCCAGCGACCCTCGCCCGCACGGCTACAAGAAGCTGAGCGTGGGCGATGGCTACCGGATCCGCGTCGGGTCCTGGCGGGTCATCTACACGATCGACGACGACGGTCGCATCGTCATCGTGAACACCATTGCGGATCGGTCGGAAGTCTACCGATAGAACCGCAACTGCGGCGGAGGGCTGCCGATACCGGCGGCATGGACCTCGCCGCCATACGTCTCCGTCTTGCAATGGCCTCGTGGGCCCTCGCCGCCGGTCACCCTGTCGTCGCCGATTGGTGCGTGCAGATGGCGGCGATCGAGCTCAGCGAGCGAGGGACGTCGACCGGTGCTACGATCACGATCGGCGTAAAGCTAGAAGACACCCTGTTCAACTAAGCGGGCTTGGCCACCTTGGGAAATGACTCAAGGTGGCCTTTTCCGTTTCTACTTCCCGGTATCGCCGGGCTCCACGGTGTCGCGTGGCTGCGGCGGGAGCCCATGCTTTTCGAGAAGCTTGCCTCGGGGAGAGTCCGGTAACCACGGGTCGTTGGCCCTCGCCAGGTTCCGGTCGTCCGCGACCGACGGTACGATCATCCCGAGCGCGGTCCTTGGCGGCGCTGCCTCGTCGCTGCCAGGCGGATTGAGTCGAGGTTTCATGCCCATGCCCCGGAGACTATCCCGGCTGCCAGCTCGCGGCGAAGCTAGGCGTCCAGCATCGGCCGCTACGCTCGGGCGTGGCAAGGTCGTCGAACTCCGGCCACCTACTCACCGAGACGTCGAAGAACTTGACGTCGAACCCGGCGTTGACAGCGCTCCGAGCCGTCGTGGCCCGGGCCTGCCCGCGAGTGCCGGCGAATACGAGGCAGGTGACCCCGACGGCCCGTGTCCTGAACGCACGCATGGTCCCGGGCTTACGTCCCGGTGGGCGGGGTTGAATTCGTTGGGGATTCGTCGTCGGGTGCCACGGGGCTGCCAGTGCGCCCGACGACATCGAACGCGGCGTGCAGCGCTCCGTGGATCGTCTCGACCAGGGACTCGGACCCGTGGCGCCCCGCGAGCACACCGGCGTCGAGCAAGGCTTCGCGGCATTGCGCTAGGGCGGACTCGGCACGTCGCGCTCGGGCCTCGGCCTCCGCCACCTTGCGCCGAACGTCTGTGTCGAGGAGTTGTTGGAGTCGTCCTCGCCAGTAGTCGGGTGGCCGCTTCAGGTCCGGCTCACCAAACCGCGGCCAGCGCCGATCCTCGAGCACCAGCACCGCCTCCATCGGCGACAGTCCGCCGCGCTGGGCGAGCCGCTCGAGCGACTGGTCGTGGTTGCGCCTCGCCTGCGCCTCATGAGGCTCGATGGTCACCCAGGGGACGGCGGGGCCGCCCATGATCGGAAACCACTTCACGGCGTCTCCTCGTCGTCGCTGGCCTCGATGGCACAGGGTGGCAAATGGCAGTAGCACCAGCTGCCGTCGTCGCAGTAAGTGCACCGGGTATCGCACCCGATCGGATCGACGACTTCGCGGGGCTTGGCGGGGGGCGCTGCCGTGTCACTGCCAGGCGTAGACAGTTCGTCGAGCACCTGGCCGGCCGCCGCGAACTCGGGCACGTCGGTGAGGCCGTGGTCCTGGGCGTGCTCCCAGATGGCGCGCAGGGCGGACTCGTAGCGCGCGACGGTGCTCGGTACCTGGGCGGCCCACCAGCCCCGGCGGTACCACTCCCACGCCTGGCGCAGCTGGTCGACTCCGTAGTAGATGCGGCCATTGGTCTCCCGGCGAAACGCCCGCCCTGGGGCGTCGTCGGGGACGCCGGCTGCGGCGTATGGGTTACCGGTCGGTATCATCGGCGCTGCCTCCTCGCGTACGCCTGGCGTACGCACCCCGCCAACGGGCGGGAATCGTTGGGTTGGTGCGGGACTGAAAATCCCCGTGTCGGCAGTTCGATTCTGTCCCTGGGCACGGTCAAAGCCCCGGAGTTCCTTGGAAACAACCAAGACGAGCCCGGGGCTTTCTCGTAGTCGCGCGTACCGTTTCCGGCACCGAACGCACCCGATAGGAACCTCCGGCGTACGCAGAGCGTACGCAGCTGGCCAAGGGCCGGGAGGGGACTTTGTACGCTGGGGCGGTCACTTCACGGCCTTCAGGTGCCGCCCGCGGGGCAGCTTCTCGATCGCCTCGCGGTACACGTCGTCGGTGAGGTGACCGTAGGTCAGGTCGACCATGCGCGTCGTCGTGTGGCCCATCATGTCGGCGACGGCCTTCGAGTCCACGCCCGCTTGCTTGAGCCAGCTGCCGAACGTGCGGCGCAGATCCTTCGGCGTCGCCGCGGGCGAGACCTTGGCCACCTTGCAGTAGACGGCGAGGTCGCGGCCAGGGTTGTGCCAGGTCTCGAACATCAGTTCGCTGGCGCCGCGCTCGAGCTCGTGCTGGCGCACGGCCAGGTCGAGCCAAGGGCGCAGTTCGTCGGCGACCGGGACGTACCGATCGCGCGACCGGGCCTTCGTCCCGCGCAGGCGCAGCCGGCCGGCCTCGAGGTCGACGTCGCATCGGCGCATCCGCTCGACGTCGATCGCGTCGGCACCCGCCAGGGTCATGAGGGCGACCCAGATCTTCCGATGCGGCGGTGTCGCTGCGAGCAGTCGATCGAACTCGTCGCGGGTGAGCCAGCGCTCGCCGGGTTTGTAGTCGGCCGAGAACTTCGGGACGGTGCGCCGCGGGTCGTCGCAGGCACCGCGCTCGTTGGCGTACTTCAGTGCGAGCCGGAGCACGATGAGCTCTTTGTGGATCGTGTGCGCCTTGCGCCCCTGGGACTGCCGCTGGTGGACGTACGCGTTGACATCCTCGCGTGTCACGTCGGCGACCAGGGCGTCCGGGTTGAAGAACTCGCGTAGGCGCTTGGCCTTCTTCCGGTAGCTCTCGCGCGTGCCCTCCGCCTTCTGGGCGCAGTGCACGTCGGTCACGTAGTCGAGCGCCGCACCGATGGTCTCCTCCGCCTCGACTTCGACCGGCTGCCCGAGCTCTTTTTCCCGGAGCCGGCTGCGCGCGACCGCCTTGTCGGTGGTCTTGAGCGACCCGCGGGTGTAGCCTCGTTCGGGGTCGAACCAGCTTCCCCACCAGGGGCACTTGCAGTTGGTTCGCTTGGTGCCCGCGTTGGCGCAGGCGCGTCCGTGACGTTTGTACAGCTCTGCCATGGTTGCTCCTCGCGGGCCCGGAGCCACGCTTCGATGCGCTCGCGGCGGACCCGCAGAGCGCGGCCGACCCTACACGGACCGACTTCGTAGATCACCTGTCGCGCATAACGCTCGGAGATCTGGAGGTACTCGGCCACCTGGGCCGTCGTCATGAAGGCGCTCACCGCCGCCCCGCCCGCGCGATCGGCAGCGGCGCCCGCCACGGCTTCTTCGCCCTGCGCACGGCCAGGTAGGACGATGCCAACCCCGCCAGCGACACGACGAGGAGCCCGGCCGCCGCGCCCCAGAGGCCTTCGCGCAGGCCGAAGGCCACGCCGACGGCGGTGCCGTTGGCGGCGACGTAGGCGAGCCAGAACCGCATGCGTCGCGTCGGGCGCGGACGCCGATCGGGCAGCGGGCGCACGAGCTCTGGGTTCATCGCGACGAGCCGGCCGGGCTCGGGGCGCTTGGGGACGGGGCGGGTCACTTCCCGCCCCCGAGCAGCTTGGGCATCTTCCCGCCCTGGTACGCGGCCGACAGCTGCGGCGCGAGTGCGTCGCCGAGCGTCTGCCCGTTCGGCAGCACAACGTCGGCGAGGAACTCGCGCTCAACGGTGCTGATGCCGCTCTCGACGGCCTCGAGCTTCGCCTTTACGACGAGTGCCAGCGACCGCCAGGCGGAGCGCACGGCCTGGGCGTGCTGCTTCTGCGTCATGCCCTCGGAGTCGGGCTCGAGCAGGCGCATGCGGACCTGTCGCGGCGTCACGCCGTCGTCGCTGAGAATCGAGAATCCGACCATGGCCTCGCCAGACTCGTCGTCCCAGCCGGAGACGAACTGCTTAGCGCCGTAGCGCTTCAGCGTCTTCTCGATCTCCGAGCGCGATTGCGACACCGGAACGGTCGTGCGCGAGGCGTAGCGGGTCACGCGTGCCGCCTCTCGTACTCGTCGACGATCTTCTCAGCAACGTCGACCGCCGTGCGCGCGACCCGCTGGGGCGGCTCGAGGCCCTTGATGAGCGCGGCGGCGATCTGGGCGGCGATGCCCAGGACAACGCGCCGATGCTCGTCGTTGGGCGGCTTCGACGTCGGTCGGGGGCCGCCGGGGACGACGGCGCGTGGGTGGCGTGGAGTCATAGCGTTGCTCCCTCGATGGGCTCGCAGCGCTCGAGCGCGAACGCCTGCTTGCCGTCGTTGTTCTTGAGCTCGTCGGGCGTGACGCGAAACCAGTCGCCGCACGAGCACTTGAGGGTGAAGGCCTGGCGCGGGTGGACAGGCCAGACGATGGCGTCGTGGCCCTCGTGCGGGCCAAAGAGCGCCGACAGCTTCATCGACGCACCGTCCAGCCGACGCAGCGAACCGGCAGCGTCACGAGCCACCAGGCGCTCTTCAGCAGTCCGCCGAGTGCCATCCAGAAGAGGGCGGGCCAGCCGAAGAGGATTTCGAGGCCGAGGGCGTTGGGCGGTCGCTCTAGCATCGCGGCACCCACGCAAGGCCGGTGCGTTGGACCTTGCCGGCGCGCTTGAGCGCCGCCAGGTGCTGGCGAACGGCCAGCGGAGTGAGGCCGAGGCGCTTGGCGATCTGCGCCGGCCGCGTCATGCCGAGCTGCACCAGGCGCAGCACGCGCCATCGGGGCTGTAGGGGCATGCCGGGTCGCTTGGCCGCCCTGGGCGGACCGATGCGCGTCACCACGCCTTCTTCGACCAGCCAGCTCGACTCGATGCGGACGAGGCTCACGCTTTCTCCCCGAGCAGGCCGGTGAGACCCTCGTAGAAATCGCTGAGCAGACGCTCGACCTTCGACGCGTTGTCGGCGTCGATGTTCTCGATGAGCTCGACCGGCATCTCCACCTCGATCGAGGGCGGGCCTTGCAGCGTTACGCCGACCGGGTGAATCGAGACGTGCCCGATGTGCTTCTGGATGCGCTGGCAGTGGCTCATGCCCTCGCGAAAACGGCTCTGAATTCGTGGTCTCATCGCTCGTCGTCCTTCCCGGCCATGAGGCCGCAGAGGTTTTGCAGGTAGGCTTCGGTCTCGGGGTGCCAGCGCACCTCGTCGGCGTAAAGGGACATCACGTAGCCGTGGCTGTGCACGTGGCCGCGGTCGAGGGTGTGCACGACCTCATGCAGCACCGTGAGCTCGAGCTGAAAGTCGAGCCCGTCGCGCAGGACCTCGATCGAGCGCTTCGGGTACGAGCCGTCGACCGCCTCGCCGCGAGGCGCGCAGCCAAGCACAGGCTCGTCGATGCTCCGGTGCGAGCTCACCAGCTCCAGCTCGATGGCGGCGGGGCCAGGCTCGGATACGATGAGCAGCTCGCAGCCGGCGACCGCGTTGACCTCGACGACGGCCTGGCCGAGGGCGTCGACCAGCTCCGGCGCCGACGTCGAGTAGAGGTACGGCCCGGGCTCGAAGGGCTCGCAAGCGGCGAGGGCGAGCAGGGTGGCGAGAGCGAGTGGCCTCATCGGCGGCCGCCTCCGACGACGACCGCGCCGACGACGATGCCCAGGCCGAACCAGCCGGCAGCGATGAGAACGACCTCGAGGATACTCACAAGCCGAGCTCCTGCTTGGCTGCCTTGTGCGCAGCCAGGTAGCGCTCGCGGCCGTCGGCGCTCGCTGTCGAGTTGATGAATGCCTGCACCCGTGCCGCCAGCTGGATGAGCGTCGGGCGGGCGTCGTCGTCGAACTCGAGCACCGTGCGCCAGTCGTCGCTGGCCTGGGTCACTGCCGCATGCCCTTTCGTTTGAGCCAGCCGCGGGCGAGCTCTCGCAGCCTCGAGGGCTCCTCGTGCTCGGCCATTCGTCGCGCGAACTCCTTGAGCGACAGTCCCTCGCCGTACTCGCGATGCAGGTGCTTGAGGTGTTTCGTTTCGTTGGTCATGGTCTCGTCTTCGTCGTAGAAGCCTTCGGCGTCGAAGTACTCGATGAGCTCGTCGAAGCTCTGCTCGCTGGCGATGGCCTTGCGGGCCTTTTCGAGTGCGGTGTCGGTGATGCGGCGAATGAGCTCGCGGTGGACGCCCAAGATGTCGCCGGCCTCGCGACCGTTGTGAGAGCGCCGCTCCCCCACCTCGATCGCGCAGGTGTCTTTCATCGTCTCCAGCCGGGCCAGCATGTCGGCTTCGCGTTTGGGCCAGCGCCGCTTGTGCGTCGAGTAGCCGTTGCGCACGGGGTTGCGGTTGTCGCTCTCGAGCGAAAGGCCGCCGTCTTCGGACACCGCGAGCAGAAGGTGCGCTCGGCAGCCGACCCAGGGGCAGGGCCCTTCGCGACGCTGCGCCCTGCACTCGCCCCAGGTATCGGGCGCGTCGGGATGTCGCGGCGTAACGAAGAGCGGCAGCTGCACCCATGGCTTCGGCATGCGCCTCCCTAGAACGGGATGTCGTCGTCGGGCCCGGCGTGCGACGAATCGCCCCAGCCGTCATCGGCAGGCGAGGGCGCGGCGACTGCGGGCACGTCGTGCTCGGGAACCTCGGCGAGCTTGCTCGACATCAGGCCCGCGAACTCGGCGCGCTTCGCCTCGTCGAGCTGCGAAATCTTGAGCACGCCCCCGCCCTGGGCATTGACCCAGGCCACCTTCGCCCGGGTCTTACCGTCGTAGGTGTCGTGCTCCACAGTGAGCGACACGGGCTGGCGCAACTCCTGGCGCTCGACGTCGAGGATGTCGTTGCCCCGAAACCCGCAGTAGCGAAGCGACTCGGTTGTTCGCTCCCACGTCTTCGTCGTGAAGAAGCCGTACCAGGTGATGGTGCGGCCGGCATACGCGCCGTCGAGAATCTGAAAGCGAACCGCGACCTGTTTCTTGCCGTTCTTCGACTCGCACAGATGGGCGTAGGCCGTCGACCCGTGCTCGTTCGCGCTCTCGGCTGCGACGGCGTTGTAGTACCCCTCGGGGATGAGCTCCATGACTAGCTGTTTCCTTCCTGCGCCGCGCTCGCGCGGGCTTTGACCTTCATCAGGTAGCGGGACAACCTCGCTTCGTCGGTGACGCCCTTGCAGGCGTCCTTCACCGTCTGCGTGTAGTCGTCGTCGCCGATTCGCTCGAGCTCGGCCTGGATGAGCTTGAGGAGCTCTTTCGCGTCGGCCTTTTCGCCGACCTCGAGAGCGGCCGCGAACGGCCCCCAGGGGTTGCCGTGCTCCATCTCGACCTGGTCGGGCATCGGGACGCGGGACTTCGCGTCGTAGGCGGCAGCGTGCACCAGGCGGATGAGGCGTCTGCCGGTCCGGTAGCCGCGGGCGCGCTCTCCGTCGTCCAGAGAGCCGGCGCCGCCTTCGAAGCAGCAGTACCCGAGGACGTCGACCCATTCGGCAATCTGGCCGGCGAACTTGTCGTGCGCTCGGATAACGTAGCGGTCGTAGTCTTCACCCTCCGGGTTCTTGAAGGGCTTCACCATCGAGTGGGCGACGATGATGATGTGCATGCCGCGCTTGCGCAGACGGTCGAGGTCGACGAACAAGTCGCGTAGCTCGTCGAGCGCCATCGAGTAGCCCTTGCCGTAGCCGAACTGCTCGATGCTCGTGATCTCCTTGCCGCGCTTGTTGAACTCGTTCTGTCGGCCCGAGTAGCGCGCGCAGATGTCCGCCCAGATGAGCGCCTCGAGCCGGTCGGCGCTGTCGATAACGAGCGTCTTGTACTCGTGCTTGTTGGCGAGCAGATCGCGAACGGCCGCGCGGACCTCGGCGAGCGTCTCGGGCGCGCCGGCCTCGAACGGGTATCGCGCGACGTCGAGCTCGTCGCTGCCGCTCTCGATGTCGATGACGATCGGCGCCGGCGCGTGGGCCGCCAGTGTCGTCTTGCCGACCGCGTGCGGGCCGTAGAAGCAGAAGCGGCGCGCGCCGGCCTTGCGGCCGCGCGAGACCGAGCCGAGCTTACTCGGCGGGGGTACCGGCATCTGCCGGTGTTGCTGTTGGGGCATCCTGAAGTTCCTCGTGTGGGTTCACGTCGATGAATCGGTGGTCGTCGTCGATGGAGGTCGACTTCGTGCAGACCTCCCAGTACTCGCAGCGCCGGCCGTACTGCTCGCAGGCGTCGGGGTTGCGGGGCCAGGCGAGCTCGCCCATGTCGGCTCCGGCGAGCTGGTGTTTGCGCAGCATCTGGGCGAGCTGCCAGATATCGAACCGGTACTCGTCGAGCTCCTCGTCGAGGCGAACGACGTCGCCGCGCGCGTAGTAGGCGTTTGGGTACTCGGCGATGTGCTCGCGCAGACGCAGGCGATACTCGTCGAGGGGTTCGTCCTCGAGGCGCTGGCGAGAGTCGAGGCGCGGCGCATCTTTCCAGCCGGAGCCGTCGCACTCGACGCACCTCTCAACGCGGACGTCGTCGCCCTCTCCGACGTGAATCTCGCCAGTCCCTTGAACACCACCGCGGCCGCCACCGCATGGTTTGCATCCGGTGCCCTTGGTGTATCGGCGCGACTCCTCGGGCGTCGCGAGCTTCTGCTGTAGGCTCGGCCGCCGAGCGACGTCGTACAGGCAGCGAGCGACGTCGATGCCCAGGGTGGCGCGCAGGCCATCGACGTACGTCGAGACCTGGCCGTCCATGCGCAGGCGCAGCCAGTAGTCCGAGCCGGGCGATAGGTCCGAGTTCGTCGTCTTGTGCTCGACCAACAGGTACTCGCCCGTCTCGGCGTCCTGCACCAGAGCGTCGATCTTGCCGCCGAGGCGAAACGTACGACTCGCGTGCCCCGTTGCGGGGTTCAGCACTGGAGCATCGAAGCGAGACTCGACGGCAATAACGACAAGACGCTCCATGTCGTCGCGCCAGCGCAGGTGGTAGCCGCGCAGGAGTTCCTCCGCCCGGATGTCGTAAATTGGGTCGAGGTCGTCGCTCTTGCCAGCAGCGATCGCATCGAAGGCCTGCGAGAGTGGTTGAATCCCGGACGAGCCGCCGAGCCAGGCGAGCCACCAGGCTTCAAGGCCGTTGTGAAACAGCGTTCCGAACGACAGCGCCACGCCCTTGCGGATAGGCCGGCGGCCGAGCTCGTAGCTGTAGTAGTGAAGGCGAGGACAACGGCGGAGGGCCTTCGCTCGTGAGTTCGTGAGCGTTTCCATCGCGAAATCTCCAACCCCGGCGAAAGACGCAGCCGGGTTAGTGCGGGTTGCGGAGGGCTACGGGAGGGCGTTGACTTCGTCGGCCAACTTGCCGGCGAACGCTTCGGCGAGTTCCATCGCGCGGACGAGGCCGTCGGCGCCGAGGCTGAGCGAAACCCAGTCGGCGTCATCGCTCGACATGCCGTCAGCGAGCCAGACCGCGGCATTCAGCCAGCGCTCGGCGAGCTTGGCGAAGTCGTCGGCCAGGTCGGGGCGACGCTCGCGGAGCTGCTCGAGCTGCTTGACGAGACCAAGGTGCTCGATGAGCGTTTCGCGCGGCGGCTTGAGCTCGAAGACGTTGCCGACGTCGACCGGCGGTTGCGGCGACATGGCTACGCGACCTCAGCCAGCGGCTCGCGGGCCGACGACACGTCGACGTCGTAGTCGCGCTCGATGTCGTCGAGCGACACGTCGCCGCTTACCGTGACGGCGAGGTCGGTGTGGCATCGCTTGCAGCGCGCGCCGATCATCCGATCGCCGTCTTCCGAGAGCATCTGCCAGAGGTAGCGGTGGCTGGTACCCCGCCGGAGCGCGCTAGGCGAGCGCTTCAAACTGTCGTGATAGGCGTGCGAGCACGCCTTCGTCCGTTCCCCATCCATATGTCTCAGACTAATATGTGGCTGCCGCATAAACAACCCCAAGATAGGAGCCTGAGACATATTTTAGGGCAGGTCGATCAGCTCGCGGGCGCCTTTGCCCACGTTTTCAGCCGATTGCGGCCCGCAATTCTCGGGGCCGGCTAGCATGTTTTCGGCTGTCGCGAGCTGAATCTCGAAAAGGGACGGGGCCGCGGCAGCGATCGCCGCGCCCAGCCGCATCCACTCTCGCAAGCCCGTGCGGTCGTGACCTTCCCCCATGTGCGCCGGTGTACCACGGGCTAACCACGTTCACGGACAGCAAAAAGCGATTGAGTCTCGGTTTTTACGGCCGCGCCCGGGAGTGGCGGAAAAATGAACTGCCGGAAAAAAGTGAGGTCCGGCCTACTAACTCAAGGCAGGGGAGCTCAATCCGGACTAGCACTCCCGAACCGTCGGTTCCGTCGAACCATCGCGGCGGAACCGCCGGGATTAGTCCTCGTCGGGGAGGGGGAGGCCTTCAAGGGCCGCTTGGCCCTCGTCGCTGATCTTCAGCTTGTCGAGCATCCCTCGAAGGTTCTCGATCTGCAGCTTGAAGAGGTCTGGGTGTTCGCGTTGCAAGAGCTGCCCGTACCTTAACCAGAGCGCCTCATGGACACCCAGCTGCGGCGTTGGGTCGGGGATGTCTAAAGCCTTCGCAATGGCTGGTACGGCGGCAGCAGCGGCCATCCTGCCCGTCTCGATCGACGAGATAGTGCTCTGCTCGACGCCGACAATTTCGCCGAGCTCCGCCTGGGTCCATCCCCGAAGCTTTCGCACACGGCGCATCTCGTTGCGCCAAGCATCGGTCGTTCGAATCTCCGACTCACTCACAGCCTTCTGTATCTCCAGGCGCGTGGTCCGGCCGGGTAGCGGAGTTCGCATTCGATATGGGTACTACTTAGCGGCATGACGTTGAATCATATATCGGTGACCACAACCTTGCGGAGAAAAATGTCCCAGCCTAATATTCGCCGCGATGGTTGGGGAACGGATTCGGACCTTTCGGGTCGCCGAGGGTCTAACACAGCAACAGCTGGCCGCGAGAGCGGGGCTCACGCAGAGCGCGATTTCCTCGTACGAGTCGGGGCGCGCGGAACCCTCACTCGAGACACTTCGGCAGCTTGCGCGCGCCCTCAAAATTCAGCCGCGTGACCTTCTTCCCGATCTGCCAACGGGCAGGGACGCGCCCGCGGGGGCCGAGTGAGCGTCGCGACGTCAGTCGCGGAGCCGGCCCGCGATGAACACGACGAATCCGGCCGCCGCCGCGAGAATGCCCATGCCCATCCACGAGGCGCTCTCCGTGGCCACGCCTGCCGAGCAGAGCGGCATACCGCCGACCAGCAGCATCATGCCGATCGCCTTGAGCCCGCTGCCGGAGCTCTTGGTCGAGACGTGCAACGGCTGCTGTGCCGTGGCGCCCGGGGCCATCTGGGGAGCGCTCGGCGGCAGGTCGAGGCGCTCGCCGCAGTACCGGCACTTGATGGCGGTGGGCTGGATCTGCTCGCCGCAGTACGGGCAGGTCTTCAACGCGGTCATCGGGGTCGGCGGTGGCTGGGGCATAGCGCCGAACCATGGTCGCCGAATCCGCTGGCACGACCAATCGCTCAGATTGAGGGAGCCCAAGGGGCCGCGTACTCGGCGCGCCGATTCGTAGACAACTTTGAGTCACCGCCACCGATAAGCCGCGCGTGTCCCCGCGCGCAGAAGGAGCGAGGCTGATGGCCCGCAAGTACCGCAAGGTCGAGGTTGCCCTTTGGGGCGACGCTCGATTTCGCCGCCTGAGCTCCGCGCCGCCGAACGCGCAGGACCTGTTCATCGCCCTGCTGATCGGCAAGCACACGCTCCCCATCCCCGGCGTTGTCCCGGCGACGCCAGAGGAGCTCGCGGCGTCGATGCGGTGGACCGAAGCCTTTGGCGCAGGCTTCGACGAAGCCTTTCGCAAAGCCTTCGACGAAGTGTGCGCAGAGGGTCTCGCGGAGGTCGACCCCGAGGGGCTCATCTACCTGCCTCGCGCGCTGCTGGATGGCAAGGGTCGACCCCGGGAGAGCAACAAGCCGGAGTCCCCTAACGTGCTCCGAGGGTGGGGTAAGTGCTGGGATGACGTCCCCGAGTGCGGGCTAAAAGACAAGATTTATCGGGACCTTGAATCCTTCGCGAAAGCCTTGGGCGCATCCTTCGCGAAAGCCTTCGGCGAAGCCTTCGAGGAACCCTGCGGCCATCCTTCGCCGAATCAGGAACAGGAACAGGAACAGGAACAGAAAGAGAAAATAACCTTGTCCCGACCCCTGGCGGAGTCGGGCTCCGGCGCCCGGGAGGGCACTCGGGAGAGCAAGCCCCCTCCGGAGCCAGAGCGACGCAGCCAGCGGCCGAGACCGAAGCGGTCGCTGCCGGAACGCGCCTGGAAGCTGGCCGACTACCTGCGCCGCCATCTGCTGCGCTGGAAGCCCGACCACGCCATTGGCAAAGGCGCGACCTCCGAAGCCAAGTGGGACACCTCGCCGACGCGCCGGTCCTGGGCCCAGGCGGCCGAGCTCATGCTTCGCGACGCTCGAGGCGGTGACGGCCGAGACTTGGACCGCACGCTCGAGATCATCCGCTGGCTCTTCGGCGAGAACCAGCAGCGCGAGAGCGGTCGCTTCCGCGTGGAGTCGATGGCGTCGCTTCGCAAGAAGTGGGACGCGCTCGACGACGCGAGTAGGCCCCGCCGGGTTAACGGCGAGCCGCAGCGCAAGAGCTTCGACGAGCTCTACGAGGGCTACGAGGTGCACTCGTGAGTCGAGAGCTTCCGCACAACGAGAACGCAGAGCGCTCGGTGCTCGGTGCGGTGCTCGTGCGCCCCGAGGTCCTCGACGCCATCGACCTGTGCGCCGAGGACTTCTTCGACCCGCGGGCCCGGGCAGTCTGGAATGCCTTCGGCGAGATTCGGTCGCTGGGGCGCGCCATTGACTCGCGCACCGTCGAGGAGTCGCTGAGACGCTCCGGCGCCTTCGATGCCGTCGGCGGTTTGCCGTACGTCTCGCAGCTTGCTCTCGACACGCCGACCGCGGGCAACGCCAGCCACTACGCTGCAATCGTCCGCGAGTACTCGACGACTCGGCAAACGATGCTCGCTGCGTCCGAGCTGGTCGAGGCCGGCTACACCGGTCTCGCTCGCGGCGATGACCTTTTGGCTCAGTTTCGCGAGGCCGCTCGCGGCATCCGTCCTTCCCAGCGGCATCGCGTCTACAGCGCGCGCGACCTCGCGGAGCGTCGAACGCGTGAGCTCGTGAAGGCGAGTGAGCAGCAGGCGCGCGGTGAGACACCTGGCCGCGTGCCGACGGGGATGTTCGCGCTCGACGAGATCATCGGTGGGCTGCCGCGCGGTAACCACGTGGGGCTCGTCGCGCAGACTGGCCACGGCAAGACCGCGACGCTGATGCACATGGCCTTTCACGCTCCGGTGCCGGCGCTCTACTTCACGTTCGAGGAACTCGAGCGCGACTTGGTCGACCGCTTCATGGCGGCGCGCACGGGGATTCCGGGTATTGCCATCTCGACGCTGCGGCTGAACGCTGAAGACTTCGCCAACCTGGTCGGCAGCGTCGACCAGGTGCCGAACGACGTGCACTTCGTCGCTGGCCGCGGCATGAGCGACGAGGAGGTCGCACGCACTGCGCGGCAGGTCGGCGCTGAGCTTGGCGTCGGCCTGGTGGTCGTGGACTACTTGAATCGCGTGCGCCTCTCGGCATCGCCGAAGCTGCGCACTGACGAGCGCATGCGACATGCCGTCGGTCTGTTCGACGACGCGTGCGGCGTGCTCGACTGCGCGTGGGTGACCGCGGCGCAGGTCAACCGAGATCCAGGAAAGCAGAACAGGCCGCCGCGCATCACCGATGCGCGCGAGTGTGCGGCCATCGAGGAGTACTCAAAACTCGGCCTGGTCGTTCACAGGCCCAACAAGGGCCGTCCTCGCGATGAGGGCGGCGACGACGAGCTCGACGTCATCGTGGACAAGCAGAACCTGGGCCCGGACCAGGCGATTGCTCGCTTCGGATGGCACGGCCCGACGATGACCATCTCGCCGTGGCGAGAGTGACTGGGGGAACCTGTGGGTGAAGAGAAAAACAGCGAGCCGCTCAGCGCCGACGAGGCCGCGGACCGCTTGCTCGCGTATGCCGATGAGCTCGAGCGCCGGATGGGGGGCAAGGGTTCGGAGGGCGCGCATTGGCTCCGCGAGAGTCTGCTGTTGCAGCGGGCTGTGGCGAAACACAACAAGCGGGCCGACCAGTTCCGATGAGCTTCTACGAGGTAGCGCACGCCGAGTGCATCGGAGCGATGGGGGCGATGGAGTCTGGGAGCGTCGACGTCGTGATCTCCGACCCGCCGTACTCCGAGCACGTCCACGCCAATGGCTGGGCCGGCAAAGACACGGGCGTCTACGGCGAGCGCGTCGACTTTGGCTTCGAGCATCTCGACCCAGAGACGCTGTCCTGGTCGGCCTATCACATGGCCAGGCTCGCGCGACGCTGGATCGCTGTCTTTACCGACCTAGAGTCGATCGGCGATTGGAAGCGTGCGTTCGAGGGCCGAGGCGTCGAGTACGTCCGTTCGATGGTCTGGACAAAGCGCGGTGGCCAACCGCAGCGCACCGGAGACAGGCCGGCGGCGCACGCTGAGGGGCTGGTGCTTTGCCACCAGCGCAAGCCGAACGGGAAGCCGATGCAGAAGCGTTGGAACGGTGGCGGACGCGGCAACGTGTTCGAGCACGCGGTCGTGAAGGACCGTGTGGCGAACGCTGTGCCTGTGCGGGTGCACAAGACCCAGAAGCCGCTCAAGCTCATGCGCGAGCTCGTCACGCTCTTCAGCGACCCGGGCGAGCTAATCCTGGACCCATTCGCGGGCAGCGGCACGACGGGCGTCGCAGCCAAGTTGCTCGGACGCCGGTTCGTCGGCTTCGAGCGCGACAGGGACATTTGTGCGGAGGCGCAGAGGCGCATCGCGAAGACCTACGCACCGAGGGCGGTGCGCGAAGCCTTGGAGGGCAAAAAGACCGATGGCAAAAGTGCAGACTGAACTACCGGGGACCGAGCGGCCCAGCATCGAGCCGCTGGACGAAGCGACCAGCGACTACCTGCAGGCGCGCGACGAGTACAATCGCTGGAAGCGAAAGAAGGCCGACGCGCGAGCTCATCTCGAGGCCGAGATGGAAGAGCATGGCGACAACCTCGAACGCGATATCGGCGGCGCGCTCGTCTACGACTTCTACGACGGCGAGACGCAGCACCAGGTCGTGCTCGAGACCAAGCGCAAGCTCAAGGTGCACACCAAGCCAGCACCAGCGAGCGCGAACGACAACGAGGGCGATGGCAAGAGCGAGTTGACCGAGGACGATGTCGACGACGCCTACGCCGAGGCGTTTGGCGATGACGACTTCGACGACGACGACTTCGACCCGCCGCCGTCGCAGGGCATGGGGCAACCGGAGCAGACGCTCGGATAGCCATGAGCTCGCAGGTCGCCATGTTCGAGTTGCCGTCGCTCGAGTTCGTCGTGCTCGGCACGCCCGTGACCCAGGGGTCGAAGGCTGTAGCCGGGTACGCGGGCGAGCGCATTCCGACCAGGAAGGGCGTCGCGATTCTGAAGCCGCGCGCCATCCTCGTCGAGCAGTCGAACATGGCGACCGAGACGCGCAAGGCGCACAGGCTCAAGCGCTGGCGCGAGACGATTGCGATGACTGCGATGCGTGTCGTCCAGCGTGACAACTGGCAGCGGGTCGCCGGACCGGTGAACCTGTGCTGCGAGTTCGTGTTCACGCGGCCCAAATCGCACTTCGTTGGCGGCGACCGGATGCGTGGCCGGCTCACGGCCAAGGCGCCCTCGCATCACGTAGGCTACCCCGACCAGGACAAGCTGCTGCGTGCCGTGGGCGATGCGCTCACCGGCATCGCCTACGACGACGACTCGCAGGTCGTCTCCCACGACGGGTCGCTCAAGCGCTGGTCGCACAGCGCCCTCGGCAGGCCCGGCGTGCGGGTGACCGTGCGGAGGCTGGCGTGAGCTTGCCAAGGGCCAAGGCGCTGGGGCCGGCTCGACTGGCCTCGCACGTGGGTGCGGTGACGCCCTGCAAGGCTGGCTTACGCGAGAAGGCCCCTGGCAGGCTGGCTGTGCCCCTGGAACGCCTCCGGTGCGGCACGTGTGTGGGTAGGTGGTTTGGGCGGCGTGGTGGGGCTCTCAGGGGGCTTCTCGGCGATGCGCGAAATCGGACCGCTGTGATGCTGTTCGTTGCGATTGGCGTCGCTAACAGCACGAAATCATTACGTGTGGGTGCGACTGCGCTAGGGCGTAAGGCACTGAAATCGTTGGCAGCAAGCGACGGGAGTGGGGCAAAATGAGCGCTCGTAAGTGCTTGGAAAGACGTCGAGTGGCGGCTAAGTATCGATTTTTCTTAGGGGTTCTAAGGACAGCCCGCCCGCTCCCGAACACCGAATTTGGATTTCGGTCTGGCCCAAAACTCCAAGCGGAGCGGAATTAGTACATGCCTGCTGGAAAAAAGGCCGACCAGAAGCCGACCCTCACCGAGGAGCTCGACGTGTTTCGCGGCGCCGAACCCGAGGCCGGAATCGCGATCATCGTCGCCGACACCCAGGCCGTGAAGGTGCTCGCCGCGTGGTCGCTGTTCCGCGTGCCGAAGTGGGTTCGACCTCGAGGGCGGCGCCCGCCGGAGAGCGACCCGGGCGATCTTTTCGAGTGGCTGTGGGCGCCGGTCTGGCGACGCATCGACTTCGAAGATTTTGCGCGCGCCGCCGGCATGGCGCCGCACACCGCCGAACTCAAGCTGCGCATGTGCGTGCACGCACGGATGGCCTACCCCGACGGTTCGTTGTCGGAACCGGCGCAGCGTCTACTTCGATCGTACGTGCGGTCGAAGGTTCCGAGGCCGCGCCGCCAGAAAGAGACGGCAGGCAAGCCGCTCGCTGAGGAGACCTGATGTCGTCACGACTCAAACCTCGAACGAAATCGAACCAGGGCCGCCCCGCGAAGCACGGGCTTCGCCGAGGCGAAGGGGAGGACGGCGACAAGGGCGCCGAGCTCTACAAAGACTTCGTCGCGAACGCGCGCGCGAAAATCGAGGACTGCGACGACGCACTCGAGCGAGCCGAAGTCATGCTCGACATGCTCACAGAGGCGTCGCTGCGCACGCTTGAGGGGCGCGGCACGACCGCGATGAACAAAGAGCTGCGCGCGTTCGCATCGAGTATTGCGCGACTGATTCCGAAGGTGAGGCTGTACGCGGCCGAGCAGGTTGTTCTCGGCAACCGGGTACCGACGAAGCCGACGAACAAGGCCGGCGGCGGCAAGATGCGCGAGGTCGTCCAGGCTACCGACGCCGACGCGGACGAAGAGTCCGCTGCGTTGCCCGCGCCGATGCGCCGGGGATGACGCAGAGCGCCCAGCACGCCGCAACGGAGATTCTCGCCGCCGAGCAGCTCGGCGGGCGCTTCGTTGACATCGCGGTCGACATCCGCAGCTGGGGCCGGGACCCGTCGGCGAAGAAGCCGCACTATGAGTCGAGCAAGTCGCTGCTGTCGGCTGGCGGGGTGTGGGACCGGCGCCTTTCGAAGTGGACCGACCGCAGCCCGAGCCGCTATCTCACCTGGCACGTTCACGCGGGCCAGGAGCACAGCATCGACTGGTTCGGTCGATGGCTCGAGGCGTACATCGCGGGCGACCGCCTGGTCGGCTTCGAGGACGTCTACTCGATGCTCAATGTCGGCGGTCGGCGCGGCGGCAAGTCGGACGCGTCGGCGAAGCTGCTCGCGCTCTTCGGCGTGGCCGTGCCCGAGTCGATCGTGTGGCTCATCTGCCCGGCGCTGCGCAAGACCGAGGAGCTCCGCCGCATCTTCCGTAGCATCCCGAGTGGCACCGAGCCGGGCGCTTGGGGCCGCTGGTCGGCCGGGCAGGGCAAGCTGACGCTCTGGACGGGCACCGAGTACGAGTTCCGCACGGGCGACAGCGCTGAGCTCGTGAAGGATGGCCGCTGCGACGTCGGCTTGCTGAACGAGTCGCAGATGATGGAGAACGGCGTCTACCGGAACGTGCGTGCGCCGATCGCCGACACCGGCGGACTCATCATGCTCACGGCCAACCCGCCCGACACCGAGCGCGGCTTCTGGGTACAGGATGTCTACGACGCTGCCCGCGGCGGGACGCCGGGCTGGGTGTTCTTCGAGTTCGCCAGCGAGAACAACCCAACCATCGACCACCGGGCACTCGAGACCATGCGCGACGACCCCGCCATCGGCGAGGACGAGTACTTGCGCGAGGTCAAAGGCCAGTTCCTGGCGGTCGGCGACCGGGTCTACAACAGCTGGTCGCCGCGGCTGAACGTGCGCGAAATCCCCGACCAGATGGAGCCCTGGGCGCGCGAGTTCACACCCGAGTACCTCAACGGCTGGGCTTTCGACCTGGTGGCCGTCGCCGACTTCCAGCGGCAGCCGATGGTCGCCTCGGTCTGGGACTTCTTTCGAGACCCGAGCGGTATCGTGCACGCCTGGTGCATCGCGAGCGTCTCGCCGGACGGCGACGAGTTCGCCTTGATGGACGCGGTCGACGACAAGGGCCGCGAGATAGCCCGCGACACATCGCCGCAGGCCATGTGCTTCGTCGCCGACGCCACCGGCGAGTACCAGGACGCCGGGCGCAACCCTGGCAAGAACTCGTGGGAGTACCTCGAGAGTCGCGGGTATCGCGTCTTCGCCCCCGACGCACGGCTACGACGCAAGAACCCCGATGTGCTTGAGACGGTGCGCACGGCGAACGCCATGATGCGCACGTCGTCGGGGCACCACCGCATCAACGCGCTGCCGGGCGCGCTCCAGGTAGTCAAGGCCTGCGCCCGCTGGAAGAACAAGAACGGCTATCCCAACAAGATGAGCCAATGGGCCCACGTCGGCGACACGGTTCGCTACATGGCTCACCGCTTCTTCCCGCGCACCAAGCGCTTTTCGAAGTTCGAGTACGAGCTCGTCGAGCCGGCGACGACCTCGCGCGACCGCGAGCTCGATGGCTTTTAGGCCTTAGATCGACGGCGCGAGATTGACCGTTTCGAATGCTCGCCGATTTTGGCTGAGCATGGCGGGCTGGAGTCCGTATACGGGGGACGCGCCGGAGTCTGCGCTGCGGCGCGCCCCTGAGATTCCCGACGACCCTGGGTCGGACATGCAGTCGTTTCGGATCCACCGCAGCGACGAGGCATGGGTCGGCCACCCGGGCACGAAGCTCACCGTCCGCAAGCTGCTCGCGTCGTACGCCCTGGCCGAGCAGGGCGAGCCCGAGCGGATGATCGAAATCTTCGACGACCGCCTGCGCATCGATGGCCATATGCGCGACGCCTTCGAGACGCGCGAAGAGGACGTCGCCGCCGCGTCGTGGATTCTGCTGCCGGGCGACAACTCGGCCCTCGCCAAGCGCGTCGTCGAGCTGTGCACCCGGGCGCTCCAGGACGTTCCCCACCTGGTGCAGACGCTCGAGCACATGGAGACGGCGCTGCGCTACGGCTACGCGTACGCGGAGATCGACTGGCAGCGCGTCGACGGCCTGGTCGTGCCGAGGTGCTTCTACCCGGTCTGGCCCGGGCACTTCAAGTTCGACATGGGTACCGACGAGCCCTTGTTGCGCACGGCTGAGAACCGCAGCAAGGGCGAGCCGCTCGCCCCCGGTCGCTGGTGGGGGCTGTGGCGCCGCGGCCGCAAGAAGGCCACCGCCGGACTGATGACCACCTGCGCGATTTGGTCGATGTTCAAGACCTACGGCGTGCGGGACTGGATGCGGTTTATGGACCGCTACGGGCTGCCGTACAGCTACGCGAGCTATCAGAATCTCGCCCCCGACGAGCGCAAGGAACTCAAGCGCATGATGCAGATGCTTGGCTCCGACGGCTGGGCAGTCTTCTCGGCCAACGTTGACGTCAAGATGGTTGAGGCCATGCGCTCCGGCAAGGCCGAGGACGTGCACGGAGCAATGGTGGCGCTCTGCAATGCGGAGGTTGCGAAACTCGTGACCGGCTCGACGATTGCCAGCGAGGCCGGCGACAACGGCAGCTACGCCCTCGCTAGCGAGCAAGGCGGCCGTGTCTTTCACCGCAAACTGCGCGACGCGACGAAGCTTGCCGAATCGTTTCGCGACTGCGTGCTGCGTCCGTTCGTCAAGTACAATGGCTTCGACACCATCGCGCCGAAGATTCGGTTTCACGTCGTGCGCTACCAAGCGCCGAATGACCGAGCGCTCACGTTCCGCCACGTGCAAGGCTTGGGCGTTCCGGTGAGCCGGCAGCAGGTACAGACCGAGCTCCAGATCCAGGAGCCTGTCGACGACAACGACATCCTGCAGCCCCTCATCGAACCGCCTTCGATTCGGGAGACCTCCGATGCGGCTTGATAAGGGGGCACAGCTGCCCGGAGTCCAAGGACTCACCGACAAGCTCGTGGCCGACTTGTTGCCCGAGTACTTCACCGGCGAGTTGCGTACGAGCGCGCCGCCGCGCGTCCTCGCGGCCAACGGCCAGGGGCTCAGCCGCGACGAGCGCGTCGAGCTTCTCGAGCAGCTGAATGCTGGCAAGCATGTAGAGCTCGACATCGAAATCATCGCGAGCATCGAGCCGGCCAAGCCCTTGCCCCTGCCGGCGTCGCAGCGCGAGCTCGCGAATGCGAACTTTTCCCGGTTTCATTCGGTTGGCATCGCGAGCTTCATCCGCTCGTTCAAAGATCAGCCGTTTCTGCGCGACCACAACCAGGGGACCATCCTGGCTAAGGGCGGGACTATCACGGCGGCCGATTACCGCCGCGGGGACGACGGCGGCTACGAGTTCATTCAGCGCGTCCGCCTCGTCGAGCCGTGGGCCGTGCGCGGAGTCCTCAACGACAACATCAAGGAATTCTCGATCGGGTGGATGTGGCGCGGCGGCACTTGGGACGACCTCAAGACCGCGTTGCAGTGTTCGGTCTGCCGCACGTCGCTCTTCGGCTCGGACTGCCCTTGTTGGCCGGGTGACGTCATGGAGGGCGACGACGGGGAACCGGTCATCGTCGAGGCACTTTGGCTTTCGCGGCACGTCTACGGAATCGAGACGTCGGCCGTTTTGTACCCGGCCGTTGAGGGCACGGGGATTTTCGACATGAGCGCGTTGCGCGCTCTCAAACAGCGAGGACACGGGAAGATGGACAAGATTCTCAAGCAATTGGGGCTGTCCGAGGACTCGAGCCGCGAAGATGCTCTGGCCGCGATCAAGCAGCTCCAGGAGAAGGCGTCGAACGACGTCGACTCGTCGGCGCTGTCGCGGCTCGAATCTCGGGCCGATGCCGCGGGCAAAGACAACGAGCGGCTCGAAACGCTGCTTGCCGCCGAGCGCGAGGCGCACGCCGCGGCCAAGGTGCAGCTCGATGCAGCTCGCGCCGAGCTCGCGGGGCTGGCCGAAGCCGCTGAGGAGGCCAAGGCGGCCGAGGATCAGGCGCGCATCGACGGCCTGGTCGAGCGCGCGAAGAACGAGGGGCGACTCCCGATTCAACGCGACGCCAAAGGCGACGAGGTCGAAAGCGGACTCGAAAAGAGCATCCGCAATATCGCCAAGACCAGCGGCTTCGAGGTCGCGAGCGAGTACGTCTCCGGCCTGGCCCAGGTGGCCCCGCTGTCGCAGACGGCTCAGTCGTCGACCGTCACCAAGACTCGAACCTCGGAGGGCGGAGACGCGGCCAGCCAGCTCACCGAGAACCAGCTCAAGGTCGCAAAGCAACTCGGTCTCACGGCTGAGCAGTACCTCGCGCAACTCAACAAGTCGCAGGCGACCAACTAGGAGGGCGTCATGGCAGCACTCACGCAAGATCGAAACACGCCGCGAAAGCGCCTGCGCGACACGTTCGTCGGCGGCGTTGCGGCAAGCACCATCATCTACGCGGGCGCACTCGTCGCGCGCAACGCGGCGGGCTATCTCGTTCCGGCAGCCCCCACGGTCGGCCTGGTTGTCGTTGGCCGAGCCGCCGAACGTGTCGACAACTCCGGCGGCGGAGACGGCGACTTGACCTGCAAGGTCGAGACGGGCGTCTTCAAGTACGAGAACGCAGCTGGCGGCGCCGCCGTCGAGCAGGCCGACGTTCTCGGCACGGCCCAGGCGGAGGTCGCCGACGACCAGACGGTCGCAGGCCCGACGCACGGAACCAACAACATCGCTGCGGGCCGAATCGTCGAGCTCGAGAGCGACGGCGTTTGGGTCGCCCTCGGCCTGTAGGAGGCAATCGACATGGGTATTCTCGACAAACAGAAAGTCGTCGACGCCGAAGTTGGCTTCCGAGCCATCTTCGAGGAGCAGATGCTCGGCCAGGAAGCCCGACCGAGCGAGATGATGCTCCAGGAGTACAACACCGGGAATCCGCGTGAGGTACTGAAGTGGCTCGAGCGCCAGAACGGCGTTGTGGAGTGGACGGGCGACCGCATCTACGACAAGGCCCGGGCGTTCGAGAAGGCACTGGCGGTCAAGAAGTGGTCCGTCGGCCTCGAGGTCGAAGCCGAGGACATCGAAGACGATCGGCTCATGCTGTATACGCCCGTCATCCGCGAGATGGCGGACGACTTCGTGCAGCACAAGTGGGACCTCATCACCACGAAGCTGAAAGCCGGCTTCGGCGGCTCCGAGGGCCTGGCTTACGACGGGCAGTTCTTCTTCGACACCGACCACCGGGACGGCCCGGACGGGGACGTGCAAGTCAACATGGGCACGGCCGCGCTCACCGCGGACGCCTTCGACGCCGCGCGCATTGCGATGCGCAAGATCAAGAAGGCGAACAACAAGACGGCGAACGTGCGTCCGACGCACATCGTCGTTGGCCCGGACCTCGAGCCCACGGCCGAGAACCTGTTCAACCTCGACCGCCTGGCCAACGGCGCCGATAACCGGCTTCGGGGCGCCGTGCAGATCGTCGTGTCCAACGAGCTCGCCGACCAGCCCGCGTACTGGTTCCTCATGGACCTGTCGAAGGTCATGAAGCCGTTCGCGATGCTGAGCAAGCGTCCGGTGACGTTCCGCTCGCAGGACAACCTGACCGACGAGTCGGCGATGGACAAGGACCTCTACAAGTACGCGGCCGACGCCCGGTACGACATCGACTTCTGGGGCTGGAAAGTCGCCTGGGGTTCGAACGGCACCACCTAGCCACGAGGCTGTAGCGACGTAGCAAAACCCGAGACGAGGGCCCGGGGAAGCCCGGGCCCTTTTGGAGCCAGACGATGAAGAAGACCCAGTACGAGATCAACACGCTGCACGGCAAGAACTTCCAGCGCTGCGGTGTCGTGTTCACGCCGGAGCGCAAGACGGTGACCGTCGCCGAGGACGCGCCCGGGCAGGAGCACCTGGCGCCGCACCAGCGCAAGCCCGCCGACGAGGCTGCCGACCTGTCGGCCTCCCAGCTGGCCTGGGTGGAGCAGGCCCAGAAGACGAAGAACAACCCCGGCGGCGTCCTGGCCATCCACGGGGCGGCGCCGAAGGCCGAGGCCTCGAAGGATCCGGGCAAGGATCCGGGCAAGGATCCGGGCAAGAAGGGTGGCAAGTAGCCAGCACCACCGATGCCGTACTGCACGGCACAGGATGTCGAGGACGCCGTCGGCGGTCCTGATCGGCTCATTCAGCTGATCGACTGGGACCACGACGGCGACACCGACGACACCGGCGAGTCCGCCGACAACACGCGTCTCGTCGCGATGATCGACGAAGCCTCGGCGTGGGCTGCTCGCTATTTGTCGCGTCGGGTATCGCTCCCCCTGGATGTCGATGCGGCCACGGTCGACCCCTCGCTGCGCAAGCTGGTCGCGCGCGAGGTGGTCTACCGGTACCGGCAGGCAAATCAGAACGCCACCGAGGCCGACATTCGCGAGCACGAAGAGGCGCTCGAGTGGCTACGCGCCGTCTCGACCGGCGAGTCCACGCTTGCGGCCGATGTTGCCGCGGCAAGCGAGAACTGGGTTGGCGGCGAGGTTGGCGATCGGGACGAGCTCGACGACGGCGATACGTTCACGCGCAAGAACTCGGGGGGCTTCTGGTGACCGGCTTTGTACAGCCCTCGATCCGGATGGACCTCGAGGACATCGACGACGGCTTCGACGCCATGAAGCGGCGCGCGCGCGACCTGCGGTCGGTCTGGCGCAAGTTCGAGCCGATCGCGAAGCAAGACCAGAAGGAAACGGCCCGCCTCGCAGAGGGGCCCGACAAGCAAAAGTGGGAACCGCTGGCGCGTACGACTGCCAGCAAGCGGCTCAGGCGACGGCAAGCCAGCGCTCGCCGAAACCGCAAGCGCGTGCCTAAGCGGGTGACGAAGAAGCCGTTGGGGCGGCTGCCGCGGCAAGCGCAGTTCCGATTCAACCGCGACACCTTCCTGGCCCGCTCGCGGGTCAAATGGTCGGGCATCCACCAGGACGGCGGCGTCGCCGGCAAGGGCGCGCGCATTCCGGCCCGAACGCACGTCTACTTCTCCGACGACTCGCTCGAGCGCCTGCGTGACATGCTCGCCGAGCACGTCGCGAGGGCGTTCTGATGCCGGCGCTGCGGACGCAGATCGAGGACGCCGTGATTGCGGCCCTCACGCCGCTGCTCAAGCCTGGCAAGGGTGGGGCGGCCGACGGCTACCTCGTTACGCTCAAGCCGTACCAGGGCCCGCCCTCGCCGGAGAGCGACGACGTCAAACGTCTGCTCGACGGTGGCGGCCCGGCGTTGTTGGTGACGACCGAGGACGCGGGCTACGACGAGATCACGATGCGCCGGCGCACAGCCGAGATGACGCTGCAGATCGTCATCTACGCGCTCTCGAATCACACCCGAAACTTCGAAGCACGAGCTCGCGGTGACGTTCGGAGCACCCAGCTCAGCGAAGACCCCGGCCTGTACCAGCTCATGCAGGACGTTCGCGACAGGCTTTTCGGCGCCAACCTGGGCATCGAGTGCGTCAGGCGCCCGTACCCGCTTTCGGAGAACTCCTTGGCGCGCGCGGGGGACTGGGGCGTCTGGCGCTTGGTTTACGAGGTCGACGCCGACATCGAGGCCGACAATCCGCTCGCCGAAGCTCCGTACGTCACCGAGATGGGCATCGACGCGAACCTGGCCGGCGACGACACGGCAGACCCGATCGTCGAAGCCGATCGCGACCTGGACATCCCGGGCGTCGAGTTCTACGGCACGACCGCCCCGGCAGAGGTGACCAGCTACAGCCGGAGCTCGCCCGTGACCGCGGTGACCGCAGTGACGGTAGACGGGCCGACGATCACCGAGTTCGCTGCGGACGAGTACGCCTACGGCGTCGACGCGAGCTTTCCCCATGCTGGCAGCCGGGCGGCGATCGTGCCCCCGTCGGGGCGCAACCTGCTGGCCTACTCACCGGCGGCGGACCCAGGGAACGCCGCTTGGACGGAGGACGACGTCTTCGAGTTCGCGGCGCCCTCGTCGGTTCCGGGGCCGATCGGCAACGTTCAGGCTCTACTCGTGTCGCTCTCGGGGCTCGACCGACGGTTGCAGGCCGCCGTGTCCGTCGGCACCCTCACGATCGGCGCCTGGTATTGCTTCAGCGCCTATATGCGCAAGCCGACAGAGCCGGACCTGGGGCCCTTCAGCGGGGTGCTCAATCCAGCCGACGTCATTCGCATGCGAGCCGACACCGGGACGCTCGAGGTCATCGAAGACCTCGACGTGAACCTGACTGAGGCGTGGGTCCAGTACTACCTCGCGTTCGTGGCCACTAAGACCGAGGCGCTGGTGCGCTTCATCTTCCCCGCGATCAACGAGGCCATCTGGATGCCTCAGTGCATCCAGCTCGAGGCCGGTACCCAGCCGACGCCGTGGATCCGGACCGACGGAGCCGCCGCCGATCGCGCGTCGACCGTCATCAACTTCGAGTTTGAGGGCGAGTCGGGCCGCATCGGCAACAACGGGGCCGGGCCCGTGCTCACGCTCGGGGACAACGATTTTGCGCTGCGCGACTCCGAGGTCATCGGCGACCTGGTCGCGAAGGCGGTCGCCCTTCCGTAGGAAAGCGAGGAACGAATGCCCGAAACTGTCTACGAAACCGTCGTCGCCAAGTCGGAGGCACAGCCTTGCCCGATGCGGCGGACCTCTGTGGCTCCGACGCCCGACGGGCGCGATCGCTCGTGCATCTACCACGACGTGCCGGTGAAGGTGCCGGTGAAGTACCACCCCGACGCGCGCTACTACCGGGGTCGGCTGCGCAAGGGCGACCTGGTGAAGGTCGCGCCGGCGCCTGCGAAGTCCGCGAAATCGACCCCGGCCCCGGCGCCGACGAAGAAAGAGGAGTAACCGATGACGATCGAAACGGGTCTCTCGTCCTCGGTCCGCAAGCCGGGCCGCTATCAGAAGTTCAATGTCGCGAACGCGGCCCGCGGTGGCGGCGACGGCGACCGGGCTATCGTGCTCGTCGGCATCAAGTCGGCGTCGGGCACGTTCCCTGTCGAGCAGCCGAGCGAGGTGTTCGACGAGGCTGGCGCAGACACCGGTTGCGGCAGCGGCTCCGAGCTCGCTTTGATGGCCCGCTGGGCCATGCTGGGCGCGCGCGACTACGGCAAGCGCCCGCGCATCTTCGTCTGCCCGATCGCAGCCCCGGGGGCGGGGGCGGCTCGCGTTCAAACGATCGCCATCGGCGCCGGCACGGCCACCGAATCGGAAGAGCTGATCGTCAAGATTGCCGGCCGAATCATCCGGGCGGCCGTCGTCGTCGGCGACGACCAGGACGCAGTGGCCATCAAGCTCCGGGACGCGTCGAACGAGGAGGCGCCGAACCTGCCGTTCACGGCCGCTCTCGACGGCACGAACGTCAACGAGGTTGACTACACCGCTCCGCATGCGGGGGTGAATCCGGCCGACGCCGAGTTCGAGATCCTGCAGACAGTCGCCGGTCTGGGCTCGGTGACCACGACCGAGGAGACGGCGGGCGCCGGTACGGTCGACGCCACGAACGCTCTCGATTCGTTGCTCGACCGTGACTACAACTTCGTCGTTCTGGCCAACCACCAGAGCGCCGACATCGCGGATCTGGCCGCTCACCACGCGTCGGCCTGGAATGCCGGCACCAAGCGTTGGCGGCACTCCATCGTCGCGGAGCGCGGCACCCTCGCGGCGGGGCAGGTGCTCGCCACCGCCGCGGACGACTACAAGCAGATCGTCATCTCGGCGGAGGGGTTCCGCAATACCTGCGGGGAAATCGCAGCGTACGTCGCTGGCGCCCTGGGCGGAGAGGACGACGTCAAGTTGCCCTGGAACGACGTGGAGCTGCCGTCGCTGTACCTGCCGGACCCAGCCGACGTCCCGAGCGACGCGGAGATCGAAACCGGTATCGCTGGCGGTCTCTTCATGCTCAGCGTCAACGACAACGGCACGCGGGCCAAGATCGTTCGCGCCTGCACCACCATGGTCACGTTCAACAGCGTGCCTTTCTACGAGCTGCTCGACCTGAGCGTCTCGGCCATCATGGTCAAGGCGGCGCGCCGAGTCGACGTCGCCCAGGCGCTGGCCTTTCCGCGGGCTGTCATCGACCCGAGCACAGAGAAGGCGCTCTGGTCGGTGTCCTACTCGACGCTCAAGCAGCTGGAGAACGAGGGCGACCTCAAGGATGTCGACCTGTACATCGACGAACTCGTCGTCGGGGTCGATAGCGTCGTGAGCAGCCGCTACAACACCGCGTTGCCCCTGAGCCCGGTGAGGCCGCTGAACCAGATCTCCAACCTCATCAACCTTCTGCGCTAGCCCGGAGGCTTTCGAATGTTCGTAGACAACGCATATCTCGAGGTGGATGGGCAGCTGCTCGACCATCCGATGTCGCTCGAGATCACCGACGAGCAGTCGGGCGCCGAGCCGGTCAACACCATGACCACCGCCCGGCGCGCCCTCGGGACCACGCCGGGCAACCGGGCGATCGGCGGCACGCTCACCACCAAAGTGGGGGCGCCGCGCGAGTACGACTGGCACGCGCTGCACCGCACGCGCAAGATCGTCACGGTCGTCTACGAAGACGGCGAGGACGGCGAGCGCTGGCAGCTGCGCGGCTTCCGCGTGCTCGGCATCAGCCGCAGCCGGGCCGCGGGCGACCAGGCGAGCGACCAGATCACCTTCTTTGCCGCCGAGCACGAGCCCGAGGCCGGCTAGCGACCGTGGCCGTCAAGGAGACAGAGTCGCGCCTGCGCGCCATGCGCGCCGGCAAGCGATACACCCGCCCGGGCCAGATCCCGGCCAACGAAGCGCTCGGCGCGGCTGCCGTGGATTTCCTGTGGAGGGTCGTGACGGAGAACGAGCGGGCGGAGGCCGTGCAGGCGGCGCACGAGTATCTCGAGCAACGACGCATCCCGGTCGTCGTACCCGGCCAGAGCTATCTCGAGGACGAGACGTCTTGGCAGATTCTCTGGCGCGCCATGCGCGACCCGGAGCGACCCGAGAAACCACTGGCCCGCGACGTCGACGAGCTGCGCGAGTTCCTGAGCTTCGAGGAGCGGGACATGCTCATTACGGGCTACATGGATCTCGAGGAGTTCGTGAACCCGGATCTGCACGGCTTGTCGTCGGACGAGCGGGATGCGCTGGTCGCCGCCTTAAAAAAAAACGACACGCGGACTGGGCTCAGTTTCGGGTCCGCTTTGCTGTGGAACTTTCTGCGTACTATGGACGGCCAGCCGTGGAGCTCACCAACGGCCAGGTCCTAGCGTTCTCGTGGCTGCGCGGTGACGAGGACGGGCTCAAGTTCGTAGAGCGGGCTGCGCCGCGCAAGAGCCCGCTACGGCGGTCCCGGGGGAAGAAGTAGATGCCCCGCGGTAGGCGGCGAGCAGAAGCCGAGATCGGCGCATCGTCGCGCCGACTTGACCCGGACCTGCGGAAGGCCCGGCGCAAGTTCCGCCTGTTCGGTCGGGACGTGAAGAAGGACATGCGGTCCGTCTCGCGCGCCGGCGCTGGTGCGCGGCGCGCGCTGAGTTTCCTGGGCGTCGGCACGACGGCCGCCCTGGGGCTGGCAGCGGCGGACGTTTTCAAGTTCGAGAAGACGCTCACGCGTCTGCAGATTCAGGCCGGCCGCACCCCGAAGCAGATGGCCGCATTCCGGGACCGTATCGACGAGGTCGCTCGCTCGAGCGGTATCGCCCGCGAAGAGCTGCTCGACGTGTCGCAGCGCTTCGTCTCGCTCACCGGAGACATGGCGACCGCCGAACAGCTGCTCGACACGTTCGCCAAGACGGCCCGCGCATCCGGCGCCGCGACCGGCGACCTGGCCCGCGTCGCGTTCTCGCTGCAGAAGAACTTCGACATCATGGATCCGGCGAAGTTCGAGAAGGCCTTCTCCATCATCCTGTCCGCCGGCAAAGCGGGCTCGGTCGAGCTCAAGGAGATGGCCTCGCTGCTCACGACCATCGCCCCGCAGTTTGCCAAGTTCGGCACCACAGGGGCCGACGGCCTGGCGCAGCTTTCCGGAGCGTTCCAGGTCGTGCAGTCTGGCTTCGCGGGCCCGGCGGAGGCGGCCACTGGCCTGAACTCGATCTTCACCGCGCTGATCAAGAACGCCGGCAAGTTCAAGAGCGCGGGCGTCAACATCTTCGAGCGCAACGCGGACGGGACGAAGCAGCTCCGCAACTTCCGCGACATCATCGACGACATCGCGACCTCGAAGCTGGCGACCGACCCCACGCGGCTCATCAAGGCGTTCGGGCGCAACGAAGCCGTGCGTGCGTTCAGCGAGCTCGCGAAGTTCCGGCCCGAGTGGGACAGCATCGCGGAGGCCGCCCGGAAAGCCGACGACGTAGCGAAGGACTCGGCGATCTACGACGAGTCGGCCGCGGGGAAGATGGAGAAAACTCTCGCCGTGCTGAAGTCCACAATGGCGGAGGTCTTCACGCCAGAGCGCATTCAGACTTTCGCGAAGGCTCTCGAGCGCAGCCTCAAGGTGCTCGAGCTGATGAACGACGCCATCGACAACGTCGGGTTCGCATGGGACCGGATAACGAGTCCGAGCGACGGTCACCAGATCCAAGGGGTTGGGCTGCGAGAGAGCGGCAAGCGCTTCGGGTTCAGTCCTGGGGGTAACCCTGCCGACGCAGCAGCGCGTCTCGCGGCTGGAGACGTCGACGAACGCGACATTCGGTCGGCACGTGAGTTTCTGCGTGAGGCAAAACGGCACGGGATCGTCGACGAGCGAGGCAACGTTCAAGACGGGCAGCTTCGCCGGTTCGTTAGAAACAACTTCGCGGACCCGTCGGGAGCCGCTGCGACACTGGCCGAGAAGAACTTTCGGAGTGCATTTCGAAATGCCCGGCGAGTCGCAGGCAGGGAGACTCCCTCCGAAGCGACTCGACGGCGGCGTACCGACGAGGTCATCGCTACGCCCCGCGAGACCGGCGTTGGCGAAGCTGTTGGCTTGCCCCCTGGGCTCCAGCGGTTCCCGGCCGGTGGCTCGATGATTCCGCCGCCAGTTCGCGTCGAGCACACGTTCCGCTTCGATCAGGATATGGGGGCCCACGTCGAGACCCGACAGAACCGCGACGCGCGCCGAGGTGGTAGCGAATGAGCGACCGCGACGAGTGGACCGACCAGCTCTTCGAGGCTTCGGTCGACGGCTTCGTGGTGCTGCTGCTGGACTTCGACGACGACCTGTCGCGCTCGCAGACGGTGCACGAGTTCGTCAATCGAAACGGCGGCTTCGTCGCCGACGACGGCCAGGGGCCTCGTCGGTCGGCGTGGCAGATCTTCTTCGTCGAGGGCATCGGCGACCGCGGCCCCGATGACACCCACCTGAATCGCCTGCAGGACTTCATCCGCCTGCTCGATGGCCAGCCTCGCTCGGTCGTGCACCCCATCTCAGGGGCGTTCATCGCTAAGCCGGGCCCGATCCGGTTCGGGGCGAGTGGCGGGCAGCGGGGCGTCGTGACCGTTTCCGTCGAGTGGATCGAGCATGAGCCCGACCCCGCCGCCTTCGAAGTCGGGCAGCGCGTCTCGGTTCAGGAGTCGATCGACCAAGTGGCCATCACCGCGGCCGAGCTCGACAGCGCCCTGGCGGCCCGCGGCGAGTCCAGTTCAGTTGGGGCCGATGCTGTGGCCCTGGTCGAGTCGTGGGAGTCGCAGGCCATACGCCGGCAGCGCGACCTCACGCTCGAGGTGAACCGCCTGGCGACCCAGATCGAAACGGAGTCGACGCGCTTGGCCCTGGCCACCGACGTCGACGCGTCGCCGATCATGTTGGCGTTCAACCGGCTGCAGGTGAACGTGACCGACGCGGCGTCGCGGCTGCTGTCGAACGCGCCGCGGCTGGTGCAATGGGTCGTGCCGCGGGCGATGCCCGTCTACGTCGTCGTGCAGACGCTCTACGGCAGTGAGAACGCCGAGGAGCGCTACGAGCAGGTGTTGGCCCAGAACACGATCAAAGACCCGCTGCGTGTCCCCGAGGGCGCCGTGCTGGTCGTCGAGGAGGCCTAGCCGGCCCGGGCGCCTATGGAAGCGCGCGTCATCGTAAACGGCGAGAGCATCGTCAACTGGCAGAGCTACGACATCCGGCTGTCGCTGGGCCTGGTCGCCGACGAGTTCTCGCTGAGCCTAGGTCCGCCGACGCGGCGCCTGTGGGATTTGTGCCGGCTGGACGCCGAGGTGCAGATCATGCTCGGCAACTCGCCGCTGATTCGCGGCTACATCGACGATCGAGGCCGGGTCGCGCGCCGCGGAGAGCAGACGATTTCGATCGTCGGCCGCTCGAAGATGGGACGGCTCATTGACGAGAGCTGCCCGCTGATGCGGCTGGACGGCCTCGACCTCGAGACGTTCTGCCGAAAGGTCTGCGACCCCTGGTTCACGACTATCACGCTGGACGGCACCCGAAACCGAGACCTGATCCGCGGGCGCCGCTCGGCGAAGGCCCGGGCGAGGGCGCCAATCTTCGCCCGCCGCAACGAGACGTCGCTCAAGGTCGAGCCGGGGGAGACTCGCCAGGCGGTGCTGCAGCGCTTCCTGCGCCGCGCCAAGCTCACGGCCTGGGAGTCGGCCGACGGGCGCGAGCTCATCGTCGGCCAACCGAACGTCCAGCAGGACCCGCAGTATCGCTTCACCCTGCCGGCGTCGCCGACGTCGGAGTTCGCGAACCGCGCCAACGTGATCGGCGTGGACTATCGCGAGAGCGTCGGCGAGCGTTTCAGCCAGATTATCGTCGTCGGGGCGGGCAGCGGTGACGGGGCGAACTACGGGCGCAGCGTGACCCGGTACCGGGCGACGGCCGATGACGACGGGTTTCTGCGCAGCAAGGTGCTGATCGTCCCACACAGCGACCTGCGGAATCAGGCGGACGCCCAGGAGCGCGCCGAGGCCGAGCGGGACGAGCGCCGGTCGTCCCGGCTGCAGGTGAGCATCGAGACGATGGGGCACTCACAACGGCTTGTTGAGAACGCCGAGGCGGCCCTGTTCGCGCCGGAGACGATCGCCGAGTACTACGACGAGGCGCTCGACATCAACGAAAGGCTAATCGTCGCCGCCGTGCAACTCAGCGGTGGCCGGGGCACGAACGGCCTCACGACTTTGACGCTCGCGCCAACCGACACGATTTTCATCGCGTGAGCTTTGGCTTCACGCGACGAGAGCATCGAAACCGGGCCGGCAAGGTACCGCGGATGATCGCGAACGCTGCCCGGCGTGTGGCGGTGACGCTGAGCTCCGGGGGCCTGTGGCAGGTGGCCGGCTTCGATAGGGGCGACGGCGACGACAGCGAGCCGCCCTTCAAGGTGCCGGCCTTTCAGGGTATTGGCTTCGCCAGCCGGCCCAGCGGGGACACCGAGGCCGAGGCCATTCTCGTGCGCCTGGGCGAGGAGCACTTCGCGATCGTCGGGCTGCGGGACGAGGACATCCGTATCAACCTCGAGGCGGGGGAGACGGCGATCTTCAACAAGGCCGGGGCGTCCGTGAAGCTCACGAAGGACGGTCACATCGACCTGAGTCCGGCCGCGGGGCGACAGATCAGGAACGGCGGGGACACCGCGACGAACGGTGTCATCAAGGGGACCGAGCGCAACACCTCGGAGCAGGTGTTCTTGACGGCCCTCGACGCGTTCGCGCAGGCGACGGCAGCCGCGCCGCTGGCGAAGTCGACGTTCACCGCGGCGCTCAACGCCTTCAAGACCGCCGCGGCGGCCGCCATCTCGCAGACGACGCTCACCGAGTAGCCCGATGAACTTCGAGATCGACCCCGAGACCAAGGACTGGATCGACGATGGCGAGGGCGGCTTCGTCGAGGCCACCGACGCCCGCAACGACGTCTACACCCAGCTGGCGCAGGCGCAGGGCTGGTGGGGCGACGACACCGGGCTTGAGAAGATGCCGCGGGTCACCGAGGCCGACGTCCAGCGCATCGAGGACGGCTATATGCGGGCGCTGCAGCGGCTCATCGACGACGGGCTGATTCTCGACCGGGTCGAATTCGAGCGCGCTACGGAGCGTGACAGGCTGTTTCAGCGCATCACCGTCTACGATGCGCGGACCGGCCAAGCATTGGACGTGACGCAGCTCCAGGCGCTGCAGTTCCGTACCAATCGGATTCAGCCCGCGCCGGCCGCGCCGGTTGTGCCGCCGGTTGCCACGGTCCTGGACTTCTCGGGGACGTCTGCGCCGGCGGAGGTCGACACGTACTCGCGCGGCTCTGTGAGCGCACCGCGGACCGCGATCGGTGCTGGCGGCGACGAAGTCATCAAGTTCCTGTCGGGTGTCTACGCCTACGCGTGGAGCGAGACTCTTGCGCGCATCGGTGCGTCGGTGCCGCCGGCGGCGACCAACCTCGAGCAGGACTCCGAGTCGTTCGGTAGCGTCGGCTCGGCCACGATTACCAACAACGACGACGTCGCCCCGGACGGCACTACGACTGCGGCCCGCGTGCAGTCCTCGACGTCCATCTTCGGCGCTCGTTGTACCGGGGCCACCGTCGTATCAGGGCAGACGTACACCGCCTCTGCGTACATGAAGAGCAAGGACGGCTCGCCGCAGACGGTGGACTTCAATTCGGCCGCATCCGGTGCGAGTCCCGACTTTACCGTTGGCGCCGACTGGGATCGATACACGTTCACGTTTGTCGCCGGCTCCACCAGTGCGCGAATGGACGTGCGCGCAAACGGCGACTTTCTGCTCTGGGGCATGCAGGTCGAGGAGGGCTCTGAGGCCACCGAGTACATCCCGACGTCCGGGGGCATCGCTGCGCGTGCTGCGACCCAGATCGACTTCACACTCGATGGCGTGCCCGGCGTAATTTCGAACACGGGCGGCACGCCCGAGGTCTCGTCGGGCTTCGCGATCACCGAGTCCGATGGCAACATCGTCACCCAGGTGGAAGCGGCGTGAGCTTCGGCGTCATCATCCGCGCCGACGAGCTCGGCAACGGCCGACCGGACCTCGGCAACTGGTCTTTGCCGCGCAATATGGTGCAGTCGGGCGGCGTCTGGATTTCGAGCCGGAGCCCGAATCAGTGCATCGCCATCCTGCGCGTCGCCGACTGGCCGGCTGGCGGGGCGCTCTATTCGGGGACGATCACGCGGCCGGCGGCTGTGAATCTGCGGTCGCAGATCGGGGCGGCGAGGGTGCAGCGCAACTCTGAGCTCTCCGCCCCATTCCTCTCGCGGCTGCGCCGGCTTGTGCGCGGCGGTCGCCGTCGGCTGCGCGGCCTTCGCCGTCAAGGCCAGCTCGTGGGGCTCGAGTGCGCCTGCGGGGCATCGGGCGTAGACCTGCTCGAGGCCGGCCTGCCCGACGGTCTGCGCCGGGCCGACATCGACGAGATCGACGACGAGCTACCGCAGGATCCGATCGAGTCGCTTGCGGCAGCGGCCACGCCTCGTCGTCGACTTCGCTAGCCTCGCGAAATTGACGCTCCCGATCGCGGTCGTAGCGTCGAGTCGATGCCGGTCACGGTTCAGACTCTGGACGAGATCCACGAGGAGCTGAATAACAACCTCCGCAGCCGCTTCCCCGGCGTGAACCTGTCGCCGACGAAGCCGCTGTACAAGATCGGTCGCGCGTTCTCCGCCGTCGTGCAGGCCATCCAGAAGCAGCTCTCCGACGCGCAGCGGAACTTCTTCCCGCAGAACGCCGACGACGACGGGCAGAAGAGCTGGGGCGACACGCTGAAGCTGCCGCAGAAGGGGCCCACGGGCGCGCGGGGTTCGGACGTGCTGCGCGTCTACGGCACGGTCGGCAGCGCGGTGTCGGTGGGCAACGAGCTGACCAGCAAAGGCGGCCTGCGCTACCAGGTCAACGAGGCCGACACCGTTGGCGGTACGGGGTACGTCGACGTCGACCTGGTCGCGGTCGACGTGGGAGAGCAGACGCGGCTGAACGCTGGCGAGGTGCTTACGTTCGTTTCGCCGCCGTCGGGCATCGAGGCCGAGGCCGAGCTCCAAGCCGACCTCGTCGCCGGCGGCGAGGAGCAGGAGGGCCCGGCCGCGTACGGCGAGCGCCTGGCCGACCGCATCGGTGAGGGATCTGCGGGCGGCAATCGGGCGGACTATCGCGGCTGGGCCCTCGAGCTTGACTGGGTGCGCGACGTCTACGTCTACCCGAATCGGCATGGGCGCGGCACGGTCGACATCGTCGCGCTCGCCTCCGGCAGCGGAACGGCGCGGCTGCCAAGCGCCGACGAGCGGGCCGAGCTGCTCGAGCACCTGCGGCAGCGAGTTCCCGTCCACCTGGAAAACAACATCCGTGTGCTGGAAGTGACGACGCAGCGGGTCGACACCGACGTCCAGATCCGGGGCACCACCGACGGCCCCAACGTCTGGGATTGGGACGACACCGACGGCGCCCTCCAGGTGAGCTCCTGGAACGCCGGGACGCGAACGATCACGCTCACCGCCAACCGGCCCGACGACCTGGCCGCGGGCGACCGCGTCACGCTCAGCGACGTCTCGGCGGACGACGACGCGCGCACCGGCGAGCAGCTGGTCATCGGCGCGCTCGGCGCGGGCGCCGACGAGATCATCCTCGCCGAGGACCCACCCGTCACGCCGGCCGCGGGGGACCTGCTCTACGCGGGCGGCGACTTGGTCGACCCGGTGCGGACGCAGCTCGCGGCGTTCTTCGACTCGCTGGGCCCCGTCATTGGCGCGTACGGCGTCGGCAACTGGCTGGACGAAGTCGACCCGGTGCGGCTGCTGGCGGAGTCTGTGCGCGTCGAGGACGTCCTGAAGGGGACGATCGCCGCGCCGGCGTCGACGGTGACGCCGAGCGACACGCCGTTCCCGCTCGACACCAGCGTCGAGCTGCTCATCCCAGGCGAGATCGTAGTGAGGCGTTTGCCGTGATCATTCCGGGACCAGTCGTCGGCGGCGGCGCTGGGGGCGGTGTGCTCGACTGGGTGCGCCTCACGATGAGCGCGGACCAGACAACGGTCGTCTTGAACGGGCGGGTCGAGTTCGACCAGGTGGCGAGCAAGAGCGAGCTGGCCACGGTGTCCAGTTCGCCGAAGGGGCGGTTCACAATCCCCGATGGGACCTGGTTTCCGTTCTTCACGACGCGTGGCCAGTTCAGCGTGGCCAATCCGGCTGCGAACACGATCCGGCTCTGGAACGTCACGGCCGACGCACTCCTACCTGGCGCGAACGCCCACGTCGTGCAGCGGATCGACAGCAGTTCTAGCGAGTCGATCACGCCCAGCATCGGCGGCGTTGTCGTGGTCTCGGGCGGCCCGACTCTCGAGGCCCGGGTGACGTCCGATACGAACTTCACGCAGATGGGCCGGGACGAGACGATTCTCGTGCTCTTGAGGCTCTCGTGACGACCGAGGCCTTTGCTATCTACAACGCCGCGGGTGCTCCGCTGGCGAGCCAGACGCCGACCTGGGCTGCGGACTACAACGCGGGCAGCGGCGCCAGTATCAGCGGGCCGAGTTTCCGCGAGCTCGGCGGCGGGCTCTACGCTTTCGACCGGCCGGTCGACTTCGACTTCGTCGGCCTGGTGGACATGGGGGCCTCGGCCAACCCGCGCTACGGGCTGGCGCCCGCTCGAGCTCGCGAGTCGTTCGCCCTGTTTCGTGCGGAGGAGCTCATCATCCCAGGCGGGGAGGGGGAGCCGCCGACCGTGCTCGCCGCCGGCAGCCCGCTCACCGGAGCGTCGCCGACGTGGGCTTCGCTGCTGCGGGTGAGCACGGGGGCGGCGATCGCTGAGCAGCCGACGATCACCGAGCTCGGGGGCGGCGTCTACATCTTCGCCCGCCCGCCGGCCGATGAGCACTGGGTGGGCATCATTGACGGCGGGGCGGCTGCGAACCCTCGCTATCACTTCTTCGAGACGGGGCGTGAGCTCACGCCCGTGATCGAGCCCGGCAACCTCGGCCAGGGCGCAGGGAGGGTGGGCTATGTCCTCGACTAAGACGGCGGTCTTGCTGCCCTTCAATGAGGTCGACGCGACCGTGCTGCCGAGCGACGTCGCGGGCTCGCTCAACGACCTGGGGCCCGACTCGGGCTCGTCCCCGGCCCTGAGCCTGCCAACGACCGAGGAGGCGCTCACGGGCTACGGGCGGCGCTTCGTGGCCGACTCAGGGCTGGTCGGCACCGAGATCGTCGCCGGCGCGACCCGCCTGCGTGAGAACCTCACGATCGACGCGCTGCTCGAGTTCGACATCGACGCGGCAGCGCTGTCCACCGACTACACCGTCTGCGCCCGGGGCCGGGGCGGCGCGGTGAGCGCGGCCGAGCGCGTGCTGTACGCGCTTGTGCTGCGCAAGATTGATGCGACGACGGCCGAGCTCGCCCTGTGGTGGGAGGACTCGAGCAACGTCGTCGCCGAGGTGGCTGCCCAGTTCACGATTCCTGAGGGGCCGATCCTGGTCGCGGCCTCGAGGCAGTGGAACTCGGTCGCCAGCGTTGACGTCGAGCTCAGCGTCAACGGCACGGTCATCGGCACTGGGAACGACACGGCCGGCGACATCGAGGGCGGCGACGGCGGCACGTTCCTGGCGGGCTGCCGCGGCAACGGAGCGGCCGACTATCAGGATAGCTTCCTGGGCGTCATCGACTCGCTGCGGGTGTCGCGCGTCGTGCGCTCGGCCGAGGAGCTGCGGCAGTTCTGGCGCTCGATCCTGGTCCATCAGCCCGAGACCGAGGAGGCTGTGCGCGCACTGCTGCCCAAGGGGGTGTTCTCCGAGGACGAGGACTCCAAGGTGCAGCGCTTCATCGGCGCGGTGTCCGATATCTTTGGCGTGGCCAAGGCCAAGGTCGCCGAGCTCGCCGAGGACTACCTGCCCAACCGGGCCCACTCGCTGCTCGAGGACTGGGAGTCGCTGCTCCGGCTGTACGTGCGGCCCCGAGACTCCATTGCTCGCCGCCGCCAGCGGGCCGCCGATGGGCTGCAGTCGCACGGCTATCACCGGCCCGGCATGGCCAAGACGATGGCCGACGCCTTCGACCTGGCCGAGGCCGACGTCGAATTCTTGACGTACACGAACGAGCACGTCGACGCCCTCAACGGCGACCTCGAGGACTGGTGGTACCTGCCGGAGTCGGGCGGAGCCGTCTCGGCGCCGAACATCCTGCACACGGCCCTCGGCGTCACAGCAGGCAACGACAACGCCTACAGTCTGGGACGGCAGTTCGCGGCGATGCAGGTGGTCGACGGGCGCCCGAGCGAGGACTTCGCCGACTTCGGCGTCGGTACCTACGCGGTGCTCGACGTCGAGTCGTACACCCTTGATGGCGACATGATGGCGGGCGTCCTGGCCCAGGCGAGCAAGTCGCGCGACCTGCTGCTCGTGGGCATCCGGCCGCGCGCGGGGGGCTGGGACTGGGGCTGGCGCGAGTACCGAAACCAGAGTTGGGGCGCGTGGAACATCATCGCCACGACGCAGTCGACGGGGCAGCCCCCGGGCTCGGTCCTGCTCGGCGCCATCCCGCCGCACTGGATCATCAACTACAAGGGCGCCGGCCAGTGGGACATCGCCGCCGTCGAGAGCGACCCCTACGTGACCGCGGCGGGCGACGGAGCCGACGACCAGCTCGTTACTATCTCGTCGATCGAGAGCCCGACGTGGGTCGGCTGGGGCCTGCTCACGGTGGAAGGCGTCACGACCTCGGTCAACAGCGAAATCGAGGCGTCGCAATGGCGCTCGTTCTTCCCGCTCGGCGTGCACACGTTTTCACTGCAGGCGTTCCGCGATCCGGCGCTCGCCGGCGACGCGGACATGGAGGGGGCCAAGCGGCTGTTCGAGCGCAAGCGCCCCGCCGATACCGAGGGCGGCGCGACGACCGTGCGGGTCGCCCTCTACGACGACCCGGCATCGGGCTACGACGAAGCGCCCATGGCGTGAGATTGACCCTCCGCGGGGTCGACCGGACCCTGGCAGGGCATGAGCAGCTGGCCTCGAGTCCGACTCCGAACGCCCACGAAAGGCGACTCGTTTCGAGCCGTCGATCAGGTTCAGATCCAAGACGCGATCATTGGGGGGAAGCACGGCGACAAGACGATCGTGCTTGGCAGCGAGCAGATGATCGGCGGGCCTGGCGTCTCGCCGGTGGCCTCGCAGCAGGGCCCGGACGGCGGCCTCGACTGGGCGGTGACGAGTAACGGGGACCGAGTGTTCTTGCCGCTCAGCCTGCCGGCCAACGCTGTCATCACCGGCTTTCGCGTGCGGGGCAGCGGTGCTTTCCCAATCAGCGGCGCGTCCGAGGGTGCGCATTCGTCGGATGAGATCGCCCTGTTCCGCAAGCAGGGCGTGAGCGGCTTCCCGTTTCCGGTCGTCACCAAGTCTGTGCCGACCGACATCAACGCCTGGACGTTGACCTTCGACGAGACCGACACGGGCCTTCCGCACGCCGTCGTCGCGGACTTCGTCTACTACCTCTGTTTCAAGAAGAACGACAACACCGGCATCTACTACTTCGCCCAGGTGGACCTCGACTTCTACAACCCGTAGCCCGCGAGCAAGTCATGGGATCTGGACTCTCCACGAAGGCCACTGTTGTCCTCAAGGCCGACAGCACTGATTACTCCGAGCCGTCGGGTGGCGGTGACGGCGTCGACCTGATTCCGTCCCGCGACGGCGGCTACCTGCCCGACCGCGCGATTGTCCTGGTGCGCAAGGGCGCATCAGCCGGCCCCGGCGACGTGACGCTCTCGGGCCCGGTCTACGTCGACCTGTACATTCGCGGCAACTGGTACAAGTCGGGCGCGCTGAACGGCGGCGCCGACATAACCGTCGGCGACACGGGCTGGGCTGAGCGCATCGAAGACGTCGGCGCAGCGACCCGCGCATCAGCGCACGCCGCGAGCAACCCGACGAGCCAAGTCCAGACCGAGCTCGTCTTCATCGACGACGACGACGAGTAGGGGAGGGCGGCGTTGTCGTTCATCCGCCAGAGCCTGCCCCCGTTCCTTAGGCCACCCTGCGTCGGCGACCTCATTCGCAAGCCCGCTGGGGCGGGCGGGGTCGCGGCTGGCGGGGGGCTCCTCGTCGACCAGTTCAACGGGGCGAACGGCTCCCCCCTCGATCCGGGCATCTGGTCGACGTACAACGCCGCGGCCATCCCCGGCGTCGAGCAGCGCGACGGCCGCTACCGGGCGCCAGTGCTCACGAACGCCGGGAACCAGACGGTCTGGTACCTGAGCGACGACGGCCGGCTCGACTACGTGCGGGTGGCGTTCCCGTTCGAAATTCACTTCCTGGGCATCGGTATCGGCCGAATCGACGACGCCGCGGCTGCGCCCATTCCGGGCACCCACCTGGTCGCCAGCCCATATGCTTTCTGCGGCGCCTTCGTGCACGACCTCGTGCTGGGGTCGCTCAACTATCGGGCCTACAACGTCGGGCACCGCGGCGGCACGCACTACACGATCGAGCAGAAGAACTCCGACGGCACGGGATTCAACTCGATCGTCGACGAGGGCGCGAACTTCACGGGCTCGCCGGGAGCGCCGAACACGGTGATGGATCTGCGCGTCCGAGGCCTGGCGAATCAAACGGTCGAGTTCGACAACCGGGCTGTCGGCGAGACGACCTGGGTGCCCGCCACCGAGGCGGGATTCCGCTTCCCAACGTTCGGCCCCGAGGTCTTCGTCGGCCCCGCCACGTACGAGTTTGGAACGCACAACGGCGACTGGGTGGGCCGCGTCGATGAGATTCGGCAGGTGGCCTAGTGCCGCGGGGGCCGACGAACGCGGACGAGCCGCCCGACCCGTCCGGGCGTGCCATGAGCTTCGGCGACATCCCATCACGCGTGATGAGGGTCGAGTGGGAGCTCGAGGCCGTGGAGCGCCGGCTAGTCGAACGGCTAGACAACGGCGCCGAACGCTTCTCCGCGCACAAGCGCCAGCTGGCCGATCTCGAGCAACGCATGCAGCCCAAGGCCGCGGACAAGTGGCGTGTCGCAGGGTTTATCGTGGGCGTTGCCGTCATGGTGGGCGGCTGGGTCTGGCAGGCGGCGAAGTACCCGGACCGCTCCGAGTACGCGGCGATCCAGACTCGCATTGACGCCCTCGACGACCAGGTCGACAACCGCATCCAGCTGCTGCGCGAGGCCCAGGTCGACAGCGCGACGAAGACGATGCTCATCGGCCGCGACTTGGAGCAGCTCACCGAGGCCGTCAAGCGCCTCGAGGCGGAGCTGGCCCAGCAGCGGAGGCGTCGCCGGTGAAGGCCCTGCGCCTGCTGCTCGTCGAGGACAACCCGGTGGATGCCATGCTGGCGCTCAAGGCCATGCCGGCGGCGTGGGTGAGCGTGGCGACGATCGACGACGCGCTCACGGCGCTGGCCGAGCGGCGCTTTGACGCAGTGGTCTGCGACCTGTGCCTCGGGCCCTACCGGGATGCGCAGGTTGTCGAACAGGTGCGCCGAGCCGCGGTCGACGTGCCGTTGCTGGTGCTGTCTGGGATGGTCACGGACGACCTGGTCGCCGACCTGGTCGAGGCGGGCGCCGATGCGGTGCTCAGCAAAGACAACTACGAGCTGCTCACGCGCGGCGTCGCGGTCGCGTTGGCACAGCGCCAGCGCTACCACCGGGCCACGCTGGTCGACGAGCTTACGGGGCTGCCGAACGGAAAGGCGTTGCGCGCGAACTTTCGCGAGGCCTACCTTCGCGCGGCGCGCCGCAACGAGCGAGTGGCGCTGCTGTACTTCGACCTCGACGACTTCAAGTCCATCAACGATCAGCATGGCCACTCCGTAGGCGACAACGTGATCCGCCTGGTGGCCGAGAAAGCGCGGCTCGTCCTGCGCGAGCTCGACGTGCTGGGGCGTCTGCACGGCGACGAATTCGTCGTCATCGCCGAGGGCGTGAGCAACGTGGTCGACGCCGTCGCGCTCGGCAAGCGGCTGCTCCACGGCATCTCTCGCACCGTGAAGCTGGGCGACGCCGAACTCTCGGTGTCGGTCTCGGTCGGCTGCGCCCTGTACCCCGACCACGGCGAGCACTTCGACGAGCTCTGCAAGGCTGCCGACCAGGCCATGCTCGCGGCGAAGCGGGCCGGCCGGGCTCAGGTGCGCGTCGCGGGATGACCCAGCAGACGCGGCAGTGCATCGAGCACCTCGACCCGATGCTGCTCGACGGCGAGCGACGGCTGTTCTTCACGACGTACCCGTACCTTCCTCGCAGCGTCTACCTGTTCGGCCCGGACCTGCGGCCGCGGGACGAGCTGTGCGAGCTCGGCGACCACCGCGTGCTCTTGGCGGCGCCGCCAGTTCGCGGCGACACGGTTTTCCTCTGGTACTTGAGCCCGTGCCCGAGTCTGCGCCAGTAGCTGCTCTCGCCGTCGGTGTGGTCGTCTTCGCGATCGTGCTGGCGGTCGTCTTGCTCTCGCTTCGCATCGGCGGTCTGAGCGCCGAGCTCGCGCGCAGCGAGGCCGACCGGGACCGACTCGAGGACGAGATCAGGGCGCTGCTCGAAGACGACGAGCTCGAGGACGCCGCGTTTCGCGCGGAAATCGAAGACCTCAGGAGGCGGAACGATGAAGCACGGAAGAAGTTGCGGGCTCGCGCTCGCCCTGGCGATGGCCTGGCTGCTCTGCGGCTGCTGTCGCGAGGGCGCAAGGCCGCCGATCGAAATCCCCAAGATCGACCGTAGCTGCGCGGCGAACGTACCTTGGCCAGGGGTGCCGCCGGACGTCTGGCTCCAATGCGGCATCGGCGCTTTCGAGACCTGTTTGTCGCTCGACGGCGCTCTCGAACTGAACGAATGGATCGAAGACGTGACGGCCTACCACGAGACGGTGGAGCGGCTGTGCGGGGCGGCACCGCCGCCGGAGGGAGAAACGCTGTGACTGGATTCCGAGACCTGATGTTTTTTGCGGCCCTGTGCGTGCTGGGGCTGTTCGTTGCGCTCGACGCCGCCCAGGCCCAACCGGTCGACGACGGCTCTCCGCCCGCCGCAGAGGCCCCGCCGAGCGACACGGACATCGCGACGCCCGAACCCGGCGACGGGCCTGAGACGCCGGCTGAGGCCGAGGAGCGTGTGCCCCCCGAGACCCCCGAGGGCATCGTGAGCGCGGGGGTGCAGGCGGCCCGAGTCGGCGACTGGCTGGCTGTGGGCGCGCTCGCGCTGATGCTGATCGGCTGGGGCGCGCGGCGCATCGTCGGGTTCTTCGCCGACGAATGGGCCAGCAGCAAGACGGGCGGCAAGGTGCTCGGCGTCGGCACGGCCTTCGTCACGACGCTCGGGACGCTCATGTACGCGACCGAGGGCTTTTCGCTGGGAGTGCTCTGGGCTTCGATCGCAGCCGCGCTCACCGCGGCCGGGGCCTGGTCGGTGCTGCCGAGCGGCGCCAAGGCGAAGACGCTCGGCAGACCGGCAACCTAGTCGCTGGGCTCTGGAGGGCCGTCCGGCTCTTCGTTGACGAACGTGACGGCCATGCGGCTCACGTTGCCGGACACCTCGAGCGAAATCCCCAGCACGAGGCCCAGGCGCACCTGCTTCGCGAGCCACTCGAGCGCAAGGGCCAACCCCTCTTTTCCGTCTGGACTTAGGTGCATATGGCCCCCCGGGACTTTGTACAACGAGAAATCCGAAGTGGTCGTTTCACGTACGACCACATCGTGGAGCTCACGCGCTTCTGGCAGACATCGCACGGCCTCGAGGTCGACGGTTTGCCCGGCCGGCGCACGGTCGAGTCGATCGAAGCAGCGATCTCCCCTCCCTCGACTGATGCGCCGGACTGGGCGCTTTTTCAGGAGCGCACGGTCGCCATCGCCCTGGGGGAGGAGGGGCAGGGCGAGGACCCCAAGGCCGGGAACAACCGGGGCGAAGCGGTTTACAAGTACCGCCGCGGTGACGCGACGGGCCGACCATGGGACCTGGACGGGCCCTGGTGCGCCTCTTACGCATCCTGGTGCTTCGCCCGGTCGGGCGAGGGCTTGGGCTACAGGCTGCCGTTCCGCACGTCCCGCGGGGCGAAGCGCCTCACCGAGAACGTGGCCGAGGCAGGTCGACGTTGCACTCACCCCGAGGTCAACGCAGCCATTTGCTGGCACCGCTCGCGGCTCGGGGCGCTGAGCCGAAAGGGGCACATCGGGTTCATCGTCGCGTACGACCCGGCTGCCGACTCCATGGTGACGGTCGAAGGCAACAAGAACCGCCGCGGCGAGCGCTTCGCGAAGGTGGAAAGGTTCCACTACCCAAACGGGCGGTGGCGGCGCGACCTCTACCTCATGGCCACGATGGCGCCGCGAAAATAGAGGCTTTTTTCCGCGCAACCCGGGTTGCCGGCCTCCGATAACGGCAGCGTGACCAGAACTTGCTGCCGATGTAGCATCCGCGAGATGCCCGTTTGGTTCCGAATGCTGCTCGCCCTGCTGACGGCAGCTTGCTCAACCATTCCAAACCCGGACGCCTGCCAGGTGACCGGGTGCGACCAGGGGTTTTTCTGCTCGGACGTGACGAACATCTGCGAGCAGGAGGAGCCGCCGGGGGACGACACGACCGACACCAGCGCCGACGACACGTCGGGCGACGGCGACGGGGATGGCGACGAGGAGCCGATGACCACCGGGGACGGCGATGGGGATGGCGATGGAGACACTCCGGAGCCGACGCAGGCCTCGTTCGACATCGTTTTCCCGAGCGAAATCTTCGTGGCCAGCAACGCCGGCTGCGCAGAACACGAGCAGGCCGCCTTCATGCGGATCGTGAACACGGGCACCGAGCCTCTCGACCTCTCGACGTTCCGCGTTCCGCAGGTGACAATTCAGCAGGCGGAAACCTGGCCCAACTGGACCGCCGACGTCCTACCGAACGGGCTCGCCATCGCCATCGACCCGGGCTTCGGCGCCGGCAGCCTCGCGCAGACGGAACGCCAGCTCGCGCGGGATGCCGGGCTCGTGCCCGAACCGACACAAGGCGGCGAGGTGTCGCTCGTGTCATTCGAGTGGGCTAACTACCCCTGGGACTTCTTCACGGTGAGCGAGTACGAGATCACCGTTGAGGTCGAGAACGCCCGCGCTGCCCTGATCATCAACAGCGTGGCAAGCGGCACGAGCGGCTGCTGGCGCTCGCAGGGAATGGCCCGCGTCTCCTCAATCCCGATCCCATGACCGCCTCACGCCTACTCGCCGTCGCCCTGGTCGTGAGCCTCGCCGCCAACGTGGCGCTGCTGCTCACCAGGAACTCATCGCCGGAGCGCAACGTTTGCGCCGACGTCGCCCAGGCGCTCGACTTCTACATCGAGGGTCTCGAGAAGGGCAACGACCCGCTCTACTCGCCGATCATCCCGCGGGGGCTCGAGCCCGGGCTTCTGGCCTGCCGGCCGGAGATGGCCGACGAGCTCGAGCCGCAGCTCGCATTCCTGCGCGGCGAGCTCGCGAAGCTCTCGATCGCGGGCGCGGCGCCGGCGGCGCGCGCGAAGGCGAGGGCCGCGGCGCTTGAAGAGTTCCGGCGGCTGCGGGCCAGCACGGCGCCGTAGGATCCGGACGCAAAAACCCCCGCCCGGGGTGACGGGCGGGGGCAACGTGCTGTCTTATCGACGAGCTATTCGGCGTCGTAAGCGCCGTCAAAGATGTCTTTGACCGCGTCGTCGAATTTCTCAAGGGGCTCGTCGCCTTGTTCGGCCAGAGCGGCGCGGGCCGCGGCAGCGTCGTGCACGTCCTCAAGATACTCGAGTAGCTGGAGGTCCTCGGCGCTGATGAGCGCGGCAACTGCTTTCCCCTGGCGCTCGATGAGAATGCGCTCGCTCTTGAACTCGGCGCGGCTCAGGAGCCGCGTGAGCTCGGTGCGAGCGCGAGTCGCAGAGATGGTCGGTTTGTTCATATGTCGGTGTCCTTGCTCTTTACACTCAGCGCTATACACCTGAAATTGCGAGCAATCTCTGGGCGGTCGTGTATAGCCCTGTGTAAAATGTATATACCAAGAATATTGGTAAAACTAGTAATATCTGGCGTTCCTGACAATTTTTGCACAATGTACATTTTCTACGTGACATCCGGATCCTAGTCCAGTAGAGTCGGGTGACCATGGCGTACGAAATCGAGATCACGCGGGCTGCCAAGAAGTCCCTGAAACGATTGGCGCAAGGCGATGCCACTCAGGCCAACCGAATCCGCGTTGCGATTTCAGACCTCGCCAGCGACCCTCGCCCGCACGGCTACAAGAAGCTGAGCGTGGGCGATGGCTACCGGATCCGCGTCGGGTCCTGGCGGGTCATCTACACGATCGACGACGACGGTCGCATCGTCATCGTGAACACCATTGCGGATCGGTCGGAAGTCTACCGATAGAACCGCAACTGCGGCGGAGGGCTGCCGATACCGGCGGCATGGACCTCGCCGCCATACGTCTCCGTCTTGCAATGGCCTCGTGGGCCCTCGCCGCCGGTCACCCTGTCGTCGCCGATTGGTGCGTGCAGATGGCGGCGATCGAGCTCAGCGAGCGAGGGACGTCGACCGGTGCTACGATCACGATCGGCGTAAAGCTAGAAGACACCCTGTTCAACTAAGCGGGCTTGGCCACCTTGGGAAATGACTCAAGGTGGCCTTTTCCGTTTCTACTTCCCGGTATCGCCGGGCTCCACGGTGTCGCGTGGCTGCGGCGGGAGCCCATGCTTTTCGAGAAGCTTGCCTCGGGGAGAGTCCGGTAACCACGGGTCGTTGGCCCTCGCCAGGTTCCGGTCGTCCGCGACCGACGGTACGATCATCCCGAGCGCGGTCCTTGGCGGCGCTGCCTCGTCGCTGCCAGGCGGATTGAGTCGAGGTTTCATGCCCATGCCCCGGAGACTATCCCGGCTGCCAGCTCGCGGCGAAGCTAGGCGTCCAGCATCGGCCGCTACGCTCGGGCGTGGCAAGGTCGTCGAACTCCGGCCACCTACTCACCGAGACGTCGAAGAACTTGACGTCGAACCCGGCGTTGACAGCGCTCCGAGCCGTCGTGGCCCGGGCCTGCCCGCGAGTGCCGGCGAATACGAGGCAGGTGACCCCGACGGCCCGTGTCCTGAACGCACGCATGGTCCCGGGCTTACGTCCCGGTGGGCGGGGTTGAATTCGTTGGGGATTCGTCGTCGGGTGCCACGGGGCTGCCAGTGCGCCCGACGACATCGAACGCGGCGTGCAGCGCTCCGTGGATCGTCTCGACCAGGGACTCGGACCCGTGGCGCCCCGCGAGCACACCGGCGTCGAGCAAGGCTTCGCGGCATTGCGCTAGGGCGGACTCGGCACGTCGCGCTCGGGCCTCGGCCTCCGCCACCTTGCGCCGAACGTCTGTGTCGAGGAGTTGTTGGAGTCGTCCTCGCCAGTAGTCGGGTGGCCGCTTCAGGTCCGGCTCACCAAACCGCGGCCAGCGCCGATCCTCGAGCACCAGCACCGCCTCCATCGGCGACAGTCCGCCGCGCTGGGCGAGCCGCTCGAGCGACTGGTCGTGGTTGCGCCTCGCCTGCGCCTCATGAGGCTCGATGGTCACCCAGGGGACGGCGGGGCCGCCCATGATCGGAAACCACTTCACGGCGTCTCCTCGTCGTCGCTGGCCTCGATGGCACAGGGTGGCAAATGGCAGTAGCACCAGCTGCCGTCGTCGCAGTAAGTGCACCGGGTATCGCACCCGATCGGATCGACGACTTCGCGGGGCTTGGCGGGGGGCGCTGCCGTGTCACTGCCAGGCGTAGACAGTTCGTCGAGCACCTGGCCGGCCGCCGCGAACTCGGGCACGTCGGTGAGGCCGTGGTCCTGGGCGTGCTCCCAGATGGCGCGCAGGGCGGACTCGTAGCGCGCGACGGTGCTCGGTACCTGGGCGGCCCACCAGCCCCGGCGGTACCACTCCCACGCCTGGCGCAGCTGGTCGACTCCGTAGTAGATGCGGCCATTGGTCTCCCGGCGAAACGCCCGCCCTGGGGCGTCGTCGGGGACGCCGGCTGCGGCGTATGGGTTACCGGTCGGTATCATCGGCGCTGCCTCCTCGCGTACGCCTGGCGTACGCACCCCGCCAACGGGCGGGAATCGTTGGGTTGGTGCGGGACTGAAAATCCCCGTGTCGGCAGTTCGATTCTGTCCCTGGGCACCGGGGACCGCGCCGAGGTTCCTGGCGCGATGCTGCCAAACTTCGTCGGGTGTCCCCGGCATCGCGCGCGGCTTCGCGGAAGCAGCGTCCGACGACGGGGCGGCGACAGCGCCCGACGCCACGGCGCGCGAGCGCACGCCAACGACCACTCGGTCGGCGTGTCCACCGGCGGGTGCGCCCGCGACGGGTGAGCTGCGAAGCTCACCCGAGCACCGCGTTGGTTCTCGGGGCGAGTCGCGGGTGTCGCGGCGGCCGCGTGGATGGCCAGTGGTTCACGGCGAGCCTTCGTTCGCGGCGAGCCCGCGCATGGCGGCGATGCGCCTGGCGAGTGGCGTGAGCGGATGATGCTCGCGCGAGTGGCGTGAGCGGATGATGCTCGCGCGAGCATCATTGCTCCGGCGCGTATCGCATCAGTGTCACAGAGTCTGGCAACTTGCGTGGGGGCACGCGGCGTGCACTGGGGCGGCATCATGCACAAGCCCTCTACGCTTTCCTCTACTCTTGCCTCTACATCTGCTCTTGCGTTTGCCCTGGTCGCCGCCGCCGCTGGTTGCGTGGACGAGGGGCCCGACGACAGCGGCATTTCGCCGACGCCCTGGGAGGTTCCTCGACCTACGCCAGCAGGCGGGACCCCGGACGGAGCCGGCGCAGACCCCGAAGTGACTCCGGGGTTCGAAACTGCGCCGGGCTCTGGTGGCACGGGTGAGTCCGAGCCCGGCGCGGGCCCGGACCAGGACCCCGGTGGTTCGATCGAGACCTTGCATGGCTTCGACCTGGTCGAGGCGTTCTCGAACAACGGCACCCGGTTCCGGGTGAAGCGCGAACCGGAGCCGAGCTCGGCGAAGCCGGTGAGCGCAACGCTTTGGGGGGCCGAGGCATTCGAGCTTGCCGTCGTCGCTTCTCGCGAGGTGGGCCCGAGCGTCTTGCTGATGGCGGAGCTGGTTTCCGCTCAGCCCGAGGTGGTTTGCATTGACGGCCTCGATTTCGTGTTCGGCGGCGCCGGCGAGCCGCAAGTCCTGGGAACTCGCCTCTACGGTTCGGCTGGCATCGTCGATGGCGAGGTTCGCAGCGACTGCGTCGCGCCGGGCGAGTCGCTGTGGTCGTTCACCTGGCTCAACGGATGGGCCGCGCGAGAGTTCACCTCGGTCAGCATTCGACCCGCGCTTGCGGCAACAGCACGAGCCGCGCCGGATGGCGCGCGCGTCGAGGAACTCGCCGTGGAGCGCCGCAGCGCCGGCGGCGAGGCGGAGTTGCGACTGCGCGGCGCGGCGACCCGGAGTGTAGCGGCCGGGCGTGCCGAGCGGGCTAACGTGATCTACCTCGATGAGGACGATCGACCGCTCGCGCCGGGACTGCTCGAGCCGTGCGCCAGTGAGCCGGATGGCCTTGCGCTGTGCAGCCTCAGGCTACCGCCGGCGGCCACGGCCGAAATCGTCGTACTCGCCGTGCCGTCGGCCGACGTTGTCGTGGCACAAGGACAGCCCTGCTCCGGCGGAGAGACCTGCGCGGACGGCCTCGAGTGCGTCGACTACTGGGGCATCGACGGCGCGAAGCGCGCCTCGTGCGAAATCCCCTGCAAGGGCACGCCCGAATGCCCGGACGGCCAGGTCTGCGCGGTGGTTTCTGACGGTCCCGGCAGCGTTTGCATCTAGCCGGGAGGCCGGCGCGCTGGCCCGGCATGCCTCAGGCTCTGGCCCACTTCGGGTCAGAGCCTGGGGCTGCCTCCAGTTTCGGGGCGGGGGCTGCGAGCGCCCGTGATATCCGGAGCGGAATGAAGGCCCCGCTGTACGTCGCGCGTTTTGTTTTGGTTGCTGCCGGCCTGATGCTGGCGGTCGTCTCGTGCGGTGGCAGCAGCTGGGACGCGGCGGTCGACCGGGCTAACGGCGCAGGCAAGCCGCTCATCATCGAGTTCTATGCCGATTGGTGCGGGCCGTGTCACCGGTTCGAAACGCAGGTGCTGAGCGACCCCGCCGTTGCGGACGGGCTGGAGTCGGTCCAGTTCTTTCGCTACGACTTCGACTCGACGGCCGGCAAATATCACGCGAAGCGATTGGGCGTGAATTCGGTCCCCACGGTGATCGCGGTCGATCCCGAGGGTTACCCCATGGGCGGGCTCCGCGGCGCCGTTTCGAAGGAACGGTTCCTCCACTTCCTCGGCTGGGCCCGGGCCGAGCGCGAGCGGCTGATCGCGGGCCAATAGGCCGGATCGGCGGGGCATCTCGGGCTATACACGCGACGTCGATGGCGTCGCTTACCACCGGATCGATTCCCCGGCACCTGTGGCAACAGACGGCGCCGATGGTGTTGGGCGTCGCGAGCTTGATGTCGGTTGGCATCATCGACGCGTACTTCGTCGGCCGGGTCGGCGCGGACGCGCTCGCCGCCATCAGCTTCATCTTTCCGATCACCGTGGCGCTGGGCAGCGTTGGCGTGGGCGTGATGGTCGGCATCAACTCGGTGCTGTCCCGCGCTCTGGGCGCCGGCGACGAGGAGCGGGCGGCGCAGCGAGCCTCGATCGGCGTGGCGCTGTCAGTGGGCGTGGGCACGGTGATCGCGGTGTCGCTGCGCGCCGGCATGACGCCGCTGTTTCGCGCGATGAACGCCGGTGAGGAGCTGCTGCCGCTCATCGAGTCGTACGTCGAGCCGTTTGCCCTGGGCTTTCCGGTGCTGCTGATCGGCCAGGCGCTCAACGGTTGCCTGCGCGCGCAGGGGGCCGCTCTGCGCTCGTCGTCGGTGCTGTGGACCATTGCCATCGCCAACTGGATCCTGGATCCCCTTCTGATCGCGGGCTGGGGCCCCTTTCCCAGCTACGGCGTCGCCGGCGCCGCGTACGCATCGGTGGGCGCGTACGTTTTGGCGACGGGGCTGGCGATGGTCTGGGTGCAGCGAAGTGAGCTGCCGATTCGCCGTCATCGCCTGCCGTGGGCGCAGTGGCGATCGGGGGGCAAAGATCTAGTTCGAGTGGGCGGTCCCGCGGCGGTTTCCAACTCGATCAATCCCATCGGCTTGAGCGTTCTGACGGCGTTTTTGGCAACCATTGGCCCCGATGCCGTCGCCGGCTACGGCGCTGCCGGTCGCCTGCAGTCGTTTGCCGTGGTTCCCCTGCTGGCCTTGTCCGGCTCGATCGGGGCCATCGTCGGCCAGAACTGGGGGGCCGGCTCGGTCGAGCGCGCGGCCCGTGCGGTGCGGTACGCCGGCGGGTTCTCGGTGGCGTATGGCCTGGTTGTCGCCGCCTTGTTCACGGTCTTCGCCGAGGCCCTGGGGCGGGTCTTTACCGACGATGCGGCGGTGGTTGCGTCGGTGAGCGACTACCTGTCGCTCGCGTCCTGGGGCTACGCCGGCTACGGCGTTTTGATTGTCGGCGTTGGCGTTTTCAACGCGGTCGGGCGCGCGAGCGTGGCGCTCTTGATCTCGCTCGCTCGCGTTGTTTTGGTCATGATACCGGTGGCGTTCGTTGGTGGCCTCGTCGCCCGCGGCACCAGCGCTCACGCGCAGTGGATCTACGCCAGCGAGCTCGCGGCCAATCTGGTTGGCGGCGGGGCGGCTGCGCTGGTTGCGTTTGTGTTTCTGCGCAGGGCAGCCCGCGAGACAAAGCGAGGCGCCGACAGCGACGTCGTGCAACCCTCGTAGGCTGCCTCACGCTCGCTACGCCGGCTTTTCCGCGGCGCGCGACGGGATCCCAGCAGCTTGCGCGGCTGCGAATTTTTGCCTCGGTGACGGGCGGGCAAAGTGATACGAGATCGGTGTGCAGTGCCCGTCGTGCAAGCGCGAAATGCGCCCTCTCTTTACTTCCTACGCCTGCGACTATTGCGATGGGCTGGTCGAAAACGAGTACCTGTCGGGGTTCATCGTGTACGAGGGCCAGGAGCTGACCGGGGCGCTGGTCTACGTTTTTAAGACTCGCACCGATGCCGCTCGCTATCGCGCGAGCGAACGAAAGCAGCATTGCCACATTCGCGAGGTCAAGACCGAGGGACCGCTGGCCTGGCGGACGCTCACCGGCCGCCTCGAAGGCGTCGACATCGCCGATCGCCCGTTCGAGCTGTTCCCGGATTCCCGCTTCGAGCCTCGGGCCAATCGGGCGTTCCTGGTGCCGCTCGACCGCGCCATCGTAGCGGCGTAGCGGCGTAGCGGCCCCGCTCTCGCTGGCGGGCGTGGCTCAGGGACCGCCGCCCATCTGTGCGGCGAATCGGCGCACGAACGTTTCCTGGGCGTGGTTTTGAATGTAGCCGCGCCGCGCCCGGCGCACCCGGGCAATGGCCTCGTCGGCACCGGCCCCATGCCACGCGAGCATGCTGGCCAGCAGCAACCCGGTCCGACCGAGCCCCGCGTGGCAGTGGACCGCTACGGGGTTGCCTCGTTTTTCCTGGCGCTCGATGTAGCTGCACAGGCTCGCGGTCGGTCCGATGGCGGGAACGCCCATGTCCTTGATGGCGAAGTGCCGGGGCTCAATGCCGTAGGAGCGTAGCTCCGCGGGCGGATAGGGCTCCTCCGTGAGCGATACCAGCAGACCCACCCCCGCGCTGGCGATCGCTTCGAGGTCGACGGCCGCGTCTCGAGTGAGGCCGGGGCGCCCCATCCCGGCAAGAGTCTCGTCGCGTATCCAGCGAAAGTGGCTGGGCAACTCTGGCGGCTCCGGCGCCGGCCAGCAGTTCCCGGTTGCGACGAAGCGCGCCGCCAGCTCGGACGGGGGCTCCGCAAAGAACTGGCGCGCGCCCACGACGGGGGCCACGGCGCCTGCGCAAACGAAGCAGACGAAGTCGGCGACCTCGCGCGCGAACAGCAGGTTGTGGGTGATCAAGACGACCGTGCGGGCTCGGGTTTCCTTTAGCATCGCGGCGAGCTCCGCTTTCTCGTCATCGCTGCAGCCAACCGTGGGTTCATCGAGAAACACCGCGGTCGCGCTGCTCGCCAGCGCTTCGCGCCAGGCCCAGCTTCCAATGGTCGAACCGCGGGAAGGCTGCGGGCATAGAACCTGTCCGCGTTTCGAATCGATCGGCCGGCCGTCGTCGGTGCGCCAGACACCGCGCAGCAGCTGACGGTCGGCGACCAGGGAGCCCGAGAGAGCGCGCAAAAGAGCGCTCTTGCCGGTGCCCGCCGGGCCCATGACCACCGTGACGGCGTTCCGTGGGATTTCGAGGTCGATGCCGCTAAGGAGCGGTCCCGACGTACCGAGAATGGCTCCGTCCTTCACCAGGAGTGCACAGCTGTTGATCACGCTATCTTCCTTCCCAGAGCCGGTCGGACACCTCGCCGGGCAGCCCGGCGTTTTGGTTGGCTCTTGCGGTGGCGGCGATGTCGTATTCGACGCGGCGGAGCACAGCGCGCCGCCTGGTCGTGTCGACAAGGGCGTAGGCCGCCCGCGGATCGCGATCGCGCGGCTGCCCCACGGCCCCGGGGTTGATGAGGACGGCGTCCGCTGCCTCCGGCCACTCGAACACGTCGTTCCAACGCGGCTCGGCGACTTCATCGCCGCGGCGAAACCCGGCGATGGGTAGGTGGCTGTGGCCGCAGAAGGCCAGGGGGGCCCATTGCGATGCCGTCGAAACCGCGGCCAGGTTGGCTGCCAGCATCGTTGTCGTGACGTAGCCGGTCACGTGGGTTCGATTGAGAAAACACCCATGCACCGCGACAAACTGGTCGCTCACCACGATGTTGGGAAGCGAGGCGAGGTAGTCGACGGCCGACGGACTCACGGTCCGGCGGGTCCAGTCTTGTACGGCGCGGGCGGTGCTGCTGGTGCCTGTCGCTTCGTCGCGTCGGCCCACGCCCCAGTCGTGGTTGCCGGCCAGAACAACATCGCTGGCTTCGCGAACGGCGTCGATGCACGCGGCCGGTTCGCCGTTGTAGCCAACGACATCACCGAGGTTGATAACCATGTCGGCGCCCTGGCCGTCCAAATCCCTCAACACGGCCTCGAGGGCGCTGAGGTTTGCGTGCACGTCGGCCATCAGGGCGATCCTCACGTGGTGGCCGCGGATGCGAGGGCATCGAGCAGACGCCGGCGCGCTGCGATGGCTGCGGGGGCGCCGGCGCTCGCCCGGGCAATGGCGTCGGCGATGCCAAGCTGCTGCACGGTGCCGAGCGGCAGTCTGGCCTCGAGCTGCTGTTCCAGGCGGGCGAGGTACGATTCGACAACCTCGACGCGATCGGAATACTCCGAGACTCTCTGCAAAATCGCGTGGCCGATAGCCGGCAGTTTCGACCCCAGCAGGATGTCGTCGTCGAGATAGAACAGGCCGTCGGGGGTGGCCGCAAAGTTGCTCGGGTGAACATCGAGCACCAGCCCCCGGTTGGCCGCGAGCTCGATGGAATCCACCACGGCGGTGGCGTAGTTTTGCAGTGCCGACGCGAGCTCCAGGTCGTTGTCGGCATCTCGCATGCTGGCCCGCAGGCTTGCTCGCCATGGCGCCAGGGTCCACAGCCACAGGCAATCGTCGTCGCCCGGGGCCAACGTGAGGATGGTGTCGTTCATCAGGAGCGGCCCGAGTGAAATCTTGGCGCGCGCCAGGTGGGCGAGGGCGGTGCGGGCGTCGTCGCTGTCGGCGTAGCGCCGTCGCGCCGACGTTTTGAGGCACCATCCGTCGAGCTCGAACAAGGCGACGTCGTCGCGACCACTGCCGTCGCTGTGGCCCGGCTGCGCGATCAGGTCCGGTCGAGGTCGGGCCGATTCGAAGTCGAGCGCCGCGAGGACCTCGCGCCCGCGCTTTCCCGGCCAGATGAACCCGCTCGGAACCGTCGCCGAGGGCCAGGGAGCCCGGACCATGGTGGCGACCCGCGCGATAGGCCTGACTCCCACGTCCGCGTCGGTCTCGGCCTCGGGCACAGGTTCGAGCCCGTTCTCTGTCTCGGTACAGTCGACGGTCGGGTCGTCGCCAACGACGACGGTGAGGATCTGAGGCGCGGGCTCCGGTAGCGGAAGGACCGTCGGCGCCGGCGGCAACCCGTCGTCGAGCAACTCGAGGGCTGCCCCGAGGGGGACGTCCGGGTCGTCGCCGCGCAGAAACTCCAGCAGGTCGTCAGGCGTGCTATCGAGGGGGGCGAGGCCTTCGAACCCGTGTTCGAGGAGGAACGCCTGAGCCGCGTCGGCCGCCGAGCGGATGGCGATGACGGCTGTTTCGCGGACCCCCACGCTGTCGTTGGCCTGGGCTCCCACAACCGGCACGGCTGTCGGTGGATTCAGCTCGGCGAGCACCTGCTCGGCTCCCAGGGCCGCTTTCGCGTCTTGCTTGTTGGCCTGTACGACGAGCGGAAGCGACCGCCCGGCGGCGAACTCACACAGCCGCCGAAACCGGTCGCGCGCCCGAGCGATTCCCGACCGGGTCGAGTCGACCACGAACACGACGACATCGGCCCGGTCCAGGATGCGAGCTCGCCGTCGCCAAAGCGACGTCTGCCCCGGTACCGAGTACAGGTGGCAGCGAAGCCAGCGCCCCATAACGAGACCGGCGTCGAGCCGAAGCCAATCGAAATACGCCGTCCGGTCATTGATGGTTTGTGGCGTGTAGAGTTCGCCGCGCCGTCTGTCCGTGAAGAAGGTGCAAAGCTGGGCAAGGTTGGTCGTTTTGCCCGCCATCCCCATGCCGTCGTAGACAATGTTGGCGACGATCCGATTGCTGAGTTCATCGAGCAGGGGCATGAGGCGTCATCTCCTGCGCTCCAGGTAACGGCCGAGGACGCGCGGGAGCACGTTCTTGCCGGGGCAGAAAACCGCGTACAGCAGGTCGTCCTCCGACCAGGCCGAGAGCGCCAGGCCAGCGGCCGTGTTGAGAACCACGTTGCGAGCTTCGCCGTCAATGGCCCGGCCTAAATCCATCTCGCTGGCGATCCAGGGACCGAGCTCGGCCATGTCGCGGACTCCCAGGTTGTCGGTGCCCGAGGTGGCAACGGGCACAATGCCCAGTGACGTCGAACGTCCGTAGACCACGACCGCCGCTCCAACCTCGGTAATCCACTCGACGTTGGGCGCGGCGATTCCGGCCGCTAGCGCGGCTACGTGGGCGAGCGCGTCCGTGGGAGCGAGACGCCATCGAGGCGAAAAGCCGTTCCGGTGTTCGACCCAGCGCGGGGCTGCGCTCGACCTGCTCAACGCGATGAGCGATTCGCTGGTGTGGTCGATGAGCGCGGTTTCGAGCTGCGCCGCGGTGACCAGCCCGCTGCCGACGAGCGCCTGCCCAATGGGCTGCTCCGAAGCCCTGCAGGCGCGAATGACCTCCTCGACTTCGTCTCTCGACAAGGTGTCGGAGCGTTCGATCAGCATGTCGGTCAGACGCCGGGACTGCCCGCGACCGGCGGCCCAGCATATCTGCCGGTTGTCCACGAACACCGCGCCCCCGGGGCCTGACGCGCCGTCGAGAAACAGCGTGCCGTTGGCCCCGGGGCCCAGGTCCTCCACGCGCTCGAGCAGCTGCACCACTCCACGCATATCGACGACGGAAGAGTTGCGCGCGTGCATCGCTGAGGGTTGCGGAGCGCCCATGAGGGGTCCTGACTAGAGCGCCGCTTCCACCTTGGGAAGGCCGAGCCGCGATTTGGTCAGCACCATGCCGAGGTTGGCGTTTCCGCGCATGACGCAGGTCATCACGATGTCCGGGTTGCGCTTGAGACGCTGGAACACGTGAATGAGGTTGTCGGACAGGACGATGATCTCTTGAAAGTAGTGGTGGCCGTCGTCCGTCACGCCCCGCGACTTGCGAAACGCGGCCTCGATGGCGGACACGTTCGAGCCCTGGTAGAGGTCCCCGGTTGCAGCGGCGACCAGGTCGAGAACCTCCTGCGGGTGACTGTCCAGGGTCTTTACGCTCAGCAGCATGCCGGTCTTCATGTCGACGACGCCAATGGCGACGCACTCGGGGACAGACCTCTGAACTTCTAGGATTACGTTGTCGAGAGACATTCGTTCAATTCCTTTGCTGGTTGTGGATACGTGCGAGTCGAGCTCGTCAGATTGGAATCAAGGCACCAGGGGCTCGACGTTGGGGATCACCGACTTGAGTTGGGCCCAGCCCATGCCGATGTTCGTCGTGCGTTTGGTGATCAGGACAATGACGGCTTTGCCGCCTTTGATGGTCTTCATGAAGTGGTAGTTGTTGGCCGACGTAACGTGAACCTCCTCGAAGTAGTGAGCTCCGTCCTCGGGTATGCCCCGGTGGGCGCGCACCATTTGCTCGACGCGTCCTACGTTGCTGCCGCGAAACATGTCCATGGTCGCCCCGGCAACGATCTCGTTGAGTGTCTGGGTGTATTGCGCCGCGTTGTAGATGCCCAACAGCATTCCGGTGTCCAGGTCAACGACACCGGCGGCGACGGCGCCGTCGACGCTGGTCACCACTTCTTTGCAAGCGTCATCGATTTTTCCCATTCCTATCTCCTTGTCGTTAACGCCCGCAGCTGCATCGCCCGGCGAGCTATCAGTCAGTCGCCAACGCAACGCGTGAGCGCCGATGCATGCAGGCGAAACCATCCGACGTCCGATTCGGTTTCGATCGACTCGACGATGCCTACGAGCAGGTCGTCGTCGATGTTCCAGGTGAGAGCCACTCCGACGCCTGCGCGAAGATGCGCGTAGGAGCCTCGGCGGGCGCCGCTGGTAAAGCGCATCCCGGCTTGCGCCACTAGGCGGAGCTCAGGGGCATACGCGCTGGCCGCGACTCCGCCCCGCACCACCGTGGTGTGGTTGGACGAAACCCGGGCGGCGAGGATGAGCGCGTCGCGGCCGACGAACTCGACCCCGCTCGCCGCGAACCACTCGAGTGCACTTTGGCGCAGCTCGCCATCCGCGGCTCGAGCCGGCGGCGGTTCGTCGAGGGCAGACAGGTCGAGCTCGGCCGAGTCGTCGACGCGATTCGATGCGACGCTTCGCCCGCTGCGCTCGTCGCGGGCCTGCAAGAGCTCGAGAAGCAGGCGGTCGAACGGCGTTGTGATGGTGGCATCGACGCGGACCGGCAGCGGTGATGTGTGCAGATGACCCACGTCGCGATCGAGCAACGCTGCCAGTGCGCAAACCCCCTCGCGCGACTCGGCGACGGCGTGCACGATTTCGCCGGCCGAAAGATAGATGCGCCGGTCTGGGCCGAGCGTCACGCAGGCCGAGCGCCTCGCAACGTGGAACATTTGCAGAATGTCCACCAGGGAGAGGCCGTGAATCGTGCCGTGAAACCCGCGGCGACATTCGAGCGCGCGCGATAGCGCGGAACGAAGATCGGCTCGTGAGAACGGCTTGTTCAGCACCTGCGCTGAACCAAGGTCCATGGCTGTCTGGTAGTCGCGTGCGCTGGCAAAGGCGCTCATCAAGAGCATCGATGTGTCGGGCCAACGCCGTGCAACTGCGCGGAGCAGCTCGAGCCCGCCTTCGCCCGGCATGCAAAGGTCGGTGAGAACGACGTCGACTCCGTCGACCTGCTCAAGCTGCTGTAGCGCCAACGAGACGGAATCCGCGACGAACACGTCGAACCCCTGGCGCTGCAGGTCTCGTTTGATGGACGACCGAAACTCGTTGTCATCATCGACGAGAAGAATTGTTGTCACGCTTGCGTCTCCGCGCTGCGCACTTGAGCCGGACAGGCCGGATTGCGTGGTTCGTCGCCCAAAACAGGTGTGTGACCGATTCTCTTCGACGGCTCCTACGCAAGCCGTCTGCATTCCCAACCTAGAGGTCGTGCAAATCGGTCTCAATCCTCCCTTGGGGGTGAGCGCGTCCCCCGCGAATCCGCGCGGCTAGCGGCGACTTCGCGTCGGTTCACCCCAATGGGTGATAGCGAGCTGAAGCGAGTGCTTCATACTCTTCGCGGTGCGGCGCACGAACGGCACGCTGCTGGTCGTCGAAGACGATGTCGACGTCACGCGTGTCATCATGCGCGTGATTCGCGGCGCATTGCCGACCGCTGCCATGTCCAGCGTATGGGAAGCGCGCGACTGGCTCAGCGGCAAGCGAGCCCTGTGCGGCGCGGTGTTGGACCTTGGCTTGCCCGACGGCAGTGGACTCGATGTCGCCGAGGAACTGCGTAGAGCCGACGCGGGGTTGCCGATCGCGATTTTGACGTCGTCGTTGGACCCGGCATTGATCAACAGTGTGCAGTTGCTTCACGCTACCTACATCTGCAAGCCGGCGTTTACGGGCGCCATGCAGTCGTTTTTGCGCTTCGCGATTGCATGCGAGTGGGTGTCGGATGCAAATGTCGCTCGCGCCCTGGCCTACGTGGGCGAGCGTTCGGGGCTGTCGTTGCGCGAGACGCAAGTGGTGGCGATGGCGGCGACATCACTGCCGCGCCGCGAGGTCGCAGAGACCCTGGGCGTCAGCGAGAACACCGTGAAGACGCAAGTGCGATCGACGCTTGATAAGACCGGCCAGGCGACGCTTGCTGAACTGGTGTGGGAGGTCCACAACGTCGCCGAAGGTCGGTGAATGTCTGAGATGCCCGGCTTTGTGTGGGACCGTTTCGCTCGCAGCGAGGCGGTTTCGTTGGCCGACTGGCTTACGCGTCGTTGCGATTGCAAGCGTCGACTCGTCGGTGAGCAACCGGCTTTCGCAGCGTTCGATCACGAGCGTCGATTCGCGTAGCTGGAATGGCCGAAGTTCGCTCTCGAAGGACGAATTTCCCGCGTGACCCGAGAGAAACGCGTCGGCTAGGGTTGCTTGCATGCTGCGAGGGGGGGCTCTATCGCTGTTGCTTGTCGAAGACGATGTGCGCGTGGCGGCGGCGTACTCGAAACAGCTCACCGGCTTCGACGTCGTCGTTGCTCGCGACGTCGCCGATGCATGTGCGGCGATCCACGATCTAGAACGCGATTTCTCCGGTGGTGTGTTCGACATCGTCTTGCCGGGCGGGTCGGGTCTCGATGTGCTGGAGGAGTTTCGACAGTACTACCCAACGGCGCCTGCGCTCGTCGCCACGGGAGTCTGCGACGCCAGCGCGATCAATCGAACGCAGGTGTTCGGCGCCGAGTTCGCGATGAAGCCCATGTGTCTCGAGAACCTGCGCGATTTCGCGTCGAGGGTGGGCGACAGCGATGCACTGGAAGCGAGTGAGCGACTGGCGCGTTTCGCACGCCGCTATTCGTTGTCCCCGCGCGAGCGGCGCATACTCGAGCGCGCGGCGGAGGGAGTTCCTCGCCGACGCATGGCGGCGCATCTGGGCGTGTCCGAGAACACGATCAAGAGCCAGGTGCGGTCGCTGCTCGTCAAGACGGGGCACCGGCGCCTTGCCGAGGCGCTGCTCGAGCTAAACGGATAACTTCGACGGTGCCCCTCAAGAGTCACCCCGCTCGGGCGATGTACGCTGAGGACGAACTGGGCGACGGTAACAAGGTGGCACCGAAGAAACAGGTCGAACGCAGTCAGGCCCGACGAGCGTTGTGGTTCATTGCCGGTTGGCTGTGCTTCGCAATTGGCGCTATCGGTGTCGCTCTGCCGGGGATCCCGACCACGGGGCCCATGATTCTGGCGCTGGCCTGCTTTTCGCGCAGCTCGCGGCGGTTTCACGACTGGCTGTACGAGCATCCGCGTTTCGGGCCGCCGTTGCGGCACTGGCGCAACCACGGCATCATCCCGGTGCGGGCCAAGGCAATGGCGCTGGGCACGATGGCGGCGAGTCTGGTGCTTTTGCTGCTTACGTCGAGTCTCCCGCCCCTGGCGCTTGCCGGCGTGGCGGCGTTCATGGCTTGCGGCGCGGCCTTCATCTTGCGGTGCCCGCACCGAATGCCGGACCCCGGCCGCGCGCGGTAGCCCGACGCGGCCCATAACCCGGCGGGTCGTCGTACAGTTCGCGTCATGGACGCGCCCGATCTCGACGCCGCCTACCGGGATGCGCTGCCGCTCGACGGCGGCGAGCTTGCCGACTACATCCCGGAGCTCGCCCGCGCCGACCCGCGGCCGTTTGGCCTCGCCCATTGCGACGCCGCCGGCAGGGTGGCGGCCGTGGGCGATGCGGAGGTAGCGTTTACGGCTCAGTCGATAGCCAAAGCCTTCATGTACGCGGAGGCTCTCGAGCGGTTTGGGCGTCGCCGGGTCCTCGCCCGGGTTGACGTGGAGCCGACGGGCAAGCCCTTTAACTCGTACGTGCGCCTCGAAGAGAAGACGCACCTGCCCCACAACCCGATGGTCAATGCCGGGGCCATCGCGGTGGCGGACATGCTGGTCGGTGGCCCGGATCCGAGAGCGGTGCTCAGTCGGTTCGCGGGTCGCGAACTCGAGGTCGACGAGGCGGTGTATCGATCCGAGTACGAAACCGCCGACCGCAACCGCGCGATCGCCGAGTTGATCGCCCACTTCGGCGGCCTGAACGAACCGCGCGATGCGCTCGAACTGTACCTGCGCAGCTGCTCGGTGGCGGTGACCTGCCGCGACCTGGCGGTCATGGGCGCCACCCTGGCCACCGGCGGGCGCAACCCCATCACTGGACAGCAGGTCGTGGCGCGCGAGTGGGCCCGGGACGTGCTCACGGTCATGATGACCTGCGGCATGTACGACGGCTCGGGGCGGTTCGCCCTGGAGGTGGGCCTGCCCGGCAAAAGCGGCGTGGCCGGCGGTGTCGTGTGCGCCATTCCCGGCGCGGGCGCGCTGGCGGCGTTCTCTCCGCGGCTGGACGCCCGCGGCAACAGTGTGCGCGGTCTGGCGGCCATGCGAGCGCTGTCGGCACAGACGCGCTCGAGCGTGTTCGCGCGCGGTCCCAAGCGGTGCAGCCAGGTCGAGCTTTCGGAGGCGCTCGACGGCGCGATGGAGCGCCAGCGTTTCGTCGATGGCGGGGGCGTTGCCACCTACGCGCCCGAGCTTGCGCACACGGATCCGCACTTGTTCGCCATCGCGGTACAGCCTGCCGACGGGCCCCTGGTCGAACGCGGAGATTCGCAGTGCCGGTTCTCGCTGCAGGCGGCTGCCAACCCGTTTGCATTTGCCCTGGCGCTGGCGCGCGATCCGAAAGCGGTGTACGAGCGCGTCGACGTCGAGCCTAGCGGCAACAGCTTCGACGCCATCGACCTGCGCCTCGATACCCACCGGGCGTTCAATCCACTTGGCAATGCGGGCGCGATCGCCGTGGCCGAGCTGCTCGAAGAGCAGGAGGACCCGGGCAATTTTGCCGGCATTGCCCTCGATATCGACAAAGAGCTGCTCGACTCCGAGCGCAGGGCCGCCCGCCGCAACCGGTCCATCGGCTACTTGCTGCGCAGCTTCGGTCACGTAGACGATGTCGAGCGCGCCCTCGAACTCTACCTTCGGAACTGCTCGCGCACGCTCGGCGTCGGCGACCTGGCGCGCATGGCGGCCGGCCTGGCGGGAGAGGGCGGCACCGTCAACCGGCACTGCGCGCGCGATGCGGTGGCGGTCATGTTCGCGTGCGGTATGCACGACGACTCGGGGCAGTTCGCGTACGAGGTCGGCATTCCGGCCAAAAGCGGCATCTCCGGCGCTATCGTCGCCGTGGTGCCCGGCTTTGGCGGCATCGCCGCCTACTCCCCGCGGGTCGACGGCAAGGGGGCGTCCGTGCGGGCCTGGGCGGCGCTGCGCGATCTGTCCGAGACCGCTGCGCTCGGCCTGTTCGACGAACTGTAGCGCCGGTGGCTCGGGCGGCCTAGACGCGTGACGAGTCGAGCCGGGCCGCGTCCTGGTCGCCGTTGCGAACCCGTTCGACCAGGGCGCGCAACGTTTCGTAGTCGAGCGGTTTGGACGCCACCAGGTTGGGCGTGGACTCGAGCAGGTCTTCGACGCGCTTGGTGAACACGCCGCCGGTGCAAAAGACCATGCGCGCGACCTGCGCGGGGGCGTGGTCGCGCAGGTACTCGTAGACATCGACGCCGTCGACTCCCGGCATCATCATGTCGCACAGGATGACGTCGAACTCGGGGCCCTGCTCGATGGCTTCGATGGCTTGCTTGCCATCGCGAACGCAAACGACCTCGTGGGGCGGAGACAGCGTGCGACGCATGGACTTGAGTACGAGCGGCTCGTCGTCGACGAGCAGGATGCGTCCGCCGCCCGACCCGGGGCCGGCCGCCGAGGAGCTTCGCTCGCGCCCGCC
>Ga0207422_1000569_pt1 | contig 107749 bp, 75 predicted proteins | sample MarCyaLeptolynsp_FD_187757 | JGI IMG/M metagenome (GOLD analysis project Ga0207422, IMG submission 187757) | Marine cyanobacterial communities from Panama - species 1 Leptolyngbya sp. (SPAdes) | ecosystem: Environmental > Aquatic > Marine > Unclassified | place: Panama: Panama City | collected...
AGGCCATTATCCAGCAGTGTCCCTGGGCTAAGACTGTTGCTGACGAAATGCGCGGCAAGTGGGGCATTCCCTGGTACGATAGCGAATTCAACCCGAAGAAGCATCATCCCCGCCTGCTCAATGCCGGCTGGTTAGTCGAAGATCTCGACACCAAGGAGCTGGACGATCTGCGCGAACAATTGCAGCACGCATTTGCCCAAGACGCCAAGCATCAGATCGATCCGCTCAAACAACAAATCGTTGCCCTGAAAACCGCTGAGCGCATTAAAATTCAAGCGATCCTGGACAGCGCCTATCCCAACAACAATCCTGCCGACTGGTACGTCCTGGCCGCAGGTGATGGCGACGGCATGAGTCAATGGCTCAAGGGCACGCCGCTGCAGCACTATGAGGATTATATTCCCGGCAGCTTCCAGCCGGACAGCTCGCTGCAGACTGCTTTCAATGGCTTCAAAGCCCTGAAAAAGCGCATGGGGCCATCCACCCACAACGGTCTCAGCCGCGCCCTGCTGGATTTTGCCAACCAGCTGGTGCCTTACCTGACGGAGGAACGCTACGCCGGACGGCTGGTCTATTGCGGCGGCGATGACGTGCTGGCCTACACCAACCTCTGGGAATGGGATCGCTGGCTCTGGGACATTCGCCAGTGTTTCCGGGGTGCAGACGATCCCCAAGACCAATTTTGTAACGAGGGAGATTACTGGCGCTGGGAAGCGGGGGACAGCAATCCTTTACTGGAAAATCGACCGCTGTTTACCATGGGCAGCAAGGCGACGATTAGCTTTGGGTTAGTCATTGCCCACCATTCAGTGCCGCTTGCGATCGCGCTAGAAAACCTCTGGGAGGCTGAAGAAAAAGCAAAAGAGTACCTGTACCATAATGGTTGCAACCTGAAAGATCGCAAATTTTGCCATGCCAAGAAAGATGCAGTACAGGTGCGCGTTCTCTATGGCAACGGCAACACGCTCAAACCGACGGCCAAATTCGAGATCTTCAACCTATGGCGATTGTTGCTACAGCCTAACTCTGAGAACCCTGATTTTGAGCCAGACAGCGCCCTATTCGAGCAGGCGGCACAACTGTGGGAGCAACATCCTGCTCCCGTACCCGGCGCGATCGCGCCTTGGACAAAGGCATTCTGTTCGCGGCGAGAGCAACTGGCCGATGACAGGAATCGCCATATCTTTCAACAGCGTCTGAGCGAATTTTTGTTTGGGATATGGCTGACCATGCTGGTAGCAGACGATCCCAAGAAAACGCCACAGCGACGAGAAGAGATTCGGAAAAAGGCTGAAGCAGAGCGCGATCGCGAAATCCAGAACTGGCTGAAACTGGCCGCCTTCCTCAATCGCAATCGCAACATCGAAGTCAGACCCATGAACAACGAACCATAAACCATGAACACCTTATTCTGGTACACGCTGACACCGCTTGATATTTGGCTGTTCCGCGATGCCAAGCCGTTTACGCCAGGGGAACGGGCCTGGGCCGGGAGCGTCTTTCCGCCGAACGGACATGCGATCGCAGGAGCCTTGAGCGCCCTGCTCAACCGGGGCAAGCAAGACCGATTTAACTTGACCGGCCCCTTCTTCTGCCATGAAGACGAACCCGGCAAGAAGCAGCTCTACTTCCGTTGTCCCCTGAGTTTCGACAAAACGGTGCCCCTGGTGCCGCTGGATTGGGATGAGGAATCCCATCTGCAGGGGCTGCTGCACAGCGATCCCAGTCAGCCCACCCCCCTGGTGCGCTGGTCGCAGTCGTCGGTAACCGCCACCCCAGATGAGGATAACGCAGAGAAGCCATACTATTTTCAATATCTTCCTTGCAGTGCCATCCAGGCTTATCTGGAAACAGGTCATTGCAGTCAGGTCATGGACAATCGATGGCTTATTTTAAAACCCAAACCCGATAAAAGCGAGGATGGCCCTTGGTGCGTGGAGACTCGACCTCACAATGCCCTCCAGCCAGGAACCCGCCAGGTGAAAGATGCCGATGGTTACTTCGTTGAGAATGCGGTGCGATTGTGGACGGGTTGGAGTTTAGCCATTGGGCTGGAACAGGAGATTGAACTTGGCAAAGCGGGAGCAGTGGCACTGCGTCTGGGCGGCGAAGGTCACCGTGCCCTGCTGGAGCGCTGCGAAACCCTGGACGGGCAATGGCAGGCTCTCAAAGATCGCTCCAACAAAAACTATCAGGAACAATGGGGTAAAAAAGACGATCCATCGAGCCGTTCTCTGGCCTATTTAGTGACGCCCGGTGTCTTCGAGTATTGGCAATCGCTGCAGCTCAAGCGAGACAGCTCCAATGGGAACGGCTCCAACGGCAACGGCTCTAACGGCAATAGCGGGTCAGCACGCGATCAGATGTCTCTCTGCCGCGCCTGGCCCTGGGAATGGAAATTGTCAACGGTCTCTAATCCCAACCAGACGTCGGGGCCGTTGGTCAGCGTCGCCACGGAAAAGCCCGTGCCCATCAGCCGCCGCAATCGCTATGCCGGAGACAATTCCCCTGAAGATCTGAATTTGAGCATCCCGTCGCCCCAGGTGTTTGCTGCCCCGCCAGGCAGTGTCTACTATCTGGAGCATCCGAAAAAGCTGTTTCAAGACGATCCGCCCCTTGTAAACGGCAAACCTCACGGCACGGCAGTCTGGCGACAGCTGGGCTACTCCGAACTGCTCTGGCTTCCCTATAAAAACACAAAATGACAACCCGAATGGATCGGATCGCAAACCCAAGATCGCAAACCTGAGACCGCAACCATGAGTCACTCAATCAACCCGATTTATCTTTACCTGCTTTCGCCGCTCCATACGGGCGGTACCACCCAGGAAGGCAACCTGCTCGGCATTGCCCGCGAATCCCACACTGACTTGCCCTATATTCCCTCCAGTACGATTCGAGGACGGTTGCGATCGTTAGTAGGTGACGACCGCCGCATTCAACGCATCCAACTATTCGGCCCAGATCTCAAAGATGTGCAAGAATTTGCCGACCAGTACGAACAGGAAACTGGTAACAAGCTGACCCAGCTCGAACAGGGTAAGATCTGGATTGGCGACGCCTCTCTGTTATGGATGCCGGTGCCTTCCCTCAGCCACGGTGTCGTCTGGATCAGCAGTCCCCTGCTGTTGGAGCGCTGGGCCCGCTTTCAACCGGATGCTCCCAAGATTCCAGGGGTCTATAGCACCAATCTCCCCGCCGGATCGCCTGTCTATCTGAAAGATGCCATCCTTAAAACAGAAGACCTGCACCACTGCCAGTTTGAAGCGTTTGGCATACCGCAGCATCCAGCAGCCCAGAGCCTGAAGAAGGTGCTGGTGCTGCCCGAACAGCATTGCAATACGCTGATCCAGATGAGCCTCTGGCGACAGGTAAAAGTCAAGCTGGATTCGCATAAATCGGTTGAGGGTGGCTTCCGCTACGAAGAAGCAATTCCCCCGGATACGCTGATGTATTTGCCCTGGGGCGTGACAGCTCAGACGAATGGGAAAGGCAAGTCTGCCGAACAATCCAGCAAAGAAGCTGAACAATCCTATCAGCAGTTGTTTACCAACATGCTGCGAGAGAAAGACAACGAAGTGTTGCAGATTGGTGGACAGGAAAGCCTGGGACGCGGCTTCGTGCAACCGTGGTTGGCAAACAACGCATCTGGCAAGGAGGAAAACTGATGACGTTCGATCCGCGTACCTTCAGCAAGCCCGTCTATGCAGCCTTGACAGACTTGCGGAAACCCTACGACAAACTCTGGGAACAAGCCCAATCCGATGCCGAAAAAACGCTCTATCGGAACCATTTGAAAGAGCAAAAAAATCAAGCGATTGAACTCTACACCTACCTTGCCACCTGGGGCCTGATGCGCCTGAAAGCGGAAGAGATGGCCCTGGACAAGGGAAAGCCAGACCGTGCTGCACCCAAACTGAGAAAAAAGGAAGACAGCAAACTGACTAATCAGGAAGAACCCAGTCTATTCCAACGAAAGCAAGAGGCAAAAAATAAGACAGGTAAACGGAAAGTGATTATAGCTTATTTCGAGTGTCTGCAAGCGCTTTCTGCTTATGGGGAAACCAAAAACCTGGCGGCTCCGGACGGACTCAATGTTCTCATGGGGCTGGGTACCGAAGAATATTTGGGTTTGACAGGATTGGGGTTGGCCCTGGCGCAAGAGTTTTGCTTTTGGGCCACGGCAGTTTACCATGACATTTCGGGAGACGATGCAGCATGAACAGGCCGCAGAAAACGAATCCGGCAGCACTGGCAAGACCCCCGAAGACAGCAAAATCTAGCAGCAGTGGTTCAGAACATATAGGAGGAAACCAGGGAAGAATAGGAGGAAACCAGGGAAGAGGCCGCAGCAACTCTGCCAAACAGCCTGATGAACCCTCTCCCTGGTTGAAACCAGAGGAGGAACCCAACCCCTGTGCCTGTGCCAGTTTTGTGGAATATCTGCGTTGGATGCGTGCGCCTGACAGCGCGTACAAAAATGACGCTAAGGTGCAAATTCTGCAAATGGCACAGGATTGGTCTGACTACAGCGAGTGGTTGAACACCTTGACTCAACGCACGAAAATACTGGCTGGCGAGGGCAATTCCTTTACCGCAACCTGTCCCTGGCGTATCCGCGTTGGCGGACATCGTGGGCCAGAAAGTATTTTGTTGCCTGCTTTTGATGCTCTGGGAATGCCGTTTATTCCTTCCAGTACGCTGCGAGGCATTGCTCGCGCTCAGGCCATTCGGGAAAACCTGTCCGAAATTCCGGCTGATGCTAAAGCTACAGAGAAAGCCTGGAAGGAAGCAGAAAAGAAAGTCGTCTCTATTTTTGGCGATTTAGACGCCAAACCTGCAGAGCGAGCGGGCAAAGTTGTATTTCTGGATGCCTATCCGCTGCCAACCCAAAAGGGCGGCGGTCTGGCAATGGATATGGTCAACAACATTTGGAAGTGGACGAGCGACGATCGAGCACCCCGTTACGATAACCCCAATCCAAGTCCATTCTTATCGCTGAAAGCGGTCACGTTTCAGATTGGCCTGCGCCCGAGGTCAAAATCCGATAAAGATTTGGAGATTCTCCAGCAAGTCCAGACATGGTTAAAAAAAGGTTTGCAGGCGGGAATCGGTTCGCAAGTCAATGCGGGTTATGGTGTGTTAATTCCTCATAAAAATCGCACAGAAGACTGTTCAGAACCAGATCCCCCCTTCTTCCAACTCCCTTTTCATTTGGAGGGTCAACTGATTCACGGCTCTCAGAAATTTAGAGACCTAAAGCGACCCTATCAACCAAACAAGTATGGAAAATTGCAAGCCGATAAGGTAGCAGATGCAGAACCGCGTTCGGTTGCTTTTAAGTCGATGTTGCGCTATTGGTTTCGGACTCTGGCCCTGGCTTATATGCCTCCTAAACAAGTGCAAGAGCAAGAGGCAATTCTATTTGGCGCAATCCAGCCGAAGCAGTGGGGTTGGCTGCGCGTTCAGGTTTTAGACGGTCGTGTCATTCAGCCAGAGCCTCAAAATGAAGACGATCCTTGCGGACAAGAAGCCGGAACCCTGGCACTTTCCCTCTCCCCCGGTGTTCCTGCACAGTTCAGCGACGACACAAAAGACTTGTTCCAATGCCTGACATGGCTGATGTTTCACCTGGGGGGAGTGGGACAAGGGGCACGGCGACCTCGTCATTTCCGTCGTCACAGGAAAAAGGCGTTTAGGCTTTTTTATCGGGGTTCAACCCTGATGCCAGATCGCAGTCAAGCGAATTGGGATTTGCCCGCCGCTCCAGAAGAATTTAGTCAACGATTCCAGCAGCAATTGCAGCGTTTTTATCGAATCTTGAGCCAGATTGCCCAGCCGACGTTCAAACAAAACAAACGAGTAAGGCCAGGGACGGTTATTCAAGAACAAGGGGAGGATGCGGTAGATAAAAATTGCCAAATTGTTCTCTGCTCTGGTGAACCAGAGAATGGCAAGCCTTACGCTTTAGCGGTTTTGCATCGCGATCGGTTCAAGGTTGACAAGCGCGATCGCGATGGGAAACCCTATCGCGATTATGACGGCGATCTGTGTGGAAACGTGAAGGGGAAAAAGGTACGTCCTTCGCCAGTTTGGATCGCTGATTTAGATTCCTATCAAGTGGTCACCGTCTTTGGTGCAAAACACAAACCACGCCAGCAATACCTTGAAGTCCTGCGACAAGACGCGGAAGATTTCTACACCATCTGGCCGTTGGGAGGAACGCAAAAACCATGACAAAACGCATCTTGATCCTAGCCGCCAACCCTAAAAAAACAGACCCATTGCTTCTGGGGAAAGAAGTTCAGAGCATTCAAGCAGTGCTGGAGCGGTCAAAACAACGCAGCCAATTTGAGCGACCTATTCAACAATGGGCAGTGACTCCCGGACAAATGCAAGAGGCAATTCTGACTGAAAGACCTCACGTTGTCCACTTTTCGGGACACGGTACACGAGAAGAGGGCATTGTATTAGAAGGTGAAAATGGCTATCCACAGTTGGTTAGCACCAGAGCACTTGCAAAGTTATTCGAGCTTTGCAACAAATATGTGGAGTGCGTGTTGCTCAATGCTTGTTATTCTGAAGTACAAGCTCAAGTAATTTGCCGACATATTCCCTACGTCGTTGGCATGCGCCAGACTATCAGCGATGAAGCCGCAATTCAGTTTTCGCTTGGATTTTATCGCGCCCTTGGAGCCGGAGAAAACTATGACAGAGCCTACGAGTTTGGCTGCAACAGCATCGATCTGGAGGGCATTCCAGAAGCAGATCGACCGCAACTGAAACAATCAGCCGTCAAAACCCTATCTACGGAATTGCCTGCTGCCAGAGTCCTCTTGCACGGGTGGAAACCTGTTCCAGAGAACAAGGAATCCTTCAGCCACGAACTCGATTGGACGACTTATTTCCAGAAGTATCCTACCCGGTTGCCCAATAAAGACACCTGGGAACACAAACTAGTTCCCCATCTGAAGCAACTCCAGAAGCAGATCGTGCGCACCTATGCCAGCCCATCAATCGAGGTCCACAGCACCCTACCGCTCAGTGCGATCCTGGCGTTTGGGTTCCATTTTTCAGAACGGCAAAGATATTGCTTGCAGATCCAGCAAAACTCCTCCTATCTTTGGCGATCGGATGCTGCCCCCCTGGACATAAAGTTCAATGTCGTTGAAACAATGGGACACCCTGGCAACAACTTGCTGATTGCCCTGGCAATTTCACAAAATGTTTCCATGGCTGTCTGCAACTTTTTCGAACAGCCTGCAAATGCATTCGACGCTATGGTCTATGCTGAACCTGCAATTGGGACAGGGCAGAACCTTCTTAAGGAAGCAGGTGAGGTTACTGCGTTGGCCAACCATGCCAGGACTTTAATTGAACACTATCGCAGACATTACCAGTCAACATGTATGCATCTCATTTTGGTAACCCCTGCAGCCTTCGCCTTATTTTTGGGAATGCGGTTGAATGCCCTTGGAGAAATTATTGCCTATGAATGGATAATGGAAGAAAAAACTTATCAGCCGTTACGCATCTCATGTTAGTAATTCTTGCAACGTTCGTCCTATTTTTTGGAATGCGATAATGGTGAAATTTATCAGTCCGAACCTCTGGAAGATTACCCCACCATTAACGTAGCTTGCAACTGCCTCTGGCATGGTAAAAAATGCTGGGTGCGAGTCCTGACCAGAGAGGAGTGTTGACGTTGGCGACCCTAAGTCCGGTGGCAGTCCAATCATTACAAGTTCTGAACAGAAAGTAATGTCCTCTGGCTGCATAAAAGTTACCGTTGTAGCGATGACGGGATTGCATGGGAATGGGCTGTCCTGCTGAATCCCGCGCAAAGGAGGATAAGATGAACTCGGTCAAACGCAGATAGGCTGCACGACTCACCTGTACAGGCTTGACTTGATACGGACTGCGAGCAATGGGCAAACTGTGGTGTCCCTGGATAAGCAGCACGGTTTCAGTGGGCCAGAAGAGGGCGCGCAAGGTCGTTGGCAGTTCCAGGTCTTGCAGCCTTGGCGTATCCATATAAAAGTCTCGATCGCCCCAACCAATGCTGAGCCAGCGATCGCTGGCATTGAGATGAGAGGCCAGGGTTGTCTGATGCAAGTGCTGTCGCCAGTCCACTGCGTCGGTGCGAAGTGGTAGGGTGAGATTGGTATGGAAATTGTCGCCACTGACGTAGAGGGTAAAAGCACAGGGTTCCTTCGAGACTGGCCCCCATTGGCGCGGGGTGAAGATGCCAATTGCGATCGCGGCCATCGTTCCCGCACCTACAATCAACAAACCACGGGCAATACGTTTGGTGCGCGCAAAAAACAGAGTTGTTTTCAGTGGACTAGAACGCATAGCAAAGATTATATAGCAGAAGGCAGAGGGCAGAGGGCAGAGGGCAGAGGGCAGAAGGCAGAGGACAGAAGGCAGAGGGCAGAAGGCAGAGGGCAGAGGGTAGAGGGCAGAGGGCAGTAATTTGTGTAGGGTGGGCATTGTTCCTGAGCGTGCAAAGGTTGCGATCGCGGCTCTTCCTGAACAATAACCACCCGTGAGAGTCTCAGTTGGTGGGCATTTCCTAGCAGTTCCCTGATATTGAACAAACGGGAACAGGACGGCAATGCCCACCTTACCCAATACTGTTCGGTTTAGCAACAAGAATTAATTTCTCACGTAGGGGCACGGCAATGCCGTGCCCCTACAGGTCTATTTTTCGTAAAGTGATTGAATCCGTCATCCTTAACTGAACGGTATTGCCACCCTACCCATCAGCCTATTTTTCCTTAAGTAAGCGTCATTCTAGCGTAATCCCTATTTCTGGCAAACCTTTAATCTCTTGAGATCGTAGGGATGCGTCATCAGATAATCCTCTAACCATTGGCACCCCTGGCTCAACAGCTCGCCTAATCCTGCGACTTGCCAGATTTGGATCTTACCCTCATCCGATACTGTAAATAAACTTTCTCCATCTGCACTAAAATGTGCCCGATAGATCGGCCGCGAATCCCCTTTGAATTCTGCCAGCAGGTTTTCTTGCAAATCCCATAGTCGGGTCGTGCCCTCTTTTGAAGCAGTTGCTAGAAATTGCCCATTTGGGCTAAATTCAGCACTGTGTACCCGACCCGGATGACCTCTGAATTCTGCTATTTTCCTGCCTTCTAGATCCCACAGTCGTGCTGTTCTGTCATCGGAAGCCGTAACCAACAGCCTGCTGTCGTTGCTAAAGTCAATCCAGTTCACTGGGCGTCGATGGCCTCTAAATGCCAACAGTTTTTCCCCTTCCAGAGTCCACAAGTAGATGTTTCCCTGTCTGGATGCGGTGGCAAGCTGCTGACCGTTGGGGCTAAATCTGACGCTCCAAACGGCGGACTGGTGGTCTTCAAGTACCCCTAACAGCTCTCCCTGCAAATTCCACAGTCGGACTGTCCTGTCATCGGAAGCAGTCGCAATCCGTTGTCCATCTGGGCTGAAGCTAATGCCTGTCACGACTGCCTCATGACCTTTCAATTCTTTTAGCAGTTTACCCTGCAGATCCCACAAGCGAGCCGTTTTATCGTCAGAGGCTGTAGCCAGCAGTTGACCATCCGGACTGAATGCGAGGCCATAAATCGCATCCTGATGCTGGGACTCAAAGCTGGAGCGTAATTGGTCTTGCAAGTTCCACAGTTGGATTTTCCCTTCTCTTGAAGCTGTCGCTAGAGATTGGCCATCTACACTCAAACTTACGCTTGTGACTTCCTGTTGAGCCTCATTAACTTTTGTAGGGATATTCCGGGCCAAATCCCACACGCGAGCGGTTTCGTCTCGCGATGCTGTGACGACTTGCTGGCCGCTGGTACTAAAGCCTACGCTATAGACTGGGCCTTGATGCCCCTTCAGTTGAGCTAGCTGCGTACCATTCAGGTTCCAGAGTCGGGCAGTGTCGTCGGCAGAGGCCGTGACCAACTGCTGGCCATCTGGACTGAATTGGATGCTGTAGACTTCGGACTGATGTCCCTCAAAAACAGCCAATTGCTGACCTTGCAGCGTCCAGAGTCGAATTGTACCGTCAGCCGAAGCGGTGGCAAGGGTCTGTCCATCTGGACTAAAGCTGATATCTTCAACCGAATCTTGATGGCCGCGGCAGACGGCGAGCTGCTGGCCTTGTAAATTCCAGAGTCGAGCGGTCCGATCGCCAGAGGCTGTCGCGAGCTGCTGGCCATCTGGGCTAAAACGAACGTTGTAGACCCCTTGTTGATGCCCGCCGAACAGTCCCAATTGCCTACCGTTGAGATCCCACAGCCGCATTGTTTTGTCTTCTGACACCGTGGCCAGTTGTTGTCCATTGGGACTAAACCTGACGCTATAAACGCTAGCCTGGTGTCCTTCAAAACGCTGCAATTGCTTGCCTTGCAGGTTCCACAGGCGGATCGTATTATCTCTTGAGGTCGTCGCTAACTGTTGTCCGTCAGGGCTGAAACTAACGCTGTAGACCCAGTCCTGATGTCCAATAAATTCTGCAAGTAATTCTCCCTGAATCGTCCATAACCGTGCTTTACCGTCCCAGGAAGCAGTCGCAAGGTGTTGTCCATCGGGACTGATACTGACGCTGGTGACAGCATCGGGATGGGGCAGTTGATTGCGTTCCTGGATTCTGGTCAGAATTTGTTGGAGCGCAAACAGAGGACTGATGGCAGGATAGTCCTGGAATAGACGGCCATCTTTAACGATCTCTTGCAAGCTCTGTCCTGCTTGCATGGCAGAGAGCAGAGCATCTAGCTTATTGCCTTCGGATTGCCATAAGGCGTTGACGCCTGCCCGTTCCAATTGCGCTCCTTTTTGCGCTTCTTGCTGTTTTTGCAGGGCCTGGTTGGCAGTCCAACCGGCAAGGATAGCTCCTCCCAGAGACAGGGTAAGGATAACGGAACCGATACGAATTCGTCGTCGGGCTTGTTTGGCAGCTTCGCTTAAAATTTGGTTGGCTTGCTTTTGCGCTTCTAGAGCTTTTTGTTGCAATTCCAGGGCCTGCTGGGCTTCCCGTTTGTCCAGTTTCTGGCTCGCGGTCAAGAATTGATAGTCCTGGGCACTCAGTTGTTGATGGGCTGCCCAGGCCAGAGCATCCTGTAAGACTTGTCCGCGCAATAGAGTGGATTCGTCCTGGCAGTCTGAGGCAAGCCAGACTTTCATGGCTTCCCCATAGGGACGTAGATTGGCGAGTTCTCGTTCAACCCAGTGGCAATCGAAAACGGCTTGATAAATACGATTGGCAATGTTTAGATATCCTTCCTGTCTGACGACTAACCCTGACAGGCGCAACTCCATTTGTTCGGAACTTTCATCGGCTTTTAATGGCCCCTGATAGACAAGCTGTTGGTAGATGCCCAGCAAACGACGGGCGCGTTGCTCGTTGCGGAGGATGCGATCGCAAATGGTCTTCAAATGTTCTGGTTCATCCTGGGCTTCCCAATTCTCAACAATATAAGTTTGGACAAGCTGCTCAATCGGTTTCCCCTGCTGCCTGAAATCTTCTGCAAATTTCAAGACCAGCTTACAGACCTTCTGCGTCAGAAATGGTTGTCCGCCTGTCCAATCCAGAATCGCTTGCATCAGGTCCTGGGGCGAGTCGCTCAGGGCTGCTAAGCCCTGACCTAACGGTGCGGCTTCATCAAGCTGAAAGCCCTTGAGTTGAACGGCTCGACCGATGTTAAAGGGCGTTCGCGTTTTATCTGCAATCAGATCTGAGGGAGTGGCAACGCCCAGAAGCACAAACGCCAGCCGTTTGTAGCGATCGTCGTCGGCCCGGAGATTGTAACAGGCGCGGATAAAGGCGAAGAAGTCGTCGGTGGGGAAGTTGAGGCTGATCGTACTGTCAATTTCGTCAATGAAAACAACAATCTTGCGATCGATTTCCGTTAGCAGGACTTTGTCAACAAATTCGCCCAGGCGTTGGACGGGCGAGAGCAGGTTGCGATCGCGCCACCAGGATCGTAAATTCACCTGCTTCAGCTCGAAACTGCTCCACAAACTGCGCACCAGCCCCGCATACCACTGCTCCGCCGTCACTTGCTGGCTGCCGATACGAGTCAGATCGATGGCTGCACAGGCAAACCCCTCTGCCTCCAGCTGCTGCATCGTTTGCACCCGCAAGCTAGACTTGCCCATCTGCCGCGAATTGAGCACATAGCAAAACTCGCCGGCCTGCAGTCCCTCATACAGTTCCGTATCGGACTGTCGCCGCACATACGTTGGAGCATCAACCGGCAAACTACCGCCAACCTGATACTGATACGCAAAATTATCTTGTTCTGCCATCGCCAAACTCTCGATCTGCCGTTTCGAACTTTCAGTCTCCAATCTGCAAAATCGCCTGGGACATTATCCTGTGCTGAATTATGTTCTCAACCGACCTGCATCCTGACTATAACTTCGCAGCTCAGTGTTGGGAGTCAGAACAATCAGGCATCGACTCACGGCAACCTCGTTCCAGGAAATTGATAGTAGAAGACAGAAGATAGAAGGCAGGAGAGAAAGCCTTGCTACGTATAGTTCCAAGCTTTTGGTTATGCCTAATCTGAAGTTCCCCTTTGACAAAAGCTCATAACCTATGATGTGAGGGGATTGAGAGAAATTCGGGAATCGGTTTACTGGCTACAGTATTAAGGTCACCTCCAATAAATCCAACGCTTTTTGCCACATCGAAGTCAGTTGAGTCAGCTTGTCAAAGGTGACCTTTTTCCCGGCAAACTGAGCTTTACTCGGTTCGTCACAATGGTAGCTAAGCCTGCCAGGAACGCCTGAAAACTTTGGATGGAGGAACTGTCCGCCGTCCGTTTGCTGTGCATCTTCGCTTTGGCTGACTCAGACTGTTGCGCTGGAGAAGCAACCGAGGCCCGTTGTGCTGGAGCGCCGTTTTTGTCCTCATCATCAAACAAGATCGAACAGCAATTCCAAATTCAAAATGTAACATTAGTATATTCAGTCCATACCAGCATTATCCTCATGTAGAATCTTGACAATAAAATACTTAAGTGCTAGCTTTGTGACATCCTCAGAATAGTTAGGAATTGTAGTAATTCAGCATCCTACAACATCTCATCAGTAAGAGTGCAAGTTTATTTTTAACTGTAGCCATGTAGCAAATTTGTATGGCTAAAGCAATGTTTTCTGGCCTTTGCTGCGTATAGTTGAGTCGCTCTGTTTCCTAACCAGGTCGTTGTTAAATAAGGAATTCAGAATGAAGACCTACAAAATTATTACTTTAGGTGCATCAGGGTCTGGAAAAACTGTTTTTCTAGCAAGCATGTTCAAATCACTCTCAATTCAGGGTAACTACACTTTCTTCTTAGACGTTGAAGATCAAACAAAACGAAAGAGGCTTAATTCCATCTATACCCAAGTAGTTACTGGGGATAGATGGCCACGAGGAACAACCTATAGTGACGTATCGGAGTGGACATTTAATTGCCGAGTTAAGATTCCTACCCTTGAAACTTATACTGCCTGCCAGTTTACTTATTTTGACTATGCTGGGGGTCGGCTTACTGACTCGGAAGAAGATCCAGAGTTTGAAAATCTTATTCAGCAAGCGAGTACTATCTTAGGCCTTCTAGATGGTCAAAAAATATATTCATTAATGAAAGGAGACAGTAACATAGCTGTTAGCTCTTTCATGAAAAAAGATTTACCAAACATTCTTAAGTGGATGCATAAGTGTAGAGTACCAATTCATTTTGTAATTAGTAAATGGGATCTTATTGAGGATGAGTTCTCACTCAGGCAAGTACGCGAACAATTACTTGAAATTTCTGAATTTGAAGAGCTAATTCGCCTTCGGAACCAATTAAATTCCCCAGTGCGTCTCATTCCTGTTAGTTCTATTGGTCCTGGATTCGCAAGTCCCCAAACTGATGGAAGCATGAGAAAAATTTCAGGAGCAGTTCCACGTCCTTTTCAAGTTGAAGCTCCTCTCGCTTGTGTTTTACCAGATGGCCTAAAGGCTCGGCTTAGTGAATTGAAAGAGAAAGAACAAGAGATTGAGAAAACAAAGAAAGGTAAATCAAGGCTATTCTCAAATGTTTTAAACTTTGTTGGTAGAGCAGCTCAAGCATCTCTCGAATTTACGAGAATTTTCATTGTTCCTGTTGAGTTTGAGTTTGCACCAGCCATCATAAGCAAATTGATTGGTTCGGGATTAGAAAATTACCAAAAAGCTTCATTGGAAAGAGCAGAAAAATTGAAGCAAGAAAGGGATGATTCTCTTAAACTGGTTAAAGATGAAGAAACTGCGCTAACAAATGCAGTTGACAACTTTGTACTTATCCAGAATAAGTTAGAGCATGATTTTCCAGATTCAGATCTAATTTTGGCCTAATATCATAGCCTTGATGAAAGTTTATTTGCTTTCCTGCTAACCTTGCAAGAGTTCATCTAAGTAACCTATTTAGGTTTAGGAGATATGAAGAACTACAATATTATTACATTGGGACCATCAGGAGCTGGGAAAACAGTATTTCTAGCAAGTCTGTTTAAGTCGTTATCGATTCAGGGCGAGCATGGTTTTTTTCTTGAGGTTGAAGATTCCAAAAAACGAAGTCTTCTTAACAAAATTTATACAGAAGTCATCAGCGGAGAAACCTGGCCTAGAGGAACAAGAGGTGAGGTAACAAAGTGGATATTCACCTGTTGTGTCAAAACTCAGGATTTATCAAAATATACTGCTTGTCAGTTCACATATCTTGATTACGCTGGGGGTTTGCTGACGGAATTAGATATTGAAGAGGAGAGTATCGGCTTTGATTTTCAAAAAGCTGTTGAAGACGCCGACGCTGTTCTAGCAATCCTTGATGGTCTGAGAGTTCTCAACTTTATGGATAATAAGCATCTTGATGATCGAGGTGTCTTGGTTTGGATGCAACGGGATTTGCCCAGTATACTACAGCTAGTAGATGATTGTAGAAAAGATACTCCCGTTCATTTTATTATTAGCAAATGGGATTTGGTTGAGAGTAGATATTCGTTGCTTGAGGTACGCAATCGTTTACTAGAAAAAGTTACTGAATTCAAGAGTGTAGTTCATAATAGAAATAGAGCAGGTTGCCCAATTCGTCTAATCCCAGTTAGTTCCGTCGGTATAAGTTTTGCAGTTCTCCAGGATGATGGACAGATGAAAAAGTTACCTGGTGCGGTGCCACATCCATTTCAAGTAGAAGTGCCTCTTGCTTGTGTCCTCACAGATGGCTTAAAAGCTCAGGTCAGTAAGTTAAAAGAAGAACAGGAAAAAATTCTCAAACGTCCTACTGAAGTTAAAGCAAAATATGGATTGCTAGGTAGAGCAAATCAACTTTTTTCTAATACGGTTCTCTCTGTCTCTGCTGCAGTGATTCGTCAGTTTCTTCTTACTAACTTGCCTGATAAATACCAAGTCAATAGCGCTGTATTGCAGAGATTTATCAATATAGCTGAAAAGAGTGCTGAAACTGTTGAAGGGAGAATTCAAAAAACCAAAGAAGAAGTTGCTAAAAAAGAGGAAGAAGCTGCTCAGGAAACAGAAAAATTACGTCGTTTACAAGAGGATTCTCTGAAAGTAGTGAAGGATGAAGAAACTGCTCTAAACCATGCGGTTGATAGTTTTCTATACATTCAGCAAAAATTAATTTTTAGGTTTCCAGCATCTGATTTAGGAGGTTCGGGTGTATGAGTGTTGAAGCTTGGGATTTCCTTGTAAGTCGTAATCCTTATCTTGACTATAGAACTATTGTCGCTCCTGATTTTATTTGCGATGCTGGAATACCTAATTTGCTTGCAAGAGCAGCAGATGGTGATTTAACAGAACCAGGATATGCTATTTATCGAAAGATTGAAGGCTCTGAGATCGGAGATTTTGCGATAGTCTTTCGAGTAATTCAAGCACTAGGGAAGTATATCAACCTTGAAGATGGAGAAAGTTTCCTTAAAGATTCTTTTGGTAGAGAAATTTATTTGCTTGAGGGTGTTGTAGTTAAGAGAATAAATGAAGTTTTAATTACTGAAAAAGATTTTGAAAAAGTTCATCTACGAGTGAAATTAAGCTATCAAGAATTTTGGGGCTGTATAGATGTTCCTCCGGTCAAATCTTCCTCATGTTTCCATTTACAGGTTGATGAATCTGATGGAAACTCAGAGCTGCTAACGCTTGATAGATTGCAACCTCTGAAAGTAAGTAGCAAAAAAAAAGTCTTTCATGAGAGTACTTGGAAAATTCAGAAGAAGCTTGATTTTGGTTTTCGAATCAGCTCTGTTGCTTTTAGTCCTATTGGGGAAAAAATTGCTATTAAAAGCTATAACTCGTTTGTTGAGATTTTGAACTTGAATGATTATAAACGTATTGTTTCAATAGACAGAAAATTAAAAAATTTAATCGATTTTAGTAAAACATTAAATTTCGATTTTGGTGAAACACTAAATTTCGATCGTGATAGAGCAGTCTCTTTCAGCCCAGATGGAAACTTGATTGCTTTCTCTGCTATTCAAGGATCTGAGAGGAATAATATTTTGTTATGGAATATTGATTTAGACCGAGAGGTGAATATCTTTAAGGGCGTTATGCTTAGACCTTTTGGAAGAATTCACTCGATTGCATTTAGTAGAGATGGGAAACTCCTAGCAAGTGCTAGTCATGATTCAACTGTTAAATTTTGGGATATTGATACAGGACAGCAAGACGCTTCATTGCAAAATCAGAATCCTGTTTATGCAATTTCATTTAGTCCTAATGATTATATTCTTGCTAGCGGTGGAGCTAGCGACAATGTCGAGTTTTGGGATATAAACGACAAGCGTAGACTAGATATTCTAAAGGCTAAAGAGATATCTCCGATAAATTCAATTACTTTTAACTCTGATGGTTCAATGTTAGCTGTCGGTGGAGATGGAGAATCGGTTGATGGGAAACATGTAGAAATTTGGAATATCGAAACCAAAAAACTTATCCATTTTCTAGCTGGACATAGCGATCCGGTTAATTCAGTTGCATTTCATCCGGATAGTCAAATTCTTGCTAGCGGAAGTCAGGACGGAAGTGTCAAACTCTGGGATGTTAGTTCTGGCAAAGAAATACGGACTCTCTCTGAGCAAAACAATCCATACTCTCGTACAAAAATTACTTCAGTGGCATTTAGTCCAGATGGCAAGTTATTAGCGAGTAGTAGCGATAGTGGAACTGTTACGATTTGGTCTTCCTAAATTTCATGCCGTATACTCTATTCATCCAGGGTTACTTCATTTAATTAATGCCCTAACCCATTCTCGTCATGCTATACAAAGGAACTTGTTCAATTGGCAGAACATCAATAAATCAGAAAAGACCTTTGGAAAGACAGTACAATTGAAGCTTCCCACGGTGATGGCATGAAGATGAGTCAATTTATGTTACCCGCCCGGCGTTATTTGATGGCATCAGCAGCTGCCAGTTTGCTGGCTCTGGTCTGGCTCAGCCCAGCAACGGCTCAAGACCGAATCCTGCGCACCCTGAGCGTGACCGGCCGGGGGATAGAACGGATTCCCACCACCCTGACCCAGGTGAATCTTGGGGTGGAAATTCAGGGCAGAACCGCTGCAGAAGTCCAACAGGAAGTGGCCAGACGGACTGCAGCTGTGGTCGATTTCCTGCGCGATCGCAAGGTAGAGCGCCTGCAGACTGCTGGCATTCGCCTGCAACCCAACTATCAATACAATAACAACGAAAGGCGCTTGCTCGGCTACACCGGCACGAACACCGTCAGTTTTCGCCTGCAGACGGAGCAGGTGGGCGCGCTGCTAGATGAAGCCGTCAAAGCCGGAGCGACTCGTATTGATGGCGTCAGCTTTAGCGCCACTGAAGCCGCGATCTCCGCTGCCCAAAAAGATGCCCTCCGTCAGGCGATCGCCGACGCCCAGCAACAGGCAGATGCCGTTTTGGGGGCCTTAGACTTTACGGCGAAAGAGGTGGTCGGCATTCAGGTGGGTGGTGCCAACATCCCCCAACCCAATATCGTCCAATTCGAGAGTCGGGGACTTGCGGCGGCCGATCAGAGTACGCCCGTCATAGGCGGGGAGCAAACCGTCAGCGCATCCGTCACGTTACAAATCAGATACTAGGCTTAGGAATGAGAATTTATTAATTTGTCAATCTGTAGGGGTGCCCCTTGTGGGTACCCTGTCATATCGGGGCAACCACAAGGGATTGCCCCTACAGGATCCCACATCTTATTTAATTACTGTTCCTTAAGATTTAATCTGAGTCAGAATGGTGGGATCGGTGATGTGGATATCGTCCGCGAGCAAAAATGCTTTGCTGAGGATGAGAGCCAGGGTCTTATCTCCCTCGAAGGGCAAAAATACTTTGTCGGCATCGCTGGCTCTGGGGCTACCAATGATGCAAAGATACTGGTCGTTGGGTTCCATCAGGATATTGCCGCTGCCCAGGTGGATTTTGTAGGTGCGAATGTCGCCTTTGACTGCAAGAAAGCGATCCTGTAAGGAACAGCGATCGCGGATTTTTTTCAGTCGGGGTATCAGTGTCGCCAGCACCTGCCGACGGGTCTGGGCTGTAGACGATAACTCGCCAAAGGAATAGTTCTGCCAATAGTCGTCGTGTCGACCTTCGGCCTCGCCGTCGATCCAATTAGGATTGTTGCCAATGCTGGCTACGCCGACAAACAAGTCGACATCCCGCATCACCTCTGTAAACACAATCGCTGGGATGTCTTCAAGTGGGATGGGTGGGGATTCGCTATCCTGCCGATTATAGGGATCTGGGAAATACCCTCCGCCTCCAGCATGGGCAGAGTTCTCAACAGCACCCAGGGGATAGAACCGCACCTGGTCTGTGGAGAGGTAAAGATAGGTGCAAGCGTCTGTCATTTCATTGCCGATGCCTTCAATCCAGAACTCGGCGCGCAGTTCCCACTGGGGCAGCAGCAATCTGGCAGGGGGGTAATGGTCATCGACTACGAGCCGCAGTTGGTTCTTCCAGCCCCGTTGACTGCAAAGGGCATTGAATTGGTGCTGTTTGAGGATATGGGCGGCGAAGCGATTGGAATAGATGCGGGTCGATTCTTCGGCGGCGGTGAGCCGGTAGATTTCCCGGTGGGCTTGCTTAAAAGGTTGCTGGATTTGGTGCTCTAGTAACCAGTTGCGCCATGCCTGGATGGTTTCCAGACGAGTGGAAATGGGGTGCCAGAGCGCGACCTGGGTCTTGTCGTCCAGCCAGTGGATCGGTTGTCCTTCAAGATTAACCAATTGTCCATTGAACCAGATGCCGACGGCATGGTGCTGTTCTTCTGCGTCCGGGCCGGATTCAAACTGCCAGAGAAGCCGCCGTGCCAGGGTTCCCATCAGCGGATGGTTAAGGTAGTACTCTTGCCAGGTGGCAAAGTTCCAGTTTTTTTGCTGTAGGTAAAGGGATTCGATGCGATCGCGCTGGGCAGGCAACATCTTCTGAATATCTTGAGCAGCTTGCTTCAGCACCTTAAGGTCTTCTGCATGTTTGTCTTTAACGACCTTGGGCACGGACTTCTGGGGCTTGCCGTCAGGTTTAACCCAGCGCAGTGTTGTGTTACTGGTGCCAGTGACGACCAGTTCAGCGGTAAAGTTGCCCAAAGTCTCGCACCGCAGGCCAACCTCAGTCAAACCGTAGGTGGGCACAGAGAGTTCTTCAACTTCGTTGCGGGATAAGCCTTCCCGTTCAGCTGCAGCGGTCAGGGCCCTTTCAATCCCCTTTGGAGCAGTACCAATTTTTATTTTCACTCTGAGCAGAGCCAGTTGGGCAACAGCTTCTGGAGTCGGCATTTGTCCCAACGCCCAGATGCAAACGTTACCCAGTTTGGCGCAGCAGGGGCCCCTGCCGGGAATCTTGGCATAGGCAGAGAGGGCCATTTTGGTCAGGATATGCACGAGATTAGCGTCCGTTTGGTCAGCGCAGAGCCAAATCAATCCTTTGAGAATGTAGAGGTTTCTGTCTGATTGGTGACGATTTTGGGCTGGGTCAACCAGGGGGAACCACTGCAGCAGTGCCTGTTTAAAGATTTCAAGGCCAATCGCTGCGCGGTAAGCATGAGCGACCTTGAACCATTTTGCCGTCGGTTTGGGGCTGGCTGCGATCGCGCACTCTTCCAACAACGGCAGCCACGGCGATCGCTCAGCCTCAGACAACGCCTTCAGCCATTGCACTGCCTGATTCGACCAGGCTTCACCCTTCAGGATCAAAATCTTCTTCTGGCGATATGGACTGAGCTGCTTGAGCTGGGCGACCTGCTTGCGGTCATCAACAGACAGCCCCTCAAGCAGGCCATTGCAAGCTTGCTCAATGCCATCCTGCAGTTCTGGTGTCAGCGGATTATATTCCAGATAATTTCGTAGCAGATCCATCATCAACTCAATATCTCTCCACCAACGACGTCCTGTCTGAAAAGCGGCCAGGAATTCCACCATGTCATCGGCGGTGAAGGGCAATTTGCGACTCAAGAGCTGAGTCATCACCGCCAAAATCTGGTATCGTTGTTCGCGATTCTGGCGACGCGCTTTCTGGTCGAGCTGCTTTTCGCGCTGCCGATTGTGACGACACCAGCGCAGCATGGCCATTGCCAGCGCCGCCTGTTCTGAAGGACTCAGCTGGAGAATCGCGGTGTTGGTCTTGGCGGTTTTGGAACGACCCTCATTGAAGGCATGAGTCTCGTGTTCGTCGAGGATTGCCTGAATCAGTTCTGCATACGACTTATCGCTGGCCTTCTCGTTCGTTGTATCCATGCTTGACCTCCTATCAACGACACCCATTCCTGATTAGACACGCTGCTGGTGTGCTTGTGCCATTGAGCTTGATATTCTCCATTATTATAGTACCAAAGAACTAATTTGAGATCGGCACGATCGTTCACAGGCATTTGCGATCGCAATCAATCCCAATTCCATTTAACAGAATTAATTTGTAGTTAAAAATACTCGTCTGTAATCTGCAATAATCTCTTCAATCTTTCGCCAATCAGTTCAACAGGGAAAAAACCATGACTGAGCAGAAGTGCAATCCCACAACCCAATGCTGCACCAAGTGCAGTTGGAGGCAATCTTCCAAAACGTTCTACTTCCTGTCGTAAGGAGAATATTTCTTCAATAGACCTGTCAGAAAACTGGAATGGAAGCCTCCCTTTGGGAGGCTTCCATTCCAATTTCCGGATGAGTCTAATAAGAAACTGAATATCTGCCCTAGCTTCCTGGACTTTAATCTCAGCCTCATCCATCCCCATCTTTCCTCTCTACAAAAAGTTGAGATGGGCACGCTCCGCTTTGCCCATCCTACCTGGCAAATTCTTAAATTCTCATTCCTAATTCCTCAAACTGTCTTCCACCGAGATCGTCTTTCGTAATTTTTAACGTCCTCAAATGATTCGATCGAGCCACAGAGCTATTTCATTGAATCAAGTCTACCATTCCACATACAAAACATCAGTCATCCACGGCAGCTTGATCGCCCGGATCGTCCAGGGCAATTGATCCAGTAACACATCGTAGGTTTGTCGTTCAACCTGGAGCAACCAGCTGCCATTCGCAACTCGCAAAATGCCTTGCCGTTGTAAAAAGGCCCGTTGCAGACCCTCAGCGGACGTACTTTTTAAAATAGCCCAATTGACGATGACGGCCATGAGCAAATTGTCGCATTCCGTTTGCAGAGAATCTGTCATCGTCGCTGCCAGGTCTAGATTGGCTTCAATGGGATCTAAGATGTCCAAACCGCACAACAGTTTATTCAATGCCAAAAGATGCTCAGGCGCTGCCAGCGAACCCTCTACTAAATACTGCAGTAATAGCACTGCTTTGTGAGCAACCAACAGATCGGGAAATTGCCCCTGCTGGATAAAATCGATCTTTTGCAAGAACCGATCGAGAAAAGGCCAGAGAATGACTAATCCGGCATTGTCAATGTAGATTTCATCAGAAAAACTGAACGGGGAAATCCAATCTTGAATGACTTCAGAGCGAGGGTCTAGAATTGAGGATTCAGGGATGGGTAAAGGCTCGTCCATTGTCTCCTCATTTTGTCCTTCTTCAACTGATTGTTCAATGCTTTGAGGTGAAGCAACAAATCTACTGTGCTGCTGTTGATTCTGCTGCTGTTGATTCTGCTGCTGTTGATTCCGCTGCTGTTGATTCTGCTGCTGTTGATTCCGCTGCTGTTGATTCCATTGATAGAACTTCTCCAGTTCGGTCGCGACTGTTTGAATCGCTTGGAGAACTGTTGGTGTATTATCTTGAACTTTAATTTTTTCCAGTTCAGTGCTAAATTCAGTCCTGATTTGATTCAGGGTTGGGACAATTTCTAAACCCATTTCTGCACGATCGATTTGATGCCATCGTTGCTGAAGTCTGGAGAGGAGGGGGAGGTGCGATCGCACAAAATCCAACAACACCCTATTTTGTCCAGTCAAGGAAGATGAAACGTCTAATTCAGCCTCAAGATTTTGCAAAATTTTGAGGATTTCATTCAAACTTTTTTGTGGATTAAACGCCTGAAAAAATCGAGTCAAACCTGCCTGAATCTCTATAGGGTTGAATTCATCATCTAAAGTATCCAGCGCCGATCGATCGACAGAGGAATCCAATCGATCGTTAGGATCATCTAAAGCAAAACCTTTAAAGGGAGATTTGGCTTCAAAATTCGGATCTTCTACCCGCAATCGATCGGGATTTGGATTCAGATCGATTGCAATTTTATTCAAGATTTCTGGCAGCTGGCTAACGGGAAATCGATGTTCAGACTGCGACCATCCTACGACATTTCTCATCTGGTTAATCAACGATCGATAGTTCAGCTTAAAGCTTGTCGCAATATGTAACAGATTTGCTTCAATCAATTGTTCTAGGCCAACTAGAGCAGGTTTTGTTTGAGATAAATTCAAGAAGATCCCTTGCCAGTATTGCAACCTGAATCGAGCAGGTTCGATTGCTTTTAAAGCTACAACTTGAGGATAAATTGCTTGCAAATCCTCACTATACTGCTCAATTGAATCAGAAATTTTTGGCACAAAAAGCGCAGCAATTTTAATTAAGATCCGATCTGAAAATTGATAAATAATTCGTTTGAGATATTTCTGTTTTTTGAGTTGCAGGAAAAACAGCGTTTTTAGATCGTTGGGTGCAATCGAAAAAAGTCGCTCGAAGTTGGCTTCTAATTCTTGCTGATTCAGGCGACTTGCCCACCAGGGCAACAATCCAGTTTGAATAAAATAACTCAGCAATTCAAGCTGCGTTCCTGCTCGCTTTGAGTCAGGCTGCGCAACAGACCATTTTTGGCCCGAAAAATCAGTTACAGGATGTACATTGCTCGCCTCGAAATGGGTTACCAGGGAAGATGCGACAGCATAAGCTCTTTGGGTTGAAGCAGGGTTGGATAAGGACTCTGAACGATCCAGTTTCCGAGCTAATTTTTGACGGAAAGCGGGTACGAACTTCTCGATCAATTCCGCTTCTAGAGCGTTCAGATCGATATCGCCAAGATCGACTTCAAGTTTATCAATACGATGGATCTCGTCGGCGCTACTGAGTTGATTGCAGCAGGTTTCTAATAAAGGGAGAATCTTGCACTGAAAAATCTCGCTGACTTTATTTTGTAGTTCAAACGCTTCAGCTTGCGAATTCAACCGCAACTCGATAATCTGCTTTTTGATGATATGTCGTTGCTCATCCACGGGTAGTCCTCCAGAGATAAGGATTTTTGAGCGTGTGGGTTCTATTCATGCGCTCAAAAATCCTTATCTCTTGTTTACCCTTACCCATCCACACTAGTCCGACACAATAACAAAGTCGTCTTCGATCGTCATATATCCAAGCAGGGTTGGGAAGGCAGGCACATCAACTGAACCCAAGTTGAGCTGAGTTATCAGCCGATTAAATATCTCTTGATTATACTCAGTTGTCGACAGGTTAAACAATTGTTCTAACCATAGAGCATAATTGGTTTCAAACTCCCGCATTTTCTCTTTGTTGAACCAGTGACAATAAATGGTGATATAAGCTGGTGTTTCTGCAATTAACGTGTCGTAGATGAGTTGTTTGAAATTTGAATCTTGAAAGCGGGCAGGCCAATCTGGGAAAATAAAGCTGATTTGAAACGAAAATGGATCGGCATACTGGTCAACTCTTGACCATTCCCCCGTTTCTGCTAGTCCTGAATCCACAAAGGTTCTGGGAATATCAAATGTATCCGGTTGCACATTGGTGATGGCGTAAGTGCCATTGTAAGACGTGGAATAAAAAATCTGGACGCGATCGCCTGCTGCTAAGCCATGCTCAGCAGCGGCACAAGTAACATAGCCTCCTCGTTCTGAGGGTCGGAATGCCGTAATTGAATGAGAAAAGCTGAGAAAGTCTGCGGCACCTTCAGCCTCTGTTGAGGTTTCAGCTGCTGTCGGTGCTTCAGGAATATTGCTACGACGGGGCCGGAGTAGAATATGCTCGAGCAAATGAAAGCCTTCAGTGTCAGATGAAGCTAACGCTTGCTGCAGAGGAGAAATACCCAATAGCCGACTCACCCGCCGCTTTAAGCCCGATACGTTATTGCTGGCATCAGGCTGTCTGGGATTAACCGTGTAATTAAAAGCCTGTCCCCGACCGGCACTAAGGGGCAGATAGTCGTCTAAGAAATTCACTTTATCCTGAATAGTCCGTTCGGAGAGCGCAGTATCAGCAAAGAGTAAGGTACGATCGGTGAATCGCTCGCCATATTGAGCCAGCAAATGGTCTAAGAAGCGATTTTTTCGTTCTAATGCAGCAGATGCGCTTTCTTGCAGCTTGTCGACCTCTTGCTCGTAGTCTGGACTGAGAATCGATGCTGCTGCAGGGAAATGGCTAATATTCTGGGCAAAATAGGTTTGAGTTTGGGCATTGTTGAACGCAAACAAGTCTTTAGCACGATCGAGTTGGGTCAATGAATTGGCCAGGATCTGATCGAAAAGCATCAAATAGGCTTGCAGTTGCTTCGCTTGCGCTTTGCGTTGCGATGTCGCAGATGCCGGTAGGCCAATCTCGCCAATGCCGTAATTCAAAGGAAAGTCGTTTTGCAGGGACTCGTAGTCCGAGAGTTCGCGATAGTCCCCCTTGGGAATTGGCAGATCTTGTGGGTTGTGCATTTCCAGGGTCGAGGTTTTAACCGTCTGAATTGCTGCCAATTCTTTTGCGATCTGGTCTAGATTGAAGCGGATGGGAATTTGGCCCTTGTAGAAGGTAATGTTGCGATCGCGCACCATGCCCCTGAAATCCTTTAAACTTGGCGTTAGCTCCGCATCCAGATCTAACGCCCATTCCTCTGGCTCCGACAACTGGTTGCTCGCAATCGTCAAGCTTCTGACCGTTTTAATCCCTGGAATATCCAGAATGACATGAATAAAGTCAGACGTATGCAATTGCGTTCTACGACAAAACTGCTGCAACTGCTCGTCATCGATAAAACCATGGTCTAACGCTGGTCCCGTAAAAATCTCAGCCGCTGGTTTCCCTGCATCCAGCAATTCCTGTAGCGACCCAAACTTGAGTGTCGGGGAAACCAGATGATGGAGGCCATCATAGAGCCGAGCCATCGTCGCATTCGGATCGATGCCTGCCTCCAGTTCAATTTCTGCCTGGACGGTAATCTCCTCTAGCTGCAAGACTCTGATGGTGGCAAAATCTTCCCCCAGGTTGCGATGCGCTTGCAAGCGCGTTCTCGCCGCTTGAACCAGCTGAGCATCCACATAACCCAGACCCTCTTTCTCTAACAAAACTCGATACAGCCCCTTCAATGGCACTGGTTCAAAGCCATCTCCTTTCACAAAACTCAGTTTTGCGTGGGCCGGATCGTAAAATAGCTCTGGCTGGGGATTTTGAATTGGTTCCAACCAGGCATTTTTCACGCCATCAATATCGATCAGGAGCTTGCGATAATCTTCAATCGTCAACGGATCGGTCGTTAACGCTTCCCTCGCCGTGAAAAACTGCTTTGGTGCTGCGCCTTGCGGGTCTTGCGGACGGGCCAGCAAATCTTCGATCTCGAATCCCAACCGATAGCTCAAATCCGTAATCGCATAGCAAAGAATCTCCAGGATCGTAATCCCCGGATCGTGGCTGTTGTAGTCCGTCCAAATGTTGCCAGCCAACCGGGCAATTTCTTCAATGCCTTCCTGTCGCAGTAGAGCATAATTCATGCCAGGGTGCTCAGGCGGTTGCTTAGAAATGGTCAGAGATTCAGCCATTTAATTCACCTCATTGCTTTAGTCCGAACCCGTCTACACCTCATCTTCTCACTTCATTGCTTCAGACCAAACCCGTCTACACCTTATCCTCAATTTCCTCTTTTTCCTATGGGGGTAACTGTTACAGCCAGACTTAAGCCTCTGCCACTGACCCCATGATTACTGCTTGTCTGTGTAGCCTATTGATAAAGTAGAAGTAAGACAAAAATACCCACCCTACCCATCGACCTGTTTTTCTTAAATAAGTGTCATTCTACCCTACCCCTGAATGGCACTTACTTAAGCAGATTACATCAGTTTGGAAACCGATTAGTAGGATGGGCAAAGGGCTATGCCCGTGCCCATCGCAGATTCTCTGATGGGCACGCTTTGCTTTGCCCATCCTACGCTTAAGTAAGTGCCATTCTACCCTGCCCCCCACCAAATTAATTTCAAGTTTGGATTGCAATTTCGCCACGCCTCTGGGGTGAATTTTTGTTACATTTTCATGACTCCGTGTCGTGCAATACTCAATATTGCCCTGCTCATCGTAATAATATACATTCCGTAATTATTTTGCTGTATCAGCATCAGGGTGACCGATGAACGCAAGTTGTGCAACACTGAGAAGGGCCCCAGCAAACAGCAGATCGCCCAGGCGGTGGCGGCCTAATACGGGCGCACGCTGGTGGGCCTGCTGGAGCAGTTGATTCCGGCGGCCAATGCCGACGTTCTGGCCTTTCTGCGGTTGTGGGAACGGGAGGAGCGCTTGCTGGATCTGGCCCTCTACCTCGATCCCCAGGCAGTGACTGATGGCGCGGCAGTACGGCTGCGATCGCAGATCTATGACGAATGGGGATTTCGCGCCCGCCTCAATCGCGGCCTGGGCACGGCAGCCCTGTTTGCGGGCGAAAGCGGCACCGGCAAAACCATGGCCGCCGAAGTCATCGCCAAAGAATTGGATCTCCACCTCTATCGCATCGATTTATCGGCGGTGGTGAGCAAATACATCGGCGAAACCGAGAAGAACCTGAGCCACCTCTCCGATGCCGCTGCAGCGGGGGGAGCCATTCTCTTTTTCGATGAAGCCGATGTCCTGTTTGGCAAACGCTCGGCAGTGAAAGATGCCCGCGATCGCTACGCCAACATCGAGGTCGACTATCTGCTCCAGCGCATCGAGTCCTACGGCGGCCTCTCTATCATGGCCACGAATCTCAAGGGGGCTCTCGATGAAGCCTTGCTCCGCCGCCTGCGCTTCGTTGTCGACTTCCCCTTTCCCTCAGCGGAGTATCGGCAGGCGCTGTGGCAGACGGTCTTCCCCCCCAGGTGCCCATAGGAGAATTGGATAGCAAATTTCTGGCCAGGATGGCAACAATAATCACCAATTAGACGCTGCAAACCGTCAGCTGACTATTGACTTTGACAATCAACCAATTATCAACCAGCACGACCAAGACACTTTTGCTCAAGAAGCAACTCAGCGCATAGATGAATTATTCCATACAGAGATTCTCACAATTGCCTTTCCACCAAATCGTGGAGTGTTCCGTCCAAATAGCAACAACAACGATCCAAACAATATCAATCAGTTCGACAGGCAAAAAATTATAAGAATAAACGACCTCGCTCAAGAATATTATGGAGATCGAAACAATTTAAATGCTGCCAATCAAGGAGGATTGAATAATAATTTACGACTAGAAGCGAATACTGCTCTCGTAGTGGACTGACACGGCTAAAATAGTGTAATAGTTGGCAACGGATTGGAACGGATGTAGCGGATGGCTATCCCTTTGAGGCTCATAGATTGTCCATCTGTCACATCCGGTTTCATCCGCTGCTAACTTGAGTCTTAATGCACCAAATTTGCTGTGTCATTTCACTACGGTTTATGCAGATCTTAACCGTGCAGAGTATACTCGTTACTTGCTAATCCCTTAGTCTTGACTCAAGCGCAGAACTGCCATGAAGGCTTCCTGAGGGACTTCAACCGATCCGAGCGATTTGAGTCGTTTCTTCCCTTTGGCTTGCTTTTGCAACAGCTTTTTCTTGCGGGAAATGTCGCCGCCGTAGCATTTGGCCAGGACGTCTTTGCGCAGGGCGGGGATGTGTTCGCTGGCGACGATGCGGCTGCCGATGGAGGCTTGAATGGGAACTTTGAATTGGTGGCGCGGTATCAGTTCTTTGAGTTTTTCGGTCAGGGCGCGACCCACTGGATAGGCGTTGTCGCGGTGGACGATGGTGGAGAGGGCATCAACGGGTTCGTTGTTGATCAGCAGGTCAAGCTTGACCAGGGGATTCTCGCGGTAGCCGATCAGGTGGTAGTCCATGCTGGCATAGCCCCGCGATCGCGACTTCATCTGATTAAAAAAGTCGGTGACCACCTCTGCCAGCGGCATATCGTAGATCAGGGTCGTGCGTTCAGGCGTGATATATTTCATATCTTTGAAGTCTCCCCGGCGACTCTGACACAGCTCCATCAATGCCCCAACATAGGTTTCCGGAGCGATCATATCCACCTGGACATAAGGCTCTTCCATCTTTTCTCGATGCTGCGGATCGGGCAACGTACTGGGATTATCGATGTAAAGCACCTCATCCTTGACCGTGGTCACGCGGTAGATCACAGAAGGAGCAGTGACAATCAAATCCAGGTCGTATTCTCGTTCTAAGCGCTCCTGGACAATCTCCATATGCAGCAGCCCCAGAAATCCGCAACGGAAACCAAATCCCATGGCACTGGACGTTTCGGGTTCGTATTGCAATGCTGCATCATTCAGTTTCAGTTTTTCCAGGGCATCCCGCAATCCTTCAAATTGATCGGCAATGGTGGGGAACAACCCGCAAAAGACCATCGGTTTTGCTTCCACATAACCAGGCAGCGGTTCTGCGGCAGGAACTTTTGCCTGGGTAATGGTGTCGCCAACGCGAGCATCTTCTACCGTTTTAATCGCAGCTGCGATATAGCCCACTTCGCCCGCATGGAGTTCTTCTACCGGTCTCTGGGTGGGAGAAAGAACGCCTAACTCGTCGATCTCATACTCTTTACTAGCAGCCATGAACCGGACGCGATCGCGTCGCTTCACGGTGCCATCCATGACTCGAAAGTAAACAATCGCTCCTCGATAGCTATCGTAGTAGCTGTCAAAAATCAGCGATCGTAGCGGTGCCGCGATCGCATCTCGAGGCGGCGGTACCAGATGGACAATCGACTCCAAAATTTCGTCAATACCAATGCCAGTTTTAGCCGATGCCAAAATCGCAGCACTGCAATCCAGACCCACAACCTCTTCAATTTCCTTCAACACCCGGTCAGGCTCAGCCCCCGGTAAATCGATTTTATTGAGAACTGGAATAATTTCCAGGTCATTTTCTAAGGCCAGATACACATTGGCCAGGGTTTGTGCCTCTACCCCCTGAGACGCATCCACGACCAGCAATGCCCCTTCACAGGCTGCCAGCGATCGCGAAACTTCATAGGAAAAATCGACGTGCCCCGGTGTGTCGATTAGATTCAGCACGTAATCCTCACCATCGCGCGCTCGATAGTTCATCCGGGCCGCCTGCAGCTTAATGGTAATACCCCGTTCCCGTTCCAGATCCATATTGTCTAGAAACTGAGCCTTCATTTGTCGATCGGCAACAGTTCCTGTAACCTGCAACAGTCGATCGGCTAGGGTGGACTTGCCATGATCGATATGGGCAATAATCGAGAAATTGCGAATGCGGGAGACAGACACGTCAGTCATAATTACAAAGAGGTCAGTAACAAACTCAAGCAAGAAGGGAGCTTAACACATTGTAATGCTTTCCGAGGTCAGTCTCTGTTTGGAGTGACTGCTGTCAGGGAAGCTATTTAAAATTGCTTCAGGGACCCAATCGATGAACTCAGCAGAGTGATTTCCTTTCCGGTGGTGGATTGCGTCAGTGAAAAGCCAACGGAATCAGCAGATGAGGGCAAAGAATATTCCTCAGTCATGGAGCGGGATGGGAGTAGCTACTATTGGATTCGTAATTTTAGCTGATTGAGGTTTAGACGCTAAAAATTTTGGATTCTTCTCATGGTCAATGTTAGGAGCATGTTTTCAATCTAAAATCTAAAATCAAGTGGGATTATTCCAACTATCTAAAATATTAGAGGCATGTTTTCAGTCCGAAATCTAAAATCCAAAATCGGGTGAGGTTATTCTAAGGAACAGAGGTTATAGCGACTCCAAATTCAGAACGATTCTGTATTATTTCAGCAATTTACAAACTCTGTTAAGGATGACAAACTTAACAGAAAGTGAGGGTTATAGGGCTTTTGAATTTTGAATTTTGAATTGCTATCAATCGGGAGGCATATTTTCAATCCAAAATCTAAAATCTAAAATCAATTGAGTCAATGATTCCTGCGGTAATATCCCAAGGAGAACTGACGGTTTATGCCTTTTCTAATCGGAGTTCTTTATTTGCTATGGACGAACCTCTTACCTCTTCTTCTCGATCGGCTGACAAAGTGGAAATTTCGGTTCATCTGGACTCCGAGTTGCTCGATCAAATTCGGCACTTAACGAACGATCCAGGGCGGGTAATCGAAGTCGCGATTCGCCAATGGCTGCGCGGTGAGACGCAGCGAGATGATGAACTGACTCGGACATTACCCAGGAACCCACCACTCCCTCCTCGAGGAGAGTGGAATGATTGAATCCTGTCCAGATTTATCCCCATTTGTTGCCGATCTCGCTCATTGTGAGACGTGTAGCTTTGCTTGCTGCAACACTTCAGAACCTGAATATCATGGGGATCGGGCGTTGGCTAAATTTTACGGGTGTATAGACAACCTGTTTTCAGTTGGCAGGTTTCTCTATAGACTTTATACAGATACGTATATCTCATCCGTTTTGAGGTGTGTTATTTTTCCCAGACGCAAAACTCCAGTTCCCAAAATGGATGGGAGTCATTCATTTTTTCAGCGAGCTGTCACCTCTGCGAGATCTCCTTTTTGGAGGTAAAGCATTGAGAATTGAAGGTTGAATACTTCGAAATATCCTTTGTGGGGTTGGCAACTGTTGCAAGATTTCGGTTCCGATATAACAGAAAACCTGTGCAACGTTTCTATACAATTTCCTGGCGTGATTTCTAATGACTGCCCCAACTAACTTAAACCCTTCTTGTTCTAACGTTTCTTGTTCTGACCCAACCCATGCCAGGTCTGTTCCTCTGGTTGGAGAAGACATGGGGGTTTTGCAGGGATTAGGAGCAGATCTGGTGTTTGCTCAGGATGTTTCAGGGCATTATTTATCGTTCTACTGGCAAGCTGCCGATCGATATGGTCTGGATGCAAGGCAGATCGTTGGGCATACCCTGGATTATAGCTTTGGGCCGGTTGCTGTTGCGGCCTATCTGGAACGAGTGAAGCAAGTTGTAGATTGCTTAATGCCGCAACGATTGAGCTGTAAATTCAAGTTTAGAGATCGTTTTTTTGCGTTCGATCTGGTCATTAGTCCAGTGCTTGTTTCTCAGGAGATTGTCTCTACAGTTCTGGTGATGGGGCGCTCTATCTCGTTTGAAGGGCCTACTGACTCATCGGAGATAGAGGCAGCAGCAGACACAGAAGGAATAGCAGCCAATTCAGCACTGTTACCCAGTTCAGCACGCTATCATCGTTTGTTGTCTCAAATTGCCAGAAATATTCGTCGTCGATTGGATCTTGATACCATCTGGCAACAAACAGTTCATGGACTGGGATATGCGCTTGACGTGAGTCGCTGCTTGCTTTGTCCGTATGAAAGTTCTAGCGAAAGTTTGACTGTTGTGGCTGAGTATTGTCCTGATGATATTCAGTCTATGTTGGGTTTGGAGTTGCATTTTGCCACCGATCCTTCTCTTCACCAGGCCCTGAAATTGTTGGAACCGGTTGCAGTTGAGTTTCTTCCGGCGGGCGATTCGTGGCAGCGGCAGTCTGTGTTAGTGGTTGCCACTTGTTATCAGGATCAACCCAACAGTTTCATCTTGTTACATCAGTGCGATCGCGCTCGCCAGTGGAATGCCTCTGAGATTGAACTGGTGAGAGAGCTGGCCGATCAGGTGGGAACTGCGATCGCGCACGCCACCCTTTTTGCTGAAAGTCAAGCCCTGGCAACCGAGTTCCAGCGCCTCAACAGCGACCTGATGGAAAAACATGAGGAGCTAGAAGCTGCCTGGGCAGAAGCCGAACAAGCCTCCCAACTCAAAAGTGAATTCCTGGCCAATACCTCCCACGAACTCCGCACCCCGCTCAACGGCATCATCGGTTTTCTCAAACTGATCCTGGATGGCATGGCAGATGACCCCGAAGAACAAACAGGTTTCATTGAGGAAGCCCATCGTTCTGCCTTGCATTTGCTCGAAATCATCAATGACATCCTGGATGTAGCCAAGATTGAAGCTGGGAAAATGGAACTCGAACTTGGCCCTGTTAAATTATTGGAACTCTTCCAGGATGTTAAAGACTTCATTGGCAAACAAGCCGACCAAAAAAATCTCAGCTTCCAGCTGCAAGTCCCCGCAACCTACGATGAAGTAGTCCTGTATGGAAACTATCAACGACTCCTGCAAGTGATGCTCAATCTGGTTGGCAATGCGATCAAATTTACTCATGAAGGTGGAGTCACCATTAGTGCTAAAGTGATCCGCGGCCAGGAAATCTTCAAAGATATGGAATTTCCAGGATTGGTTGAGGTCCGTGTTGCGGATACCGGGATTGGTGTTTCTTTAGAGAAACAAGACAAGCTGTTTCAATCCTTTAGCCAGGTTGATGGCTCGCGTACGCGCCAGTATGGGGGAACGGGTCTGGGACTGGTGATTTCCCAAAAGTTAGTTGAAGCTATGGGAGGCGAAGTCAATTTTTATAGTCTGGGCGAGGGACTGGGTTCAACCGTCACCTTCACTGTGCCCCTTTATCAGGAACCTGTAATCGTTTCAGCTGAGCAAATGGTTTGAGGAGAAGGCAGAGGGCAGAGGGCAGCAGGCAGAAAGCAGAGGGCAGAGGGCAGGGGGCAGCAGGCAGAAAGCAGAGGGCAGGGGGCAGCAGGCAGAGAGCAAGGGCAGAAGGCAGATGGGGAAGCAGAGGCGGCGGGGGAAGTAGAAGACAGCGAACCCGCAAAACCTACTGCTCGCCGTTTCACGAACCTCAAGCCATGAACGATCGCCCAATAGAGCGATGAGCCACGAGCAATGAGCAATGAGCAATGAACCACGAGCCACGAGCAATGAGCCATGAACCATGAGCAATGAACCATGAGCAATGAACCATGAGCCACAAACAACGCTAGGATAAAAATAGAGTTAACAGAACGTCATATTCTGAATTTGGCCAGGTGAACTATGGAAACAAAGGAACTTACCGAGAAAAATGTTGAAGAGGTTTTGGATGAGCTGCGTCCTTACCTGATGTCTGATGGCGGCAATGTCGAATTGGTGGACATAGACGGGCCTATTGTTAAACTGCGGTTGCAGGGAGCCTGCGGTTCCTGTCCCAGTTCCACCATGACACTCAAAATGGGTATTGAGCGCAGATTGTGCGAACAAATTCCAGAAATTGCTGAAGTTGAGCAGGTCATCTAGGTTCCTGGAGATTCCTGAGGAACAAGAATTAAATAGAGATGTAGCTCAGTAGGATGGGCAAAGGGCAAATGCCCGTGCCCATCTAAGCTTTGTGATGGGCACGCTTCGCTTTGCCCATCCTACCTGGCAAATGATTAAATTCTCATTCCTGAGCAGTATCTCAAGGCTCAAAGCCTTTTGAATTCAAGTTAAAATCCCCATTCCGACCCCCCTCAAGACACCAAACTGTCATTGCTCAGGAGCAGGAGGAAGTTGAATCTGAGGATGAAGACACGACTTGGGAGGTTAGCGTCCCTTGAGGGGGCGCTAACCTCCATTTCTTCGTGCCAGAACGGAAAAAAGGGTTATTTTGACAACCTTGCTCCGCAAGGTTGTCAAAATAACTTTCCAAGTCGTGATGAAGACTTCAGTTCAGCTCCTTTCTTTATGGTCCGTCAATGCTGCCACAGAGCTGACAAAAAGTGCAAGTCTGTTGCCAGATGTTGAGTAGGACATTTCCCAGAGAATGATCGCTGTCTAGTTCGATCAGTTGTACCCAGGGATGCTGGGCTGCAAAATCTCGACTGGCCTGAATGGGAATGACTTCGTCGTGTTTTCCATGCAGAATCAGTGTCGGCAGCGGACGTTGTAATTGGTTGTCATCGTATTTTCTTAAATCGGTTACAAAGTCGTAACTGAGAGGAAGATACTGTTGTTTGCTATAGTGATAAACCTGAAGATATTGTTCTGATTGCCATTGCTGGAGTTTAGCTTCACCGAGTTTTGGCAGCCAGTGGGTAAGAAATTGAAAGGCGGGTGCCAGGAGGATGAGGCGTTGGATTTGAGGTTGTTGTTGGGCTACCCAGGTGGCGGTCAACCCGCCGAAGCTGGAACCAATGAGGGTAACGGCGGTAGGAGCGGCAGGCAGGGCTGTGGCAACCTGGTGCAGTTGTCGGGTTAGGGTCAGTGTGGAGAAGTCGCCCCGGTTGAGATCGAGGACTTGGAGGTCGATCTGGCTGGCTTGCATGCATTGTTTCAGGTAGCGAGCTTTGCTGGACTGGGGACTTGAGGCAAAGCCATGCAGGTAAAGGTAAACCATTTTGGATTTTAGATTTTGGATTTTTCATGGGACAATCCAGACTCTAAGTAAATGCCATTCGCTTTAAGGATGCGATTAAATGATTTCACTTGCTCTATGTCTGAAAATGGCGTCGCTGACGCGGCAGACGTCGTGCATGGGTTCGATGTCGTGGAGGCGGAGGATGTCGACGGCGGTTGCGATCGCAGCGCTGCAAGCAGCAGCAGTCCCCCAAATGCGGGCTTTAGGATCCGATCGGTCAAGAATGTGGCCAATGAAACTTTTGCGGGAGGGCCCCACCAGAATCGGACAACCCAGGGGCCGGAGTCGATCGAGATGGCGCAGGATTTCCAGGTTCTGTTTCCAGGTTTTGGCGAAGCCGATACCTGGATCGATGATGATACGAGTGAGGGGAATGTTAGCTGCGATCGCAGCCCCAATCCGTTCCTCCAGGAAACCATAAATCTCCCCCATTAGATCCCCATAATCCGTCAATTGTTGCATCGTTTGCGGTGTTCCCCGACTATGCATCAGCACAATCGGCACACCCAACTCTGCTGCCGTTGACAGCATTTCTGGATCGAAGGTTGCTCCCGAAATATCGTTGATCAGATCTGCGCCGGCCTCCACCGCCGCCCGCGCCACTGCTGCTCGCGTTGTATCCACAGAAATCGGTAATACTGCCAAATTGTCATCATTGCAGCCAGACCGTAATGCCTGGATTGTCGGTACCACTCGTCGCAGTTCCTCCGCCAATGTGACTTGGGTTGCCCCTGGTCGGGTGGACTGTCCACCAATGTCTAGAATATCTGCCCCCGCTGCCACCACCTTTTTTGCCTGCACCACCGCTGTTTCCAGCCGATCGAACTCTCCCCCATCGCTGAAACTATCCGGCGTCACATTCAGGATTGCCATCAAATAGGTCCGCTCTCCCCAAGCAAAAGAACGATTCCTCAAAGTCAAAGCAGAACCAGGAGCAGAGTGGATAGACATTGCGATCGCGCCTGAACCCATTAGGGAATCCCCATGATGCCGGTGTAACCCAGCTAAAACCGTACAAAGTTCGCAGTCAGCACTTCTAGTGCCGCAGATCCTTTTGGGTTCGCGTTACACAAGCCACCGCGATCGCACCCAATTCACCAGGTCAGTCTCCCAATGGTTTATGGCGAGACTGTGTAATTTGCAATCCGAGCAAAGCTATCAGGCTGCAAGCTTGCCCCACCCACCAGGGCCCCATCAATCTCAGGCTGAGCCATAATTTCATCAATATTACCCGGTTTGACCGAACCCCCATATTGAATGGGCACTGCCGGGTTGGTCAGCTTGCTGCGAATCAAACCGATCACCCGATTCGCTTCCTTGGAATCGCAAGTATCTCCAGTGCCAATTGCCCAGATCGGTTCGTAGGCAATCACCAGGTTCCGCTGATCCACTTCCACCAGGTCCTTCTCTAACTGACTGAAGATCAACGCTTCAGTTTCGTTTGCGTCCCGTTGCTGCTTGGTTTCGCCAACGCAGAGAATCGGAACCAGATTGTGGCGCTGGGCTGCCTTTAGCCTTAAATTAACGGTTTCGTCCGTCTCGCCAAAATACTGCCGCCGCTCGCTGTGACCCACCACCACATAGCGAACGCCAATTTCGGTCAGCATTGAGCCAGAAATTTCTCCAGTATAGGCACCGCTCTCTTCCCAATGAATGTTCTGAGCACCGACTCTGACCCGACTACCATGCAGATTTTTCGAGAGGGCAGTCAGCGCCGTAAACGGAGCGCAGAGCACCAGTTCCCGCGCTTCTGCTTCTTCCTTTAAGAGCGGTAAAAACCCTTGTAAAAACTCCAGACTTTCTGCCTGGGTTTTGTGCATTTTCCAGTTGCCAGCAATAACAATTTTGCGCACGAGCGATTCAATAAACTCCATACTGCGACTAAATGTGGGTTGGGTTCGTTGTTAATTGTTCAGGGTTGATTGTTCAGGGCTGGTTGTTGGTTGTTTGGGATTAATTGCTCAGGGTTGATTGTTGGTTGTTGGTTACTAAAGAGGGCTAACTGCTGCGAAGAAACCTGAATCCTATATCCCCATAGACAACGAACCCTCAACAACGAACAATGAACCCTCAACAACGAACAATGAACAACGAACAATGAACAATGAACAACGAACAATGAACCCCACCAAAATATTCTTATACCAATTTGACTTGGAAACACAATTACCAAATTGACAGAATGCTTGTCCAGCAAGCCTTCTCCCAATCCAAAATCGCCAATCTAAAAGCCAAAATGGTATTACCAGTCTAAGGCTTTAGGGGGCAGTTGGATAAATTTTGTCCAATTCCCCGCAGGTGAGTGCAAATAATGGAGCAAACTTGCTTCGGGCATCCTGCCCAAAGGCAAGCAGACTGATTGCTTGCGATCCGCTAACTAAAGTAGCGGCTGGGTACAATCAGCTGCAAATAGCGATCGCGAACTGGAATGACTGAAGGAGACCCTGATGGATTTTACTTCAACTCAGAGTCTGGAACAATAAGCAACGTGAAAGCCTTGCGAAGCAAGATTTTCACAATAACCCATTTTCAACTCAGCACGAAGAATCAAGAATGAGCATCCTTTTGGAGGGTGCTAAACTGCCAAATCGTGTAGTTTATGGTTGAGAGGGCAATAATAAACAAATGCAAGATATTTGAATGTGCGGGTGGGTTCCCCTTGCTCAAAGATCTTTACCCATCGGGAATTACCGGTGAGCATTGCGGGTTTGTTGGGGGAGGTGCGTTTTAAAATTGGGGTGGGTGCGTTGTTCATTTTCCAGGGTTGATGATGACGTTGAAGTTGAAATGCAACAGTTCTGATGTATGGCTCAAGGCAGTTTTAGATGACTTTGATACGTTTTTGCTCGATCATGCGTCCAACGAGAAGAAGGCAGCGAGTGTTGCTTTGAGCCTGGTCGCCCATTACCCAGATAAACCCGATCTGGTCGCTGCGGCCATTGACGTTTCCATTGAAGAGCTGTGTCACTACCGTGAGGTGTTTGGGCTGATTCGGGAGCGTAATTTGACCCTGGCTGCCGATCGGAAGGATGTTTATGTGAACCAGTTGCGGGGGGCGTTTCGTCAGGGTCGAGAAGAGTATTTCCTGGATCGGCTGTTGGTGGCGGCGGTGGTTGAGGCGCGAGGTTTGGAGCGGTTTGCCAGGATTGCTGAGGCTTTGCCTCAAGGGGGATTGAAGGGTTTTTACCAGTCCCTTGCCCGGTCTGAGGCGCGTCATGCTGAGCTGTTTTTGTCGCTGGCGCACCGCTATTTTGCAGAGAACTGCGTTCGGGTGCGGCTAGAGTCGTTGCTCGATCTGGAGGCCCGTATTCTGAAGTCGTTGCCCTCCAGGGCAGCATTGCATTGAAGCGAGTTTGAAGAGACTATGTCAGCCCGGTTGATTCGTGCTTATCTCGATCGCTATGCTGAACCGATCGTGGCTGTGTTCGATCGCGATGTTCTTCATCAGTTAAGCCGGACTTATCCAGCGGTAGTGGTGGTTCCGGCTTACGATGAGCCGTTGGATTGTCTGGAACGCCTGTTGGGGATGAAGAATTGGGCTGTGCTGGCGATCGTTGTTGTGAATGCGGCAGTGGATTGCGATCGCAGTGCCATCACCCGTACCCAGACTCTCCTTGACCATTTGCGGCCTGGAAACGAGTCGATCGCTCTGGTTCCCTGGTCGGCTGAGACGACGCTGCTTGTGGTTGACTGTTGCAGTGAAGGCAGACAATTGCCGAAGCAGCAGGGTGTGGGTCTGGCGCGAAAGATTGGAGCGGATCTGGCATTGGCTTGCATTACGGCTGGTGTTGTGGCCGCGCCGTGGATTTGTTGCACTGACGCTGATGTCGTTTTGCCAGAGGATTATTTTGACGATTATTTTGACGATTGCGATCGCATCCCCAACTCTAGCCCCAGCCCTATGAAGCCAGGACCTGCAGCAGTTGCAGAGACAGCTGTTCGCGAACCAGAAGGAAATGAAAGGAAAAAGGGAAACGAGGATGTGGCGGTTGTTCTCTATCCTTTTTCCCATCACCCCCTTCACAACAATATCCTGTGCTACGAAATCTTCTTACGTTACTACGTCATCCAACTGGCAGCAGCTGGATCGCCCTATGCGTTTCAGACCATCGGTAGCCTGTTCAAGATCCATGCTAGTCATTATGCAGCAGTGCGAGGGTTCCCAAAACGCAAGGCTGCAGAGGATTTTTATATGCTCAATAAGTTGGCTAAAACGGGTAAGGTGATGCGCTTAAGCGCACCAACACTGTTGCTGTCTTCCCGGATTTCCAAACGAGTCCCTTTTGGGACCGGAGCAGCAATGCAGCGGCTGGCAACGGATCCAGAGTTACGCTTCTACAACCCTGAGATTTTCGCTCGTCTGCGAGGTTGGTTAGAAACGATTGACTGTTTATGGCAGCAGCGAGCGGCAGTCCAGCAAATGGGGCTGCAGCAATGGTGGCGACAATCAGATCTGGAGAATGATGTCGCTTTAGCAGCACTGATTCGTCTGGGACTGGAGAAGACGTTGCATCATGCTTATCGCCAATGCAACAATAGCGATCGTTTTCGTTTTTTCCTCTGGGTTTGGTTTGATGCCTTTCGGACGCTGAAGTTTGTCCATTATTTGCGGGATAATGGGTTCCCTTCGGTATCTTTGGAGTGCGCGATCGCAGCCCTGCCCAACTTACCCAAAAATCTACAGTTTGATGGCACTGAAGCAACGCTGGCTCAATTACAGCTGATCCATCAGTACCTGACCCACCAGGAAAGTCTGCTGCCGCCTGAAACAGGCCCCACAATAGGAACAGTGCTCCAGAAGGGATAGGAAGAGACAGGCGACAGATGTCAGGAGGTAGAAGGGATTTGCAGTTGGCACTTTAGTGCTGCAGAACCTATCAGACAGGCGTGACTGTTTTTTCTAAACTAGCTCTATTGCAACCAATTATCTAATACTGTTCGATTAAGGATAGCAGATTGAATAACTTTACGAAAAATAGACCTGTAAGGGTACGGCAATGCCGTACCCCTACGTGAGAACTCAGTTCTCCTTTCTAAACCAAACAGTATTGCTCAATTACTTATGTCAGATCGCTACAAATAACCAATAAAGGAGACAGTCTAAAATGCCGCAGGAACAAACTTCTGCATTGCCAGCGGCGGACGCTCGTACGACATCACCTGCTGTCGCGGCGGCAAGACAATCGGTTCAGGGGTCAGATCCTGATAGGAAATCATGCTCAACAGATGGGTAATGCAATTCAGCCGCGCTCGCTTCTTATCATCCGCTTCAACCACAAACCAGGGCGAGTCCTCAATGTCTGTCGCCGCAAACATGTCGTCCTTAGCCTTGGAATAATCGATCCATTTTTCACGAGACTTCAAATCCATCGGACTCAGTTTCCAGCGTTTGGTCGGATCGTCAATCCGGTCCTGGAAACGGCGTTCCTGCTCGTCATCGCTCACCGAAAACCAGTATTTAATTAAGATAATGCCAGAACGTTGAATCATACACTCGAACTCAGGACAGGAGCGAAGAAATTCATTGTACTCCTGGTAAGTGCAAAATCCCATCACCCGCTCGACTCCCGCCCGGTTATACCAACTGCGATCGAACAGCACCATCTCCCCGGCAGCAGGCAAATGGGCCACGTAGCGCTGAAAATACCATTGGGTCTTTTCGCGATCGCTAGGTTTACCCAGGGCCGCAATACGACAGATACGAGGGTTGAGGCATTCCGCAATTCGTTGAATCGTGCCACCCTTACCAGCAGCATCGCGGCCTTCAAACACAACGACCACCTTTAGCCCCTCATGCTTAATCCATTCTTGTAACTTGACCAACTCAATTTGCAATCTAATCAGTTCTTGTTCGTAGACTTTCCGGCTGAGCTTTTTCGTTTTCCCCTTTCCTTTCTTTTTATCCTTCTTTTTACCTTCTTTCAGCTTCAGCATTTCCTGACCTGGAGAAGTTTCCCCAGCCAACTGCTTCCCATTGCCTTCTGTGGGGTGTTTCGCATGCTTTTTTGCCATCTTGCTTCCCTACCTCAATCAATGAACCATTAACAATGAACCATAACCCATTCTTCTAATTCTTCGAATTAAAAACCGGATGCAAGACCTGCTCAGCCGTCAGTTCCAGGGCTGGGAACGTAGGAGAGAGAATGCGCTCATTGCCTTGAAACCGACCAACTTCGACATAAGTGCCAGCCTGCAACTGCAGCACAATGACGACCTCATCGTCTGGATCGGCAATCCAGTACTCCGGAATTCCCCTGGCTGCATACTGTTCTCGCTTGGCGATGTAATCCCGCTCCCGATTTGCCTTGCCAGGACTGACCACTTCCACCACCAGATCGGGTGGCGGCATATTGAGGGTAATGGTCAGGCGCGTTTGGGTAAGTTCGATATGTTCTGCTTTGAGGACGACCAGATCGGGGTAGCGGTTTGCCGCATATCCCGGCTGCAGCACTGGCACTTGCAGTTCGCAGGAGTGCTGAGCCACTCTTTTAAGGCCCAGTAAATTGACCAGCTGAATTGCTAGCCAGAGCGCGATCCAAGCGTTTCTTCCTGATTCGGGTGGCAATGCAATTAACTCCCCGTCGACTAATTCATAGCGATTGTCTGTGCCATCGTCATAGTTCAGGTACTCTTCAAAGGTCAGCTTTGGTTTGGTGACAGCTTGGGTCATAGTTTGCAGCCTCAAAGCAGTATGAATAGTCTAGTTGGGTTCATTGTTCGTTGTGTGGGGTTCATTGCGTGGGGTTCATTGCGTGGGGTTCATTGCTCGTGGTTTATGATTTTGCAATCGACAATGAACCATTACCCATGAGCCATCAGCACTTTTAGACTTCAGCAGCAGCGATAATTTGTTCAACGGTCAGGTTGAGATTGGGAAAGGTAGGGGAAATGATGCGATCTTGGCCAGTAAAGCGCTGCCATTGGTACTCACCATTCTGCAGCGTTCCAACTGAAACTGTGGGGATGTTGATGTTAGGGTGCTTTCGTTTGGGATAGTCTTTGATTCTCAGCAACAGGTCAGTCACCCAGTACTCTGCAACACCAAATGCTGCATACCACAGGGCCTTCTTGATGTAATCTTCTTCCCAATTGGTTGAGACGATTTCAATCGCCAGAATAGGCGGTTCTTTGAGGATGGCTTCAGATTGAGTGTTGCGACGCCAGGTAGTTTTATCGACCACAATCAAATCGGGACGGCGGTGATCGCCTTTTTCCAGTCTGCAAAGGGCTTTAGGATGAATCTCAAAATTGAGTCGCTGTTGTCGGATTTCTAAGAACAGTTCGCCATAAAGTAACGAACGTACGCTCTCATGTTCCCCTGAAGGTTCTGCCATGACCTTTATCCACCCATCAACCAGTTCGTGCAGCTCGTGACCTTCATACTCGCGTAGAAACTGCCGAAACTGCGCTTCTGTGATTTGTTGGTTTGGAAGTTTGACGAGAGTGGATGTCATCGTTGGGCCTCAACGCTATGAACAGTGTAGCAAGTTTGGTTCATTGCTCATGGTTCTCCAGAAAGGTGAGAAGCTCTAACGTGGAATGGTACTTGCGTCAGCGAGACTTTACTGCACTAAAGTACCCACTACGAACTGTATGCATTATTGCTCGCAATCCTCAATCTCCTGAGCGTACTTCGATTTGTACTGCTTCTTGACGGCAATCTCCACAAGGAATGCTGCCAGGTTTGCCAGGGGACGGCCTTCAGAATCTGCCCAGTGTTCCAGGTCATCGAAGACCGCATCAGGCAGCGTGATGGTGGTGCGTTTGCTCATGAACAATTAACTATTCCCTACTTGAAAACGGGATGCAAAACTTGCTCAGCTGTCAGCTCCAGTGCTGGGAACGTAGGAGAGAGAATCCGCTCGTTTCCCTTAAACTGACCAACCTCGATATACGCGCCAGCCTCTAACTTCAACGCAGTGACGACCTGGGTGTTGGGGTCGGCAATCCAGTACTCTGAAATTCCCCTGGCCGCATACTGTTGCCGCTTTTCGGTATAGTCCCGCTCCCGATTCGCCTTTCCCGGTGAGACAACTTCCACAACCAGGACAGGAGGGGGCATATTGAGGGTAATTGTGCCGCTCTGTGCTGCTTTGAGAATGGCTGCAAGCTTGCTGCTCAGTATCATCAAATCAGGAATTCTCGTCCGCGAGGCGGAAACAGCAATTTCTGTGTCCTTATGGCAAAGCCGGGTGAGGGAAACCAGTTTGCTGAACTCAAACAATAAGTAGAGAGAGATTTTTGAGTTATCCCAGTTTTCGGGTGGCAATGTCACTAACTCCCCATCAACCCATTCATAGCGATTGTCTGTGCCGTCGTCATAGTTGAGATATTCTTCAAAGGTCAGCTTTGGTTTGGTGATGGCTTGAGTCATGGCTTGCGGTCTCAACGCAGTATGAATAGTCTAGCAATAATGGTTCATGGTTCATGGGTTTTCAGATAGTAGAGGGTGTGCGATCGCTGCACCGATAAATGTGTTGGCTCGATTGCTTTGAAACTTGATAGCCGATCTGAAATTTCTCTAAACATAGTACAAAAGTTCTGCTTGAATTTGCTAATATCTAGGAGTAGCTTTCCGCGCCTAGCTCAGAAACAAAACTATGGACACATAAAGAACCTTAATATTACCTTCTTCCAAAGGGTTGTTACCACAAAGCGAGCACAGAGGATGGGCGTTCGCAAGGAAAGCTGAGGTTCTGCTCGTGTTCTGCACATTGACGGAGTAACTCATGATGAGTGGCTCTCCTGAGTGTCCTATGGTGGAATTGACGAAAGATTGGTTCCTGCAGGAGCTGGATGGTTGTTTGCAAGCAGCTATCCGGGGCCAGGCTGATATTGTTACCCAGGAAGGGGAACGATATGCAGCGATGGTGTCAATGGCCGAATACGCGCAACTGCACTCTCTCAAGGTGCTCTTACGACCCGTGGGGTTGGGGTTGCTGCTGGGTCATTCGTTTCAGGATTAGCCAGTCGGTTGAGTGGCTCCGTCTGCCGAACAGCGAGTTGGACGGGAGCGATGAGGATAGTTATCAGGCTAAGCGGAACGGTTCGTAAACTGAAAACGACGTTACCCCCCAGAGATCAAGCGACATTCGAGCAGTGTCTCGATCGGTTAGGCCGCAGTACCCAGTGTCTGCCGGATGAGGTTGATTTTCCGGTGCGTCAGTGTACCAGGCTGTTGCTGCCTGGGGTTGGCTGTTTGGTCGTCCATCGGCAGGAGCAGAGGGGCATTCTGGGGCAGACGCTCTGGGTCAGGGTTGAACATCTGGTGCCCGATCGGGAGCTGGATGCTTTTGTGTCGCGACATTGGCTGGCCTGTCGGTGCGGTGGGGACGGTGGGGGCAGTGCAGACGATCGCGATCTGGGGGCTGAGGTTGCGATCGCAGCCCTCGATAATGCGGGTCGTTTCGATCTGGTACGAAAGCTGGCGATTGCTATTGTGACGATTGGTGTGATCGTTCTGGGGTCTGTCGGAGCCAGGTTCAATTGGCAGTCTGTGTCGCCTATCTCTGAGGGTTCTCCTGCCCCGGTTGTGGAGCAACGGGAGGGATCGCGACCGTCACAGCATGGGAAAGATTGACTGCGATAATAAACGATTCTCTTAATTGAAAACGGGATGTAAGACCTGTTCAGCTGTCAGCTCCAGGGCGGGGAACATTGGAGAGAGAATGCGCTCATTGCCTTGAAACCGACCAACTTCGACATAAGTGCCAGCCTGCAACTGCAGCACAATGACGACCTCATCGCCTGGATCGGCAATCCAGTACTCCGGAATTCCCCTGGCTGCATACTGTTCTCGCTTGACGATGTAATCCCGCTCCCGATTTGCCTTGCCAGGACTGACCACTTCCACCACCAGATCGGGTGGCGGCATATTGAGGGTAATGGTCAGGCGCGTTTGGGTAAGTTCGATATGTTCTGCTTTGAGGACAACCAGATCGGGGTAGCGGTTCGCCGCATATCCTGGCTGCAGCACTGGTACTTGCAATTCGCAATTGTAATCGACTAACTCGCCACTCACCGGCCCTGAGTTCACCAGCTTTAAGAACAGGCATTTAGCGATCCGAGCATTTCTTCCTGATTCGGGTGGCAATGTAATTAACTCTCCGTCAATTAATTCATAACGATTGTCTGTGCCGTCGTCATAGTTCAGGTATTCCTCAAAGGTCAGCTTTAGTTTGGTGATGGCTTGGGTCATGGCTAGCAGCGTCAACGCGATAGGAATAGTCTAGCAAGGGGGGAACAGGGAACGGGGAACGGGGAACGGGGAACAGTAAAATGTCTTTACTGATAACCGTAGTGCTATCCTTCCAAATGCAACCCATACATGAAACCCAATTATTGTCCCAGGTAGGCTTCCAGGACTTTGGGGTTGGTCTGGATTTCGCTGGGCGAGCCGTCGGCCAGGTTGCGTCCTTCGGCCAATACCCAAACGCGATCGCACAGGGACATAATCACGTCCATGTTGTGCTCCACAATCAAGAAGGTCAGCCCTTCCTGATTCCAGGTGGTAATGTGCTGGCAAATCTGATTGATCAGGGTAGGATTCACCCCTGCAGCGGGTTCGTCTAGCAATACCAGCTTTGGTCGCGTCATCAGCACCCGTGCCATTTCTAATAACTTGCGCTGGCCGCCCGAGAGCGCACCAGCGTATTCCTTAGCCATATGGGACAACCCGACGGAGTCGAGAATCTCCAGGGCGCGATCGCGCAATTGTCGTTCCTCCCGCGCTACCTGACCAGAGGGCAACAGAACGCGCCAGAACTTTTCCCCTGTCTGGTGTTGAGACGCCAGTAGCATATTCTCCAACACTGAAAGACGCGAGAGCACGCGAGCCACCTGAAACGTCCGCACCATACCCTGCAATGCAATTTGATACGGTCGCAGCTGATGAACTGGTTCCCCATCAAAAATGACCTGGCCGCAGTCAGGCCGAATGAAACGGGACAACAGATTGAACAGCGTGGTTTTGCCCGCCCCATTCGGACCGATCAACCCGGTAATGCTGCCCTTTGCCACCTCAATGCTGGCATTGTCTACGGCCTTCAGCCCGCCAAAGCTTTTCGCTAGACCGCTCGCCGCGAGTAAGGGGGGGGTTACTGGTTCGTTGTTCATTGTTCGTTGTTCATTGTTCGTTGTTAATGGCTAACTGCTAACCGCCAACCGCTATAGCACGACGAGAATAGATTTAGGACATGGCAAAAGGCTCAAAACTACCTGTAATCAACCTTTCCCTTCTGCCTTTTGCCCTCTGCCTCCTGCGATATTCATTTCCCTAGAGTGAGTTCTTCTTTCTTGCCCAAAATTCCCTGCGGTCGCCAGACCATTAATCCGATTAAGAGCAAACCAATAATCATCACTCGAAATGCTCCCAAGCGGGCATCGTCTAGAAACTCTGCCAGCTGCGGAAAGGATAGCCAGACAGCGGCACTCTTGGCGAGCCACGGTAGGGCGCGGGTGGAAGCAGTGTAAGCCCAGAAAATAACTGCACCCAACAAGGTGCCTGCATTGTTGCCGCCTCCCCCCAACATCACAATCATCCAGGCGTGAAACGTAATTAAGGGGATAAATTGGCTGGGATAGACGGAGCTGAGCTGCCAGGCATAGAAAGAACCAGCAATCCCGGTAATCGCTCCACCTAGCATCAAGGCTTGTAATTTATACCAGAAAACATTTTTGCCCAGTGCTCTGGGGACTTCTTCATCTTCGCGGATGGCTTTGAGGATGCGTCCCCAGGGGGAATGCACCAACCGCTCAATTTGCCAGAAGATAATTGCCAGAGCGGAGATGACCAGCACCATCAATCTGGCTTTGCGGGCATCGGGAGGATCGCCATAAAGGGCCAGGGTGCCTGCCCAAACAATGGCCGCTCCTAGCAGTAAACTCAAACCACCAAGTATGGCCCAGCCGATGAATGCAGCCGGACGAGTGGTTTTCTGTCGCCAGCGTTTGAGCAGCCAGCGACACAGGTGCCACCCGGCTAGACTGGCGATCGCAATCAGCAAAGCAGCCATTCCGGGTTTACCGATCCAGGATGTACTGAACTTGACATCTCCAAGGGGTAAGGGAAAGCCCTGGACCCCAAATGTGCCCCGCGTCAGCCATTCTTCGTTCAGAACAACCAAACGTACGATCTCCGCTACACCAATTGTGACAATGGCCAGGTAATCCTCGCGCAACCGCAAGGTTGCAAAGCCAATGCACAGACCCAGAAGTGCCGCCAAACCCGCTCCTATCATCACGGCCAGGAGTGCAGGCACCTGCCCTGGCAGCACCGGCTGCAGCGGCAACAAGATAAAGTTCTGAATTCCCTGCAGTAACCATTGAATCAAAAGCGGTCGCCGGGGAATTTCCTCAGCAATGCGATTGGGCATCTCCCGCAAAAAATCAGGTAGGGTCAACAATGCGGTTACATAGGCCCCAATCGTCATAAAGGCAACATGGCCAAAGTTGATGAGACCCGTGAAGCCCCATTGCAAATTTAGCCCGAGGCTAAACAGGGCAAATACAGCCGTGAAAATCGCTAAAAAAACGAGATAACCTTCCATGCAAGTCGCGAAATTGGGAATTGTAAAACAAGTGAGTGGAAAACAAAAATTGGCGATGTATCTCCTATTAAGACTGCTATCCATCCCGATGGGGATGGCGATATATCTCCGATTAAGACTGCTATCCATCCCGATGGGGATGAGGAATTCGGCAGCAGTCGACAGCGAGTTATTCGCACGGCTAAGTCTGAATTTACAGCACTACGAGACTAGATTAGGACAGAACAAAAAGCTCAAAACCAGTGTAGTCAAACTTTCCCTTCTGCCCTCTGCCTCCTGCCTCCTGCTATAAGGATTGCCAGCTCAACATAATCTATGAGGGTTACTAAACCCAGAAACCGGATTTGCTGGATATGAATGCAGCGATTTGATTCTACCGTAGTGCTGGATCTCTAATCGGTTTGCGATCGCATTTTCCCGTTCCCTCAAGTTCCCCCCTGTCCACCGCAACCCTTGGCAACACTTAACCTATGAATCCTCTCAGAGACAGAATCCATCAACTAATCGACCAATTATCCGATGAAGATCTAGAAGGTATCTGGCCCATTTTACAGGTGTCCTACTACGATCTTTACATGTTGGAAGCCATTCAAGCAGCAAAACACTCCCTTCAACCCGGAGACAGCTTAAACTATGAAGAAGCCTGTCAGCTCCTCTACCTGATTTAACTCTTGGATTTTGTGTTAGGGGTTGGCTAGCGGTTGGCTGTTAGCGGTTGGCTGTTAGCGGTTGGCTGTTAGCGTTTAGAGAGCGTGCGAAAAGTTTTTGTTCGCGATCGCGCAGCATGTCACTCTGCAACTCAGCGAGTCCTTTGTGCCATCCACCCCCTTTTAGCAAAGGGAAATACAGTATTATCCTTAACGTTTTGCACAATCACAGCACAATCCCGCAGCTTTCTGAGAAAGTAAGGCCAGGAAAATTTCCCCAACTCAAGCTGATTTAGATATCTCTGTTTTGAAACTCGGGGGAGCAGTGCAAAAATTTCACAAGTTCAATACCCGTACAAAACCCCATTTTGTTGGTCTGCATCTTGATTAGTCTGCATCCCTTCTGTCAGGAAAGGTTGAAACTCTGTGAAACTCGAAGTTCGCTACGAGCGGTCTTTTCTCCTAGACCTCAAACGGCTGAATCCTGATGATTACGAGCAGGTTCATCAGTTTATCTTTGAAGATTTTTTGCGATTAGGGCAGATTTACGAAATTCCAGGCTTGCAACAGATTGGCAGCAGTGCCATTTACTACCGATTTACCTTAGGGCAATATCTGGTGGCCATTGAAGTCACGGGTCAGATTGTTAAATTTCTTCGCATCTTACCCAAACCAGACATCTAGTGCGCTGTAATCTCACTCTATTGCACCAAATTAGCGATGTCAGCCCACTAGTGGGAGTTGAGATCTCTGGCAGTTTTTGGCAGCGAAATATGAAAGGTGCTGCCCTGGTTGAGAATGCTGTCGACCCAGAGTTCACCGCCATGCTGCTGCACAATGCGATCGCAAATGGCGAGTCCTAACCCCAATCCTTCGTGAGTCCGACATTTGGAACTATCCCCCTGTTGAAAACAGTCGAAAATACAGACGAGCTGTTCGTTGGGAATACCCACACCGCGATCGCGGATGCTGAACTGAACGCGATCGCCGCAATCGAAAACGGCGACTTCAATCGGGCTCTCGGGGTCGGAAAACTTGACAGCATTGTCCAGCAGATGATCGAACACCTGCAACAGGTAATCAAAATCGCCCCAACAGGTCAAGGGCTGACTGCTCCTGTCGTTCCCTGCTGGATGGGGATGGGCGTGTTGCTGAGGGGGGGGCTGCAGGGTAACTCTGGCCCGGGTCGTCTCAGGGAGAGCCGCGATCGCCTGCTCCGTTAGCAAAATGGCCTGACAAGGTTCAAACTGCATCTCGACCGTTCCAGCTTCTAGCTGACTCAACTGCAGAATCTTATCCATCAGGCTGCGGAGTTTTTGGGCATTTTGCAGGGCAATGTCCAGAATCTCCAGTCCTGCTTGGTTTAAAGCTCCCAGTTGACCGCTAGCGAGCATTTCCAGGGGTGCATAGATCAGGGTCAAAGGCGTCCGCAGCTCGTGACTGATCACAGAAAGGAGCTCATCCTTGAGCCGTTCAATTTCTTGCTTAGACGCGATCTCGCGAATGGTGAGTGTGTACTCCTGAGAACCAGAGAAGGGAGAGGATCCCTTAACCATCACTTCAAAGGCAGACTGGGATGAGGCTGCAAGGCTCAATGTTTGCCACTGAGGAGGATGAGTTAGAGGATGTAACCAATCCGACAGGGGTCGATCGCCCAAGCACTGCAAGCACTGATGGGAATCAATGTCTGCCAGCTGTTCCAACATCGCCTGCGCTTGCTGATTTTGCAGCAGGATGCGTCCTTCTGCGTTAATCAGAACGACGCCCTCTGAAAAATGGGTCACCACCTTTTCCAGCCGTTTCTTTTCGGCAGACAGATGCGATCGCAAACGGTCCAGAGACACCGCTCCTTGATTGGCCACAGTGTCCAAAAACCGGAGATGACTTTGAGTAAATGCATCCTCAGCAACCGCCCCAATCAGCAACATGCCCACAATTTCATGGATCTCAGGGTTTCCTGGTCTGCCCACCAGCATCGGCACTAATAGCATTGAGTCCAGGGTTTTCAAGGGCGCATAGTTCGAAACTCGCGGGTTGAGGACCTCAATCGGGACGGCTGCTTCGTCATCCTGGCAATGCTGACCCGTCATCAGACAAAAACTCTCCAACAGCCGATCTCGAACCGCGATTTCAACCTGTGTCTCCAACGGATAGGTAGAGTGCAGCACCAGTTGCACCGCTTGAGGGTCTGCAATCAATCCCGCTGCCACCTCAATCGGCAAAACGCGATCCAAACTCTCGATCAGCATGCAGAGCAGATCTTTATCGCTGAGCGGATAGCTCACCCGCTGCGAAAGCTCAGAGAGGATCTCTAGCTCAAAGGTCCGTTGAAGCAAGCGCTGCTCGAGTTCAACATTGCGGGCCGCTAACTGTTGGAGCGTCGATAGACTACTATTCATCAAAATAGACCTCACAAACCCAAAGGAAATGCCAGAGGTGGTAAACAGAAGCCGAACTTGCGCTCAGATCTGTACAAAAGACTTGATTTGGGAGTGGCGTTCATTCCTCCTAACGCTTGCGAGTGCTTCCATGCCCATGCCAATTAGCTGTGTTGTCCCAAAACGGCTGCACCGCTCTGAATCCAGTTCAGGCTCTGGCTTAATAATTTTTTTATATTCTACCGGTTTCTATAGAGGGAAAAGTTTCAAGAAATGTAGCTTCTAGTCACATTTCGTTAAGCAATTTTAATTTGAGCACTCGTTTCTTCACCCCAATTTGGAAGATTATTTTGAAAGCCTTGCTCCGCAAGGCTTTCAAAATAATCCATTTTTCCGTTCTAGCCTGAAGAAATGGGGATTAGTGCCCCTTTAGGGGGCGCTAACCTTCCAAGGTGTGTCTTCCCAGTTCGCCTGCTGCCGATCGACAGGGCTGGGAAACCTCTTAGTAATAATCGGTTTGGATCGCAATCCCTTCTGATTCATGCAGACGGTAGGGATAAGGGCGGATATCGGCTTTCACGCTACGGGCCTTCGTAATACGCAGGGAGGGGTACCCAGAATTCCCCAGATGATTCATGTCGCCCCAGTCGGGTCGATACAGTTCCACGCAGATGTCGTAGGCATTGAGCAGGCTCGAAAGCATGCCTGGTTCCAGGATTCCTTTCAGGAAAGTATCAAAAAATACTACGTCAGGTTGTTTCAGAAGACGGTTTTTGCGATATACCAGATGGACAAACTCGCTGTGGGAGTGGGCAATCGCCAATGGCGTCAAAGAATCAATAATCAGGCGGCAGGGCTTCGGCATGTCATCCAAATTTTGGAATAGAGTATAGAGAAACACTTCTGTGTCGTCCAAGTCGAGGAAATCCCCATTCATGCCGAAGGTATCCAGAAAGCGCAGGTTACCGGAATCGATATCGGGCTGAGGTTGAAAGCCCAGGGTTTCGAGCGCTGTGAGCGATTGAGCGGTAGGCACGTCGGTGCCCACGTAAAGCACCGATGTCTGGTGACGTAACCCTTCCATCAAAAACTGATAGGCGAGGGTACTTTTGCCTAATCCTGGTTCTCCCCGGACCAACCAGGTCGTCTCAAAGGTCAGCACACTCTGAAATAGGGGCTGAAGCGGTTGGAACTGGAGAGTTCGTCTGAGTGGGTCTGGTCTTGGCACCCTCGGGTAGCGTGCTTGAATGTAAAATATCTGAATCCCAGTTGCTGTAATTTCCATGCGGTGACGACCAGCAACATAATCAGCAGCCCGCATCTTAAATACTTCCAGATATCGTTGCCGTCGCCGACCCACCATTTCTGTAGATAAAACAATGGTGCCATCGGCGATAGTTTCCTCAACCCCAAAGCGGGATAAGCGGTGCGTATCGTTGGCGGGAATATCTGAGATCAAAATGCCAACCCCACCGACACGCTGCATCAGCGTTGCCAGTTGAAAGGTCTTTTCCCGTTGAATAGCTGGATCCTGCACCCGGTAAAGGAAAACAGAGAGGGAGTCCACCACGAGCCGTCGGGGGCGAAAGTGCTCGACGGCTTGAATCAGACGTTCCAGTTGTTCCTCAATGCGAATATCTGTTTGCGGCACAAAAATGATGCGGAGCAGCCCTTGAGCTTCATAGCGATCGATGTCCCACCCGAAGCCGGTGGCACTTCGATAGAGGCGATCGCGGGTTTCTTCGAAGGATAAAAGCAATCCCCGTTGTTGGTTTTGGGCACCCTCAATGAGAAATTGGAGGGCAAAGGTGGTTTTACCAGTACCCGACACCCCAGAGAGAATCAGCGATCGTCCCAGAGGAATGCCGCCTTTCAAGAGGTTATCGAGACCTGTAATACCAGTGGAGAGGGTATCTTCTTCGATTTCCAGATTGGTTTCCCGCCGTCGCAGGGTCAGGGCGGGGCTGAGAATTTTGATGCCGTTGTCAGAAATGACAAAGGGGAAGGGTTCCATATAGGAATCCCGGCCTCGTAGTTTGTAAATCTGCAGGAAGCGGCTGGGGGTGCCAGATTTTTCGGAAATGGAGAGGTAAAAGATGCCGTCTGCGATCGCAAACTCGGTGCTCCTGGAAATGGAGTCGCGATCGCACTCATTCACCAAAAATGTAGTACAGCGCGAACTCGCCAGACGAATCGATAAATCAAAGCAAAAGCGACGAAAATCCCCCTCATCTTCCGCCAGATCGTGAATGGCCTTAAACGAGTCAATCACCAGAATCTCGGCACTATGTTCGTTAACCAGCCCCATAATTTGGTCTGCTACTTCAGTCAAGGGGTGCTCGATCAAATACGACCCCACATCGTTATAAATCACCTGCTCGCCAAACGCTGCCCCATCGAAAAAACTGAAATACTGCATATACCGCACCACCTTCATGGACGGCTCCGACAACGTACTCAGATAGAGCGCCTTCGCCCCAGACTGCTCCTGAATATAACTAAACAGGATTTGCTGCGCCAGAATCGTCTTACCGCTCCCCGGCGAGCCAGCCAGAATATTCAACGAATAAGCAGGAATCCCTCCCCCCAAAACCGCATCAAGATTCGGAACACTAGTGGGCAATAGTTTGATCTCTGGCATGATCGCGCCCTACACTGTGGCTTTATAGAACAAGCGATTGCCGTCTTGGGTGACAACGACCATTCCCTGCTCCCTCAAGGTTTCCAGCTCCTGGGCAAGGTCTTCCATCGCCAAACCCGTTAGCTGCGACAAATCAGCCGCACTGGTCAGTCCCCGTTGCTGCAAGACTTCAACTACATAACGGGCCTTGATGGGCAAATACAGTAAGTCTTTGCTGCGCTCCCGAAACACAGGAATTCCTGTTAACACTCCCGTTTGAGCCTGCACCACCCGGTCAATCCGAATGCCAGTATCGGTAATCTCAAACGCCCGAATCTCCTTACTGTGTTGAGAACCACGCACCTTCATGATACTAATTGCTCGCCCCATGCGCCCTGTTAGCTCCAGATAGCGCAACAAAATCACGTTATCTACTACAAAGGACACCCCATATTCGCTCAACTGAAACGGCCCAAACATTTCTGGAATCTCGTTGGTCAGCAGCGTGGTTACCCCCTGGAGCTTGAACTGATTCACCAGGGAGTAAATATAGTCCTTAAAGCGCACCTTATCCGGTGTGGCAATTTCAATGTCCTTGAGGGAATCCAGCAGCACCCGCTTAGCCCCCACCTTTTGTACTGCTGCCTTGACCCGAGCCGCATGGATATCGGGCTGCAGTTCAACAGGAGAGCTGTAGAGATGAACTAACAATCCCTGTTTTTCCATCTGGGCTAGATCCCAGCCAAAGGACTGAGCAATTTCCCGTAATTGCTGGGGATTCTCTTGAAACGTCACGATTACTCCTGGCTCGCCAATAGCGACTCCCGCTGTAATCAAATGCAAACCCAACAACGTTTTCCCCGTACCAGCCCCCCCTGCGACCATCGTGGCCGATCCGGGGGGAACTCCCCCAGCGAGCATGGTATCCAGTTCGTCTACCCCAGTCGAGACCCGGTGGCGGTCGCTGAGAACAATCTCGCTCGGTTCTTCCACTGTCTTAATGCGAGGATAAACCGTCAGACCAGTACTATTGATATCGAAAGGGTGCAGCCCGGTAAAGTAGTTCTCACCTCTCAGTTTGAGGACATTAATATACCGCTGATAGTGGAGCCCGTGATGCAAGTTATGCAACTGAATAATCCCGTCAGCAATGGCAAAAATAGGTTCGCGCTCAATTTCTTCCGGTGTATACTCCCCAATCAGCAACGCCGTGACTCCCCAGGTCGTCAATTGCACCGAGAGGTCGTAGCCAAACTTCCGCACCTCAACCGGATCTTTGGCCATATCGTGAATTGCCTTGAAGCTATCAATCGCAACCAGAGAGGGTTTATGCTCTTGGACGTGTTTCACAATTACCGCCGTCGCATCTTCCAACCCCTTTTCGCGAATCACTTCCCCAATATCAAGATAATTGACATCGCTGCCCACTTTATCCGCATCAAAAAAACTAAAACGTTGCAAATAATGGAGTAGCTTTACGGATGGCTCTGACAGCGTCACCAGATATAGGGCCTTACAATCAGGACCAGCATTACTGTAAAGAATTTGCTGGGTAAATATGGTTTTCCCCGCCCCCGGTGGCCCCGTAATAATATTGATCGAAAGTTCTGGAATGCCACCGGTAAGAATAGAGTCTAATCCAGGAACATTAGTGGGCAGTTTTCCTAAGGATTTTCGAATACGTGGTAGGGTCATATGAGTTGTCTTCCTTCAATTTCCTTAAGAAGTTGTCGCACCAAAATATCCCCAGTTAGCATAGCCAGGATATCAATAAGATTGGCAACTAATTCTTTTAATGCGTCCCTCAGGGCTAGCTTTTCCTCTTCTCCCAGCCGTTGCCTGAGAATTTCAAATGAAACCCCCTCAACTCTCACTTCCAAATGATGAATTAAAGGATATTTTTCTGCCGTTAACACTAATGCCCGCTCCATAATGGCAGTTACCGTTACGCGACCTAAAGTGGGCATGATTCGGTTCCAAATTGTCTTTAGCAGGTCTTCATAAATTTCCAGAACTTCTTCTTTGCGAGCAATAGTTTTTGCTTGATCGACTCTCTCTTGAACGCTTTCTTCTGAAACATTGTTTTTCCGATCAGATGATTGTTCTGCGTGACTCATAACCTTCTCTTGACATAATCTTCTCTCAACATGCGAGCCATCAAGTTTCTACATCAAATGCAATAAATATTGGATATTTTAGTTTTCTAGGGAGTCACAAAAGCACGAGTAATAATACTTGAAGTTGTTTTTTCGCGAGCTTACTGCTGATGAGATATCTCCTCTATCTGCAATTTTCTGAGTTCTCTTGCTTGGCGATACACTTGATCCTGCTATTTGACAAAAACCGATCTTATTCAACAACGAAGCAGTGAAATCCCTGTTTGATAAGTAGTTGTGCTTAGAAAAGCATTTTTTTATTGCGCCTGATCGAGGATTGCTCCGTCTTGCTGGCCATACCAACGTAAGCATAATACGTCGATCCTTGTATGCAATGAAATAAAGTTTGATTGCAACCTGCATTTTGTCTTTTACCTGGCCCGTAAACGGTTTGCCAAACAGTCAACCGCTGGATTGCAGGATAAAAATCTGTGGTTGCTGCCGCCGCTGCTAGTGAATAAATGTAAAAAATATTATGGCCTAGCTTAACAAATACTGTTCCAACACTGTTTGGTAAAAAAAACGGTGACTAGAAGTTTTGGCTACAAGAACATATCCTAACAGGCCCGTAGGATGGGCAAAGGGCAAGCGCCCGTGCCCATCACAGGATAAAGATGGACACGCTTTGCTTTGCGCATCCTACGACCTAAACCGAACAGTATTGATACTGTCCTTAAATCCAGAACAACCCTCCCTCAAGGCAGCGTGCAAGTGCAGAAAACATCTAGTGGACTGACATAACTAATTTGGTTCAATAGATTTAGGCTGTCGAAAAAGCTATAATCCTTACTCAAGAGACCTCTGCAGCACTAAAGTGCCAACTAAAAATTTACACAATTTTAGCTGTGTCACTCTAATAGAGTGGGTGTCCAAATGTGGATCCTGGTTTGGCAAAAATCCTGGTTTCCCCATCAATCGTAGGTGGATTTTTAAGGAAGCCTGAAATTTTACTCGCTACAGAATGTAAATTCTGTAGTTGAAGTTACAAAATAGTTGCTAAGCTGAGGAGAAATGCATCTGCACTCCAACTAAAATCCCATTGAAACCCATAGGAAGGTTTAAGATGAATCAGCTACCAAAATTTAAGCTGGATCGCCTCAAACAAGCGCCCTGGTTGCAACTCAATGAAAGTCAACAAGGTAAACTGTATCTGGCCCTGCTGATTTTTATCGGATCGCTAGCAATGGGAATGGTTCCTTTCTTCAATAGTGCTTTGTTTGGAGAGCTAGAAACAGTCGCTCCTGTTGAAGCAGAGCTTTGGCATCCGCTCGCTGAAACGGATGAATAGTGGTTCAACGGATGGCAATTCTATGAACAAGAATTGCAACCTCAATTTAAAGGTAATGGTTACAGCTTTTTAGATTTTAAATTTTAATTAACGCCATTCAACAATCCTGGTAGACACAGAATGATGAAGTTTTCCACCAGTGTCTTATTGTTGTTGCTTGCCTTTTTCCTGACAGGGTGTCCTGGAAGTTCCAGTCCCCTGAAACAGCGAGAAACTTTGTTGAGGCAAACCTTTCAGGCTATGAAACAAAATGATTGGCAGAACTATTCAAAGTTGACGATTACGACTGCAGACTACGATCTGAAACAAAGTAGTGTGAGTCCTGCGAAAGCCAAACAAAGCTATGCGGGCGGTGTTGCTAAACCCAGGATGCAGGAACAACAAAAAGCAGACTTTCAGGAAGCGGTAACTGGTGGTGAAGGCATAATCGACTTTCGCAACGCTCAATTTGTTTCGATCGGATCGGCACTCGACCAGGGAACTATATCTTCTTTGAATGGGGTACAGATCCCTTATACAACTTATTCTCTCATGCTCAAAATTGCTGGCCAGGAGATCGATAGCAAGGCTCTCAAGCCAGTATTCACCGTCGTTGAATGGCAAGACGAACATCGTTTGCTGAATCTCCAATTCAACCAACAGTAGTTCTCACTCGATCGGGATGTTTGAGAGCGTGAGTTCTATTCGAATGTCCAAACAACCTCTTACTGACTCCCATCAGGAAACTCATACGAATCGCAAGGTTAGCGCCCCTTTTAAGGGTGCTTCTTCCTGCCAGTAAAAATAGGTGATTTTTAAAGCCCTGCTTTGCAAAGCTTTAAAAATCACCTTCCAGATGATGAAATCAAACAATTCATACATAACTTATACGTTCGCGCAAGCTTACTTATTCGCGATCGCAAACACCATGCCTTGATACTGAAACTAAGTTGAGGTCATCAGAGTTTCGCAGCTCCCCCTGCCTCAGACATAGCATCTAACCCTTCACCCAGGAATTCTCAGAGATGGCAAATCATACCTTGCAGTCCCCTTCCCCGAACTGCCCGCTGAATGCAAGTCAGGCTAGCTCCAACCCCGAACATTCTTCTGGTGACCATAAAACGCTTTACTACGAAGGAAAAACGCTTGCTCGTTCGAACCATTACCTAGAAGCATTGGCCTGTCTCGAACACTCCCTGACCATTAAACCCTGCTTCCCCTACGCTTGGATTCTTCGAGGCGAAGTACTGACGCAACTCGATCGATATGAAGACGCCCTGGCTAGTTTTGAAAAAGCGCTCGCTATTCAACCAGACAACCAGACTGCTCAACTGTACAAGGGCATAGCACTACATCATTTGGGTCGCTACAAACAAGCCTATACTTCCTACGATCGACTGCTTGGAGCACAACCCCCCTCCTTCTGGCAAGAAGGAATACACATGTTTAAGAGTCTTTTTGGGATGAGATGGCTACCCATTTGAGAGAGCGGGATATTTGAATGAACCTGCAAACTCAAAAAACACGAACCAATCGATTCCGAGAATCCTTCTTGAGCAACAGGTTGAGTAGCGACAATCAAATGTTACCAACTTCTTCATAGAACAACACTCATCAACGTGCAGCTACTAAATCGCGACAGCCACAGGGCGTTTGACGTGACTTCCTGTTAACCAAGAAAATTAAGGAGATCAGAAATCATGATGCACCTTCGCGAGATTTCTCAAAATCCAACTTTTATCCTGCATCATCCCATGCCTTCTAGCAAAATTGTTGCTGCAACAGAGGTACGACCCTGGGGATCTTTCACAACTCTGGAAGAGGGTCTGGGTTACAAAATTAGACGACTTGAAGTCAAGCCTGGCCAACGTTTAAGCCTACAGATGCACCACCATCGGAGCGAACATTGGATCGTAATTTCAGGAACTGCGAAAGTGACTTACGATGGCCAGGAGCATATTCTTCACAATAGTCAATCTGCCCAGATTGCTCCCAGTATGCTGCACCGACTTGAAAATCCTGGCATGATTCCCCTGATCGTCATTGAAGTTCAGTCTGGAGAATATCTGGATGAAGGGGATATGATTCAATTCCCAGATGATGACCGATGCGCTCTCCCTGAAAAGGATGAGAAAAACAATTACGAAGAAAAGAACGAAAGCAGCGATTACGAACCTATTAGTTAAACAGTATCTTAATCTGAATGGTGAAATTTAATTTCTGAGGGCTGTAGAGATTGTGTATGTAAAATCTCTACAGCATTTTTGCATGGTTTGGGATTGTCATATTCACAACTCTGAAAGCGATTGCGAACGCATTGTGAAATAAGGCACTCGAAATTACCTATTTTTGAGCACTGGGCTGACATCGCTAATTTGGTGCAATGGAGTTAGGTTGTCGAAAAGGCTATAATCCTGACTCGATAGACCCCGGCAGCACTAAAGTGCCAACTACGAATTGGAAGGTTAGCGCCCCCTTTGGGGACGCTAACCCCCATTTCTTTATGCTAGAACGGAAAAATGAGTTATTTTGAAAGCCTTGCTCAGCAAGGCTTTCAAAATAACCTTCCAAGTCGTGTTATTGACCAGCGCTTGCAAACCCCATTCATTTCATGGGATTTTTGCGATGCATACGATCGTGTTGAAAGGGCTGGTGGTGTATGCTTTTATCTTTTAGATTCTGGAGAGGAGAAAGACTCTTGGCTGAAATACTCGTCAATAGTTTGAGGTGAGAGGGAACGATTGCTTATTCTTTGCCAATGGTGAAGTAAAAGAGCAATGCGATCGCGGTCAAGTTCCCAATGAGGTTGACCAATGGGGAGAGGAACAATATCAGGTTGCACCTGGTTAAAGTATATCCAGGCTTTAACCTCGGTAAACCCGGGCAAGATTCGCATGGCATCAGCAATCCACTGTTCCTTTTCAGTCTCTGTTCCAGCAACTCCGACTTCAGCCAATATCAATGGTTTTTGGTAGCGTTTAACCACCCAGTATTTCTCAAGTAGAAGTTGCTTGAAAGATGGAACTTTTTGCTGATTCTTATGATTCCAGGCTTTGTTGGCATAGATAGAAATGCCGATCGCATCAACATAGCTGTTCCCCGGCCAATACTTTGTTGCGGTTTTGTTTCCTGCTGGAGACCAAACCCAAACAAGATTGTCTGCTCCTACCTTGCGAGCAAACTCGAAGATGTATTGATAGGCTGCGATATATGCTCTGGGATTGTCTGTAGACCAGGGATATTGGCCAACAATCTCCATTTCATGGCCCCAGCGGATGAGGATGGGTTGTGGGCTGTGCTGCTGCATGACCTGGAAAATACGTCTGAGCGTTGGATCGTATTTCCCAGCAACGATATCTTGTAACAGCGTATCGCGCCCCATTCCATTCCATTCCCAGGGCCATGACTCTAGAGTAATCATCGGTAAGCGATGAGCCTGTTTTGCTCGATCCAGAGCGACAGTCAGCTCATCAGCATTATCGGGTCTCCAGGTGACAAAGTGATGCTCAATCAATACAGCTTCTGCGCGATCGAACGCTCTGTCTGGATCGTAAACCCCTAGTGCTGAATCTGATTTTGTTGTTAAGGCAGCCACTTCAAAACGCAGTTCTTCTGGGAAAGGAGAGAGAAAAAAACTTGCAAGGAGGATAGAAACTGTGCTGACTAAAGCAAATTTAGAAAACTTCGACCAGCGAGGCAGCATTATCGAATCCTGATAACTTCTCTTTGATGATGCTTGCTAACTGTTTACTCGTATGTTTGCATAAAAGTTTGATTTTTGTATAATTTGATTGAATCAGCGTTTAGCAAGACTTAACCTGGCGAGCGATTGATACCAGTCGAGCATCACCAACTCGGGAACGAAAATCATCAATCGTCAGTTTCAAGCCGTCTTCTAAAGGCACAGTCGGTTGCCAGTTGAGACAGAGATGGGCTTTTGTGATATCGGGTTGACGACGACGAGGATCGTCTTGAGGTAACGGCCTGAAGTTTACGTCTACCCCTGGATTGGCCATTTTCTGTACCGTCCGTGCCAATTCCAAAATGGTATATTCGCTAGGGTTTCCCAAATTGATAGGGCCGATATAACTGCCGTTCATCAACTGTATTAGCCCTTCCACCAGGTCTGAAACATAGCAAAAACTGCGAGTCTGAGAGCCATCGCCATAAACGGTCAAAGGTTGGTTCCGAAGTGCTTGTACAACAAAGTTGCTGACCACGCGACCATCGTTCTCCAGCATTCTCGGTCCATAGGTGTTGAAAATACGAGCCACGCGAATTTCTACATCATTCTGACGATAGTAATCAAATGCGAGGGTTTCTGCAACTCGCTTGCCTTCATCATAGCAGCTACGAATTCCAATTGTATTAACGTTACCCCGATATTCTTCTGGTTGTGGATGCACTTCAGGATCGCCATAGACCTCAGAGGTTGAGGCTAGCAAAAATCGGGCTTTGACCCGTTTGGCCAATCCCAGCATATTTAACGTCCCCATCACATTGGTTTTAATTGTTTTGACAGGATTGTATTGATAATGTGCAGGGGACGCAGGACAGGCTAAATGGTAGATTTGGTCAACCTCAAGACGAATGGGTTCGGTAATGTCATGCCGAATAAGTTCAAAATAAGGATGGTCTAACCAGCAAACGATATTGCGTTTATGACCTGTGTAGAAATTGTCCAGGCAAATGACTTCATGGCCCATTTTCATCAACCGATCGATCAAGTGGGAGCCAATGAATCCTGCTCCACCCGTGACTAGAATTCGCATTGCTTAACCTCTAACGACTAGAACAGTGCAGCTAAAAATTGTCCATCCAACCTTCTCTGAGGATGGGTGGTGGATGTTGGAAACCGCGTTCGCGCAACGATTTGAGTTCTGTATGAATTCTGTATGAATTCTGTATGAATTCTGTTATGAATTCTGTATAGCGTGTTTGAGTTTCGTTCCTTTGAAGCCACCATGGGTCACTTTCGCAAGACAATCGCCTCATTCGGAAATTGGAGTGGAAGCCCACCTCCGGGAGGCTTCCACTCCAGTCCTCGGACAGATCCAATTGACTGGTGTAATGTCTCATCGGTTTTGTAGTCTAACTGTTCTTTATCATCAACGACATCCTACATTTGTCGTAATTAATCATTTGATATCGCTAAAATTCTGAAAAGTATAGTTTTTCTTAGAAACAAATTTTCGGGAATCGAAGTGGATTGGGATTAACTCTAATGAGACAAACTTATACTTTGTCGTATACAGGATCTTGAACATCAAGGCTGGAGACTAAAGAAAATTGAGGTCGTTACACGACTTGGAAGGTTATTTTGAAAGCCTTGCGGGATAAGGCTTTCAAAATATTTTTTTTGTTCTGGCACGAAGAAATAAGGGTTAGCGCCCTCTTCGGGGGCGCTAACCGTCCAAGTTGTGTAGTTACAGAGAACAGCAGCGATGATGATTCCCCATCAGTCTTTTGGCTTGGAGGACTATACTCGCGATCGCTGTAGCAAAAAGCAACGATATATCCACATCAGCAGTTTAACCAGGGTTGTACATCAGCTAGATGGCTGATGCCAATTCAGCAATAAAACGTTTAGCTTCGTTTATAGAGGAGTCACCAACAGGTCATAGACTCGAAGGAACTATAAAGGCTACGCTCAATGACCGCGACCTTTGGTTCCTGAATAAATTTGTTGTGGTTGAGCATTCCAATGGGGGCTGAAGAGGTGTCAACGCAGAAAAAACCAACGATTCTTGTTACAGGGGGAGCAGGCTACATTGGCTCTCACACCGCATTGCTATTGAAGGAAGCGGGTTATGATGTCGCGATCCTGGATAATCTGGTATATGGTCATCGCCATATCGTTGAATCTGTCTTAAAGACAAAGATTCTGGTGGGCGATGTTTGCGATCGCGATCTACTCAATCAAATTTTTGCTGCCTTTGACATCAAGGCAGTGATTCACTTTGCGGCCTATGCGTATGTGGGCGAGTCGGCGATCAAACCGGCAAAATACTATCAGAACAATGTTGTAGGTACGCTGAACTTGCTGGAAGCAATGCTAACAGCTGGCGTCGATAAGATTGTCTTTTCATCAACCTGTGCCACCTATGGCATTCCTGATATTGTTCCGATTCCAGAAGACCATCCACAAAACCCCATAAGTCCCTATGGGGCCAGCAAACTGATGGTTGAGAGAATTCTAGCTGACTTTGGTATCGCCTACGGGTTGAAGTCGGTGATTTTCCGCTATTTTAATGCTGCTGGAGCGCACCCCAACGGGCTGCTGGGAGAAGATCATCAGCCGGAGACCCATCTGATTCCGCTGACGTTGCAAACTGCATTGGGGCTGCGGGATTCGATGTCAATTTTTGGTACAGACTATCCGACTCGGGATGGCACCTGTATCCGCGACTATATCCACGTTGTCGATCTGGCGCGGGCTCATATTTCAGGTCTGGAGCATTTGCTTTATGGCAAGCCGAGTGATGTTTTCAACCTGAGCAACGGCAACGGTTTTTCGGTGCGCGAGGTAATTGACGTTGCTCGTCAGATTACAGGTCGGGCTATCCCTGTATTGGAGTGCGATCGTCGTTCAGGAGATCCGCCCGTGCTGGTGGGTCAAAGCGCAAAAGCCAGAGCCATGCTGGGCTGGCGTCCTCAATACTCCGACTTGCGTGACATTATTGACCATGCCTGGGTCTGGCATCAACACCGGCACCAGCTCGCCAACCCATCTACTCGAGCTGCGGCATAGTTTGCCGATAGATTTTTGTCTATAGGTAAAGATGTTCCATCCATGATGCCCTTTCTCGCTTCGTCTTATCCTCCCTTGAAGCCAAGGTTAAGATTCAAGATTCAAGGCTCAAGGCTCATAAGGGTACTTGCTTGAAATCAAACCCGGATGCAGCTGCATCTGTTGTCATTTCTCTTCTAGATTTACCCAGTTTAAGGAATTCGCCATGAACGCTACTCTTTGCCAACCCACCATCACTGTTATTCAACATCAGGGTCATTTGCATGCTGCAACTGCAAATGAGTTCCAAGATCGGTTAATCTCTGCCATTTCCTCTCACCCAAACGCTATCTTGCTGGTTGACATGGCGCAGGTAGAGTCGCTAGATAGTTCGGGGTTGATGACACTAGTTGTAGGACTGAAGCGCTCTCGAGATAGGGGCTGCCGGTTGAGCCTGTGTTCGCTGTCCCCTGCAGTTCAACTCGTTTTTGAGATCACTCAGCTGGATCGAGTCTTTGAGATTTTTGACGATCGAGCTGCTTTTCAAGCTGAATTGGGCTAAATCGAACTGCGATCTTGCCTGAAATATGGGAGGCGACGCATCCGTTCCTGGATTCGATGCCCCTGCGCGAGAAATTCAGCATTAAGACATTCACGCTCTTGAGAAAGACGGGAGTTGACTGCGTTTTGCCATCAGGTCAATGCCGTCCCGGTTTCGGCTGGAAAACTTTATTCAAGCAAATCAAACGACGCTGATACACAATGTAAGCGTTGGCTGCAACGCGATCCGCAACATTAAACCTTCACTATAGGATTATCGCCAAGATTACATGTCAGATAAAAATCTCAGTCTGAAACTCATTCAGGCAAAGGTATTAATGTTTGAGACTGGCCCGATCTCTAGAACGTAGTTAATTGCCGGGCCTGTCTTTATCTAAAGCAATAAGTCCAGACCGAAGGTTTATATTATGTCGGGTTGATTGCGATCGCTAAAATATGTCTACCTGTAGGTTGGAATGGCGCTTACATCAGCTTGGTGGGCATTGCCCACCCTACAGATTTCCAAGACTTTCAGGGCTAAATTCTTGCTTAAGTAAGCGCCATTCACCTGTAGGTTGGGTTCAGTCCGCGTAGGCGCAAGCCTTCTTGCAGAGTAACCCAACACCAGAGGACTTTAGGTTGAGTTTCCGCTGCCGCTGCAACCCAACCGACTGGACTGACACATCTAAAATTATCTAAATTCGTCGTTGGCACTTTAGTGCTTTCGTCGTTGGCACTTTAGTGCTGCCAAAGTCTATCGAGTCAGGATTATAGTCTTTTCGACACCCTAACTCTATTGCACCAAATTAGCTATATCAGTCCCCTAGAAGTTGAGATCGATTTTGCTGCCTTGATATGAGTTCGCTGCTATACGCCGTTGTGAGAGCGAGTTGATTCTGCAGCAGAATTGTGGCTTTGAGCCTGCGTTCCACTTGCTGAAAGCTTGGCTCTGTGGATTAACCTGCCAGTTGTGGCTCTCTATTGTGCTGTTCTCCAACGACATACATACTGCAGGCAATGTGAATAAGTTGAACGCGATCGCGGACGCGATCGCAGACATCCAGCATTCACCATAGAACTACGACAAAAACGATTACCCACCAAACCGAAGTTCGGTAGTCAGATATTGCCGCCAGAGTTAAACAATGCTCGCTCTCTGGATAGATTGTGATGCCAAAGTTAGCTGACGTTGAAGCGATAGGTTTACACCCATGTTGATGCAACGGTCTTCATCTCGTAGTAAGCATAAAGGCAAGACTTTTCTAGTTGACGTCATGTCCGCTCGCGAGAAAAGGACATTCTGTATTTTTGTTCTAGTCTGGCTTGCTTCCTTAACATACCTGTGGCAATGGTGGCTTCAGAACGAGCATATTCTCTCCTGGAGCGGCATCACCATTACCAGTCTTTTGCTCGCCTGGCAAACGATTTTGCCCGCTTACTACTTTTATTTTGTCGCTAAAATGAAGCGAGCCAATCCAGCGATTCCAATTCCAACCGCTTGGCGAGTGGCGATGGTCGTAACCAAAGCCCCCTCTGAACCATGGCCGATCGTGCAGAAAACTCTGGAGGCAATGCTGGCTCAAGCGTATCCGCACGACACCTGGCTGGCAGATGAAGATCCCCAACCCGAAACCCTTGCCTGGTGCGAAGCAAATGGAGTGAAAATCTCCTGTCGTCAAGGAATTGAAGCCTACCATCGGGCCAGCTGGCCCCGCCGGACGAAATGCAAAGAGGGTAACCTGGCCTACTTCTACGACAATTTTGGCTATGCAGCCTATGACTTTGTAGCCCAACTTGATGCCGATCACGTTCCAGAACCCGAATACCTGGAAGCGATGCTCCGTCCTTTTGTGAATCCTGCCGTGGGCTACGTCGCTGCCCCCAGCATTTGCGATGCCAATGCAGAAGAAAGTTGGGTGGTTAATGCGCGGGCTTATGTCGAAGCTTCATTGCACGGGTCGCTCCAGGCAGGCTACAACGACGGCTGGGCACCACTGTGCATTGGCAGTCACTATGCGGTTCGCACTGCGGCGCTAAAGCAGATTGGCGGTTTGGGACCAGAACTTGCTGAAGACCATTCCACTACTCTGATGATGAATGCAGGCGGCTGGAGCGGTGTTTTTGCCTTCGATGCCGAAGCCCATGGCGATGGCCCCACCTGTTTTACCCATTTTCTGGTACAAGAATTTCAATGGGCGCGTAGTTTGACGACAATATTGTTGTCAATGACGCCGCGTTATATTGGCCGTCTGAAGCCGCACCTGCAGTTCCAATTCCTGTTCGCTCAACTGTGGTATCCCTTCTATAGCTTGAGCCTGTTTGTGGGGGTCTTGCTACCGATTATCGCCTTACTGCGGGATGAACCCTGGGTCGATGCCAGCTACTTTGGCTTTGTCGGGCGCTCGTTTCTGGTGACGCTCACTTGCATTACCTGCGTCAACTGGATTAGCAGTCATGGCTGGTTCAGGCCCAAGAATGCCAGAGTTGTCAGCTGGGAAACGGTATTATTTCAGGTCGTTCGCTGGCCCTGGGTGCTGGCTGGGGTGAGTAATGCCGTCATCGCCTGGGCGCTGCGTAAGGAACTGTCGTTCAAAGTAACGCCCAAGGGAATTAATGGGACCAAACCCTTACCGCTGTCTGTGCTGTTGCCGTATCTGGTTTTGGGAATTGGCTCAGCGGCTGCAGTCATCTTCATTAATGAGGTCAATTATGCTCCAGGGTATTATTTTCTGACCTTGATCAATGCTAGCTTCTACGTCGCGGTGTCGGTCGCTATTATCTGGGCACACAGGCGCGAAAACGGGCCTGCTGCCGCACGGTCGCTACGGCGGCCTCAAGCATCAATTGTTCTGGCTCTGAGCGTTCTGGTGGCCGCGTTTGGCATCAGAACCCAGGACGCAGTGAACGGGGTTGTTGCAACAAAGGACAAATCTCCAGCACGGTTGGTCTTAACGAGCAAGCAGCAACTGCTGAACTAGAGAGTCTGGAACAGAGACTGCCCATCCACCTGAGTCAAGATGACCCAGAACTCAACGGAGTTCAAAGCGATCGAGAGGGAGATCGAATCGAATCGATCTGATTGAGAAAAAGAATCGTACCGACAACAATTCACTTATCCGAGGGAAAACAAGTCATGAATCTTCGCGTTATCGGTTTCAAGGCTGCTGGCTTAATCGGCTCTTCTGTTCTCTTATTTGCAATGTTAAACCAGGCTTCAGTCCAATCTGGTAAGAGTCAGAGTTTAGCCGCTCCCTTACCGCAAACCGAAGTGGCAGTGGGCAGCAACGCCAAGGCGCGAACTTCCCAGTTAGAACGGGCACGGACGTTGCGCCAACAGGGGGAATGGGTCGAGGCAATTGCAGCGTACGAAGCTGCACTGAAACAAGATCCCGACAACCCTCAAATCAAGGAAGAACTGGCTCTGACCTACGCCTATAACCGGAACTACAACAGCAGCATCCGTCTGCTGAATGGGTTGGTTGATGACGATCCGAATAACGTTGATCTGCAGATCCAGCGGGCTGAAGTCTACAGTTGGAAAGGTGATTATCAAACAGCACTCGAACAATACGACGCGATTTTGCAACAGGATGGGAGCAACTTATTGGCTCAGGTCAAACGATCCCAAGTGCTGGGCTGGTCGGGACGTTACAGTCAGGCTGTTGCCGCCTATGATGCCATGCTGGCTCAAGAACCCACTAATCTGGACCTGCAACTGGGACGGGCCCAGGTTTTAGGTTGGGCGAACAAATTTACTCAGGCATTGGCTGCCTATGACGCTATCCTGAAGCAGGATCCGGACTTTGTAGAGGCTCAACTGGGACGGGCCCAGGTTCTGGGATTGCAAGGCAAATACAGCGACGCGATCGCGGCTTATGACTCCATCCAGGCGAACAAAGCCCAACTTCTGGAGATACGGTTGGGCAAGGCAGAGGTACTACGATGGCAGGGAGACTATCCAGCGGCGCTGGCGATCTACGATGGCATCCTCAATCAGGATCCCAGCCAATTGGGGGCTTATTTGGGAAAAACCCAGGTTCTGGGCTTGCAGGGCAAGTATGGCGAAGCAATGAGCCGCTATCGTACGATTCTGGAACGGGTGCCGGGCTATTTGCACGCACGTCTGGGTATGGCTGAAATCTTTGCCTGGCAAGGAAAGAATCAAGACTCTATTGCCATCAATCAGGCCATTCTGAAGGAGTTCCGTGGCAATCTGTATGCTCAGTTGGGCATTGCCGAGTCGCTGGGGTTGAAAGGCAAGTATGCTGAATCGTTCGAACGCTATGCAGCTATCCTGGAGCAAATTCCGGAAAATCTAGAAGCTCAGTTGGGCATCGCACGAGTTTCTGGCTGGCAGGGCAAAAATGACGAAGCCATTGGCCTTTACCAGGCTGTCTTGGGGTACGATGCTAGAAATCTTAAGGCCAAACTTGGAACCGCTCAAGTCCTCGGCTGGCAAGGTAAGTACGATGAGGCGCTGGCACTCTATGACGCAATTCTGAAACGGGATCCGGAAAACCTGAAGGCACAGTTGGGGAAGGCGCAGGTCTTGGGGCTGCAAGGAAATCATCAACAGGCAATTGCCCTTTACAATACGGCGTTGAAAGAGGATCCGGGCAACCTCCAGGCCCATCTGGGCATTGCTGAAGTGCTGAGCTTACAAGAACAGTACGACGAGGCGATCGCAAAGTATCGCTCTATCCTGAAGCAAGATTCAGACAATGTGAATGCTCAGTTGGGTGTTGCATTGAACCTGGGGCTGAAGGGACAGTATGAAGCTGCGATCGCAGCTTATGAAGCTTTGCTCCAACAGGCTCCCGACAATCTGTACGGGCAAATTGGCATTGCCAGGATTTTGGCTTGGCAGGGCAAGTATCAGACATCCATTGCCCGCTATCAAGCCATTCTCCTGGAGAATCCTGACAACATCCCTGCTCAGAACGGTCTGGCAGAAGTACGGCAGATGCAAAGCGAGGATAGCTCTGTCGTCGGCAATGGCTCGTCAGCCCAGATCAGATCTCAAGTCATCGCTTCTCCTAAAAATTAAAGACTGAGAGATCGATGTCACTGAAATAAGGGAAATTCAGGCCATTTGTAGGGTGGGCATTTTTTCCCAGGTTCTCTTTTTTCAAGATAAAGACGACTGCCGGGAAATGCCCACCAGCAGAGACTCGGGTTGGTGGGCATTGCTCATTCAGATCTGCGATGGTCACCCTTGATGCCTCAAGCGCCATGCTTCTTAGTCTGACACAGTTAATTTAATGCAATAGAGTTGGGTTATCGAAAAGGCTGTAACCTTTACTCGATAGACCTCGGTAGCACTAAAGTGCCAACTACAAATTTGCATAATTTTAGGCGTGCCAGATCGCTACATCTAACTGACCCCTTTGTTTTCAATCATCCTTCACTCAAATGTTCTGCTGTCAACGTGAAGTGCGCTCATCTGTTCGCTACCCTGGAGAAAATACAATGTCTACACGGTTTTCAAGCTTTAGTTGCTGCTCGCTCGGTTCTGCGATCGCGCTGGCTATTGTGTTGAGCCAAGCTGTTGCAATGCCTGGTCGGACAGACATAGCTGAATCGCATCAGCCTGTCGTCGATGCGGCAGCAGCAGCAGACACTGCAACTGCAGCGGACACCGCAAGTGTTGACCGAGCAGTCTGGTCTGACTTCGGGCGTAGGACTCAATCGATTCAATTGCCAGTAGAGCTTTCAACATTTGAGACAGATACTTCATTTGAGACGGATGCTTCATTGCTGGGCGTCAAGTCGCTAGACTCTTTCCCTCAGAGCCAGGACATGGCCCCCCCACAAGCGACAACACAATCTTTGGATGTTGCGGCAAAGCGGTTTGGGGAGGCTAACGATGAAGGTTTACAGCAGGATGAAATTCCAATATTTGCAATTGAATCATCTGGAGCTGATAGCCAGAATCAGGATATTGGAATGCCTGATCTGGCAAAAGCAACTGCCCCGAATCTGACTGAGTTGTCGTTTTCAGGACTGTCCGATTCAGGACTGTTTGATTCAGGACTGTCCGACCGCGCTATGGCATCACGCGGCCAGGGTAGTGCGATCGCAACCCACGCAAACGATTTAGAACAAGCACCAGGGGACATTCAGACTATCGAGTCTGTTGCCCTTGCCTATATTGAGCAAGGCGAGTACGACCGCAGCGTCCGTCTATTAGAGCAATTCGCTGCCACCGCACCGCAAAACCTGGATTTACACGCCAATCTAGCCTGGGCCTATGGTTGGCAAGGCAAGCTTGACCGGGGGATTGCTCTTTACGAAACAATCTTACAGCAAGATCCAGGGCATCTCAAAGCGCAACTGGGCTTAGCTGAATTCCGCAGCTGGCAGGGGAAGCAACGCGAAGCCATTTATCTTTATCGCAAAATCGTTGCACAATATCCTGATAACCTGGAAGCACGGTTCAAGCAAGCCCAGTTAATCAGCTGGCGAGGGCAGTACCGTCAGGCAATTGAGTTGTATGACGGCATTCTTGAACAACACCCCGACAACCGAACAATCCAATTAGAACGGGCGCAAGTCCTGAACTGGGCAGGAAAACAAAAACGTGCGATCGCGATCTACGATGACATTTTATTGCAGGAACCCGACCATCTTCAGGCTCAGTTGGGCAGAGCACAGGCCCTGAGTTGGGCAGGCAAGCGAAACGATGCACTCGCTGTCTACACCAGCATTCTGGAACAACATCCCAACCATTTGGAGGCTCAATTGGGACGTGCCGAAGCCTGGACGCGCTCCAATCGCTTCCGCAAAGGACTTGCCCTCTATGAATCCATTTTGCAGCAACACCCTGATTCAATAGACGCTTTGCAAGGACGCGCCCAAACCACTCATCGGCTTGGGCATACCAAAAAGGCCATTGCGCTCTATCAAGATGCCTTAGAGCAAACCCCCAATGCGCCAGAGCTACGCTTAGGGCTAGCTCGCGTCTATTATTCGCAACAAAGAATTCGCCAAGCGCTCAATGTCCTTCAACCGCTCCTCGACAGCAAAAATCCCGACGCCCTGGCGCTGCGAAAAGAAATTAGAGCCGTCCCAGTCAATATAGAACTTCGCAACAACGTCCACGATAATCGTAGCGATGTTCTGATCCAACAGACAGCCCGCTATCGTCTCAACGATAGCGATATTATTCAGTCTGTCACTACAGGGCTGCAGCTCTTCGAGCAGGACAACTTTGAATCCCTCAACAATGCCCCTGTACAAGTTGGACTTGAAGGCCAAGTGGGTCGCGTCAGCCTCAAAGGAACAGTTGGCTCCGACCGCTTCGACCGCATCGCAGCAGCGCCCAACCTTGGCTTTGAAGTCAGTTCCGAGATTTTACCCAATATTTTTCTCTCAGGTATTGCAGAATATGGTTCCCACAAATTCAATGTCGAAACCTTAGAGAACGGTATCGCAGCGACGCGCATTGGCCCCGAACTGTCCTGGCAGATCGATCGCGATACTGACCTATTTGCCTCGCTTCGTTGGGGCAACTACAACGACGGCAATCAAGAATTAGAATCCTTAATTTACCTGGAGCGGCGCTTTGAAGGCTTCTTTGTTGCTGGTAGTGTATATACACTCAGCTTTGCTACCGATCCAGAAAACGGCTATTTTGCTCCCTCCAATTACCTATTTTATGGCGGTGAGGTGGGTTGGGAAGGCAACCTCGCAGATGCCTTACGTTGTCGTCTTTCAGTAGGACTCGGTGGTCAGCAACTGGAAGGAGATCCCTCCTCCGCCAACAATTATCAGGTTCGTTGCATCACAACGTTTTCTCAAAATCTGGAAGCAGGATTTGGCTACCGCTACAGCAACTCGATTGACCAGACTTCTGCAGGGGATGATTCTATGAATCAAACCTGGTTTGGTCATCTGCGTTTCACCTTCTAATCTTCTAATAGAGTTAGTTCTTGGGCATCGTCAAAAAATAACAGTAGTCCTTCAGATGCAGCGAGCGGACAGTGCATGCATACCGACGGTTTAACCAGGGTTGACATCAGCTAGATGGCTGATGTCAATCTGGCCATAAACATTTAGCTTTATTTATATAAGAGTCACCAACAAGTCATAGACTCGAACGAATCGCAAAGATTACGCTCAACAGTTGTGACCTGTGTATTCTGAATAGACTTGTTGCGATCGCAATTGTCATAAGGGCCGAAGAGAAAAGGCTGAAGAGATGTCAATGATGTTCGATCCCTAATGCACAACGGCCCCAATTGCTTCGTCTTATCCTCCCTTGATCCAGTTTCAAGGTTTGTAGTCGTATTCTCCTGGGATTCAACCACACAGCAACGTCTGTTGCTATTTCGCTTTTAGAATTATCTAGTTTAAGGAATCGATAATGCACGCTACTCTTTGCCAACCCACCGCCACTCCCACCGTCACTGTTGTTAAGCCTCATGGACATCTGAATGCTGTAAATTCAGACGATTTCAAAGATCGCTTACTCTCTGCTGTTTCTGCACCCCAAACCTCTATTCTGTTAATTGACCTGGAGCAGGTAGAATCGTTAGATAGCTCAGGGTTGATGGCATTAATTGTAGGACTGAAGCGATCTCGAGATTCGGGTTGCCGGTTTAGCTTGTGCTCGGTATCTCCTGCGATTCAAATCGTTTTTGAACTCACCCAACTCGATCGAGTCTTTGAAATTTTTGACGATCGGGCTGCTTTTCAGGCTGAGGTTGGCTAACTCGAAGGTAACGATCGGCTAATTAATAATGGCTAATCGCTTGTTGCTCGCTGTCGTCTCTATGCCTCTTCCCTCATTTCGCATTTCCCCTTTCTTGCTAAAGCTTCGAATTCGGCAGCGGGTAAAGGGCGGCTGAAGAGATAACCCTGGGCGCGATCGCAACCCTGCTGGCGCAAAAAAGCGAGCTCTGCATTTGTCTCTACCCCTTCAGCAATGACTTTGAGATTCATTTGGTGAGCCATTGTGATAATTGCTCTGACAATCGCTGCATTTTTTCTGCACTTATTAATATTGCGGACAAAACAACGATCGATTTTCAAAATGTCAAAGGGAAACCTCTGCAGATATCCCAGAGAAGAATAACCTGTCCCAAAATTATCAATTGCAATCTTCAAACCAATTGCCCTGAAAGCACCTAGATGCTGAATTGCAACCGCTGGATTTCTTAATAGAATATTCTCAGCCAGATCGATTTCCAATGACTTTGGATCGCAACTTGCATTCATCAACATTTCAACCAAACGCTGACATAAATGAGGTTGGTTAAAATGATAAGCTGATAAATTGATAGCGATTGTGAGAGCACTCAAATTAGTTGTTTGCCAAAATCCAACCTGATGACAGACAGTTTGTAACACCCAATCGCTAATCAGTTCAATCAACCCACTTTCTTCAGCTAAAGAGATAAACTTCCGGGTGGGTATAGAACCTTTTGTAGGATGCTGCCAACGTAGCAGCGCTTCTGCACCGAAAATATGGCCAGTTTGGAGGTTTACTTGCGGTTGATAGTATAGCTGTAATTCTTCCCGTTCCAGCGCATAGCGGAGATCGCTTTCTAGGGCTAGCTGATCGGCAGGATAAGTAGAGAAAGTTGGATTGTAAATTTGGTATTGATTTATACCCTGCCTTCGGGCTAACTTCATTGCTTTCCTACTATTTTGAAGCAACTTTAACAGCTTGTGACCATGATGGGGATAGAAGGCAATCCCAATACTAGTTTGGATACAAACTTCAATACCATTTAAGAAAAATGGACGATTCAGTTGTTTCTGGAGCAATCTTGCAACGTTACCTGCAGCAGTTTTTTGTTTAGTAGGTAACAGAATCATAGCAAATTCGTCAGCACAGAGATGGGCAACGATTTTCCCTGTCTTCATGCAGGTTTTTAGCCCCTTGGCTACTGATTTTATCGCTAATTTAGTGCCTTCCTCTCCAAGAGAGGCTTCAATTCGATTGAGTCGGTCGATCTTGATATAAAGAACTGGGATAATCAACGAAGATTGAGTTTTTCGATCGTAGCTACTTTCCAAGCTATTGAGAAGCTGGACAAACTGCTTTTGCAAGAAAACTTGATTTGGTAGATGAGTTGTTTCGTTATAATAAAGTAAGCTATTTAGCTCTTCTTCAGTTTGCTGAACCTGGTTAATATAACTGACTTCCAATTGCTCAATTTTTCTGGAAAAATAGATATCAACTGATGTCTTTTTTGTGAGACGAGTGTTAATTGCCCCTAGTAATTCGTCAATGGTAAACGGCTTAGTGAGATAATCATCTGCACCAAGTTCCATACCAGTTCGAAGATCGGACTTTGCAGCTTTAGCAGTCAGAAAGATGAATGGAATAGTGACAGTTTCTGGATCGTCTTGTAATTGACTCAGAACACCATAACCATCCAGTTCTGGCATCATAATGTCACAAAGAACAAGATCGGGCTTTTCCTGCCGTGCTAATTTCAAACCATGATGGCCATCCTGAGCATGAATAACTTTGAAATTCTGAGCATCAAGCATTTCAAAAATGACATCTTTGACATGATGGTCATCTTCAATCACTAAGATTCTATTCATTGAATTTGTCCTAATCCTGATTAAAAAAAAATTACAAAAACAGTTAGATCGGGTCACCAAAATAGGCTTATAGATAGATAAGCAAGTGATGAGTAGAGCGGTAGGTAAAACGTCTTCAATATCTGCCAATGTGTCTTAGCTAGCGAGTCGAACCAGACGACAGTCTCCAATCCGAGATCGAAAATTATTAATGGTGAGTTCTAGCCCTTCTTCCAAAGATACAACAGGTTGCCAGTTGAGACAGATCCCTACTCTAGCAATATCAGGTCTGCGGCACTCAGGGTCGTCCTGAGAGCGTGGATTGAAGACCAGTCTTATTGATGGATTTGCTATGCGTTGTACCATTTTTGCAACGTCCAGGATAGTATATTCGCCAGAATGTCCCAAATTCATTGGCCCCGTATGGCTGCTGTTCATCAGTTTCAATAACCCATTTACCAAATCTGCCACATAGCAAAAACTACGAGTTTGAGAGCCATTGCCGTAAACGGTCAGAGGTTCGTTCCGAAGTGCCTGAACGATAAAGTTGCTTACGACCCGGCCATCGTTCTCCAGCATTCTCGGCCCATAGGTGTTGAAGATGCGAGCGACGCAAATGTCTATATCATACTGGCGATGATAATCAAATGCGAGCGTTTCTGCAACTCGCTTTCCTTCATCGTAGCAACTGCGAATACCAATAGGGTTGACGTTTCCCCAGTCATCTTCTCGTTGAGGATGAATTTGGGACTGGCCATAGACTTCAGCAGCTGAAGCCAGTAGAAATCTTGCGCCAGAGTGCTTAGCTAATTCCAGCATATTCAAGGTTCCCAGCAAATTTGTTTTTATAGTTTTGACAGGATTGTATTGGTGATGCATTGGAGAAGCTGAACACGCCAGGTGATAAATCTGATCGACTTCAAGGTGAATCGGCTCAGTAATATCATGACAGATTAGATCGAAGTAAGGATGCCCTAGCCATCGAACAATATTTCGTTTATACCCCGTATAGAAATTATCCAAACAGATAACTTCATGGCCGTTGGTCATCAATCGATCGATCAGATGGGAACCAATAAAACCTGCGCCACCAGTGACTAAAATTCGCATTGCTGAATCTCCCAAATCTGGAATATCGAGTTAGAAATTGTCAGTTAATCGGCAACTGATTTTCTCTCTGTTGAGTTTTTCTAAAGATGAATTTTATATTGCCGTTAAGCGGAAAGATGGAATTGCTTTCGGCAAACAATTATGGCTGGGAAGTTATGGGCAACTCAATGATAAATTCTGTTCCCTTGGCAGGATCTGAAATACAGCGCAGACATCCTCCATGACTTTCTGTCACAATCTGATAGCTGATTGACATTCCTAGTCCTGTTCCCTTGCCAATGGGTTTAGTTGTGAAGAAAGGATCGAATAATCTTTGTTGGACTGATTCGGTCATACCTGGACCATTGTCTTCGATCCGAATAGCAACTCGGTTGGAATGAATCACCTCGGTTTGAATGCGAATGGTTGGAGGTTGTAAGTTCTCAGGTTCGCAGGTTGGCAGGTTGGTCGTAGAGTTGGCGTCTTTCAATGCCTCAATGTTCCAGCATTCCAACGATTCTAAAGCATCGATTGCATTCGCCACAATGTTCATAAAAACTTGTTCCAGTCTTCCAGCATAGCTTTCTACTCGAGGCAACTCGCCATACTCCTTGACAATTTGGATTTCTGGACAACCTTGTTTGGGCTTCAAACGATTTTCTAGAATCATCAAAACATTGTCAATGCTGTCGTGTAAATCCACCATTTTCTTCTCGTCTCGATCTACCCGTGAAAAGGTCTTTAGCGATCGCACAATTTCTCGAATACGATTTGTGCCAAAGTCCATCGATGAAAGCAGTTTGAGCAAATCTTCTGCAAGGAAGTCAAGGTCAGTCGTTTCTAGTTTTTCCTGGATTTTGGGAGTAGCTTCAGGAAATTCACTCTGATATATCTCAAGTAGTTGCAGTAGTTCCTGGATGTATTTTTTCGCATGGGGAAGGTTGCCATGAATAAAGTTGATTGGATTATTGATTTCATGGGCTACTCCAGCAACAAGCTGTCCTAAACTAGACATTTTCTCGCTTTGCACCAGATGAGTCTGAGCTTGTTTCAACTTCTGCAAAGTTTGAGAGAGTTCTCGAGATCGTTTTCGTTCCCTGAGTTCCGATTGCCAGCGTTCCATCATCTGGATGCGCAATTGTTTGTTCTCCGATCTGAGGCGTTCGTTCAAGACCATAATTTCTCGATCCCGCAGTCGCTTTTTCTCAAGGCAGGCATCCACTCGAGCACGTAACAAGACTGGATTGAAGGGTTTTGGGAGATAATCTTCTGCGCCCTTTTCAATGCATCGAACAACGCTGTCAATCTCGTCTAGTGCTGAAATCATAATGACCGGAGTGTGCTGGCAAATATCTTTGTTTTGTAGATGTTCCAACACTTCATACCCATCCATTTCTTTCATCAGAATATCCAACAAGATGAGATCGTATTTTTCGGTTTCTACCATCTCCAGTGCTTGTTTTCCATTCGCAGCAGTGAAGACTGTATAGTTTTGCTTCTTCAACAATCGCGAGAGCAGTCCTCGACTAATTGCGCTGTCGTCAACGATCAGGATTTTATTGGCTTGAGAATCTGACTGTTGATGATTGTTTTTCTGCAAGTCATGCATCGGGTTTTGTATGTCCCAATTCCAGGTACACGTCCCTACATTTTTGAGCAAGATGTTGAGCATGTCGGATTGATTAGTGTTGCTCTTCTGCCAAAACTGCTGGGGCGGGCCAACTGCACGATCGGCTATAGTTAACAAAGATTGAGCAGAAATTTGGATACACTCTATATCGGGGATGATCTCTGCATTTGCCTCTTGTAAAAGCAATTCGCAAGAATCGATCACTGAGTTGAGCGGAATTCCCATCGTGGTGCGAATTGTTTCTCCCAATTTAGGAATATCCAGGTCAAAGGAACCTGACTCCAACGTATTTGGATCGAGGATGGCGTTGGTCAAGCAAAGGAGCTGTCGACTGCACGCCTGGATTTTCTGAACATTCGAGGCAATAGTTTGTTTTGCTTGTTCTGCCAGACTTTCTGATAAGAGTTCGCTATAACCAACGACTGCATTCATGGGAGTTCGCATGTCGTATTGGAGAGAAGCCAAAAAGTCCTGCTGAGTAACAGTTTCCGTCGATTTGGCAAAAGTTGTCTGACTCATAAATTTAATTCTCCAGTTCAGCGAACTTCAATTGCTGGGTATATCAAACCTTGTCTATTTTGAAAGCTGAAATGTTTTCAGGGAAAAAACTACGGTTTTCAAAATAGATGAGGTCAAGATGTTCCTGAAATATCGAATGTCGCTTCGCTTTCCTTTGGAGTATCAACTTAGGTGAGGAAATATTGGTATTGCTGTGAATTTTGAATTCTGATTGCCAATATTTTTCCCGTTTTAGGGTGTTGACCTCTGATAGATGCTAGTTTGTTGGACATTCTTCTATCCATCATCTGAGGCGAAGGTTTGAGATTGTGTTGCTGCCAGGTTTTGAGTTTTGTATAAGTTGTGTCTGAGTTGTTTGAATTCCAGGATAGGCTGCTCGATCGCAGGCTGCAATAGCGTTGTTTCGATCTCTGTACGAACTGCATCTGTAACCTGGCACTCTCGTGTAATACACTCAGCCAAAAAACGATTGCTGCGATAATACTGTTGAAGTTTTTGCCGCTGTTTTGCGTTCCATTGCCATTCATGCCCAATGTGTCGATGTTTGACGATCAGAGATCTAAGTTGTTGGTTCCAGTCTTCTCCATTGGTTTTCCACCAGTTCAGTGACTTCTCTTTGCCCTGTTCGAGATCGGGTAACTGGGCTTTCAGATCCTGGAACAATTGTTTGAATGGGTCTGTTAATTCGAACGTTCGATCGAAATCTAACGCAAAACTGAGGGTCAAAATTTGTTTGAGTTCAGGGTTTCTGGCTAGTTTTTCGCTGATGCCTAATGTGCGCACGAGTGCCAGATCCAGTGATAGATCGGCAGGTAAGTCGTGGGCTAGCTTGATATCTAGAGCGGTTGCCAGACTCAAGTCGCGATCTTGAAAAAGAGTAAAGTAGAATGCACGGATTGCTGCAGGGCGATCGGGGAGATCGAGCGATTGCTGCTTTTGCGCGAGGGTGGCTAAAAATTGCTGCAATTTTGAGTCGTCTGCGATCGCAGTATCAATTGCATGCTTTGCTTGTAACACCAGCGAATCTGCTTTTGGCAGCATACTTGCAGTGAGCGAAAAAACCTCCCACCAGCGAACCTCCAGAACATGTTTTGCGAGCTGTTGCAAGGATTCCTCTAAGACATCAGGAGTTGGACTGGCAAGGATTTTTCTCGCAGTTAGATACTCCTGGAAGGTCAGGTGAGAAAAGGAATAAATATCTCGCGCTCGTTCGACGAGCAAACCGTGCTGCAACTCAATTGCCTTTAGCACTGCTTCGCTATTCAACCACAAGCTTTCCGGGTCAGCATCAGTATCAGGCAAGCAACGCAAATAGTCAGCGATATGGGAGATGGCTTCATCTTTTTCAAAAAAATAGTCGTTACGTTCGAAGGTTGTGGCTGCAATCTGACTGAGAAGTTTGATTTTGTCAGAAAGCGAGAGTTTGCGATAAGTTTGGTCTCGTTGAATACCTCTGGCTCGATCCCACCGAATCAGCAAAATATCTAATCCAGCCTGATAGAGTTTTGAGCGTTTAGCTGGAAACGTCGATCGGGCTTGAAACACTGAACACACCAGGCTAAGCAGGATGGGAGTTGCGACCAATTCTCGAATCGGTTGGTTTTCCCGGCGTTGTAGTTGTTCTAAAAACTGCTGTGCGATTTCTGCACCATTGTTTTCAGAATGGGACGAGTTGATAGCGAACCAACTTTTAACGAAGGCTTCAATTTGAATTTGGTCAAAGTCTGCGAGTTCGACATAACTGAAACCGCGAAAATGATATTGTTGAGCAGCAATACGACAGGTGATAACGATTTGATTTTGATGATAGGCTTGTGCAAATCGATCGATCTGATTCAACAGAGTAGGGCTGTTCGCTTCTGGGACTTCGTCCAGGCCATCAAGCAAAATCAACGATCGACCTGCTTTGAGTAATGTTTCAGTTTTTTCTTTAGAGATGTCGTAACGACTCCATTGGTTGCTGATGTAGTCGAGCAAGCTGCAATCTTCAGTCTTAGTTTGAGCGGCAAGATCTCTCAACTGGATAAAAACAGGGACGCAATCTGCTTTGAACTTGCCTGCGTTGCATTGCAAAGCAAGGTGCTGTAGAAATGTTGTCTTACCGGCACCGGGTTTGCCTAAAATGACCAGCTTAGATCGATCGCCCACGACTTGCATCCCAGGAATTGCTTCTTGATTGGCCTGGAGTAGACTGGAACGCTGGCATTGGTCTGTATCGGAGAGTTGCAAGTCGGAAATTTCCAGCCATTGTTGATGGGTTAAATGGGGCAGGATGTTGACATTGGTGTAGATGCGATCTAACTGCAGCGGTTGAGCCATGTCGAAGGATGACTGCAAGACACCACACTGACTCTGGATTCGGTCGTTCAGTTGCGATCGCAACTGAACGACCGAATCATCTACTTCTGAACCCTCATCCGTCTTTACTACCGATGCAGCTTGAGACTGACCTTTTCCTGGCAGGTCAGCAATTTCTTCCCAATCCAGATCGAGATGAAAGCAAATATCAATAAACAGGTGTCGTTCAATGGGGCGTCCAGAAAAGAACTTCCAGATAGACTGCCGAGTTCCTAAACCCACCTCTGCTGCTAGATATTCCTGAGTCCATCCTGTGCGCTCAAATGCTTGCTTAGCCTTTGGGATAGCTGCTTCAGCTGCCTTTAGCGATCGCTTAGCCATGGGTCATCCTTACGATTTCGCTTAACGATTAGAGAAGAGAAGTTTATTCTCCGATAAAACATTACCTATTTTTAGTATTCCCTGAAGTTCTTGGTTGTTATCTTGCAATCTAACTATGTCATTTGATTTTTTGGAGACAGTTTTATGATGCTGTAAAGAGCTTAGAGTTAAAGTCAATATCAGCAAGAAAAGATAAATTAAAGAGCTATAAAAAAAGTACTATTAATAAATCTCAGTTTTTAAAGACAGATCGCTACTGCTTAATCTTCCATATATAGCATTCTTGAGAGATTATACATATAGCTTGTAAGAGGATGTTTGAAAAGTCCTAAGACAGGTCGAAAAATACCACGGATCCTAATACCATTTAGTTAAGGATAGCGGGTTCAATAACTTTACGAAAAATAGATCTGTAGGGGCACGGCATTGCCGTGCCCCTACGCGAGAAATTAATTCTCGTTTCTAAACCGGACAGTATTGTCACAGATCCCCCCTCAATCGCCCTTAAAAAGGAGGACTTTGGACCGTAATTCCTCACTTTTTCAAGGGAGGTTAGGGGGATCCAATACTTTTCAAACAACCTCTAAGGTTATTGTCAAAGCTTTAAACTGGTAAAGCTCTTACTGCTCTTACTGAGATATAGCAGTTCCCGTGCGACTGAAGTACATGGAAATGTGCCTCTGCCTTCGGCAGGGGAACATTTCCATACCTCACTAGCCTGAGAATTGCTATAACATGTAAGCACAAGCGTTCTATTTCACTGTCGGTATTCCTGTAGTGGAATAACATAGCTAATTTGGTGCAATAGAGTTAGGTCCCCGAAAAGGCTATAATCTTTACTCAATAGATCTCGGTAGCACTAAAGTGCCAAACACGAATTTACACAATTTTAGTTGTGTCATTCCAGCAGTAGTGGTCTGACATGATTAATTTGTGCAATAGAGTGGGGTTGTCGAAAAGGCTGTAATCCTAACTCGATAGACCTCGGCAGCACTAAAGTGCCAACTACGCATTTACACAATTTTAGCTGTGTCATACCAGTAGTCTGACATGCATAAAATGGTGCTTTAGAATTCCCATAACGCTTCTGATTTAGCGAACAATGCTCGCCCTAACTAATGCAACCCATTAGCTGTGTCAGTCCAGTAGATTATATTAAGTCAGCAAACTTGAGATCGATTTACTACAGAACTTCAATACCAAACAATATCGCTAAATGGTTGGCTAATATTTCCATCTTTTTATCTGCGATCGAACCTAAGCAGTTGCGATCTCTTTCTGCAAAGCGAGTTCCACTCGTCTATATTCAGATTCAACCTGGGAAACGAGATCTGAAGCGCCCGCTACTGTTTTGGATAGTCCAAGTTTTTCCAGTTTGCAACACATTTGTGAAAGCGGAATTGCCCCTAAAGAAGCACTGCTTGATTTCAAGGTATGCGCTGCAAATTGCAAATCTGTCGTATCTTGTCGGGCCACTGCTGTTCCCAGGGTCTGGATTAATTCAGGGGCTTCCTGCAAATAAGTATTAATGAGCTTTGCCAGAATTTTAGAGGCATTATGACCCATCATTTGTTGAAATTCTTGCAAAACCATAGTATCAACTGCGGCCTGAATTTTTTCTTCACGTCTCTGGGAGAAGACTTCAACTGGAGGTTCATGGGTTGTGAAGGCGGCTGAAGTTGCATTGGGTCTTGTTGGATCCTCCTTCACTGGAGATGCATCTGTCGCAGCAGCCGTTGGAGTTTCGTCGGGTCGTGTTAAAGTCTTTTCAGATGAGACAATAGACTTCGGTTTCTGGATTTTGGAGGTACAACGGTTCAGGGCCGCAACCAGCTCATCGACTCGCACAGGTTTGCTGATATAGTCTTCCATGCCTGCCTTAAGGCACATTTCCCGGTCGCCTTCCATGGCGTTGGCGGTCATGGCAATAATGCGAGGTCGTGAAGATACTGGCCATTGTTCGCAGATCTGTCGTGTTGCTTCCAGACCATCCATTTCTGGCATGTGTACATCCATCAATACAACATCGTAGGGTTGACGATGTAATGCAGCGATGGCTTCAATGCCATTCCCAGCGATATCAGCTCGATAGCCCATCCCTTGCAGCAATTGTAATGCGAGCTGCTGGTTGACCATGTTGTCTTCAGCTACCAAAATTCGAAGTGGCAGGCGTTTAGCCATGGCTGGATCGAGCCGTCGCTTCTGAGATTGGGTGGGTTTAACCTTGATGCCTTCGCCATTCAAAACCCGGAGGAGAGTTTCGTACAATTGGGATTGTTTGATCGGTTTGCTGAGACAGGCAGCAAACTGAACTTTGCCAGCGCACGCGTTGGTTTCGGCTTGTCCAATAGAAGTCAACATCACCAACGGTAACTCTTGACAGTCCGGTCGTTGATGGATGCGTTCCGCTAAATCGATACCGTCGCTGCCGGGCATTTGCATATCTAGAATGGCCAGATCGAAGGGTGCTTCTCGATCGAGACAATCGAGGGCCTCATCGCTGGATTCGGCGACACAGGCAACCATTGCCCAGGATTTAGCTTGCAGACTTAAAATGCGACGGTTGGTGGCGTTGTCGTCTACAATCAATAACCGTTTGCTCGCGAGTTGAGCCGGACAGGTCGTGTTGGAGAGAAACTCAGGAGCAGATTCAACGATAACCGTAAAAGAAAAGGTGGAACCCACTTTGAGCTGGCTCTCAACCCACATTCTGCCGCCCATCATCTCGCTCAGTCGTTTGCTGATGGCCAGCCCCAGGCCAGTACCGCCATAATGACGAGAGGTTGAGGAATCAACCTGGGAGAAGGATTTGAACAGACGATCTAACCGATCTTCTGGAATGCCAATTCCCGTATCTTTGACCGCGAATTCGACTTCGTAGCGAGCGGGTGCTTCGGGAATAGGAGGAGTCGGTTCTGGGAGCAGTTCAGCTTTGACTTCGACTGTGACTTCTCCTTTTTTCGTGAATTTAATGGCATTGCCAACCAGGTTAACCAGGATCTGACGCAATCTTGTGATGTCGCCAACAATTGCACTGGGCGTTTGAGAATGGAAGAGATAGGCCAGATCCAGATTTTTCTCGGCAGCACGGGGAGCGAGTAGGTCTAGTGTTTCTTCAATACACAGTCTGAGATCGAAGGGCTGTTCTTCTAGCTCCATCTTGCCAGATTCAATTTTGGAAAAATCCAGAATGTCGTTAATGATGACGAGTAGCGAGTCGCCGCTTCTGCGGATCGTTTCAGCAAATTCTATTTGCTGTTCGTCGAGTTCGGTGTCTAGGAGTAGACCTGTCATGCCAATGACGCCGTTCATGGGGGTGCGGATTTCGTGACTCATGGTGGCCAGGAAATCGCTCTTGGCCTGGGTGGCGGCTTCTGCAGCTTTTCTGGCTTCCTCTAAAGCGAGATTTTGCTGGGCCAGGATCTCGCGTTGTTGGGTAGCCTGTTCTAACATTTGTGCTTGAGCAAGAGCAATGCCCACTTGATCGGCGACTGCTTCGAGGAGATCGATTTCATCTTTGCTCCAGTAACGGTTGCGATCGCATTGATGCAAACTCAACACCCCATTGATTTGTCCCTTGTAGGAGGTACGCACCGTTAAGATCGACCGCAGCTTCAGCATGCGACAGAGCCTGGCAATGGGTTTAGTGCGCGGATCGATGGCGATTTGCTCTACGCCCACAGCTTTTTCTGCTGCCAGCACTTCTTGAATGTAAGGATTGTTGACCGACATTCCCAGACAGGCGATCGAGGGACAGTCAGGGGCCAGATATTCTGCGACAATAGGAATTTCTGGATCGGGGCCAGTAACGTAGGTATGAACAGTGCAGCGGCTGACCTGATAGATTTGCCCGACCTGGGCCACCGTTGCTTGGAAAATTTGTTGCGGGTCCAGGCTTTGGCGAATCTCTTGGGCAATTTGTTTGAGCAACCGATCGTGCTGAAACTGGCGTTCGAGTGCCATTTTGGCTTGCTGCCGCTCAATCTCATGACCGACCCATTGGGCCATCAGCTTCAGCAGTTGACGGTCGTTTTTCTGGCAGAAAAAAGGGCCGGGATTCAAACTGGAAAAACTTAAGATGCCATAAATGTCTTCCCCTACAACTACAGGTGCACCGAGATAGGTTTCTACTTTAAGGTTGGCAAAGGCAGGGCGCTGGCAAGAGCCTGACTCGAAACAGACGACATCTCGTGCTTGAGCGGTGTCCCCATAGAAAGTTTGTCGGATATCGAACGTTTCTCCTGCAGCAATGGGAATTGCCGATCGGGCTGGGGTTTGTACTGCAATAACCTCGCAAGAATGACCGTGAAGCCGGGTGAGAACGCCAATATCCAGGCAAAATTTGCGTCGCCCCATGGCAAACAACCCTTGCATGCGCTGGTCAAAGTTCAGTTTGGGCGCAGAGGCGACTCGATATAAGGCGCGGATTGCGCCTTCTTTTTCTCGCTGCTCTTTATCGGCGTACTTGCGCTGAGTGACATCGTTGAGGGTGCCAGAGGTACCAATAACTGTGCCAGCATCGTTCGCTTTGGCCTGGGCAAATACTTCTATCCAACGAACGCTGTCGGTTTTGGTGCGGTAGCGGATTTCGTATCGACAAGTGCTTTTTTCTCCTTCAATCAGAGCTTGAAATTGCTCTCGACCGAGATGGCGATCGTCAGGGTGAACGTAAGTCAGATAGTTTTGTTCCAGACTCTCTTCAATGCTGAAGCCCAGAACTTCAGTCCAGGCGGGATTGAGAAATGTCCAGTTCCCTGCAGCATCGGTCTGAAAGAGGGCTTCTTTGACGCTGTTGACAACGGAGCGGTATTGCTGTTCGCTTTCCTGTAATGCTGTTTCTGCTTGTTCGCGCTCAACAATGCGCTGTTGTAAACCCTGGAGGGTATGCTGGAGCTGGTTGGCCATGCTGTTGAAGGCTGTTTTCAAGCGCCCAACTTCGTCGTCCCGGTCAATTTTAGCCCGTTGTTCGAGGTTGCCTGCGGCCAGTCCCTGAGCAAGTTCAGCCAGTTTGTGTAACGGACGACGGACTTGCCGATTGAACAAGAAGATGGTTAAGGTGGCCAGCAATGCGCTGACAGAGATGGATGTAGCTAGCGCGATCGCAGCGGAGCTATACAGTTCTCGCTGCACCTGTTCCACTGAGTAGCCGATCCAGATTTCCCCCAGCACCCGATCGCCGGATACGATCTTAGATCGCACTTCCTGAACGCGACGATCTTCTCGAACGGCTCGAACAATGGAGAGGGTTTGGGGGCCTAAATCTCTGGATTCTATGGACTTTGCGATCAACGAATTGTTGCGATTGAGGAAGCGAGTTAGGGGTTGTCCTTTCGGGTTAACAACCAGGCTGTAAACAATATTCTTATTGGTGCTGGTTTGTTCCATCAGGCGTTCCAGCATCAGGAAGTCTAATTCCAGCACAGATTCTTGTGCCACTGCACTGAGAAATTCGGCCTGGTCTTCGACTTGATGCTCTAAGGTGGCAAGTTGTCGGGTAAAACGCGATCGCAGTTGCATAGCACCAAGCAGCAAATGTGTCGTTACCAGTACTGTCGTAGCAATGCCCAAATAACGAAAGGCAATGCTGTTTCGCCAACGTCGAGACGTTTTCCTGACTGCAATCATCATCTTACCTGCATTGTGACCATTCATGTTCCTTTGCCTGAAAGCTTGTCAAAGAATAAAGCAGTTTCTGAGAAAGCATTTGTTATCGGACACAAGGATAGCGAATTAAAAAAATTATCTTTGCAATCACCAATGTCTTAATGGCGAAAGCTTGTCGTAATAACGGCGCAATATTATTGTGATAGCCGTTGTAGCTTTTATTGTCAGTTTTATTGCCAGCTTTTGAGCTTCAGGTTTTCAATCAAGGTGTCCAGTTCTTCATAGTTGCTGGCGGGGACAAAGCCATTGATTTTGGCAGCCATAAGTGCTGGATGAGTAGTCGGAATGTTCAGGAGAGCTTGTCGTACTGCTGTCGCTAATTGCGGATCGGTGGTTTGGAGTGCAGCAACAGGCCATTCCGGGTAAAGATCGGTCGTATGCTGGTAATAAAACCCATCCTCAGCCGCATCAATCACCCGAATTTCATCCAGGCTTTCGATCAAACCTCGATTCACCATTTTTTCCAGCTGCCCAGTGCGAATAAAGCCAACGTCGATCGTACCGTTCAGCACAGCCAGAACAATGTTATCCTGGGAAGGATTTTCGACAAAGCTACTGAAGTCTGTAAAAGGATCGATGCCCTCCTGCCGTAAATGGTAAATCTGGAAAACGCAGCCTGCTGCAGCGGTTTGGAAGGCAACGCAAGCTCCTTTCTTATTCTTCAGATCTGTCAGGTTTTTGATTTCGCTGTCTTGCTTGACCACAATTAGACCGCTAAATTCTGCCCCCGTTTTGGGGCGAGAATGGGTGACTAAAAACTGGGTGTCGTAAAGTCTGCGAACCTGAACTGAAGCTAAAGGATTGCTGGTAACAAACTCCAGATTGTTTGCTTCGACTTCAGTAAATTGACTTTCCTGGGATAGGGGAACTAATTCAAAGGGACGACCAATGGATTGTTCCAGATAATCTAAGAGCGGTCGATAGCGTTCGTTAACAGAAACAGCACTATCAATGGCAAGAACGCCCACTCGAACGACATCACCAGATACTGGAGGAGAAACCGACTCCAGGGGTTGTGTCGTCAGGGGCGTTTCAGGTTGTCTATTGTCGCAAGCGGTGAGTGGTAGGAGCAGGATGCTGAAGGCTAATAGGGAAGGAACGATCCTTTTGCGAAGAACATTCAATTGTTGCATGACTCAGATCGCAACCGTAAGGTTGCAATGGTAGAAGGAATAAGACAACTGTGATATTTATGGCTCATGGTTTGTGATTCGTTGCTAATTGGTAAAAAACAACAATTAACAATGAACAATCAATGAACAATCAACGATGAGCAATCAACACTTCAATTATTGTTTCTAACTGTTTGCGATCGCGGTTGCACTGGGTTTACAAAGAGTATCAGTAGTGTATCAGTTATGTATAAGATGTTTGACTTGACCAAACTATCAGGCCATTTATAGAACACTATCTATCTAATGCTATCTATCTAAACACCTTTTATAAAGTAACCGTGCGATAAGTGTTTCGTCCTTCTTCTTTAGCCTTGTAGAGAGCCTTGTCTGCTTCAGAGATAAGCAACTTCGTGGATGCTTTGTGATGGGGGATAATGCTAGCAATTCCCAGACTGAGCGTCACGTATTCGTTTGCACAGGACTTTGCATGAGGGATCTGCAACTGAGCCAGTTCGGTTTGAATGTCTTCAACGACGGACACCGCACCATCAGTAGTTGTATTGGGTAAAACCACAGCAAATTCTTCTCCGCCGTAGCGCGCAACCAGATCGGCAGGACGTTTGGTTGAACTGCGAATCGCTGCTGCAACCTGTTGCAAACAGCGATCGCCTGCCTGGTGGCCATAGGTATCGTTATAGGTTTTAAAACAATCGACATCGCACAAGATTGCAGACATAGGCAGTTGCTCCCGTGCCATTCGCTGCCATTCTGTTTCCAGATATTCATCAAAAGAGCGGCGATTCGATACCCGCGTCAGACCATCCATAGAAGCCAGGTATTGCAGTTCCTGATTTGCTTTTTCCAGATCGCGGTAGAGCTGAGCTTTTTCAATGATCAGCCGCACGCGCTGACGTAACACTGGCCAGTGAATGGGCTTGGTGACGTAATCTGTGGCTCCGACCGTGAAGGCTCGATCGACGGATTCCCGATCGTCTAACCCAGTAATCATCAAAATCGGAATATGTTGGCTTCCCGGCAAAGCCAGGAGTTGCTGGCAGCACTCAAATCCATCCATCTCAGGCATCATTGCATCCATTAATACAAGATCGGGTTGAGTACGTTTATAAACTTTCAGGCATTCTTTGCCATCGCAAGCTTCTACGACCTGATATCCTTCTTCTTCCAGCGCTGCTTGCAGCATTAAGCGAGTGAAGCGATCGTCATCGGCCACCAGAATTGAATAGGAACCTGGTTGGATTTCGGTAGAATTCATTTCAATTTCTCGACTGATGTTTTACTTATAATTCCCTTGAGTTAACCAGAGCTAACGGCAAAAATAGCTTGAAAACTATTTTTGTGTATTGCTTTCAGCTCAGTGAGTTTCAGATGTACTAATTGTGCTTAATCAACAGGCAGATGGCTCATGAACTGATCTGCTAGAGGATGCAAGGGGGACCAATTGCTCAGTCTGGGCTGCAAACTGGTTCAATTTTGCTGAGAAGCTATTGCTGTCGAGCATCTGCTTCATCTCAATGGCAGCATTGTGGATACGTTGCAGATGTTTGAGCTGTTTCGTTTCAGACCATTTATGACCGTGATATTGAAGCAGTTCAACTGAGCCTAAAATTGTCGTCAGTGGGGTTCGAAGTTCGTGGTGAATTGTTTCAATGAAAGCAGAAGGGGTGTGCAGACGATGGGTTGGAATAGTCATGGTAGAGATCTCCGAAAAAAGGTTGAGAACAGTTGGCTGGGTGCCGTTAGTTTCAGTATCGGAGACCTGCGTCTGCGATCGCGTCTGCAGTCCTGTCTAACCTGGGTATAACTTATTGGAAGGCCGAGGCGAAGGCAAACGGCAGAGGGCAGAAGTCAAACAGCAGAAGGCAGAGAAGATTAGGAGATCGATCGATATAGCACTAGGAGAATAGATTTGGCCAGAACAAAAATCTCAAAACCAGGTAGTAGTAATATTTCCCCTTCTGCTCTCTGCCTCCTGCTTCCTGCCTTCTTAACACGCCCCCGAGCGTTTCAAAACCACAAACAGAGTTTTCCAAATAATTTTCAAATCGTATCCCACGGTCCATCGTTGTTGGTAGCGCAGATCGAGATCGACCACCGCGTCAAAATTTTTCACGTCTGAGCGACCGCTGGTTTGCCATTCCCCCGTCAATCCAGGTTTCACCTTGAGTCGTTGCCAGTGGCGGCTGTTGTAGAGAGCTGCCTCATCCTGGGTGGGTGGACGGGTACCTACCAGGCTCATATCTCCCATCAGAATATTAAAAAACTGGGGTAGTTCATCTAAACTGGTACGGCGCAAAAATCGACCAACGCGGGTGATGCGAGGATCGTTCTGATTTTTGAAGAACAGCCCTTGCGTCTGATTGCAAACTTCTGCTTTTCGAGCTTCTGCATCTGCAACCATGGAGCGAAATTTCCATAGCACAAATAGACGGCCGTAAAGTCCGTGCCGCTGTTGGCGAAAAAAAATTGGGCCGGGACTCTCTAATCTAATCGCCAGGGCAATGGCAGGGAAGACTGCTGCCAGGAAGAACAGTCCGACTATTGCGCCTGCAATATCCAGCAGCCGTTTAGTGGGGGAGGCGATTGAAGGATGTGCAGAAGAAAGAGTTGCTGTGGACGCCGTCATGAGAGTCATTTTGGGAAGATATACCATTAGGTCTACTTTTGCCATCCGATTGTTTGCGATCGCGTTTGCGAACAGGTCTAACATTTCGCAAATTTGTTTGACTTCAAGTCTGATTTTGAAACATCAGCCCTATTGTTGCCAGATTCAAGACCATTAATTTGGAACACTTGACTCGTCACTATTACTGCTTAAAAGGGAACAATAACTGATATGAGTTCCTTGATGGAAATGAAAAATTTATGGCATCAAATCAGACTGATAAAATTGCTCCTATCTGTGTTTGAAATATGCAGTATTCCCGAGCACAAAGCATAAGTTCTTGAAATGAAAGGATTTCAGGTTCTATATTACTATCTTGTTTGACTACTCTGAGAATACCCATAACCGCGATTCCTCGCACATTTTTGTAATAAAAGAGCCTTGTATAATGAACTCATTACAAACTGCATCGCGCAAAATGCAAGTTGCCCTGGACACTGTGGAAGATGCGATCGTCTGGACAGACGATCGGGGCAAAGTGGAAGGGTGTAATGTCGCCTTCGAGCGGTTGGTGGAACAGGCTCGCATTCGGGTTGTCGGCACACCACTGGCCAATTTATTGCCACTCAAATCAGAGAATCAGGCGTTGTCTATTGAGCAACATCCTGCGATTCAGGCACTGCAGAGCCAAACCGGAGGCAAGGCCAGCTACGGTTTTCAGCAACGCGATCGTATTCTGAAATTGGACATTACCTGGTCTTATTGTCCGTGCGATCGCACTGCTGCTGACGCAGAAACGACAGCGGGTATTATCCTGGTGATTCGCGATATCACCGAGCAGCCACAAGAAAAAGCATTGCAACAACAAATCCAGGAAAAACTGGAACGAAAAGTCGTCGAACAAACCCGGACGCTCGATCCAGCCCAGACTCAGTTTCAAGCAGAGCAGGAGCGCCTCTGGGCCACCTTTACACAGCCAGCAAAAACAACCCAAGGCGTTGCTTCATTGAGCAAACAGCAACCTTCTCAATCAGTCCTGGAACAGCAATTTTCGCGAACCCTCCTGCTCAAACAAATTATTCAGGAAATTCGTCAGAGCCTGGACCCACAACAAATCTTCCAGACCACTGTGAATGAACTGGGACGAGCGCTCCAGGTTAGTCGCTGTATGATTCATACCTACGTAGAACAACCCACTCGTCAGATTCCTTGTGTCGCAGAATATCTGATGCCAGGAATTTTGGGTATGGCCAAGATGTCTGTTCCCATTGCAGGCAATCCCCATGCCCAGGCTGTACTGGCTCAAGATAATGCTATTGCCACCCATGATGTTTATGCCAGCCCCCTGACCAGCGCGGCGGCGTCATTCTGTCGACAGATTGGCTTGAAGTCCATGCTGGCTGTTCGCACTTCTTACCAGGGAAAACCGAATGGCGTACTGGTTCTGCAACAGTGCGATCGCTTCCGCCAGTGGAGCGAAGATGAATTAGAATTCCTGGAAGCTGTAGCAGGGCAAGTTGGCATTGCCCTGGCGCAAGCCAATCTGTTAGAACAAGAAACACGGCAGCGAGAAGAACTCGCCCAACGTAATTTAGCTCTGGCGGAGGCGAAGAAAGCGGCAGAAAGCGCGAATCGAGCCAAAAGCGAATTTCTGGCCACCATGAGTCACGAAATCCGTACTCCTATGAATGCCGTTATTGGCATGACCGGGTTATTGTTGGATACGCCGCTCTCGCTAGAACAACAAAGTTTTGTCGAAACGATTCGCAGTAGTGGAGAGGCGCTCCTGATCCTGATCAACGATATTCTCGATTTCTCTAAGATCGAATCCGGCAAATTAGAGTTAGAACATCAGCCTTTTGACGTTCAATCTTGCATTGAGGCAGCCGTCGAATTGCTTGCACCCAATGCGGCAGATAAAGGACTGGAAATCTCTTATTTGGTCGATCCAAGCGTTCCTGACGCTATCGTTGGAGATGTGACGCGGGTACGCCAGATTCTGGTGAATTTGATTGGCAACGCCGTTAAGTTTACTGAAACTGGGGAAGTTGTTGTCTCAGTCACCGCAACTGAATCTCAATCTTGCTCGGTGGTTGGAGATGAAGACAATGCCGCTACAAACGTCGATTCAATAAACACCGACTCTACAAACACCGACTCTACAAACACCGACTCTACAACCGCGATCGCAACCGATTGCGAGCGATTGTGCGAGCTTCAGATTGCAGTGCAAGATACAGGGATCGGCATTTCTCCTGCACAACAAACACGCTTATTTCAGTCTTTTAGCCAGGTTGATGCGTCCATTACCCGCAAGTATGGCGGTACTGGCCTGGGACTGGCCATCAGTCAACGATTAGCCGTGATGATGGGCGGTCGCCTGTGGGTTGAGAGTACCATAGGTCGTGGTTCTACCTTCTATTTCACCGTTGTTGGTAAAGTTGCCGCACCTCTGTATGCAATTCCCGATCCGACCAACGAACGAGTATTAACAGCCAAACGACTGCTAATCGTCGATGACAATTCGATCAATCGCAAGTTACTATCCCAACTCACCCGCATATGGGGAATGCTGCCGCGTGTAGCAGCATCTGGGGAGGAAGCTCTGGATTGGCTGCAGCAAGGAGAGTCGTTCGATCTGGCGATTCTGGATTTGCGCATGCCAGGGATGGATGGTCTTGCGCTCGCCCAAAACATTCATGCTCTATCAGATTACCAAACGTTGCCCTTAGTGATGCTCACTGCATCCGGGATGACCGCCGACGAATACCCGGATGGCGGTGGTGAGTTTGCTGCCTGGTTGCAAAACCCGATCAAAAAATCCCAGCTTTATGAGACTTTATTGGAGGTTTTGTGCGATCGCACCACCCCACCCCCTGAATCGCCCACAGACAACAGCATCAACGATAAGACAATCGCTTATCCAAACCCCTCCTCCGAAAACTCGCAACCTGGAAAAGCTGTTATCAAACCTATCCCTCTGAGGATTTTATTAACAGAAGACCATCGTATCAATCAACAGGTCGCTCTGCTGATTCTGCAACAACTCGGCTATCGAGCCGACGTTGCCAGCAACGGGATTGAAGCCTTACAGGCCCTCCGTCGTCAACCCTACGATGTTGTATTAATGGACGTAGAAATGCCAGAAATGGACGGCCTCACCGCCACCCAACACATCTGCAAAGAATGGGGAGACCAGCGTCCCACAATCATTGCACTCACCGCCTATGCCATGCACGGAGACCGCGAGCGCTGTTTAGCCGCAGGCATGGACGACTACATCAGCAAGCCCATCCGTTCTCCAGAATTGCTTCAAGCATTGCAGCGGGTTGTCCCAAAGAAGTTCAAAATGCAGAATTCAAAATTCAAAAATACCATGAAAGTATCCTACGATAACCAAAATATCGGCCAGCAACAACATTTCCAATCGCCAGCAATGGAGCAAAAATCTAGCCAAAATCCAAAACCCAAAATAGGGACTGCCATCGATCGCAGAGTTCTAGATGCGTTGCGAAAACTAGGAGGCTCCAGAGCCAAAGTTATTTTTGCCAGATTGATTCAGGAATATCTAGAAGATACCCCAGAGCGATTGCAGGCTGTTCGAGATGCGATCGTAACTGCCGACGCCGACGCTCTGCGGCAAGCCGCCCACAGTATCCGCTCCAGCAGCGCCAACCTCGGTGCAGCCACCTTCTCCAGCTATTGCAAAGACCTGGAAAACCTCGGGCGCTCCGGCACCACTCAGGGTGCCGCCCAACAGCTCCCTACCCTGGAAGCTGAATACGCAAAGGTAAAAGCTGCCCTACAAGCAGAAATTGATTCGCAACAACCAACAATGAACAATGAGTAGTTGTGTGACACCACTAAAATATTGCTTTAGGGAAACGGTATAACCCTTATCATCCAAAGTGTTCATGGAAATCTGCTGCACTATTTTAGCAATGTCAGGCCACTACGAGAGCGGAGATCGAGCTGTCCCGGTTTCATCTGAATTGATGCGATCGCGGTTCCATTTGAAATTCGAAACAAGTAAAGCGACCCCAATTGCAGACAGGACGTTTGATTGTGCGGTGCAGGATGCTTCAATTTGACTCTGGCATCCGCCGTCGTAAACTTCCAAATCACCTTGGATGCCAGCTGGTTTCGTTCTTTTTGCCAAGCTGCTAATTCCGCCTTGAATTCTGGAATGGTGACAATCCTACGCTCTAAACATTGTCTAGACAACATACTCAATTCCGTCTCAGCAATATTGAGCCAGCTGCCGTTGCGCGGTATATGATAAATCTCTAGGCGTCGTGCCAAACGATGGGCTTCCTCTGCTGGAAAGGCTTTGTAGAGGGAGCTAATATGATGGATGTTCAGATGATCGCACACTAATTTCACCTTCCGCGCCTCTAGATAGTCCACTGTCAACAGCTCGCGAATTTCTTCAGCCCAATCAATGCTGGTACGACTGAGGCAAATTCCCCTTCATCTGACATCAACAGAATTTGAGCGTGCAAAATCTTTTTGGTTGGGGCATAGCCATTGCGACTGACCTCCTCAAATCTTTGTCTTTGCTCAGCACTCAGATGAATTTTATTTCGTCGACTCCGTCCCATATTTTAGCCCTCAAATCCATATTACTATTACACTATTTTAGCCGTGTCAGTCCACTATAAAAGTCCAGATCGTAACCGGGCGTAGTATAAAAAGTAATAAGTAAGTGGCGGGCGGCAGTTGGCGATTATAGCACGACGAAAATAGATAAGGGGGAGATCGACACGCTCAAAGCTGGATATTAATCAACTTTCTGCCTTCTGCAATAGCAATTCGCAGTCTAGACTTGGTAGGATGAACGAAACAACGTTTGCCCATAGCCAAAGGTCATAAACAACAACCAACCAACTTATTTTTGTACAATCAGGTAGTGCGATCGCTGCGGGCATTCCAATCGGTATGAGGAGAATTTAGGGATTTTGAGTCTTGAGTTTTGACACCAACCCCTGACTCCTGACCCCTTATCTTTCGCGATCGCGCCAACGTTCAAGCAAGATAAAGGCAATGCCGCTGGCCACCGCGCCTGTCAGGAGGCAGCCAAAGAACACGAGTGCGATCGCGCTCCCGGGAGACACAACGGGCGCTCTGGCAGCAGGGAGAGATACGGGCTGCACCAGCGGTTTGATTAAGGGGACAACAATGGTTGCCGTAATCGTTGCAGTGGCTAGCCCCAAACCGGCCACCTGGAGGGTTTTCTGGAAGGCGCGATCGCGCCCCTCAACCCGCTGACTCAGCCGCGCCTGCTCAATTTCCGTCAGCCCTCGTACCGTATCCACCACGCGCTCCTGAACCTGCAAATAAGTCGTCAGGGCTGCCAGATCGATCTCAATCTGTTTCTGGTACTTCTCCACCACCAGGGTCTTAAACGCCTGCAGAAACGGCAAATCCAGAGCCATGTTCAGATCCGACTTCGCCTGCTGCACCCACCCCGCCTTCTCCACCAGAATCCGCAGCCACTTCTCATAATTCTCCAGATTGATCTGGATCGTATGCTGCTGCACGGCCAGGCGATGAATCCCCGCTTCCCCCTGCGACAGAACCATCAAACGGGTTTGCAGCACCTCCCGCAACTGCGATAACTTTGCCGCCGGGCACCCCGCCTCGCCAGTTTCCCCGGTCAACTGCCCCGGCAACTCAGAACTGGCCGCAAACGCCTGCAGCAGCCATCGTTTACCCCGTCGCGAGTTCTCGTAGGCCCAGCGCATTTTATGGCGAAAACAAAACAAGCGCAGCCATTCTCCATAGAACTCGCCCGCCATTGCCATCGTCTGCCGATCCGGGTAAATCATCACCCACACCAGATTCGACGACGCCAGCCCGGCCCCAGATCCTGCCACCGCGATCTCAAACACCGATGCCCCCAGAAAGCGGCCTGGCTTCAGCTTAATTTGAGGATCTGATCGGCCTGTCTCCGATCGGCCTGTCTCCGATCGGCCTGTCTCCGATCGGCCCGTTAAGGCGGTATAGGCATCCCAGGCAATCTCCTCATCAGGGACTGTGCAACCAGCGGGCCGATAGGCCGCGATCGTCCAGGTTTGCCCCAGGTTCGTCTTGTCAAGGTCTGTCTTTTCTGGGTCTGTTCCTTTGGGGTCTGTTTTTCGGGTCAGGCCAAACCCCTGCAGCTTCTGCTGAAATGATCGCAAGCACGACAGGCTGTAGGGAGTGGTGGGGTCCTTTGCGGCACAAACGGCCAGCAGGCTATAGGTATCGCCCAGTCGCACGGGGAAGTGAAACCCATCCACTGGCACGTCCCCCGCCCACTCCGGATCGGATTGACCGAACCAGGCAACGCGATCGTACCCAATCGCCGCATCTGGATGCAACCGCAACAGTTCAACATACTCTGGCTCCGACAGCCCCGCCTCCGCCGCCAGCGGCACCTGCAGCCGGGGCGGCAAATGCGACCAGAACTGGGCATGATTCTGTTCCACCGCCTGCGCTCGGCCCAATTCTTCCCGCAAGCAATAGACAAACCAATACAAATGCAGATAGCAGAGGCTCTGGCTCATAGCTTCAGCTGCGACACCTGCAACACCCAATAGTATGGTGCGTCTTCCCCTCCCTCTCCCGCAGGCAGACCCCCAGCCGCCGTCGCTGCCGTACCCTCTCCCCCAGACAGCGCTCCAGCCGCCGCTTCTGTATTCTCCCGGGCCACGATCGCCGCCTCAACTGGATCCGGTGCCGCCAGAATCGACGCAGTGACCGCAGCAATTCCCTCATCAACGCTTTCATCAACGCTTTCATCAACGCTTTCATCAACGCTTTCATCAACGCTTTCATCAACGCTTTCATCAACGCTTTCATCAACTGCATTGCTCACCGCATCGCCCACCGCATCGCTCACCGCCATCGAAAGATTGCTCAAATCCGGCACCTGGCTCGCTGACGGTTGGGGGACAGACTCCGCAGGCCCAATGGCTTTATTGCGTTCCTTCACCTGATAATGGTCGAGGAAAAAGTCGTAGGCAGGCTGATACTGCACCTGTAACGGCGAGTGACTAGCCGCGATCGCATCCAGCCGATCGGCCAGGGCGGTCGTCCCCCCTTGCAGCAGCTCATCCCAGTCCTGAAAAACCTGCTTCACCGCCTGCAGCACCAGAGCAGGCAGCGGCTCAGACAGCTCCGCCAGGGCCGCCAAAAAGGCTTGCAGCGCCAAGGTATTAGTAGAACTCATTACACTTTCCCAGTCACAATGAAACCAGCCCAGTAATAAGGGTCTGCATAGGGACACACTGTCCCCCCCATTTTATCAGCCTGCCGCTGCGCCAAGCGAGCCAGACTGGTCAGCGTGCGCCGATGGGCCAGACTCTCCGCCGCCAGACCCTCAGCCTGCCCAGCATACCACTGACCCAGCTCCCCCCAGGCCAGCTGCCGCAACCACTGCTTCGCCCGCTGCAACGCCACCGCCGGGGACTGCCGCTCCAACTCCCGATAAAACCGAACCATCAACAGCGCCGTGGACACTTCATCCACCGTCCAGAGGGTGCTGACCGTCCAGGTGGCCCCCATAGCCAGAAAGCCGCTCGCCAACCCGACAAACTCATCCACTAGATTCGTGCCGCTCGTCAGCCCCGTTTCGCAAGCAGACAAACTCACCAGCTGGCAGCCCACCCCCGGCAGCTGAAACAGATCCTGTAAGGTCAGCACCGCCTCCCCCGCCAGGGCCAGGGCCGAAGCGACCGGCTGCTCGGTATCGTGGTAGCCATGACCCGTAAAGTGCAACCGGGCCGTCGGGCGCTGCAGCGCCGCCAGCACCTGGGGCTTGCCCGCCTGCCTGCCCGCCAGACGCTGGGCCCCAGGCACCCGCGCCGCAATCAACTGGGACTCCAGCTCCGCAAACAGCAAATCCAGCGGTTTGTCCGGATAAAGCCGCCGCCGCGTCTGGGGATGCTCAATACTGAGGAGGGCAGCTGTTTCTTTTTCTCTCCAGGAAGCGGGCCGCTGCTGCAGCTCCAACCCCAGTTTGGCACTGGGCAAATAACTGATAGCAAACGGGCAATCTCCCGCCAGCTCGAACCAGGCATGCAGCGGCAACCAGTGCAGCTGGCGATGGGGCAACAGAATCAATCGCTGGATGCCGTCCAGCTGCGACAGGATCTGACGCAGACCGAGAATCTCGCCCAACTGCTTCAACCGGGTCGCCAACTGCCGCCGCCAGGGAGTTGGCGACGATGAAGCCGTTGCCGCACCCGCCTGCGCCCCCTGACGATAGGCCGCATAATCCCTTTGCCATGCGGTCAACCAGGTCTCGAACTGCTCCAACTGCCGCACTGCAGGCAGGGTATCCTGCGGCTCCGAGGGCTTGGGGCGACGAGGAAACAGGCCCAACCATTTCGCCGGCTGGACTTGAGGCAACAGCGTCTGCACCTGCAGCTTGCCGCCATGGCGCAGCACAAAAGTCGTCATTGCCGTTGGGCTGACGTGCCAGTACAGCGCCGCCGTCCGGCGGTCGAGCAATGGCTGCATTTGCGCGAAGGTTACGTCCGGTGGCGCGTAGTCCCAGCCCCGCTGCATCCAGCCCAGACAGGTATTTTTGCGCTGCTCCGCCAGTTCCAGGGCGGCGATCTGCTGTTTCCTGTCCGCCGATTGGGCCAGCCGATCCACCCGTAACTGGTGGAAGCCCGCAAAGCGCCGCGACCAGACAATTTTCTCCCTCAGCGGGCACTGGCGCAGCCAGGTCTCCAGCCGCTGCGCCCCCACTTCCAGAGACTGATCGATGGCCTGCCTGTCCCCCAGGCTGGCGTATACTTTGAGCGACTCTTGCAGCACCTGCAGATAGCGTTGGGGAAACTGCCCGACGCTGAGGAACTTCAAGGCCGACTCGTAGCTCTTCCGGGCTTCGAACCACTCTGGAAAGGGATTGGCCTGCTGCTGACCGTAGCGATATTGATATTCGCCCTTGATGCGATGCAGTTCGCCGCAGCCCCGCTGGTAATCGACGGTCTGGGGCTGCAGCGCCAAGAGGCCATTGTTCCAGTTTTTTAGCGCCGTTTTGTATCCCTGAGATCCCAGTAGAGCTAAACCGCGATTAGCCCAGGCTCTCCATTCTTGTTGGTTGCTGAAGCGTAAGGCGCGATCGCAGCTGTCAATTGCCTCCTCGTAGCGACGCAAGTCCCATAGCAAAGCGCTACGATTGCTCCAGACCACAGAATCGTCTGGTTTGAGTTCAAGTGCCCGGTTGTAGCTCTCAAGAGCCGCATCATAGCGACCTAATTTATCCAGCACATTGCCTCGATTGAACCAGGCACCAGGATATTCTGGATTGATTTCGATTCCCCGATCGTAGTTGGCAAGCGCCTCCTCGTGGAGATCTAAGTCCAACAGCGTTAGACCGCGATTGTTCCAGGCTAAGAAAGCGTTCGGGTTGAGTTCGAGCGCCCGGTCATAGCTGACCAGGGCCTCTTCATGCTGTTTCAGTTCGCTGAGTGCAATCGCCCGACTGCGCCAATCCTCAGCGGTTTGCGGCTGCAGCTGAATCGTCTGCTCGCAGTCAGTGTTGGCCAACTCAGTTTGCCCCAGCTCTCGATAGGCCAGTCCCCGCCGCACCAGGGCCAGGAGATAGGCAGGTCGCAGCTCCAACGCCTGGGTGAGGGTGTCAATCGCCTCCGGATAGCGCTCCAGTAGGTAGTACGCCTGCCCGATCTGGCAGCAGAGCTGGGGGTTCTGGGGATCCAGGGCAGCGGCCTGCTGGAAGGTGTCCAGGGCCGCTGCGTACGCTCCCCGATCCAGTTGGCGCTGGCCCTGGGCTTGCAGGCTCTCGATCGGGTCGTCCTGGCTCATCGGCTCGCGGCTCGGTTCTCGACATCACCCGTATCTTAGCAAACGTTGGCTGGGAATGGGGAATGGGGAATGGGGGAACGGGGAACGGGGAACGGGGAATGGGGAACGGGGAACGGGGAATGGGGAATGGGGAATGGGGAATAGATGAAAGCAATACGGATTTGGCGATGATATACTTTGCACGGTTGAGATCTGCATAAATCGTAGGATGCGTTAGCGCTAGCGTAACGCATCAAATGTATATCCCCGGTGCGTTACGGCTATTGCCTAACACACCCTACAAAAGTCCAGATTAAAACTGTGCAAAGGGCTATGCCCATGCCCATCACAGGCTCTCTGATGGGCACGCTTCGCTTTGCCCATCCTACGCTTAAGTCAGAGCTATTACACCCCTAAGGGTCACCACGATTCCGTCGGGGCACCCCTTGTGGGTGCCCGGTTGTCATCGGGACAATGTGAGGGTTCACCGGTTGGAACGGGGACTCTTGTGGTTGAATGCGTTCAAGCTGCTCCGATAGAGCCAGGGTCGGCACAAGACCGACCCCTACAGGTCACCGCGATTTCGTAGAGGCACCCCTTGTGGGTGCCCGGTTGTCATCGGGACAATGTGAGGGTTCACCGGTTGGAACGGGGACTCTTGTGGTTGAATGCGTTCAAGCTGCTCCGATAGAGCCAGGGTCGGCACAAGACCGACCCCTACAGGTCACCGCGATTTCGTCGGGTCACCCTTTGTGGGTGCCCGTTGTCATGGGAGCAACGACAGCCCTCAAACCTCGTCAATGGCGCTTGGCGGTATAATAGTCTCGTGTGTATCGATCCTTGTTTCTCTCTAGGGCCTTTTTCTATCTGGGGCTATGGTACAACAACTGCAATCCCTGGCTATCAATGATGACCTTCTCTATCCCGACAGTGACGGTAAACCCTTGGCTGACAATACCATTCAACTCCGGTTAATTTTTATCATTAAAGGCGGTCTGGATGCGCTGTTTAAGGAGAGAGCCGATGTTTTTATTGCCGCTGATTTGTTGTGGTATCCGGTTCAATTGACTCGAGAGCAGATTTTAGCGCAGGAAAAACCTCAACAACAAGCACCGGATGTGATGGTGGTGTTTGGACGCCCGAAAGGAGATAGAGGGTCTTATAAGCAATGGCAGGAAGACAATATTGCTCCGCAAGTTGCCTTTGAAATTCTGTCTCCCAGCAACACCAAAAAGGAGATGCAGGTAAAATTTGATTTTTATCAACAGCATGGCATTGAGGAATATTATGTGTACGATCCGAAAAAGAATCGGTTACAGGGATGGTTGAGAAAAGGAGAGAAATTAGAAGAGATCGCGAAAATGGAGGGATGGAGAAGTCCGCTTTTGGGCGTGAGATTTAGCACGAGCGAGGGAGAATTAGTCTTATTTCATCCGAATGGCGAGCGCTTTGTTGATTATGTTGAGGTTGTCGAACAACGCGATCGCGAACGGCGAGAAAAAGAACGCGAACGGCGAGAAAAAGAACGCGAACGACAACGGGCAGATAATGCAGCAGTAACGATCCAACAGTTACGCGATCGCCTGTTAAAACTCGGGGTTGACCCCAATACACTGCCCTAATTGGCCTCATTCAACAGGGTGGCGCGATCGCACCAATCCATTCAAAATATACTCTGCACAGTTAAGAGCTGCATAAATCGTAGGATGCGTCTAGTCCTTCGGTCAATAAGCCTGACGGCATAGCTTTGCTAAGGCTCCGCTAAAGCGCTAGCGTAATGCATCAAATGCATATCTGGTGCGTTACGGCTATCGCCTAACACACCCTACAAACGTCCAGATTAAAATCGTGCGTAATATAGCTCTGGCGATCGCGTTTTTCCATTTTCTATACAGTGCTAAAGAAGTCCGCGAACTGCTGACGATCGATAAAATCGATCGAGTCGATTTGCTGATTGCTCATTTTACGGTTATACTACAGCATACTACAAGCAATGCCGTTGAGCAGAGGGGGAGGGTATGGCGCTTGATGCAACCGTTGCTTGCAATTTAATTCTGCCTGTGGGTACTCAGGTCGTGAGCCGGGTTGAAGTCAAAACCTCGACTGGAGAGGCAGCCTGCATGCGCGGAGCGGTCGGGGAGATTGTCGATTCTCCGACGGACAATTCCCATGCCTACCAGATTCAGTTGCCGGATGGAACGGTTGTCCGTTTACGACGGCATGAGTTCCACATTCGCAAGCACTATCAACAGGAAGGCTTGCAGGCAACAGAAGCGGTGCTGGCAGACTATAACCTGTACGATGCCGTCATCTACCGTTGCGTCGTTGGTTCCAGAGCCTACGGCCTGGAGAATGCGGACTCGGACACCGATCGGCGGGGCATTTATCTGCCGCCTGCGGCATTGCACTGGTCGCTGTATGGCGTTCCAGAGCAGTTGGAGAACTCGGCGACACAGGAATGCTATTGGGAACTGCAAAAGTTTCTGGTGCTGGCGTTGAAGGCAAACCCGAATGTGTTGGAATGTCTTTATACGCCCCTGGTTGAAGTGGCAACGCCCCTGGCCAAAGAGCTGTTGCAACTGCGGCAGATGTTTCTGTCGCAGCTGGTGTACCAGACATATAACAGCTATGTGCTTTCGCAGTTCAAGAAGATGGAGCAGGATCTGCGGACAAAGGGCAAAATTCGCTGGAAGCATGCGATGCACTTGATTCGTCTGCTGCTGTCTGGCATCACAGTCCTGCAGGATGGATTTGTGCCCGTACGAATTCAGGAGCACCAGGTACAATTGCTGGCAATTCGCAATCAGGAGATGCCCTGGGAGGCGGTCGATGCCTGGCGATTGGAATTGCATCGCCGGTTCGATCGGGCGTTTGCACACACGTCGTTACCTGAGCGCCCTGATTATGAAGCGGTCAACGCTTTTCTGATTCGTGCTCGTCGCTGCATGGTTCAAGAGGACTAGTACATCAAAGCGGAAGTAGGAATACCATGTCACCCTACCGGAAAAAATCGATGTAGATGAGATAGGACGGATTGGAAGCAATCTTTTCAACGTAGGATGGGCAAAGGGCCATTGCCCGTGCCCATCAGATCGCAGGTCACCGAAATAGGCTGGTGATGGGCACGCTTTGCTTTGCCCATCCTACGAATTTTCTGATTGCATAAACAGAGTATGCGAACTTAAGCCTTATGCTACTAGTTGACTGGTTCCCAATCAGCAGAGTATTTGAGAGTGCGAATTTTACTTGCGCGCTCAACATCCTGATGGGTTGACCTCTGTTGCAGCAGTCCTATCTTGCGTCCAAGAATAGATTGGGACGCAATACTGTTCGGTTAAGGATCGCGGATTCAATCACTTACGAAAAATAGACCTGTAGGGACACGGCAATGCCGTGTCCCTACGAGAGAAATTAATTCTCGTTGCCAAACCGAATAGTATTGGATTGGGACGTGACCAACATCTCAACGCTAGATGAAGTAAATTCCCCTTCTGTCCTCTGCCCTCTGCCCTCTGCCCTCTGCCTTCTGCCCTCTGCCATAAAACCAGACAACTATCAGGTACAACGATGAAAACGTTTCCGTCGATTCGACAAGCTCGCAAGCCGTTTAAGGCGCATATCTTCGATAAGCTGGATGGAACGAACCTCCGATTCAGCTGGGACCAGAAGCAGGGCTGGTATGAATATGCCACTCGTACCCGTTCTTTGCCCCAAGATCATCAGCTTTATCGGGAAGGGTATGAGATCTTTCTGGAGCGATTTGCAGATGCGATCGCAGCGGTTGCCTCTAGGCAGGGCTGGAAGCGTCTTGATGCTTTCTTTGAATTCTATGGCCAAAACAGCTTTGCTGGCAGACACGATTTGAATGAAGCTCACACGATTACCTTGTTGGATCTGGCCCCTAATACTAGAGGACTGCTCAACCCATTGGAGTTTTTGGAGTGGTTTAACGATCTAGAGATTGCCCGGTATCTGGGTCAGGTAGAGTGGAATGAAGCCTATATAGAAGCGGTTCGGGCTGGCTCGATTCAGGGTGTTACCTTTGAGGGCGTGGTGGCCAAGGCTGAGGATAAGCAGCGGATGGCAAAGGCGAAAACTCAAGCCTGGATCGATCGAGTGATGGCTGAGTATGGGGAAGTTGAAGGCAGTAAGATCGTGAATAGCTGAGTAGTGGTAAACAGGTAAGGATTTTTGAGCGTGCGGGTGGAACCCGTGCGCTCAAAAATCCTTACTGCTGGAGGACTTACCAATAGCTGATTGCAGTATGGAACCAGTCGTTATAGAACCGATCGTTATGGAACTGGTCGTTTTAGTCGGTTTGCAAGCTTCGGGGAAAAGTACGTTCTTTCGCACGTATTTTGCCAACACCCATGTCCACATCAGCAAAGACCTGATGCGCAATAACCGAAATCGCGATCGCCGCCAGACCCAACTCCTGATTGCAGCCCTGGAGGCGGGGCGCTCGGTCGCAATTGATAATACGAATCCTACTGCTGAAGAACGAATGACTCTGATTCAACAGGGACAACGGTATGGTGCTGCCATTGTTGGCTACTACTTTGAATCGGATTTACCAGCGTGTCTGGAGCGGAATCAGCAGCGAACGGGTAAGGCCAGAGTGCCTGATGTGGGACTATATGCCACTCTCAAGAAGCTGGTCATCCCGTCTTATTCGGAAGGGTTCCAGCAGTTGTTTCGGGTTGCGATCGCGCCCAATCGCACATTCACCATCCAGCACCTGCATCAATCGAGAGACGGAGGACAATGAAATCGTTCTCCAACCCGCTCCCCATGCCCCCCAGCCTCTATCATTACCAACTCCGACCTAAAGATTGTTGGCGCTACCTGCAAAAAGAGATGAAACATGGATAATCAGCCCATGGACAATCAACACTTTGAAAATCGCATGCGGCAGTTAGAATACTTCCACCCACTCCGTTTGCTACCCAGTACCTGGGTCGTTGTCCGGGTGGATGGTCGATCCTTTTCTCGCTTTACTGCATCCCGCTTTGAAAAACCGTTTGACTGGCAATTTCATGACTTAATGGTGCAAACAGCGCAAACTCTGATGGAGGACATGCAAGGCATCTACGCGTATACAGAAAGCGATGAAATCTCTGTTCTGTTCCCGCTCAATTGGGATTTTTTCGACCGCAGTTTAGAGAAGATCGTATCGATCTCAGCCAGTATTGCGACTGCGTCCTTCACACATGCCGCTGGAACAATGGCTCAGTTTGATAGTCGTGTTTGGCTCGGGGCGAATCAGTCTCAAGTGAAAGACTACTTTAGCTGGCGACAAGCAGATGCAACCCGTTGCGCGTTAAACGGTTGGTGCTACTGGACGTTGCGAAAACTGGGTAAAAGTGCTGCTCAAGCAACTGTAGAACTGGAGCATCAGTCTGTTGCTTCCAAGCATGAACTGCTGTTTCAGAACAGCATCAATTTCAACGATCTGCCCATCTGGCAGCGTCGGGGAACAGGGTTGTATTGGGAACAATACACCAAGCAAGGTTACAATCCGATTCAAAAGGAAAATGTAGTGACGTTGCGTCGTCGTATCAAAGTTGATGAAGCACTGCCCATGAAGGAAGAGTACCGGCAGTTCATTGCTCAATTTCTCAACGTAGAGACACCTTGAGAACTCAATAATACGACTTGGACCAATACTGTTCGTTTAGAAACGAGAATTAATTTCTCGCGTAGGGGCACGGCATTGCCGTGCCCCTACAAGTCTATTTTTCGTAAAGTTATTGAACCCGCTATCCTTAACCGAACGGTATTGCGACCTGGAGACTGTCCAAATCTTTAGGGCCTGTCAAGAAATAACTTCACACTTCTACGATTACGATAATAATGCCAGGTGTTTAATTTGCAGATCTCCTCGTTCCCATGCTCTGCTTGGGAATGCACTTTTGGAGGCTCCAGCTTCCTTGTCTATCTGGCGAAACTTACACGGCTGGAGCCGCTGGTTGAACGTTACCAGGCTGTGCATGGTCACGAGGAAAATATGCACTTATTTTTTGACAAGCCCTTAACTTCTGTCCTCTGCCTTCTGCCCTCTGCTTTCTGCTCCAACAGGCTCCAGCTGCCAGAGTTTACCGCGCTTGTGAACCAATTTGACGTTGTAATTGTGTTCTGACAGTGCTTGCAACCCTGGCGGACGAAAATAAGGGTTAAACCAGAAGATATCGCTATACCCTGCCGGGATTTCAATCGCTTGTTTTCCCATATTGACCAGTTTTAACTGAACATTTGGATTGAGGTGATAGCTGAGGGCTAAGATATGGCCGATTGGGGTGTCGTTAATCAAAAGCGGTCGGGGAGCCTGGTTCACAATCTGGGCCACTTCAGGAACATAATAGTTGCTATATTTGTTCCACCAGGTGTCTGATTGAGCAGAGATCGTACAAGAAACGATCCCCAGGGAAAACAGGGTAACAGTGAGTCCCTGCCAGAGTCGTTGTCGTTTAACGTCTAAAGCCGGAGAAAAAATCTTGCAGGAGAGTAGATAAGCAACAGCTAGCTGGATGGCCAGATAACAGGGCATAAAATAGCGGGCAATGTTAGAGCGTTGTCCGCCTAAAATTAAATCGGGTGCCACCAGGAACAATGTTATCGGCAACATTAACGAGAGAATAAATAGCCAAACTTTTGGTGCGGTATGGTGCCAAAGGAAATAAAGGGCATAGGCGACCAGAATTGAGATCAGCAAAGCCAGCACATAAGTTAATAAATAGTCCCTGGTGGATTGCAAGTCTACGACACTCCCTGGTTGGACATCAACGAAATTAAAACTCAGGTTGCGCAGTAAATTTTTCACCAACGGCAATAGCATGACTTTCTGATTGGCCTGAAAGGAGAGCGTTTCCTGAATGCGGGAAAATTTGGTAACGATGACAAAGAGCCAGGGCAAAAATGCGACGGTTGCGGCCAGGGACGCGAGCAGATAGGCAACGATCGTTCGACTGAGGCGGAAACGCTCAATCAGGATTGCATACAGTCCGTGACCGATCGCCACTAAACCGGATAGTGGGAAGGCATAAAATCCCAGTGCCAGGGTAGATGAATAGAGAACCCAACTACGAATAGTCTTGAGCCGCATGGCGCGCAGCAGAACAGCGCTCGAGGCCAGGATGGTGACGGCCCAAATGCTGTATTCGCGGGCTTCTTGTGCGTAAAGCATTTGCAATGGCGAGATGGCGATTAAACCCACCGCTAGCCAACCCGCGAGGGTAGAGCCAAAGAGTTCCACACAAAGCCAGTACATGCAAGGGAAAACCAGCAAACTAATTGCTGCAGCTGCACTTCTTGCGCCGACGACGGGATTGTCAAACCATCGCAACCAGAGTCTGGCAAGGACGTAATACAGGGGTGGATGTTGGGGATTATCGATCGCCAGGGCATTGATGGTGTCTAGAACTCCAGCCTCTGGGGGCGGTTGGTGATAGTTCTGTAAATCGTCAACATCAATGAGCACATCTGTAATGGCTTGCCGATCGGCGCTTGTATAGCCTGCAATTCGCAATGAACTGAGCGCTTCGTCGTGCCAGTAAACTTTGCGATCGAGGTTGGCGAAGCGGAAAAAGATCCCGACAACCAATACGATCAGGATTAAGATAAATAACCCGGTGCGGTAGAAGTTTGGCTGTTTCATCTCTCGCGTATCTGACCCAAGTTGAGAACTGCAGCAATCAGAGGATGTTTGAAAAGTATTGGATCCCCCCTAGTCCCCCTTGAAAAAGGGGGAAATTACGGTCAAAAGTCCTTTTGAAGGGGGATTTAGGGGGATCGAGAGCGTTTTGTTACCGATCTTAGATCTTTTCAAACATCCTCTCAGAGATAAGAGCGTGTTTTCTAGTTTTTCAAGTAGTTTTGGTTGTGGGAGCATCAGAACATCCTGGGAATGGAGCTGAACCTATTTTACTGGGGATTAGGACTGAGTATACTGAAGATGCCAGCACCTCAACCAATCGCTATACATCGCTGCTATATTCCAGGCTGAGGTGAGTCTTGTGGGGTAAATGCTTGGGAATGAGAATTTAATCATTTGTCAATCTGTAGGGGTGCCCCTTGTGGGTACCTTGTCATATCGGGGCAACCACAAGGGATTGCCCCTACAGGAGAATGGCACTTACTTAAGCGTAGGATGGGAAAAGCAAGGCGTGCCCATCAAAGAGGCTGTGATGGGCACGGCATAGCCCTTTTCCCATCCTTGTATCTTGAAATTAAGGCAAGCCCGTCCCATCCTCGGTGCTAGACACCGTTCAGTAGCGCGGGCTGCCTTATTCTAAAAGAGAACGTGACAAACCGTTCCCACCCAGGTGCTAGACAC
>Ga0207422_1000577_pt1 | contig 107064 bp, 83 predicted proteins | sample MarCyaLeptolynsp_FD_187757 | JGI IMG/M metagenome (GOLD analysis project Ga0207422, IMG submission 187757) | Marine cyanobacterial communities from Panama - species 1 Leptolyngbya sp. (SPAdes) | ecosystem: Environmental > Aquatic > Marine > Unclassified | place: Panama: Panama City | collected...
ACGTCCACCGCTGGCCTGCAGCTCGAAGCCGGCGGTGATCGCGTCGGTAAGCATGGTGTCGCCGCCGTAGAAGTCGCGGCTGCGCAGCGTGACCACGTAGCCGATGCAGCGGCGACCCGACAGGGGTGCAATGAGCTCGGCGGGTCCAACGACCCGGCCAAACTGCGGCTGCTCAACGGGGCGAAGGTAGCCGGCCGCGCCGAAAGGCTGCGTGCGCCGGGCTCGACGCGACGCCAGAACGCCGGCTCCCAGCATGGCCAGAGGTCCCACGGTCATCGCGGCGACCATGCCAGCGGGACCGGCGGCAACCCCGAGCGCGGCCAGCAAGCCGGTGCCCGCCGAGGAGAACATCAGGTGGCTCTCGGGGCTCACCAAAAGCGGCTGCTGCGGCGCGCTCCACACTTTTTGCGCGAGGTCCTCACGGCCGCGCGGATCGTCGAGTCGAACGCGCTGGTGGCGAGGGTCGACATCGCAGGCTTCGTGGTCGCCCAGCAGCACCCGGCACTCGACGCAAGCGAACCTCCGTGACCGCGCGGTCGGGGCTCGTGAAGCAGAGCGGGTCACGAATCAAATCGTAGCGCGACCCTCGTGTAGGTGCTCGTCGGCACAGACGAGCAAAGTTTCATCACTACAGCCCGGGGAGAAATTTGCGTGGGAGTCGAGGCTACGCCCCGAGGTTGCCACCGGGCGATCGCTACGGGCAGTCGCCGGCCAAAAAGCGCGTTTGCGTGGCGGTGAAGAACGCCTGCAGCCCCTCTTCGAGCGGCAGGTCGAGGGTGTACGCGACGTGCCCGGGGGTTTGCCCCTTGTTGATCAGAAGCGGGTTGAAGACCGGAATGAGGTCGGGGCCAACCTCCACGTAGGACGACAGCGACGGAGACGTGGTCGCGGCGGTGAACGTTAGGTTGATGTCGGCGTCGAGAATCGGGGGCGACAGCGGGGCAGCCGCGTTGTGGCACTGCGTGCAGGCGCCACCGGCCGACTCGACCAGCGCCAGGCCCCCAAGCTCGTTGGCCTCGAAGTCTGCCAGAGTCATGCAGGCGCCGAACTCAGCCATGATGCTGGCCGGTGTCGGCCCTTCTGGTTCCGGCGGTCCGCCGCCATCACCGCCGCCGTTTCCGCCGCCATTGCCGTCGCCATTGCCCCCGCCGTTGCCGTCGCCATTGCCTGCGCCGTCGCCTGCGGTCGTGTCGGTAGGCTCGTCGACGATCGGATCCGAGTCGGGTCCGAAGCCCTCGCCGACAGTCATGCAGCCCGTGAGGGCGACAGCGGCGCTAAACAACAAGGCAGAAAGGCTGGCACGCATGGGACAGCCCTGGTGCAAAGGGCGGTCCGACGACGGCTCCCAGTGATCTCAGCCGCTTTGCCGTCCCCGCGGGCAGGCCCCTGGGGCGAGCTCCTCCCACTCCCCGGGGGCCTGGCTCCTCGCCCCGCGCTCAGTCCGCGTCGCCGGGCTCGAGCTCGCCGAGCTCGAAGTCTGCGGCCACTCCCGCCAGGGCATCGGCTGCGGCGTCGCCGAGGACGGCGTTGTCGTTGGCGGTCTCCGCGCTGCGTCCATAGAAGACCTTGGGACCGCGCGGGCTGTCGGCCAGGGTCAGCCGAAGGTCGAACGGCTTGGGCCCGTCGACCCGGGCGATCTCGAACCCGGTCTTGACCCGCTGCTTGGTCTCGGGCAGGCCAAAGAGGATCTTTTTGCCGTTGGTCTTAAAGACAAACAGTTCGAAGTTTCCCTTGAACACGGTTCGGTCCTGGTAGACGCCGCCGCCCATGGACGGAACGAACCGGTACACGTGCAGCCGCTCGTCCGGGGACTCCGGCCAAACGTCCATCCAGTTGCGGTCGATGAGCATCTTGGCCGCCTGGGCCGGCGGCAAGACCTCCGCGTCGCTCGTTTCGGCGCCGCGGCCGCAACCGGCGGCCAGCAACAGGGCGAGGGCAGACGAGCAAACCAGGGAGCAAACAAAAGCGCGCATGGCCCGATTGTAGCGGACCATGCGCGCGGCACCACCGGTACAGGGGATGGCAGGGGGGGCGGGGAGTCCCGGTGGCGCATTCGCCGCGGGGGGCGGCGAGGTTCAAAGGCGGGTGTCTAGGCCGGCGAGGGCACCGACGTCATCGGCTTTTCCTCAAGGCCGAGGTAGCCAAGGCACATCGAAACGATCTCCGGCATGAGGCGGTCGGCCTCCATGAAGCTCGGCTGCGCGCTGGCGTACACGGTGCGAGCTTCCAGAGCGCTCATGACCAGCCAGGTCGTGAACGCGATGGCCTGAACCGGATCGTCGTGGCTGCGGAGGGTCTCGCCGCGGGCTTCGAGCAGCTCCGCGAACTTGCGGGCGATGTGCATGCCCATGCCTTCGCTGAGGCTCTTGAGCGACTCGTCGCGAGCGGCGCGCACGGAGAACGCCGCGATGAGGTAGCGACGCTCGCGGAACACGTCGATCATGAAGCGAATGGCGCCGCGAACCATGTCGCGGGTCTCGACTCCTTGCCAGCGATCGGCGTCCAGGATGGAGTCGATGGTCGCGCCAGCCTCGGCGTAAAAGCGCTCGAAGAGAACGCGCAGCAGGCCTTCTTTGTCCTTAAAGCGCGCGTAGAACGCCCCGACCGACGAGCCGGCGGCTTTGGCGATGGCGGACACGCTCGTGGCGTCGGCGCCGCGCTGCAGCACCAGCTGCTCGGCGGCGTCGAGAATGCGCTCGAACGTTTGTTGGCTGCGGGCCTGCCGGGGCGGGCGAACCCACTCGAACTCGAAGGGGGAGGACGGCGAATACTGGGGGGCGGCTGCGTTCATAGCGGGGGTGATGCTCGGTTTTGGGTTGGCGGTTAAAGTTTCTTTGGTCGATTTTGGGGTGCGTGGGGCTCGAAACCAACGTCCGAAACCAGAATAGGAATTCTTATTCGTAGGTGTGCACCAGGCCCTACATGTCAGTCAACGGTTTTGTTGACTCCCACGCGACAGCCGCCGAAGCGGAACGGAATCCTGCCTCACACAACCCAAGTGCCCGTAGTCGTCGAAAGCGGCTCGTGACAGGATCTAACCTGTGCGGGTTCCGTTGCTTTTCACGACGTTGGCTTTGATCTTGGGGTTGGGTTGCGGCGCCGACGACGCAGCTGGCGACGCCGCCACCGGCAGCCCTGGTGGCCCCGCTGAGCCGGGTGCTGGCCAGGCCGCGTTCTGGAGCGCCATCGATCTCGAAGGCGCGCGCGACCTCGGCGCCGAGGTCGCCCCCGTGCCCGACGCCGAGCGGCGGGCGCCCGGGCCCATCGACCTCGAGCTCGTGACCGAGGCAGCCGGCCTGGGCGACGCCCGCGGCGTGGGCAACACCCACGGCCTCGGAGTGGCGTTCATCGACGTCACCGGGGATGAGTATCCCGACATCCTCGTCGCCAACGGCCGCAGTGAGCGCACCGGCGAGCAGCTCGATGCCGCGTTGTACGTAAACGACGGCGACGGCACGTTCACGGACCGGTCCGCCGAGTCGGGAATCGCCGGCGCCCTGGGGGGCCTCGACCTGTACTCGGTGGCCGCCGCCGACCTCGACAGCGACGGGGACATCGACCTGTACGTCGGCGCCCAGCCGGTCGACCGCCTGCTGCGCAACAACGGCGACGGTACGTTCACCGACGCGACCGACGCCGCCAACGCCGGCGGCCCGGCGTCCAACCCCGACCGCGTGGCCGACGGCCGCGGCAAGGTGGTTTCGATCGGCGACTACGACGGCGATGGCCACCTCGACATCGTGTCCGCGTCGAGCACGCTGCCGGCGCCCGGCATCTACCTGCTGCGCAACCGGGGCGACGGCACCTTCGAGGACGTCACCGACGCGACCGGGGTCGCGATTGACGGTCGCGGCAACCCGTGCGCGGTGTTGTGGTCGGACATCGAAAGCGACGGCGACCAGGATCTCTGGGTGTGGAACGACCGCGGCGGTCACGTGCTCCTGCAAAACGACGGCGGGCGTTTCAACGACATCACCCGCGACGCCACGAACGTCAATATCGGCAACCCGATGGGCATCGACTCCGCCGACATCGACCACGACGGCGACCTCGACTACTACATCTCGAACATTGGAAACAATCCGCTGCTCGAAAACGATGGGGGCGGCAACTTCGACGACATCACCCGCGACGCTCGAACCGGCGGCCAGTTCGGCTGGGGCCTTGGCTTCGAGGACTTCAACCTCGACACGTGGCCCGACATCTTCGTCGCTCAGGAAGACGACCTGCCCTACCTGGTCTTTACCCACGAAACCGGCGTGCCCGCGCGCTTTACCGAGAGCGTCGTGGACCACAGTCCGATCGTGAGCAACCGCGCCGCCCACAACGTCGCCGTCGCATTCGCCGACTTCGACCGCGATGGTCGGGTAGACGTGCTCACGGCGACGACCGACGGCAGCCGCATCAACCTCTATCGAAACCGCACCGACACCGGCTCCCATCGCTTCCTGGAGGTACGGGTCGCCAACGCCCCCGGCTCTTCCCAAACGGGTGGAGTCGCCGCGCGCGTCGGCGTTCGCACGGGCGACCTGATTCAGTTCCGCGACATCTCGGGCGGTTCGAGTCGCGCGTCGCAAAACGATCTGTCCGTCCGCTTCGGGCTCGGCGACTACCAGGGAGCCGAGGCCGTGTGGGTCCTGTGGCAGGACGGCCGCCAAAGCGCTGTGGTCAACGTGCCGGGCGACTCGGTTGTCCAGCTGCCGTGATGTCGCAGATGTCGCTACACCCGTACGTCCTTTCGCGCTGAGCGTTCGCTGATAGGCCATTCGGGGCTTTCGATAGCGCCAAAGATCCCCAACAATGGACGCGAGGTGGGGAACGCGGCATCACAACCGCAGCTACCGGACAGTTTCGGCGCCGATGGTCGATTCCGGGTCCGACGCAAGCTCGGACGCGGCGGAATGGGCGAAGTCTACGAGGTCTTCGACGTGGAGCGGCGCATGGTCGTGGCGCTCAAGACCCTGCGCAAACTCGAGCCAGCCTCGCTGTTCAAGTTCAAGCGCGAGTTCCGGGCGCTCGCCGACGTCGACCACCCAAACCTGGTCACCCTGTACGAGCTGGTCTCCGAACAGGACGAGTGCTTCTTCACCATGGAGCTCGTCGACGGCGCGAACTTCCTCGATGCCGTCGTCGATCGCGGAGCGGGTGAGGAGGCGATGCCCACCCGGAGCACCGCAGACCTGAGCCCGGTCGCCCAGGCGGCCGCTCTGGCCCGCGCGCATGCCGAAAGCCTCGACAGCGATCCCGACGAAACGCTGAACACCATGTGCAGTTCGGTCACCGGAGGCGGCGACACGCCCCGGGCTCCGGTGAACCAGCGCTGGTCCGACGTCGAGCTCGACTTCGACAGGCTGCGGGACACCCTCGCCGAACTGGTCGTGGGCGTCCGCGCGCTGCACGCCGCCGGCTACGTGCACCGCGACATCAAGCCGAGCAACGTCCTGGTGACGCAAGAAGGCCGCGTCGTGGTGTTGGACTTCGGTCTCGTCTTCGACGACGAGCACCAAAGCGGCGACATCGCCGGCACGCCGGCCTACATGGCCCCGGAGCAAGGCCAGCTTGGCGCCCGGCAAACCCGAGCGGTCGACTGGTATGGCGTCGGCGTCATTCTGTATCGCGTGCTCACCGGCACCCTGCCGCACGTCGGCAGCCCCGCGGACGTCTTGCGCGCCAAGCAACAAACCACGCCGCGAACGCCGACCGATTTTCGGTCCGACATTCCGCCGTACCTCACCGAGCTGTGTCGCGACCTGCTGAGCATCGACCCGAGCGGCCGCCCGGACGGCGACGAGATTTCGCGTCGGCTGCAGCTCGCCGGCGCGAACGCCAACGCCACCGGCGACATGGCGCCCCGCCGGCGGCGCGCGACCGCCCCGACCGAGCTGGTGGGTCGAGACGACCAGATGGCAGCTCTGGACGCCGCCTTCGACCGCGCGCGCAATGCCTGTACGGTCGCGATGATCCGCGGCGAGTCGGGCATGGGGAAGAGCGAGCTGTGCAACGCCTTTTTGCGCTCCGTCACGTCGCGCGACGCGGTGGTGCTGAGCGGCCGCTGCCACGAGCGCGAGTCGATGCCCTACAAAGCCGTCGACAGTTTGATCGACTCGCTGGCCCGCCATCTCCAGGCGCTCGAGCGCGAGGACATCGAGGCCGCCTGCCCCGACGACGTTCACCTTCTGGCCCGCATCTTTCCAGTGCTGCGCACGGTGGAAGCAGTTGCCAGCCGACGCCCCGGCGACAGCAGCGTCGCCGTCAGCGACGACTTCGAGCTGCGGCGCCGGGCCTTCGTCGCGCTGCGCGAGCTGCTGGTCGCCCTGGCCCAGACGCGCCCGCTGGTGCTCTACATCGACGACATTCAGTGGGGCGATGTCGATAGCGCCGCCCTCATCGAGGCCCTCGTTCGCCCGCCCGGCGCGCCAAAGGCACTGCTGCTGCTGGCCTACCGCAAAGAAGACGAACAGCGCAGCGCCTTGTTGCGCCTGCTGCGCGAACAGCTCGGCCGCGACGATCTGGCGGCGGGCGCGACGACCATCGATGTCGGCCGGCTCGACGGCGGCAACGCGCGGGAGCTGGCCAAGTCGCTGCTCGAAAGCGAGGGCATGTCGGGGGAAGCCGCGGGCATCATCGGCCGCGAGTCGGGCGGCCACCCGTTCTTTGTGCGCGAGCTGGTCCACTTTGCGGCCGAGCGCGAATCGAGCCAGCCCGAGCCCGGTCGAATGAGCCTGCGCGAGGTGATCAACGCCCGCGTGGCCCGGCTCGACGCCAACGCCATCAACCTGCTGCAGGTCATCTGCCTGGCGGGGCGCCCCCTGGAGCGGCACACCGCCGCCCGGGTCGCCGATATCGACGCTGCGGCGCCGCTGCTGCAAACCCTGGAGGGGGCCCGCTTCATTCGCAGCGCCGGCATGCGCGCCACGGACCTGGTCGAACCGTTCCACGGGCGCATTCGCGACGTCGTCTCGGCCGAGCTCGACCGCGACGCGGGCCAGGCGATTCACCGCCGGTTCGCCGGCGCCTTCGAAGAGACCTCGAGCCGCGACCCGGAAATGCTGGCGTATCACTACGCTCGCGCCGGCGATTCTCAGCGAGCGGCGGAGTACACCCTCGAGGCGGCGCGCCTGGCGGCCAAGAGCCTCGCGTTCGAACGGGCCGTGGCGCTGTACGAGCAAGCCATCGAGCTCGGCCTGCCCGACGGCGAAGATCCGGGTGCCGTCGAGCTGGCCCTCGCCGACGCGCTCGTGAACTACGGGCGCACCGCCCGCGCGGCCGAGATCTTTGCCGAGGCGAGCAAGCGTGCCACCGGCCTCGAAGCCATCGAGCTGGAGCGCAAGGCGGCGCTGCACTTCCTGCAGGCCGGCCGCGTGGACCAGGGCAAGGCAACCCTTCGCAGCGTCCTGGCGAAACTCGACCTGTCGATGCCGACGAAGCCGCTGCTGTCGATTGTCTGGCGTCGGGCTCGTCTGGGCCTGCGCGGCTACGGCCACAAGGTTCGCCCGGCCTCCGAGGTCGACCCGATGCTTCTGGCACGCATTGACGTCACGGCGGCGGCCGCATTCGGCCTGGGCATGACCGAGACATTCTTGGCGGCGAGCTTTCAGGCGCTCAACACGCTGCTGGCTCTCGAAGCCGGCGAGCCCATGCGGCTGGCGCGCGCCCTGGCCAACGAAGCGGCGCTCGCGTTCGTTACCGAAGCCAACGACGCCAAGGGCGATCGACTTCTCGAGATCGCGCGCGGCTTGACCCGCGATGCGGACAAATTCGTCGACGGCGTCATGCTGTACGCCGAAGGCATGGGCGCGTTCCACCGCGGCGACATGCCGCGGTTTCGCACGTGCGCCGCCACCGCGGCGCAGAGCCTGCGCGAGACCCACGGCATGCCCTGGGAAAAGGCGTCGTGCGAGCTCTACCTGCAGTGGGCCAACTTCTGGATGGGCGACCTCGCCGAGCTCGACGCCAACCGGGGTGCCGCCTACGACGAAGCCGTGGCCCGAGGCGACCGCCTCGCCCAGGCCAACTTCGTCGTCGGAGCGCCCGGTCTGTCGTGGCTCATACGCGACGCGCCGGCCGTCGGACGCGAGCGCATCGACGCCTGCATGGCGCCCTGGCACGCGGTCGATGCGTTCACGCTGCCCCACTACTGGGAGTGGATCGCCCTGACGATGCTGGACTTGTACCAGGGCAATCCCACGGCGGCGGTCGAGCGCACCGACGAGGTCTGGCCCCGGATCAAAAAGGCGATGATGCTCTCGTTCCGAGCGGTCAAGGTCGAGTCGTTCATGCTGCGCGGCCATGGATTCATCGCGCGAGCCCTCGCCGAGACACCGGGCGAGCGCGAGCCCTGGCTGCGCAAAGCCGGCAAGTGCGCCCAGACCATCGAGCGCAAAGACGTGGCCTGGGCGAGCCCCCACGCCAACATCATGCGCGGCTGTATCGCCGCCGCCCGAGGAGACCGGAGCGCGGCGATCAGCCGATTGGAGGCGGCCGAAGCCATGGCCTCGCGCATGCTGCTTCAGCGCTACGCCGCCATGCGAGCGCGCGGCGTGTTGCTCGGCTCCGACGGCGAGGGCAGCGAGCTCGTCGCCGAGGCCGACGCGTGGTTTGCCAGCCAGGGCGTGGCGCGGCCAGGTGCATTCGCCCGCGTGTTCGCCCCGGTCGCCGACGAGTCGCCGGCGGCCGCGTTGTCCGAGTAGGCGTTCCCCTACTCGGCTTCGAGCCGAGCCAGCTCGGCCTCCGCGGCCTCGAGCTCCTCGCCAGCGGCCTCCCAGCGCGCGGTCAGCTCCTCGAGCTTCGCGTCTGCCTTCTGATACTCAGACAAAAGCTCGTTGCGCCGCGCCTCGTCGGCGTAGACCGCATCGTCCGACAGCAGCGCGTTGCGCTCGGATTGCTCGGCCTCGAGCTTGGCGATCCGATCCTCGAGCTCTTCGACCCGCTTCTTTTTCGGACCGACGACCTTCGTGCGCTGTTTGCGAAGCTCGGCCTCGCGTCGCTTGCGCGCCTTCTTTTCCTCGCGCGTCTCGCCCGCTGGCACTTGTTGCTGCGACGGCGGCAACGCGTCGCCGCTGGTGTCGAGCGCCGTCGGCATGGCCCGCGACACCTCGGCCGCGTCACCATTCGCCGCGGCCTGCTCCAGCCGCAGCCGGCAGCTGTGCATGTACTCGTCCAGAGTCCCCGGGTAGATCTCCAGGACCCCGTCCTCGATGTTCCAAATCTGGGTGGCGAGCGTCCGGATCAGGCTCCGGTTGTGGCTGACGAACACCAGGGTGCCTTCGAACTCGGACAGCGACTCGGCCAGCGCCTCCGACGACTGCAGATCGAGGTGGTTGGACGGCTCGTCCATGAGCAGCAGGTTGCCCGGATCGACCAGCAGACGCGCCAGCGCAACGCGAGCGCGCTCGCCACCCGACAAGACGGACACGGGCTTTTCGACGTCGTCACCGGAAAACAAGAACGCGCCGAGAATCGAGCGAACCCGCTGGGGGCCGACGCTCGGGTTCACGCTTTGCACTTCCGAGTACACAGTCGACTCCGGGTGCAAGGTGTCGGCATGGTGCTGCGCGTAGTAGCCGACCTTGACCTTGTTGCCGATGTTGACCTGGCCGGCCGTCGCCTCCAGTTCGCCGGCAATGATCTTGAGCAACGTGGTCTTGCCGGCGCCGTTGGCACCGATGATGCCGATCTTCTGGCCGCGCTCGACCACGATGTCGAGGCCGCGAAAGACCTCGAGGTCGCCGTAGCTTTTGCCCAGGCCCTCGACCTTGATGACCTGGGCAACCGCGCGCTCGACCGGTGGAAACGAGATCCGCATGACGCGGCGCTTTTGGTACAGCTCCACGTCGTCCATCTTTTCGAGCATCTTGACCCGGCTTTGCACAGCCGCGGCCTTGCTAGCCTTGTAGCGAAAGCGCTCGACGAACTTCTCCATGTGCTCGCGCTCGCGAGCCAGGTTCTTGGCCTTGTTTTCGAGCAGCACCTCTTCTTCGGCGCGCTGCTTGACGTAGCGATCGTAGTCGCCGCTGTACTGGCGCACCCCCTCGGTCTCGAAGCTCACGACCCGATCGATCTGCTCGTTGAGGAACTCGCGGTCGTGGGAGATGAGAATGAAGGCCCGGGGGTAGCGCTTGAGAAAGCCGGTGAGCCACGCGACCGACGGCATGTCGAGGTGGTTGGTCGGCTCGTCCATGAGCAGCAGGTCCGGCTGCTGAAAGAGCAGCGACGCCAGGACCGCGCGCATCTTCCAGCCCCCCGAGAACTCGCCGATGTCGCGGGTGAGGTCAGACGTCGGAAAGCCGAGGCCCGCCAGGATTCGCGACGCCTGGTGGTCCGAGAAGAACTGTTCGAAGTGGTCGATGCGCTCGTGCAGGTCGGCGATGCGCTGGGCGACCTCCATCACCTGGTCGCTGGCGTCGTCGCCTTCGGCCTGCAGCCGGGCCATGTCGGCCTCGGCCTCGGCGAGCTTGCCGTCGAGCTCGGTTCGCCCGGGAACGCTCGACACCACGAAGTCCAGCAGCTGCTTGCCGCCGGCCACCGCGATGTCCTGGGGCAAATAGCCAACGCTCACGCCGTTGGCGCGGGTAATCAGCCCCTTGTCGTAGGCCTGCTGGCCAGCGAGCATCTTGAGCAACGTGGTCTTGCCCGAGCCGTTGGGCCCGACCAGGCCAATGCGGTCCTTGTCGGCGATGCGCAGGCTCAGGTCGCGCACGATGTCTCGCTCGCCAAACGACAGCGTCACGTCCTCGAAGACAACCAGGCTCACGGGACGCCACTCATACCAGAGCCGCCGCAAGGGCGCGAATCTGCGCGGCCTCGGTTCGCGAGAAGGCACTGTCACCGCATTCGCGTAAAAAATGCGGTTTCGACGAGTACGTAAATGTAAGGCCCTGAAAAACCAGGCTCCCTAAAGGCCAATCGCGACAATTTGGCGCGCCGGACACTGTAGCTGCCAGAGACGCCTGTCGACATTGTTGACATCGGCAACAACCCTGATGTTTGGTTATCAGATGGTTAGACACCCATTTTCGGTGGCACAATTCCAGCAATACCGGAATACGACAGAAACGTAGGCCCCTGCCGGATCAGGCCCCTGCGTCCCCCCTTAGCGAGCCACCTACCTTCGGTACGTGGCTCGCTGCCATTTCGGGGCGGGGTCGGCGGACGGGCCGGGCGGACCGCCGGGCGACGTGATGGCCGCGGGGCCGCGCCGTGGGTCGGCGGACGGCGGCCGGCGGCAGGGCGGGTCGCCGGGCGTAGTGGTGGCCGCGGGGCAGCGGCCGTGGGTCGGCGGACGGCGGCAGGGCGGGTCGCCGGGCGTAGTGGTGGCCGCGGGGCGGCGGCCGTGGGTCGGCGGACGGCCAGTCCGATCCGACGGGGCTCGATGGGGGAATTGAGGACGTTGGCTCGGCGCGCGTAGCCTCCGCTTCGGCCGTCGTCAACCCACCCCCGCGGGCTGCGGCTCGGCGCGAGAGCGGGGTGGGTGCTCCGCTTCGCTTCGCCGCTTCGCGTGACAACGGCCTGCGCTTCGGCTGGGCAGCAACGACGACGGGCAAGCCCGCCTTGTGCCCGCCTGCGGCGGGCGCGGGCTCGTCCGTCGTTTGTCGTTTGGCAGGGGGGGTTGGCCGCGGGGACAGGGCTTCGGCACGGCGCGCGGGCGGTGTGCTTGCGCCGCCGGCCAGTGCGGCGATCTCGGGGACCGGCCGGCGCACTCGCGACCGGCCGGCGCGCTCGGGGACCGGGTAGTGCGAGGCGCTCGGGACCGGCCGGCGCGCTCGGGACCGGCCGGCGCGCTCGGGACCGGCCGGCGCGCTCGGGGACCGGGTAGTGCGACGCGCTCGGGACCGGCCGGCACACGCGCGTCAGCGCAGGTGCCCCCTTGAACGCCGGAACCGCGCGGTGGGCGGTGCCGACGTCTGTGCTGGTTCAGGCGCGCCGCGGCGCCCGGCGGGCCGGCATCGTCGTGGAATCGAGCAAGCCGTGGTGGGTCCACCAGCCGGTGGTCAATAGCCACGTGCGCGCCCGGCACGTGGTGGGTGGGCCGGCGCGTGGACGCGGCGCGCCCGGCCCGTGGCGAAAGCTGTCGTCGCCCCAGCCGGGGAAGCTCCACGCCGACGAGAACGGATCGACGCCACCAGACCAGGCCGGAAGCCGCTCGCGGTGCTTGTGGGCGTTGTGCAGCACGTAGCACAGCGCCCGTTTGACCTGGAGGGGCGAACGCAGTGGCTCCATGTGATAGCGGTCGTCGCAAACAGGGCCCTTTCGGCCCCAGAAGGCGTTGAACTGCCAGGCCAGGCAGCGATTGAAGCCCTGCATGCCCCGCGACAGGGCCCGGTTGTCCGCCGCCTCGACGACCAAGTGCAGGTGGTTGCCCTGCACCGAGAACTCGCAAACGCGAAACCCCGGCTTGCGGCTGCACCGGGCAAACACGCGGCGCAGCACCGCCGCCTGCTTAAATCCGCGCAGGCGCCCAAGCCCTTTGCGAATCCGAACCGTCACGTGAACCGGCAGCGCCCGCCCCAGCACCTCGCGCTGTCGGTGCGACACCCGCGGCCGCGGCGCCTGCCGCTTGCGCCCCGCGTTCTTTCGTCGACCGCCACGCGTTCGCGGCTCCGGCAGGACGAGCTGCCGGGTTGGTTTGCGCCTGCGTGTCATCTTTGATTGGGCATATAATAGTCGGCACAACGCGGCGTAGCAAGCGGTCTCAAACGTTCTATGGATGGCGCCGAGCGACTCCTCACCGATCCATTTGTCGATCCATTTGTCGATCCGCTGCCGATCCGCTGCCGATCCGCTGCCGATCCACCGCCGATCAATCAGGCCCAGGCGATCCACGAACGGGCCCGCACGTCTGCTCGGCCGAGCGCTCGGGTCCGCCCGCGCGCCAAGCGGCAGCTCGCGGGGCGGGCTGACCACGCCCGGAGCGGGGGCTAGGCGCGCCGGGCGAGCGCCCTGGATTCCCCCCTCGAGCCCCGTCGGATCGAACTCGCTCCGGGCCGCCCTACGCGACGCGGTCCAAGAAGCCGTCGATCGTCCGGGCGACGGTGCGGGGCACCTCGAGCTGGGGCACGTGGCCAACCCCATCGAGCATGACCAGCTCCGAGAGGGGCAGATGCGTCGCCAGGGCTCGGCCCACGTCCGGGTGAATGACCCGGTCTTTGTCGCCGTGGATGACCAGGGCCGGCACGGCAATGTGCTCGATATCCTGGGGCAGCCCCTCTTCGCTATCGCCCTGGTTCCAGCTTTCGAACAGCGCGTGCAGGCGGTCGCGGCGCGCAAATCGCTGGTAGGCCGCGTAGCGCTGCATGGCGCGCGGCGCCGGCGGGGGCTTCTCGGCGACCAGCTGCAGCAGGCCGTCCAGATCGTCGATGGCCTCGGGGATGAGCAGGTTGCGTCCGTCTTCGAGGGCCCGGCCGAGCTCGCTCTGGGTGACCTCTTTCCACGCGGAGCAGATCAACGTCATGGACGCGATGCGCTGCGGGTAGTCGTGGGCGGCCCGCACCGAGATGGCTCCGCCCATGGAGTTGCCAACCAGGTGGGCTCGGTCGACGCCCAGCACGTCTAGCCAGGTGCGCAGCACGCGCGCCTGCTCGCGCGACGTCGCCCGGTGGGGCGCCACCGGCGTGGCCGCGCCGAACCCGGGCAGGTCGGGAATGAGCAGGCGCCGGCCCCGGTTCAAAAACGGCGCCATCATCAGCCACGACTCTTTGTCGGCGCCAAAGCCGTGCACCAGGATCACCGGGTCGCCAGCATCGGCCGACGGCCCGACCCGACGATTGCGCGCGGGACGCTCGTAGTAGGGCACGACAACGCCGTCGAGCCGGACCGACTTGCGCACGACGCCGGCCGCGCGAATCAGCGCCCACTGCAGGGCCTCGTACTGCAGCCGTCCGAGTTCGATCTCCAACCGGTCGAGGGCGCCCATCCAGGACTGGTTATACCGCGTTCTGCGAGCGTCGGACTGAGTGCGGCCGCCCCGGGGAAGCATCGAGCCCGGTCGTGTGGACCGAGGCCGAGGCCGACCCCGAGACCGAGACCGAGGCCGAGGCCGAAGCCGAATCCGAGGCCGAGACCGAATCCGAATCCGACACCGAGACCGAATCCGAATCCGACACCGAGACCGAATCCGAATCCGAATCCGAGGCCGAGACCGAAGCCGAGACCGAGTCCGAATGCGAGACCGAAGCCGAGACCGAGACCGAAGCCGAGGCCAACCCCGCCGCTTTTGACAGCGGCCCACTCCGCCAACGTCTGCGTTCACGCCCTGGAAACTCGACGGTCGTCCCCGCGCCCGCCCACGGCGGGCAGAAGGAGGGGACGGCCGTCGCAGTTGCCAGCCCAGCCGAAGCGGCGGCGGTTGTCACACGAAGTGGCGAAGCGAAGCGGAGCACCCGCCCCCGAGCGCACGCCGAGCCGCCTCGCCGGGGGCGGGTTGACGACCGCCGGCGCGCAGGCTAGCGCACGCCAGACAGCGACCGCGCCGCTAGTGCCGCCCGGTCGCGGCGTCGAACAGGGCGTCAGACTTGCGTGCCTGGGCGCGGCCTTCGTCGACCTTGACGAAAAGCAGCAGAAGACCGCCAACCAGGAAAAAGCCGATCAACGCCAGAATGGCGCCGCGCGAAGAGCCCGTTACCGCAGCCACAGCGCCAAAAACCGCGGGCCCAAAGATCGCTGCGAACTTTTCGAATACAGCGAACAGACCGAAGAACCGCGACGACTCGGCTTTGGGGATGAGGCTGGCGAACAGCGAGCGAGAAAGCGCCTGGGTGCCGCCCTGCACAAGGCCAACGAGGCCCGCGAGAATATAAAACTCGGTCGCAGAGTCGAGAAGATAGCCGAACACCGAAACGGCCCCGTAGACCGCAAGCCCCAGCATGATTGCGGGTCGGGTTCCGACCAACTTGGCCAGCCCTCCGAACAGAAATGCGCACGGGATCCCCACGAACTGGACGAGCACGACGGCAACGATCAGGTCGGTCGCTTCGAGACCAATCTCGGCTCCAAAGATTGTGGCCATGCGGAAGACCGTGCTGATGCCATCGTTGTAGATGAGAAAGGCCAACAAAAAGAGCGTGGCCTGGCGATACTTCCGAAGCTCGCGAAAGGTCTCCCGCAAGCCCGCGATGGTCGTGCGAAACAACGGCCCGACTTCTTCGTCTCGCAACGGCCGCACGGGTGGCTCAGGCACCTGACGAAGCAGCGGCAACGAAAATGCAAACCACCATACGGCAACAGAGAAGAATGCCAGCCGGGTCCCCTGAACTCCGTCCGAGAGTCCAAACCACTCCGGTTTCATGATCATCAGCAAGTTAATGACCAACAGAAGCCCACCGCCGAGGTAGCCAAGCGCGTAGCCCCCAGCCGACACCTGATCAACCTGGTCCTCGTCGACCAGGTGGGGTAGCAAAGAATCGTAGAAGACGATGCTGCCCGACGCGCCGACATTGGCAACCCCGAAGAGCACCAAGAGCATCAGCCAGTCACTGCTGCCAACAACTGCCATCCCTGTAGTAGCCGCCAGCGCTACGAACAAGAACCCGGCAAGAAAGGTCTTCTTCAGTGGTCGCTGGTCGGCCATTACGCCGAGGATTGGCCCCAGCAACGCCACGAGAGCGAGAGCTCCGGACGTCGCGAACGCGAAGTAGCTGCTCGCCAGGGCTCGGTCTCCGAGGGTGCCCTGCGCGACTTCAATGAAGAAGATCGGGAAGACGGCGGTCACAATCGTCGTGAAAAACGCCGAGTTCGCCCAGTCGTAGAGCACCCAGGCCCTCACGTCGCGCCGGTCGAGAGCAAACGTCCGTAGCAAGCCCACGCCCATTGGTACCTCACTTCTGCTTGACAGCGTCCGCACCGGAGGGGAGAAAGTGTCCAGTGCGCCCGCCGGCGCGCCAATTTGGCCCGCGACAGGCTCGCAAATCGCCGGGCCGGCCAGACCACCGACCATGAGTGACGCAGCAACCAGCCCCGCCAAGCTTCCGCCCCAGGTAGGCCGTCGGCGAACCTTTGCCATCATTTCGCACCCCGACGCGGGCAAGACGACGCTGACCGAGAAGCTGCTGCTGTTCGGCGGCGCCATCAACCTCGCCGGCGAGGTCAAGGCCCGCGGCGAGCGCCGGCGCGCCACCTCCGACTGGATGAAGATCGAGCGCGAGCGCGGCATCTCCGTGACCGCGTCGGTCATGACCTACGAGTATCGGGACTGGACCTTCAACCTGCTCGATACGCCGGGCCACGAGGACTTTTCCGAGGACACCTACCGCACGCTGACCGCGGTCGACTCGGCCATCATGGTGATCGACGCGGCCAAGGGCATCGAGGCCCAGACGCGCAAGCTGTTCGAGGTGTGTCGCCTGCGCGATATTCCGATCATCACCTACGTCAACAAGATGGACCGCGAAGCGCGCGACCCGTTCGAACTACTCGACGAGATCGAACAAACGCTGGCCCTCGACGTTTCCCCGGTGACCTGGCCCATCGGCATGGGCGACCGGTTTCGCGGCTGCTTCGATCTTCGACAAGACCAGCTGGTTCTGCTCGATCGCAAGAACAAGGGCGTGCTCGCCGAGGGCACCGAGATTAACGGGCTCGACGACCCCGGCCTCGACGAGCACCTCGACGACGGCCAGGCCGAGACTCTGCGCGACGAAGTCGAAACCGTCCGCGGCCTGTGCCCCGAGTTCGACCTCGAGTCGTTTCGCGCGGGCGCGCTCACGCCGGTGTTCTTCGGCAGCGCGCTGTGGAACTTCGGCGTGCGCGAGCTGCTCGACGGGGTCGCCGAGCTCGCGCCCCCGCCCCGCCCTCAGCCGGCCAATCGCGAGGTCGATCCGGGCGAAAAGAAGATGACCGGGTTCGTGTTCAAGATTCAGGCGAACATGGACCCCAAACACCGCGACCGCATCGCGTTCTTCCGTCTGTGCAGCGGCCAGTTCAAGCGCGGCATGAAGGTCCACCACTCCCGTTCGGGCAAGACCATGGCGGTCAACAACGCGGTGCTGTTCCAGGCCCGCGACCGCGAGCTCGCCGAGGAAGCGTGGGCCGGCGACATCATCGGCATTCCCAACCACGGCACCCTGCACATTGGTGACGCCTTGACGGAGGGCGAAGACCTCAAGTTCACGGGCATCCCGATGTTCGCGCCGGAGCTGCTGCAGAAGGTCCGCCCCCTCGACCCCATGCGGGCCAAGCATCTCGGCAAGGCGCTCACCCACATGGCCGAAGAAGGCGCCGCCCAGGCGTTTCGCACCTACCTCGGCAGCGAGTGGGTCATCGGCGTGGTCGGCTCGCTGCAGTTCGAGGTGTTGAGCGACCGCATCAAGAACGAATACAACCTGCCGGTGCGCTTCGAGACCACCAGCTACGTCACGGCGCGCTGGGTGCGCGGCGAAGATGCCGAGCTCAAGCTGTTCACCGAAAAGAACCCGAGCAACGCCGCCGAAGACCACCGCGGCCAGACGGTCTTTTTGCCGCGCAACGACTGGCACCTCGATCGCACCGTCGAGGACTGGCCAAACCTCGAGTTCCTCAAGACGATCAGCTAGCAAAAAAAAAGGACCGCCAGTGCGCGCGCACTGACGGTCCTGCTCCCGACGACGGCCCAGAGGCCCGATAGGCCGTCTGATGAATTGAGCGGGCTAGTGCGTGGCCATGTCGTTGGACACGCTGTTCGCCACGTCGGCCAGGTGACCGATGCCGTGGTCGTGGTCGTGATCGTGATCGTGATCGGCCGGAGCCAGCACCGCCCGGGCGACTCGCGCCCACTTCGGGTTGATCCGATACGGCGCGCCGCGACGCTTGCTGCTCCACGCGACGTCGTTCTGTCGCGGGCGGTAATCGACGTGCACGAAGTCCTGATGCACGTAGTGCCCCACGCCAACGTTGGTGTGGTTTTGCCACAGGTAGTCGCGCACCTCCTTGGTGGGAACGCCCTCGACCCGAAGGTCGACCGCGTGGCCCTGGAAGTGCTTCGAGCGCCGCACGCCGTACGGCGGCGCCCGGTAGCCGGACACGATCTCGATCGTGTGGCCCTGGTAGCGCTTGCCCAGGTCGGCCACGATCGCCAGCAGCCCCGGGGCGATCTTGCGGCGGCGCCCGGTCCGGCGGCAGCGCAGGAACTTCTTGACCGCCTTGGCGCCCTCGGGCTCGAGCTTGCCGTCGAAGGGCAGCTCGATCTCCATTTCCGAGCGCAAGTTGGGGAACCTCAGATGCACCACCACCGAGGTTGGCGGCTCGGCGTCCTCCAGGGCAGCTTTGAGCTGGACGACCAGGCGCTCCACCACCAGGATGACCCGGTCGCGGACCGGAAGGCCCTGTTTCTGCGCGGTTGCCCCCTGATCGGCGAGCCCTGACAGCTGCGTCGTAGCCGTGGTTTCCCCAGCCTGGGGCCCCCTCGGTACGGCGAGGCAAATCGTTAGCGCGATCGCAAACGAGAGCGTACGAGACAGTCGGGTCACGCTGAATGCAAGTACGGCCATGCCGTGCCTATAACCAAGACTCGTGCCAGGCAGAGGGCTCACACTGTAACCGGCTGGTTTTCTGTCGTTTCGCCCGGCGAACGGGCCCCGGGCAATGGTACAAAGGAGGTAGCAGCGCACATTTGCTCTACGGAATTCGAAGACCACTTCTTTGGAATCCGAACGGCTTTTCCCACTTCATGTCTGGACGCAAAGACCCAACGCTCTCTCTCCCTCAGGGAGAGGCCGCCGACTTCGAGCCGCGACGGGTAGCCATCGTCATCGATCCCGACTCGTCCCACGCACGGCGGGTTGCTGTGGGTGACGCGCCGCTCCGAATCGGCACCGACCCGGACCAGGCGACCCTGGTTCTCGAAGACCAGCACGTGTCGCGGCTGCACGCGAGCGTCACCGTGACGCCCCAGGGCGTCCTCGTTGAGGACCAGGGCAGCAGCAACGGCACGGTCGTCAACGGCGTACCGGTGAAGGTGATTCTGCTCGACTCGAACGCCACGCTCACCCTGGGCAAGACCAAGCTCGCGCTGCTAGTGAAGGGCCGTCCGAACACGGCCCTCGAAGACATCGGCCCGTCGTCGTTTGGTCCTGCGGTCGGGACGTCGTCCCAGATGCGCGCGGTGTTTGCCTTGCTGCACAAGCTGTCGGCCACCGATCTCACCATCTCCCTTCTCGGTGAAACCGGCTGCGGCAAAGACGTATTGGCCCGCGGTATCCACCAGCACAGCGGCCGCGCAGACGGCCCGTTCGTCGTGTTCGACTGCGGCGCCGTGCAGCCAACGCTCATCGAAAGCGAGCTCTTCGGCCACATGAAGGGGGCCTTCACCGGCGCCGTCGCCGACCGAGCCGGGGCGTTCGAGCGCGCCGACGGCGGCACGCTGTTTCTCGACGAGGTCGGCGAGCTTCCCCTCGACCTGCAGCCGCGACTGCTGCGTGCCCTCGAGGAGCGCACGGTGCGGCACGTCGGTGGCGACCAGCGCATTCCGGTGAACGTGCGCGTCGTCGCGGCGACCAACCGACACCTGGAAGAGGAAGTGCAAAACGGTCGCTTCCGCCAGGACCTGTTCTTTCGACTCAACGCGGCGGTGGTTCGCATTCCACCGCTGCGCGAGCGACTCGACGACCTCGAGGGGCTCTGCCACGCCATCTTGCGCGCGGAGGGCCGCGACATGTCGATCGCACCGCAAACGCTGGCGGCGCTTCGGGGCTACGAATGGCCGGGCAACGTGCGCGAGCTCAAGAACGTCGTTACCAGCGCGGCGGCGCTGGCCGAAGGCGGCGTGGTCGAGCCGCGGCACCTGATGTTCTTCAACCCGACTCGCTCGGAACAGCGCGCCCAGACCCTGGACGACCTGCCTCTCGGCGGCCGGTCGCTCATGGCCATCGAGCGCGAGGCCATCAAGCAGACCCTCGACAAACTCGACGGCAACAAGACCCAGGCCGCCAAAGCCCTGGGCATCGCGCCGTCTACGCTCTACGAAAAGATCAAGAAGTACAAGCTGTAGGCCCGCGTTCTCAGAACGCAGGACGCCCGCTACTTCTTCTTGGACCGCGCCAGCAGCACGTACAGGGCGCCGGCCCCGCCGTGTTCCGGTCGCGCGGTGCAAAATGCCCGCACGTGCTCGACCGCGGGCGCCGTCGTCAGCGCCTCGATGGTCGCGTCCAGCAGCACCGGCGCACCGCCCGAATGCTTGCCGCGCCCGTGCACGAACAGCAGGCAGCGGTGACCATCGAGGACCGCGCTCTCCACCCGACCGCGCACGGTCGCCACCGCGACGTCGCGACGCTGGCCGTGCAGGTCGACTTTGCGCTCCACGGGACGCTTGCCCGCGCGCAGATCGTTGACCACGCGTTCGCTCACGCCGCGGGCGCGGCCGACGACGAAGCCCGGCTCGCGATCGACCTCGACGCGGGCCGACGCGGCCGGCCTGGGAGTACCCACACGCTTTGGCCCGCCGCCGCCTTCTTGCTTGCGCTGGCGTACGTCCGAGCGATCGATGCGCTCGACGCCGCGCATCGCCTGGAGAAACAGCGCGTCTTCGTCGTTTTCGTCGCCGGCCATCGTCCCGGAAAAGGCAACGGCCCTACTTGCGGGTCGCGACGAACACGCCGCGCCGGTTTTTCGAGGCGTTCTTCGAAGCCGGGCGCTCCTCGCCAAAGCTAATGACCTTGATGCGCGACGGGTCGATTCCCAGGCGCACCATGTACTCCTTCGCGGCTTGGGCTCGCCGATCGCCGAGGGCCACGTTGTACTCGGTGGTGCCCTTTTGGTCCGTGTGGCCCTCGATGGTGAGCATACGGTCGGGGTCTTCCTGCAGCCACGCGGCGTTTTGCTCGAGCTTTTCGCGCGCCCCGTCGTCGAGCGACGACGAATCGAACTCGAAGTAGACGATCTCCTCGAGCTCGGCAGCCGCGTCGACCGGCTCGGGCTCGGGCGGAGGCTCTTGTTCGGCCAGGGGGGCCGGCTCGACCTCCGCGGGGGCCTCGGCGACCTCCGGCGTGGTCTCTTCTTGTTTGTCTTTGCCGCAGCCGGCAACGAGAACGGCGGCGACGGCGATGAACGCAATGCTGCGCAGAATCGACATGGGTTTCCTCTCGTGTTCGCTAGTTGGGCCCGGCGTGCGCACCGCCAAACGCGGAACGACCATTCCACTCAGAGTACGCGGGTCCGACGCCCCGTCAAGGCGCGCCACGTCGCTAGAACGTTAGCTCCGTTGGCAGCCTTACACCGGCCTGAAAAATCCCGTTTGCCGGGTGCGCGCACACCCACTACAAACCCGCCCATGGCGATTCAGGCGGGCGACCGCATGCCCAGCTTCGAGCTTCCCGACGCGAACGGCGCCCTGGTGCGCAGCCAGGACCTCCTGGGCAACGGCCCGGTCGTGGTGTACTTCTATCCCAAGGACGACACGCCGGGGTGCAAGGCCGAGGCGTGCGCGTTTCGCGACCAGTACGAAGTCTTCAAAGACGCGGGGGCCGAGGTTGTGGGAATCAGCAGCGACAGCTCGTCGTCCCACGGGCAGTTCGCCCGCAAGTACTCGCTGCCGTTCGTCTTGCTCAGCGACACCGGCAACCGGGCGCGCAAGGCGTTCGGAGTGCCGCGCACCCTGGGCGTTTTGCCCGGCCGCGTGACCTACGTGATCGACGCGTCGGGCACCGTGCAGCACGTCTTCAGCTCGCAGATCGCTGCCACCAAGCACGTGGACGAAGCTCTCGCCGTGGTCAAGCGACTGGCGGCCTGACCCGGCGCGACTACTCGAAGGTCGCAAGCCGCTGGCGCACCTGAACGATGAACCGGCCGCGCGGGTACTTGCGCGCGTAGCGCTGGTAGAGCGCCCGGGCGCGGGTCGCATCGCCGGCGTTGGCAAACGTCCGCGCTGCGGCGAACAGCGCCGTCTCGCCAGCGGCCAGGTCCGAGTACCGCCCCGCAACCGCGCGATACCGGCGCGCCGCCTCGGCCAGGTTGCCGTCGACCAGGGCGCACTCGGCGACCAGGGTTTCGGCCTCGGCGCGCTGGCGACGGCCAAGCTCGTTGCCGAGCAGGCGCCTCAGTTGCCGTCGGGCGGCCTTCGCGTTGCCGGCGGCGAGCTGACCTCGGGCGCGATCGAGGGCGGCCGCGACGTCCGTGGCCCGAAGCACCGGCGGGGCGGCATCAGCGGCCCCCGCGTTTGAATCGGAGGCGGCGTCGGCGTCGGCATCCTCCATCTGCCACCGCGCGCCTGCCTTGACGACAGCGAGCTCTTCGACGCCCTGGGCATCGAGAACTCGCACGGTGCCGTCCTTGACCGAGACGCTCTGGGCGTCGACTTCGAACTCCGTGCCGAGCACCTCGACCACGAACTGGCGGGTCGCGACTCGAAAGGCCTCGGCAGGCCCATCGACGCTCGTCAGTACGGCGCCTTCGCGGAGCGCGAGAACCCGCTGGGCCGGACGCCAGACGACCGAGGTCTTCGGCCGGAGAACAACGGTCGCGTTGGCCAGGGCAACCGAACCGCCCTCTACCGTCGACAGCCCAATGCCGGCGACCTTCTCGCCTTCGTCGTCGGTCACCGTCGAAAGACCAATGCCGGCGACCTTCTCAGCCTCCTCGTCGGTCACCGTCGAAAGACCGATGCCGGCGACCTTCTCAGCCTCGTCGTCGGTCACTGTCGATAGCCCGATGCCGGCGACCTTCTCACTCTCGTCGTCGGTCACTGTCGATAGCCCGATGCCGGCGACCTTCTCACTCTCGTCGTCGGTCACCGTCGAAAGACCAATGCCGGCGACCTTGTCTCCATCACCGGTCGCCGACGACAAGCCAATGCCGGACAGCCGCACGCCGGGAGCGAGCGGGCGCCCGTTCAGGCGAATGTCGCCCTCCAGCACCCGGTCGGTGCCCACCGCGGAATTCGCCGCGACGGGGGCCGGCTTTTTGGCGGGGGCCTTTGTCTGGGATTGCGGCGCCGGCGCCGACGCCACCGGCGCCCGCGCGCCGTCCGAGCTGGCAAACCAGGTCAGCCCCACGGCCACCGCCGCGGCCGCCGCCAGCGCGGGCATCAACCAGACGCGCCGCCGCTCCGACGACGTAGCCTCTTCGGTCGGTTGAGCGTTAGCGAGCGCCCCCTCGAGGGCCCGGCGTCGAGCGCGATCGGACAACCCCTGGCCTCCCTCTCGATAGAGCTCCCCCAGCGAATCCAATGCCTGCGCCTGGGCGCGGCACGATTCACACTCGCTCAGGTGTAGCTCGAGCGTGAGCGCATCGGCTTCGGACAGGCCGGCTTCGCGCTGGGCGAGAAGCTCTTTGGTGCGGCGGCAGCTAATCATGGGACGGCTCCGGGTTGCTTCGCCCGTCCGAATCGTCGGGCGCCACGAGATCCTTTAGCGCCGGGTCGCGCGCGGCCCTGGCGAGGAGCGCCCGCCGCGCCCACCACACCCGCGACTTCGTGGCCGCTCGGGTGGCGCCGGTGAGCGCCGCGACTTCTTCGAGCGAATGCCCCTCGAAGACGTGAAGCACGAACGCCAGGCGCTTCTTTTCGCCCAGCGACTGCAGGTGGTCGTACAGACGCTCGAGCTGTTCGCGGCTGCCGAGCACCCGGTCCTGCCGCTGCGCCGGGTCATCGGCACGCTCCGGGACAACTTCCAGGGCGGCGCGGCGACGGCGTTCGGGCTTGCGCCAGTGCTGGCGCACGATGTTGATCGCGATGCGGGTCATCCAGGTCTTGAGCGACGCCTCGCCGCGATAGCGAGGAAACGCCGACACGACCGCCATGAGGGCGGCCTGCAGCAGGTCCTCCGCGTCGGCTCCCGGCCCAACCAGCCGAACAATGTGCCCCTCGAGATACGGGGCGTACTCGCCGAGCACTCGCTCGAGCGCGGTCGGATCACCCTGGCGGCAGGCCGCCACCAGCGCCGGCTCCGGGGGGGAAACCGGCTTTCGCGCCGAGGTCAAAAGCACTCCATCGTTACAGTTGCGCCACCCGGGGTTGGGGTTGAAGATTTTTTGCCAGGACGCGCCGAAACTACGGCAGTCGATAGAGTACCCCCAGCTGTACGACGGGCCTAGCGCGACCGAGATCCAGGACGTCGCGCTGGTTTACGGCGAACCGCTGGCGTACCAGGCTCACTTCCGTACCGACCGCAAGGCGCAAACGCCAGCCCGGCTCCCGCGATGCGAACGGCGACCACATGGCTTCGCCCAGCGCATACAGTGCGGGAATGTAGGCGACGTCGTCGCCGGCGGCGCCGGCCGCGGTTTCGCCGCTGGCGAAGGCCACCCGCAGACCGGCCTCGGCGGCGCCGCCCACGCGCCAGGGCCCGCGCTCGACCCCGACGCGCGCCCCCAGGCGACCGCCCAGTTCCCAGGCCGACGCCGTGCCGTCCTCGGTCTCGTCAGTCTGCGCGGTCGCCGCCGACACAACGCCGTAGGCAGCCAGGTATCCGAACGATCGCGTCCAGGAGGTGCCCGCGGCCGCGCCGACGAAACTCTGCAGCTGCGGCCCACCCAGCGGCAAGAACAAACCAGCGTGGGCGCCGAGCCAGGTGTGAGACGCCTCGAGCCTCATCCGCAGGGGCGGCGGTGGTGGCTCGGGCGGCTCCGGCCGAAGCTCCGGCTCGAGTTCTGGCTCTGGCTCTGGCTCTGGCTCCGGCTCATCGACCGCGCCGCGCGGTGACGGCGTTCCGGCCGCAATGGCGTCGAGAGCCAGGCGCACCTTGAGGGCGAGCTCGCGGTCGTCGTCGAACGACGACTCGCGCCCGGCCAAAAACACCTCGGTGCGCAGCCCCGCGGGCCCACGCCCTAGCACGTAGAGGGCCCGGCGCCCGGCCCCGCCCGGGGACTCGAACCACACCACGGCCGCCGGCCGCTCGCGGCCGAGCAGCGAAAGGGCGGAGGCGCGCCGCTCCTGGGGCGTCGCGCCGGGGAGCGCAGCGCCCACGACCACCCGGGCAAAGCCGCCGGTCTGAATGCGCAACGCGGACACAAAGCCCGGGCGGCCGTCGCCGGCCACGCGAACATCAATCGCGACGTCGCCGCCGGTGGCCGTCTGCGCGCGAGCAGGTGTCGCGACCGACGCCAGCGCTGCCGCGCCCAGTGCAACGCACCGCACCAGAAAGCCCGCGCACGGCCTTCGACTGTGTCGGTTTCGGTTCACCATCGACAATGCGCCCCAGCTGCTGCGACAACCCGGTTGTAAACCAATCTAGCCGAGGAGCGATTCGCCGGCGCAACCTCTTTCGTCGCGGGCGCCCGCGTCGGCGGTCCCGCCGTGTTGCTAGTCGCGGCGCCGGTGTTTCTTGTGCTTTTTGTGACGTCGGTCTTTTTTGCACCGACGGCCATCGAAGTACTCGTGCCGCTTGCAGCGCACGCGCTTGCGCTTTTTGTGTTTCACGTAGCGACGGCGGGAGCTCGTGTTGTCCTTGACGACCAGGCACGACATCGAGCCGGTCACGAACAACAGCGCGAAGGCGCCCACGAAGATCAGTCGCAGCATGTCCGAAATTGCAGCACGAAGCGGCCGCGCAGATCGAGGCACGGTATCGGTGGGCGTCCGACCTGCTGTGGTGTTCAGTCGCGGCCGCCGCGATCAGTCCGCGACCGTCGCCGCGGCGTCGTCTTGCGGCCAGCGCCACTCGCCAAAGCGCAGCCAGGTCCACAAGCGGCGCAGTCGGTTGGGCTCGCCTTCGGTGAGGTCGAGAAACAGCGGCGTGGACTCTTCGTCGAGCACAGACTCGCCAACCCCGATGCCCGGAATCGTGGTGGCGCGCCCGCGCACAAGGGCCGCGACGGGCCTGGCCGCGTGCCAGGCCTGGTCGAGGGCCTGCTTCATGGCCTCGGCGCTGGCGAAGCGCTCGCGCGGATCCCGCGCAATGGCGCGCATACAGACCTCGGCGATGGGCCCCGGAATCTGGCACTGCACCCGGTCGGGGGAAACCGGCGTGTCCTCGACGTGGGCCGCCATCAGCGCGGCGCGGGTGGCTCCAACGAACGGACGCCGGGCCGTCAGCAGCTCGTACATCATCACGCCGACCGAATACAGATCGGCTCGCTCGTCGTAGGGGTCCGACAGCAGGCGCTCGGGGGCGACGTACGACGGTGAACCAACGCAGGTTCCGGCACCGGTAAGTCCGGGCTCTTCGAACGCCCGGGCCAGGCCGAAGTCGATGAGCACCGCGCGGCCGCTGCCGTCGGGGCGCTCGAACATCACGTTCTCGGGCTTGATGTCGCGGTGCAACACGCCGAGCTCGTGGGCGCAGTCGAGGGCCGACAGCACGTCGCCGATGATTCGCACCACGCGTTCGAGCTCGACGGGCGCCGCCAGCCGGGCAACGGCCCGCAAGGTCGGCCCCTCGACCAGGTCCATCACCAAAAAGGCTCCGGCCGCGCAGGTGCCGCTGTCGAGCACCCGAACGCAGCCGGGGTGATCCAGCCGGGCGGCGATGCGGGCTTCGTTTTCGAAGCGCTTGCCGAGATTGGTGCCGGCGGCTCGCTGAGACGGCAGCAGCTTCAGGGCGACCGACTTGCCGAGGCCGCGGTGCTCGGCCCGGTAGACCTCGGCCATGCCTCCGCAGCCGATGAGCGACTCGATGCGGTAGCGCCCACCCACGATCATGCCTTTGCGCAGAACGCCGCGGGCGCCGGGCGCCGGGGAGGTAGAACACTTGGGCAATTCGCGACTCATGCCGGGTCTGACGCGCGGGCGGGCGAAAGAGTTAACCCCCTGATACGAAAAGTTTTTCTATTGAATAAATGGCGTTGGTACGCGTCTACCGCGCCACGCTCCGCCAAAAAATTGCCCACCGGACCGACATGCCGGATCAGTAGAAGGCATGCACGGTCCGATTACCCTGGCTGGGTACACGTTTACTGCCGACGAGTGGTCCAAGGTCGAAGCCGACCTTTGTGATGTGGACCAGGCGGGCAACGACCAGGCCGACGCCGTCGAGCTCGCCGCCGCCCCGGCCAACGACAACGACGGCCGCGGCGACCCGTAGGCGGCGACCGTCGCGGCGGGGCGAAAAAAACGCGCCCAAATGCGGACACGGCTGTCGCGGATCGAGAGAATCCGCAAAACTGCGCGTGGCCCCGCTCGCCAAGTGGCCGAGATCGCGTGCCGCCATTCCAGGCACGCCGGTTGCTGTTACAGGGCGCACTCGAGGAGGCACCCGTGATTTCGTCCGTCCGACACCGTTCCAAGCGCGCCGCCCTGGTCGTCGCGCCCATGCTCCTGGCCATGGCCGCCCACATGGCCGCCCCGCCGGCCGCGCGCGCCTGCGGTTGCGTCGCCCCGCCCGACCCCGCGACCCCCGTGGTCCAGGCCGGAGAGCGCATCGTCTTTTACGTCGAAGACGGCAAGGTCACCGCCCACATTCAAATCCAGTACGCGGGACCCGCCGAGGAGTTCGGGTGGCTCATTCCGGTGCCCTCCGTCCCTGAGTTTCGACTCGGCAGCGAGGACCTCTTCACCCAGATCCTCCCCGTTACCCAGCCCCTGTACCGAACCGACACCGAGTTCGTCGGTGACTGCTTCGGCGACGAGGGAGCCGGCACCAGCACCGGTGGCAGCGATTCCGGCGGCGATGGAGATGGTGATGGCGACAGCGATGGCGGCCCCGGCGGCAGCCCAGTCATTCTGCGTGAGTCGGTTGGCCCGTTTGACCTGGTTGCGCTGCGAGGTGACGACAAAGAGGAGATGTTCAACTGGCTCTCCGACAACGGGTTCTTCGTGCCCGCCGGCACAGATGACGCGGTCGATCCCTACATCAACGAGGGCGCCCACTTCGTCGCCGTGAAACTCCTGTCCGGCGAAGACGCCGGCGACATTCAGCCCCTCGTCGTCGAGTACGAATCCGACCTGCCGATGATTCCCATCATCCTCACCAGCGTTGCCGCCGACCCCGACATGGGTGTGCAGGTCTGGATCGTTGGCGAAGACCGGGCCATTCCCCGCAACTACCGCCACACCGAGATCAACGACGCCGCCATCGACTGGCTTAACTTCGGCCAGAACTACCCCCAGGTCGTCACCGACGCCGTCGATGAGGCCGAGGGCCACCATTCCTTCGTCACCGAGTACGCCGGAACCAGCAACGTCATGGTCGACGTACTCGACGCCCCGGGCCGCTTCGGCAATCTCGAAACCCTCGCCGGACTGACCGATCCGGTTCAGTTCGTCACCTACCTGCGGCAGAACCAGTACGCCTACTTCGACAACGTTTTCTTCAGCGAGTTCTACAGCCCGCAGCTCATTGCCATCCTGCGCGGCCAGTTGCCCATCCCCCCCAACCTCGCCAACTGGGGCGTCTCCGAGAGCGACTACTACCTGTTCTTCGACTACTACATCAACGAGCTGCGCCTGCAGCAGCCGGAGCTGTTCGAAGACCTCGACCTCGACTACGACGCCGGCACCCTCGCCGCCGAGATCAACGAGCGCTACGTCCAGCCCACCCTCGAAGCCGGGCAGATGTTCCGCGACTTCTCGTACATGACCCGGCTGTTCACCACGCTCTCCCCCGAGGAGATGACCAAGGACCCGGTCTTTTCCTTCAACCCCGACCTGCCCGACGTCAGCCAGCGCCACGAGGGACTGCTCACGGTGTTTTGCGACGGCACCGGCGCGCCGATCTCCACCCAGCCGGCCCGGCTCACCACCGAGCAGGGCTACGAAATCTGGTTCCCCGACGGAACCGGCGGCGCCCGCCCCGGCTCCCCGGTCGCCAACATCTCCGAGATGCCCCAGAGCACCTTCATCGACATTCTTCGCGAGGCCGGCGACCCCGACCGCGAAGTCGATAACGTCAGCGTCATTCAGCAGCTGCTGCAGGAAGAAAACGATCGCCGCTGCGAAGACGGCGCCTGCGGCAGTGCCGATGGGGTGCCCGGTGCCCCCGATGGCGGCGGCTGCGGATGTGCGGCGCCCGGCGACGATGCGCCCGCCGGTGGACTTGCCGTCCTCGGTCTCGGCGCCGCCCTCCTGCTGCGCCGCCGCCGGCGCTAGCGACAACGTCGGCCCCAAAAAGCGCGACGCGTTCGCCCGGCTCGCTCCTCGCGGGCCGGGCGTTTTCGTGCGCGCAGCCCAAAAAACGCGCCCAAACGCTGACATTTCTGTCGCGCCCCCCCAAATCCGTCGAAGAAGCGGGCCGTAACGCCTTACGATCGGGTGTTCGCAGATCAGGCACAGGGGTTGCTGATAGGCGCTTTCATTCCGAGGAGGCACCCGTGATTTCGTCCGTCCGACACTGTTCCAAGCGCGCCGCTCTGGTCGTCGCGCCCATGCTCCTGGCCATGGCCGCCCACATGGCCGCCCCGCCCGCCGCGCGCGCCTGCGGTTGCGTCGCCCCGCCCGACCCCGCAACCCCCGTGGTCCAGGCCGGAGAGCGCATCGTCTTTTACGTCGAAGACGGCAAGGTCACCGCCCACATTCAGATCCAGTACGCGGGACCCGCCGAGGAGTTCGGGTGGCTCATTCCGGTGCCCTCCGTCCCTGAGTTTCGGCTCGGCAGCGAAGACCTCTTCACTCAGATTCTCCCGGTCACCCAGCCCCTCTATCGCACCGACACCGAGTTCGTCGGCGATTGCTTCAGCGGCGACACGGCAAACGGCGACGGAACCACGGGCGGCGCGGGCTCACCGACCTCCGACGCCCCGGAGGACGGCGACAGCGGCGGCGGCAGCCCGGTGATTCTCCGAGAGTCCGTTGGCCCGTTCGACCTGGTTGCGCTGCGAGGTGACGACAAAGAGGAGATGTTCAGCTGGCTCTCCGACAACGGGTTCTTCGTGCCCGCCGGCACGGATGACGCGGTCGATCCCTACATCAACGAGGGCGCCTTCTTCGTCGCCGTGAAACTCCTGTCCGGTGAAGACGCGGGCGACATTCAGCCCCTTGTCGTCGAGTACGAATCTGACCTGCCCATGATTCCCATCATCCTCACCAGCGTTGCCGCCGACCCCGACATGGGCGTGCAGGTCTGGATCGTTGGGGAAGACCGGGCCATTCCCCGCAACTACCGCCACACCGAGATCAACGACGCCGCCATCGACTGGCTCAACTTCGGCCAGAACTACCCCCAGGTCGTCACCGACGCCGTCGATGAGGCCGAAGGCCACCATTCCTTCGTTACCGAGTACGCCGGAGCCAGCAGCGTCATGGTCGATGTCCTCGACGCGCCCGGTCGTTTCGGCAGCCTCGAAACCCTCGCCGGGCTGACCGACCCGGTGCAGTTCATGAGCTACCTGCGGCAAAACCAGTACTGGTATTTTGACAGCGTTTTCTTCAGCGAGTTCTACAGCCCGCAGCTCATTGCCATCCTGCGCGGCGCGCTGCCCATTCCCCAGGGGCTCGCCGACTTTGGCGTCACCGAGAACGACTACTACCTCAACTTCGAGTTCTACATCGGCGATTTCCGGCTGCGTAACCCGGAGCTGTTCGAAGACCTCGACCTCGACTACGACGCCGGCACCCTCGCCGCCGAGATCAACGAGCGCTACGTTCAGCCCACCCTCGAGGCCGGGCAGATGTTCCGCGACTTTTCCTACATGACCCGGCTGTTCACCACGCTCTCCCCCGAGGAGATGACCAAGGACCCGGTCTTTTCCTTCAACCCCGACCTGCCCGACGTCAGCCAGCGCCACGAGGGACTGCTCACCGTGTACTGCGACGGCAGCGGCGCCCCCATCTCCACCCAGCCCACCCGACTCACCACCGAGCAGGGCTACGAAGTCTGGTATCCCGACGGCACCGGCGGCGCCCAGCCCGGCTCCCCCGTCGCCAACATCTCCGAGATGCCCCAGAGCACCTTCATCGACATTCTTCGCGAGGCCGGCGACCCCGACCGCGAGGTCGATAACGTCGAGCTCATCCAGCAGCTGCTCCAGGAAGAAAACGACCGCCGCTGCGCGGACGGCGCCTGCGAGGCGGACAGCGGTGGCTGCGGCTGCGCGGCTCCCGGCGACGGCGCCCCCGCCGGTGGACTTGCCATCCTCGGCCTCGGCGCTTTCTTGCTGCTGCGGCGGCGCCGACGCTAGGGGCTGTCCCTCGCCTCCCGTCGACTCGGCTACGCCCGGCTCGCCTCGTGCGGGCCGGGCGTTTCGCGTTGTCCCTCGGCGAAAACGTGCCCGACCCCTGACATTTTTGTCGTGCCCCCCCAGATCAGTCGAGAAATTGGCCCGTAAGTGCCCAAGCTCTCGAAAGGCGTGAAGCAGGCACGGGGGTTGCGTGTAGGCGAGCCACCCCGAGGAGGCACCCGTGATTTCGTCCGTCCGACACTGTTCCAAGCGCGCCGCCCTGGTCGTCGCGCCCATGCTCCTGGCCATGGCCGCCCACATGGCCGCCCCGCCAGCCGCGCGCGCCTGCGGTTGCGTCGCCCCGCCCGACCCGGCAACCCCCGTGGTCCAGGCCGGAGAGCGCATCGTTTTCTACGTCGAAGACGGCAAGGTAACCGCCCACATTCAGATCCAGTACGCGGGACCCGCCGAGGAGTTCGGGTGGCTTTTGCCCATGCCGTCTTTGCCCGAGTTCAAGCTCGGCAGCGAAGACCTCTTCACCCAGATCCTCCCCGTCACCCAGCCCCTGTACCGAACCGACACCGAGTTCGTCGGTGACTGCTTTGGCGGCGGCGGCGCCGGCAGCGAAAGCGACGATGCGCCCAGCCCGTCCCCGCCGTCGGATCCCGGCGGCGACGGTGACGGCGGTAGCCCGGTGATTCTCCGCGAATCGGTTGGCCCGTTCGACCTGGTCGCGCTGCGAGGTGACGACAAAGAGGAGATGTTCAGTTGGCTCTCCGACAACGGGTTCTTCGTGCCTGCTGGCACCGACGACGTCGTCGATCCCTACATTAACGAGGGTGCCTACTTCATCGCCGTGAAACTCCTGTCTGGCGAAGACGCTGGTGACATTCAGCCCCTCGTCGTCGAGTACGAATCCGACCTGCCGATGATTCCCATCATCCTCACCAGCGTCGCAGCCGACCCCGACATGGGCGTCCAGGTCTGGGTTGTCGGGGACGACCGGGCCATTCCCCGCAACTACCGCCACACCGAGATCAACGACGCCGCCATTGACTGGCTCAACGCAGGACAGAACTACCCCCAGGTCGTCACCGACGCCGTCGATGAGGCCGAGGGCCACCACTCCTTCGTTACCGAGTACGCCGGAACCAGCAACGTCATGGTCGACCTGCTCGACGCTCCGGGCCGCTTCGGCAATCTCGAAACCCTGGCCGGACTCACCGATCCGGTTCAGTTCATCACCTACCTGCGGCAGAACCAGTACGCCTACTTCGACAACGTCTTTTTCACCGAGTTTTACAGCCCGCAGCTCATTGCCATCCTGCGCGGCGCACTGCCCATTCCCCAGGGACTCGCCGACTTTGGCGTTACCGAGAACGACTACTACCTCAACTTTCAGTTCTACATCGACACGTTCCGCTTTCAGAACCCCGAACTGTTCGAAGACCTCGACCTCGACTACGACGCCGGCGCCCTCGCCGCCGAGATCAACGAGCGCTACGTTCAGCCGACCCTCGAGGCCGGGCAGATGTTCCGCGACTTTTCCTACATGACTCGGCTGTTCACCACGCTCTCCCCCGAGGAGATGACCAAGGACCCGGTTTTTTCCTTCAACCCCGACCTGCCCGACGTCAGCCAGCGCCACGAGGGACTGCTCACCGTCTACTGCGACGGCAGCGGCGCCCCCATCTCCACCCAGCCCACCCGACTCACCACCGAGCAGGGCTACGAGGTCTGGTACCCCGACGGAACCGGCGGCGCCCAGCCCGGGTCCCCGGTTGCCAACATCTCCGAGATGCCCCAGAGCACCTTCATCGACATTCTTCGCGAGGCCGGCGACCCCGACCGCGAAGTCGACAACGTCGAGCTCATCCAGCAGCTGCTCCAGGAAGAAAACGACCGCCGCTGCGAAGACGGCGCCTGCGAGCCCGGTGATCCCGACGACCGCACCGACGGGACCGGCGGCCCAGGCTCACCGGACGGCGGCGGCTGCGGCTGCACGGCTCCGGGTGATGACGCCCCCGCCGGGGGATTCGCCATCCTGGGACTGGGCGCCGCTCTGCTGCTCCGACGACGCAAGCGCTAACGCTCGCGAACACTCGCCGCGGCTCGGGCCAGCCCCGGGCCGCGGCGCGCTACCATGCGCCCCATGGCCCCCAGCTCCGCGCGCATTTCGCCAACGGCGCACTACACGTCGTACGTTTGGTTCAAACACGGCATGTCCCATCCGGCGCTGTCGTCGCGCCGGGGCGCGGTGTTGCACGCCGCTCTCCGACCGATGAACATCGCGTACGAACGGTTCGGCGCCCACCCAAGCCTGGATATGATGCTGCTGGCGCGCCATCGCGTCCTCGACCACCTGCTCGCCCGGGAGATCGAATCGGGCCGCGTCTCTCAGGTCATCGAAGTCGCCGCCGGTCTGTCCCCCCGCGGCATTCGGTTCATGGATCGCTACCGCGATCGGGGGCTCGTGTACATCGAGGGCGACCTGCCGGACATGGCCCGCACCAAACGAGCGCTCCTTCGAGAGGCGGGCCTGCTTGGCGACGGTCACCGGGTCGCCACCATCAACGCCCTCGCCGACGACGGCGACGACAGCCTGGAGGCCGTGTCGCGCGCGCATCTGTCGCACCGACAGGGAACGGCGATCATTACCGAGGGCCTGCTGGGCTACTTCGACGGCGCCAACGTGCGAGGTATGTGGCGGCGTTTCGCCCGGACGTTGCGGCGATTTTCCCACGGCGTGTACTTCTCGGACCTCAACCTCGCCGGCGACATCAGCGGCATGCGCGGCGCGGGCGCCTTTCGCGTGCTCCTCAGCGCGTTTGCCCGGGGCAAGGTTCACCTGCATTTCGACAAGCCCGCCGAGGTCGCCGCCGCCCTGCAGGACGCGGAGTTCACCCGCGCGACCGTGCACGTTCCCGGCGACTTTGACGACGTCGACGTCCCCGGCCGCGACCGGGGTCACACGGTCCGCCTCATCGAGGCGCGCACGGCCGACGCCCGTTAACACCCGCTCCCTCAGATTTCTGAGATCGGTCCGCGGGCGAGGATCGATCTCCTGAGGCGCCCGCCGGCGCGCTCGTGCAATTCAGGGCGGCTGCACCTGGCCCCCGGCTTGCTTAGACAACGGCTTGCCCACTCAGCCTCAGCCTACCAAGGAGCCACCTTCATGCTCGCCCATCGCCTCGGCCAACTCGCGTGCGCCACCACCGTAGCGGCGTCCGCCTTCCTGCTGCACGCCGCCGCCGCCCCCTCGACCGCGTTCGCGTGCGGGTGCTTTGCGCCGCCCAACCCCGCCGTTCCGGTCGTGCAGGCCGGCGAAAACATCGCCTTTCACATGAAAGACGGGGTGGTCACCGCCCATATTCAGATCCAGTACAGCGGCCCGGCCGAGGACTTCGGCTGGCTGCTGCCGATGCCCTCGATTCCCGACATGACCCTGGGCACCGACGAGCTGTTCTCGCAGCTGATCCGCACCACCCAGCCGCGCTACCGGCTGCAGGCCGAGTACGAAGGCGACTGCTGGTTCGATCCGAACAGCCGGGGAGGCTTTCCCGGATCGCCGACCAGCGGCGAGAGCGACTCCGACGCCCCCGGCGGCGGCGGCGACGGGCCGCTGGTCTTGCGCGACTCGGTTGGGCCGTACGACTTTGCCGTCCTGCGCGCCGACAGCAAGCAGCCCATGTTCGATTGGCTCGACGAAAACGGCTTCTTCGTGCCGGCCGGCACCGACGAAGTCTCGGATCCCTACATTCGCGAGGGCGCCTACTTTCTCGCGCTGAAGCTGCGCAAGGGCGAAGAAGCCGGCGACATTCAGCCCGTCGTCGTTCGCTACGAGTCCGACCTGCCGATGATTCCCATCATCCTCACCAGCGTTGCCGCCGACCCCGACATGGGTGTGCAGGTCTGGGTGCTCGGCGAGGACCGCGCCATCCCGCGCAACTACTTTCACACCAGCATCAACGACGCCAAGCTCGATTGGCTCAACGCGGCCTCCAACTACGTCGACGTGGTGACCGAAGCGGTGGACGAGGCCGAGGGCCACAATTCATTCGTGACCGAGTACGCGGGAACGACCGCCGTCATGCGAGACGTTCTCGATCCCGACTGGCGCTTTGGCGACACCGGCGTGCTGGCGCGGCTCACCGACGCGGTCGAGTACGTCCAGTACCTCAATAGCAACGGCTACCCGGCCCAGGGCGTCGACGACTTTGGCTTCGGCTTTGTCGCCTACAACAACACCATGCTGCAGATCCTGCGCCGCCACCTGCCGATGCCCCAGGCGCTAGCCGACTTCGGCATCGAGGAAAACGACTACTACCTCAACTTCACCTACTACCTCACGTCGTTCCGCGCGCAAAACCCCGAGCTCTTTGCCGACGTCGACCTCGAGTACGACCCCGCCGAGATGACCGGCGAAATCGTCGAGCGCTACGTAACGCCGTTGCGCGACGCGGGCCAGATGTTTCGCGACTACCCGAAAATGACCCGGATGTTCACCACCCTTTCGCCCGAGGAAATGGTGAAAGACCCGGTGTTCTCGTTCAACCCCGACCTGCCCGAGGTTTCCAACGAGCACGTCGGCACCATCAGCTACTTCTGCTACGGCCCCGACCGCCCGCAAGACGAAACCCCGGCACGCATCGTCACCGAGCAGGGCTTTAAGCTCTGGATGGACAACGGCACCGCCGACAATCCGTGGAGCTCGGTCGAGATGCCCTGGAGCCTGTACACCGACGTGCTGCTGGAAGAAGGCGACCCCCAGCGGGTCAAAGACCACAAACGCCTGATCCAACAGGCGATCGACGAACAAAACGACGGCGGCTGCACGGCCGGAGACGGCGCCGCGGGCACCGGCTGGCTCCTGGTCCTCGGCTTTGCCTTCGTCCGCAAGCGGCGACGGCGCCACTAGGACGCCCGCCCCCGTCCCCGCGACCCGCCAGGCCCCTTCCTTCGCGTGCCGAAGTAGAGGGGCCGCGGCTATACTCCTGAGAGAGCTTTCGAATGCGCGCTGTACGTATCTTGCTTGGCTTTGCTGCGGCCCTCGGCGGCTGCTCCGGCGACCCGCCCACCGACCTGCCCGATGCCGGGCCCGACACCCCCGACGCGGCTCCGAACGCCATTGAAGTCATCGTCGGTGGAGCCGACCGCGACGGCCTCGGCTATGTCGAGCTCACCGACGGGCAAGACGTCGAGCTTCGCCCCGGTGCCCAGGGTGGATTTCACGTTTGGATCAACCCGGAGCTGCGCGGAATGTCGGGTGACCTGTTCGTCGAGCGCGAAGCGCGACGCGAATCCGACGGCCAGCTCGTGCTGGCGGCGACCCGCAACCTCCTCGTCGTTCCCGAAGAAGCCGAGAACGACTTCTGGCACGACGAGCGCGGGGCCGCCGCGTTCATGTGTCCGGCGCCCGTGGGAATTCAAATCTACGACACGCCCCTGCGCATCACGGTCCGCATTACCAACGGCGAGCGCGATGACGAGCGCGAAGTCTTCGGCGAAGGCTCGGTGATCGTGGTCCCGCAGTGCCCGGCCGATGACCTCGAGTTCTGCGAAAACATCTGCAGCGGCAACTAGCGTTCCGCCCTGGTAGCTCCGACCGCTGTTGGTCAACCATCCACCCGACGAGCTCAACTGACCTGACTCCACCCGCGAGTCATTGGCTGCCAGACGAGCGGGCCGCGTCCCGTGGTACGACCAGAGGGACTTGGTGATGCCCCGGCTTGCGGCTCTTTGGTTCGGTCTTGTCGCCCTTGGCGCGGCCGCTGCAGCCCTGCCCGGGTGCGCGAGCACCGACGACGGATCTATCGTCGAGACCGACGACGCCGGCAAAGACGCGCCAGCGGAGGAAACCGCCACCGACGAGGGCACGGCGACGGGCGAGGAGAGCACCGGGGCACCGCCCGCTGGTCCGGGTGACGACGCGCCGCGGCGGTCCCTGCTGATCTTTTCGCCCAGCCCGAACCAGGACGACCACGAGCGGCGCTACGAGCCCGACTACCAGCCGTCGTGGGACGCGATCGCCCCGGCGTTCGACGCCCTCAACCTGCACGCGGCCGACATCATTCGGCGCGACGACGACTACATTCGGTCGATCGCCGCGCGCGTCGGCGCAAAGCCGATCCTGTTAGAGCTGCAGTCCACGGCCGCTCTGCTCGCCCTCGGCCTGCCGGGTACCGGCCCTTGCCGAGCCGAACTCGACGTCAACGCCGCCGCGACCTGCGGCCAAATGGCGGCCGATGCCTGGTTCTTTTCCGGTGACTCGGGGCTCGGCCTTCACCGCACCCGCGACCTGGGGCTCCAGGTCGAGTACATCCTGCTCGACAGCCCGTTCTACGCCCCCTACCGGCAGCTGGGCTACTTTCGCGACGGCGAACGCGAGCACACCGGTCTCGCCAAGATCAAAGCCCTGTATTTCATGGACGGGTTCATGAACCGGCTCAAGCGCGCCGACCGGTTCGGCCCTTCCCTCAAGTTTATGTTTCTGTCCCACTTCAAGTACGAGTACGTGGCGGGCGTGCCGGGATTCCGTAACCGGCACGACAACGCCACCTGCTACAACACCTGCTTTACCGGCCGGCGCTGGATCGACGAAGACGAGCTCGTCGACTTCGTCCTCACCAACTTGCCCGGCCGCTTCGAGGCGGTTCTGTTCGACGCTTCGTGGTCGTCCTTTAGCGTGACGGAGTCGCCCTGGCACCGATGGACGGCCATGATCGATGCGGTGCGCGCCCACGGGGTCAAGGTGGGCAACATCGTCCACACCGACGGCTCGTGGGGGCAAACCTGCGGACACAACGAGTGCTGGTTTGGCCCGGGCGACGGCTGCGGCGGCGAGCGCGAGTGGTACGTGCACACGCTTTCGTACCTCGACGCCATGTTTCGCGGCGGCGGGGTCATCGATCGCGCTCCCATGGACATCACCATGGTCGGCAGCTGGCACCGCCTGCCGGCAACCGCCTTCCGCCACCGCGGCACCTGCGAGATTCCCCTCGAGGACATCTTGCTGTGCGCCGGCCAGGTCGACGGCCGCCCCGTCACCTGCCCACAGCACTAGCGTCGACCACCGCGCGCGGCCACGGCGCTCAGCCCTTACCGAAAACGACCTGCCCACAGCACTAGCGTCGACCACCGCGCGCGGCCACGGCGCTCAGCCCTTACCGAAAACGAACGGAAAGGTGACAATGGAGGCCTTCCCGTTGGTCGACGCGGGAAACTGAAGCCTGCGCACCACGTCAACGATACAGCCCTCGACCGCCGGATCATTCATGGTGGTCTTTGCCAGGCTTGCCTCGACCACCGCTCCCGTCGAATCGATCTTCCATCGGATGTCGACGTTTCCCGCGAGGCCCGGCGCCTGGGAGAGTCGCTGCTCGTAGCAGGCCTTGATGCGGTTCTGTTCCGCCCTCACCACCGAGAGGATCTGGTTCGGAGAGAGTCCCTGGAGGTCCGTGAGCGGCGGCGAGACCTCGTAGTCGGAGCTCGGCTCCGATTCCTTCGTCGCAGGAGGCCGGATCCGCGCCCCCGGCGCGGGCTCCACTTCCTCTGTCGGCTCAGCACCAGTCGGGCCCGGGGCCACCGGTGCCGGAGCCACCTCTTCGGGCGCCGAGGAGCGCTCGGTCGGTTGCCCACCTCCCTCGGAAGCCGGCGGCGTCGACGCACACCCGACGGCGAACGCAATCATCCATAGGCCAGGTTTCACGAGCGCACGATACCGTATCACTCGACGCGCGGCCGCCTTTAGCGATAGGGGCCGGCAGTGCCGTGGCGGGCGACGTCGACGGCGAGGGTGCGGCACAGGCGCGCCGCGGCGCCAAGGCGCGACGAGTCGTCGACGAAGCCGGCAAAGTAGGCCGTGACTCGGCGACGGTCGCCGACCAGCGCGGTCGGCCCGGCGTCGAGAAACGCCGTCTGGGCTGCCCGCGGCCAGATGCCCTCGTGGCCGCCGTACCAGCGATAGCGCAGGTCCTGGCCCACGGCCTCCTTGGGCTGCACCCGGTCGAGGCCCCGCACCGAGGGGCGCTGGCCGCGCCCCATCCGGCCGTGGTCGTAGGTCACGAAGCGAGTGCCCCCGGGGTTGAGGCGAGCAACGCCCACCCGGGTAAAGAGCCGGGCCGCTCGCTTGCGCCGGCCGAGTGCCTCCACGCAGGTGTCGAGCTCGGCCGCGACGCCGTCGATGTCCAACCGCATAGGGCCGTGGGGATCGCGGTCGTCCCGCGGGCGCCCGACCCGCGCGCCCAGCCCCTCGGCGGCCGCGCTCCAGCGCTTTTCGAGCGAGGCCGTGCTGGCGAGAGCTCCAACCGCGCGCACGACCGTCGGCACCTCGCTTTCGACGGGCACGCCGTCATACACGAGCGCGCGCACCCAGGTGCGATTGGCCTCGAATCGGTAGCGCAGCGTGTTGGCCATGTAGGCGCACGCGCGTTCGTCGAGCCAGGCGCGAGCGTGGCGCAGGTCGTTGGTCTTGACGATGAACCGATCGTCGAACGCGGCGTGACCGATGATCTCATCGCGCACCCCGAGCTTGTCCAGTACGTAGAGGTGGCCGGGCCGCATGTTGATCCACAGGCCGCGCAGCGCCGGCGCGCGGGCGGCAACGACGACCACGCCGCGAACGAGGCACAGCCAGACGACCACGCCGTCGACGGGAACTGGCAGAAGCCAGGTCTTGGGCTCCCATCGGCTGCCGCGGGCATGCCAGTCCTCGCTCACTCCCATCTGCGCCGAGAGAAGGTCCCGAACGACGGCGCGCCACTGTTCGAAGTGTTCGGCGATGTAGTGGGGCGCCCCAACGACGCGCAGTGCGGCCGCGGGCAGCGAGTCTGGGACGATCATGCAGGCGCGACTGTATCTCGCCCGGCGCGACGAAGGACAGCTCGGCTCGACCGCCGACCGCAACCAACCGCCTCGCGTGGCAAAGCACATGGGTCGTTCGGACCAGGGGACGACCGTCCCTTGCGGTCTTTTGGCTCGAACAAGCGATATTGAGCTTTTTCGGCGATTGCTAGGTTGGCCGCTCCACAGCTAGCGGGAGGACAATCCAATGGCACAAAGAGACGTCGACCGAGCACTTTTTCGAAACGGCGGTGACCCGTTTACCGCCCCCACGGGAGAACCGTCACCCCGTTGGGGATCGCGAGCCCTGTGTACCCTGGCGTTTTTGACCTGCTTCCTTCTCGGCGCTGCGTCGGCCCACGCGGCCGATGACGGCCCTCAGGTCTGCAGCGGATTCGACGCGGTGGACGCGCAGGCGATCGCTGCCACCAGCACCCCCGGTTCCATCTTCACGTTCTTTGGCAGCGCTTCCGAAGAGGAGCTGTTTGCCTTCGCCTACGTGATTCCGAAGGTACCGAACCCGGACGTCACCGTTACCGTCCTGCTTCAGATGCTGAAAGAAAGCGACGCGGATCCTCTGCTCGCAAGTTCCTGGCGCAATGAACGTTGGGGCACCGCGACGCTGGCCGAGAGCAGTCACGTCATGTTCGAAGATCTCTCGATCGACGAGGACAACGTCCCCAAAGGGGGCCTGGGGCGCTACCGGATGTTTCTGATCTGGTTCGACCCGTGCGAGTTGAAGTCCCACGTAAAGTCCGTCAAGCCCTACCTCACCCAGGAGGCGCCAGGAGTTGTTGCCGACGGCCTGACGCTTCACAGCGGTTTCATTGCCGATGGCGACCCGACTCCGTCGCAGGTCTCGTTGCCCGACAACGCCCCGCCGCGGCTCGAGCTTCGCAACTACCTCGGCCAGGCCCGCAAGAAGTTCAACCCGAGAATCGACAACCCGCGATTCGATCCCGCAAGCCGCGAATTCGAATCCAACCTGACCACGCTCGGCTACTACCAGGAGGAAACAAGGGCCTACTACGACGCCGTCAAGACCGGGGCCGACGGTTCTGGCCCGTCGATCTCCGAGGCTCTCGGCACCCTGCAGGCATTTCGCAACCGGTACTTTTCCCGGGGCAAAGAGCTCGTCTCGGAGTACTACAACAAAGGCGACCTCGGCATTGGCCGCGAGATGCACTGCAACTTCGAGCTTCCTGGCGAGCGGGCCTGCTACGTCTCCAACTTCGCTCCCTGCCTCGAGCCCCTGGAAGCAAACGGCCGCTGTTCGTTTCCCGAGTTCGACAAGCGGGCGGAGTCGTTCGAATCGCAAAGGCGCGGCGACGTACCCTTTGCCACGGTAGCCATGGTCGAGCGCGACAGCATCGATCCGAACGAAAAGAACTCGGTCTTCTTTGCCGTCTACGTCTGCACCGGCCGGGACTGCAACCAGCTCTCCGACCACGAGCTTTTCACCGGCCCGGTCGCGCTCGACAACCACGGCGTCGCCGCGGTGCGAAAGCTCCAGGCAGGAAGCTTCTCTGGAGGCGGTTCCAACGTATTCAACCCCGGCAACTGCCTCACCTGTCACGGCGCGGGCGGTTCCTACGACCCGGAGACACACTCCACGACCGGCGCGTACTTTCTCCCCTTCGACATGAACGCGTTCGAGTACCTCGATGGCTACCGAAACGGCCCGCTGTCGCGGGTAGCGCAGCACGACATCATGCGCGAGATGAACGCGAAAATCGCGGAGAGCCACCTCGGCGGGGTCGGCACCGCCCGGTCGATGATCGAAGCCTGGTACGACGGCGACTTCCGGGCGGGACAGTTTTCTGCCGCCCGAATGCCCGAGCAAGGAGGCTTCGTTCGCGGAGAAGCCAGCGGCTCGATCTACTCGCGGGTGTACGCCAAGGCCTGCCGGGGCTGCCATATTTCGCACCCCAACCTCCAGCTTTCGTCCCTGTCGCAGTGGGAGGTTTTCGCGGCTCTCATCGAAAAGAAGGTCTGCGAGGACCGCGATATGCCGCTGGCGGAGCGAACCCAGGACATTCTCTGGAAAGACAACGTGCGCCAGCCGCTTCTGCGGATGCTGCTTCCGGGTTCGCGAGCGGACTGCCGTTCCAGCGACCAGGACTAACGGAGGAGGTCACTCGATGAACGCTCAAACCGCGCGCCGCGCCGCCGCGCCGCTCCTGTTCGCCATCAGCACCGCAGTCGCGTGTGCGCTGATTTGGTCGCACGAAAAGCCTCCCGCCCCCTCGGAGAACCAACGAGCGGCACCACCCTCGGCGCGACAGGCGCCCGGGCTCCGTCGGATCGAGGGGCGTCCGCCGCCGACGAACGCTCCGTCGCAAAGCGGGTTTCGCCAACACCTGGCAGCCACAGGGGTCGACGTCGAATCGCTCACGCCCTCGCAATACGAGCTCCTGTTCGCGGGCGAGGTCACGGCGGACTCCGCGACCGACCTGGAGTGGAACGCCCGGCTGGAGGACAAACCGGCCAGCGTGGCGGCGTTTTTTCGCGCGAAGACCGCCACGCAGGATCAGTGGGCGCAGGCCTACCGAGACGATATGTGCGCCTGCCCGGATCGGTCCTGCGCGCTCGCGTTGCAAGACGACTTCGTTGCGCATGCGCCCGAGATCGTCGACTCCCCGGTAACCGAGAAAGGAGAGCGCAGCCTGGCCCAGGCCCTGGAATGCGCCAGGCGGCTCGAGGCGCAGGTCGCGCGCGCACCGACGCCGATGTAGGCCGTTCGTCCTGGCGGCATCACAGCAAAAGGCGCCCGGCGAGCCGCGCAACAGCGCGTGCCCGGCGGGCGCCTGTTCGTCACTACCGGCGGCGATGACGGCGCAGAAAGGCGTCGACTTCTTTTAGGTCCTCTTCGCTGATCGCCGGTCGCAACGCGAACGCCGCTTTGGCTTGCTCCGCCAGCTCGAGGGCGGCTCGGCGATCGCCGAGCTGTATCTTTACCTTGGCCACGTTGAAGTCGAACATGGCCCGGTAGCGTTCCGTCCGCAGACGGTCGCGGTGTGGGGCGACCGTCTCGAGCAGATCGGCGGCGTCACGCCACCGACCAAGCTGGCCGTAAACCTCAGCGAGATTCTGTTGGTAGAGCAGCCGGTTGGGGTGATCGACCGCCAGGCGTCGCTGCGCAATCTCGACGGCCATCTCCGTCGACGCGCGGGCCTGCTCGAGTCGGCCCTGCTTGAGCTGTACGCGGGCGAGGTTGTTCCAGGTCAGGGCGGTCCGCGGATCCTCTTCTCCGTAGGCCTCTCGCATGAGCGCCAGAGCTTCTTTGAGATGCACCTCGGCCTCGGCAAAGCGCTCTTGATAGCTGCGACAAAGCCCCATGCCGTCCGTCAGTTTCGCGTTGATGGGGTGCTTGGCGCCGTAGATCTCCCGAGCGAGGCCTTTGGCCGTCTGAAAGGTCTCGTGTGCGTCGTCATAGCGTCCCTGGCGCAAGATTGCGTTGGCCATGTTCCCCAGAATCTTGGGGATGCGAGCATGCTTTTCCCCAAGGCGTTGCCGCGTGTCGGCCAGGAGCTTGCGGCTGAGGGTCTCCGCCTCGGCGTACCGCCCCTGCCGGTTGCGCAGCACAATGAGTTCGCTGTACACGCCGGCCACCACGGAGGAGTGAGCGGTACCCACGTTGGTCGCTCGCTCGAGAGCTTGCTCGAGCGTCGCTTCGGCGGCGGCAAAGTCTCCGGCCCGGGTTTGCGTCGCGCCCAGCTCGCGAAGAGCCAGAAGCTCCAGCACCGGCGAGGCACTGTTTGCTCGGGCAAGGGCCACAGCCAGTTGGCCCAGCAAAGCACCTTCGCGGTGTCGGTTCTGCTGCACGCCCACGGCGTTCGTTAAGGCTTGTGCCGTTTGGGCCGCCAGCCGCCAATGCTGCCCCGCGATCATTTCGCCCAGGAGCCCGCGAAGGGTGTCCGTCGCGGCGTCGCTGGCCTCCTGGTCGCTGCCTCGCCGAACGACGACGGTCGAGCGGGCCTTTTGGTAGTCCAACCGGGTGGCGTCGTGCCGCAGGCTTTCCGATTGCGTCAGCACGTCGGCCAGCCGGGTCTCTGCCTCGTCGAATCTGCCGGCTTCGACGAGGGTTTGCGCCGCAATGGTCGCGGCCCGTACCGGCTCGACGACCTTCGCCTGGTCGGAGGGCGCGGGTGTTTCACTGGTGGCAAACGCCCGCTGCTCGCACTCGCCGGGGGGCGTGAGGCGGTCGATGACGCGCGCTGCGCGGTCGACGGTCGGCGTGTCCGCGGTGCTCAGCACGGCGACCGCCGCCCGCAGCTCGGCCTTGGCCCGGCTCAGACAGGCCATGCGACGCTCGCGAATCCCGGGCGGCAAAGCGGGTCGCGCGTCCGCCGCTTCGCACATGGCCCGATGCTCGCTGCGCAGGCGGCCCGCGTATTCGTCCAGCGCCGCGACGCTGTCGGCGGCGGCGCGGGCGTGGTCGACTCGGCCCGTGGCCGCAAAGGCGTCGCGAATCGAGCGCGCCCGCCCGGCATCCCACTCGCGATCCACCGGCGCTCCCGCAGTCGCGCAAGGCGAGGCAGAGCCGCTGAACGCAAACCACAAAGCGACCAGGGCCGCGCAGGCAACGACCGCGCCCAGCCAGCGACGCCAGCGTGACCGCGGCTCCGGGCGCAGCTCGCGAAGCAGGCTGTTCATGTCCGGCCAGCGCTGGTCGGGCCGTGGATCGAGGCCGCGGCGCAGCGCGGACACCACCTGGTCTTCGACACCGGGGATTTCAAAGCGCGAAAGCGCGCGCTGCTTGGCGGCGCGGGTCGCGTCCCGCCCTTCGGGAAAGGCCGGGGCGCCCATCAGGGTTTCGAGTAGCGCCAGGCAAAACGCATACTGGTCGCTGGCGAACGTCGCGCTCGCCCCCGCCAGCTGCTCGGGCGCCATGTAGTGAGGGGTCCCGGCATAGGGCGCAAAGCCGCCGCCGATGGCGGGCGCCTCGATCTCTCGACCATCGGGCGGCGGCGGCTGAGCGAGTCCGAAGTCGGTCACCTTGATCTCGCCCTTCGCGCTGCGCAGAACGTTGTTGGGCTTGAAGTCGCGGTGGATCAATCCGACCTCGTGCGCCGCCGCGAGCCCCCGGCCGGCTTCGAGAAACGCCGCGAGGATTTCGTCTTTTTCGGGCTTGGCGCGCAGCCACTCCGCCATGGAGCCACCTCGGACCAGCTCCATCGCGACGGTCACCGCACCGGGCTCGTCGACGTATACGTCGTAGACCGCGACCACGTTGCGGTGACTGAGACGCGCCATCGCGCGGGCCTCTTCGACCAGGCCGAGCTCGTCGCCGCCGACGTGCACCTGCTTGAGCGCGACCTCGCGCATCAACCGGGCGTCGTAGGCGCGCAGCACACGCCCCATGCCACCGCTGCCCAGGGCCCCCAGCAGGGCGTACCGGCCGTGGAGCGACGCCGGCAGCGTCAGCGTCTGGGCGGGAACCGCAACGGGGACGGCAGTCGTTGTGTCCATCACTCTTCGCCGGGCTCGCGGGTGGCGACCCAGGCGGCCAGCGCGGTGCGCGAGTGCAGTTCGAGGCGGCCAAAGATGTGGTCGAGGTGGCTGGCAACCGTGTGCGCGCTGATGTGTAGCTCGCGCGCAATGGCGGCGTTCGTCAGTCCCCGAGCGACCAGCTTTGCCACCTGGAATTGGCGCCGACTCAAGTGTTTCAGGGGAGACGCGTCCGCCATGGGACCGGCCTCGATGCACAGGCACGCGGTGGGTCCCAGGCGCAGCCGGTCCCCCGGGAACGCGCGCCCCCGCTCGACGGCCACGTCATTGATGAACGTGCCGTTGGTCGAGTGAAGATCGACCACGAGGACCCCGAGCTCCGAACGCGAAAGCTTCGCGTGGCGGCGCGACACCCCGGTCGCATGCAGCTGAATGTCGGCGTCGTCGGACCGCCCGAGCACGATGGACGCCTTGTCGAGGGGGTAGCGGCTTCCCCGGTGCGCTCCTTCGGCCGAGACCAGCCAGTACGTCTCGGCGCGCTTGCTGCGGTCACCGACGGCCGTCGTCGCGCTCATGACGGCAGGGTAGGTAGTTGCCGCTCGCACTGTCAACGCGGCGATTGTGATTCGAATCTTCGAAAACGTGCGCCTTGTTCGACTCGTTGCGAAAGGCATCACAACATCTGCGTTGGCGTCGTCCGGCGAGCTGCCTTGTTGTTGCGGCGTCAACAGATGGGCCGCCCCAAGTCCGCACCACGCCGGTCCATTCCCCGCGCGCGAACCCGTGCTCATCGCGGTGGCGAGGCGGTCGCTCGTTCCCCCGAGCGTGCTCGCCCGGAGGCATCGCCCTGGTCGCGAGCGACGAGCGACGAACCGCGCGAACCGCGAACGACAAGCGACGAGCGACGAGCCGCGAACGACGAACCGCGAACCAGGCACGACGAACGACGAACGACGAACCACGAACCACGAAACGCGAACCACGAACCGCGAGCTGCGAACGGCAACCGGGTGACCTCTTGTCGGCGGCGGGCTCCTGCCGCCCGGCTCCGGGCCCGTGCCCGGTTTTGCGGGGTTTCCTGGCGAACAAGAGCGTGGTTTGCGCAGACCGGGCGTGCAGCCGTGGAGGGCCGGCCGCTCGCGGTGTAGGCTCTCGGGCATGCCGAAGGCCTGGCGCGTTCACGAGTACGGTCACTACAAAGAGAAGCTGCGCTTCGAGGACATCGAAGCACCGGAGCCGCCCGACGGCGGGGCGGTCATCAAGGTGCTCGCCGCCGGAGTCAATTTCCCGGACCTTCTCGCCATCGCCGGCAAATACCAGGTCAAGGCACCGCTGCCGTTCACGCCGGGCCTCGAGGCGTGCGGCGAGGTCATCGCCGTCGGCGCGAACAGCCAGCTCCGGGTCGGCCAGCGCATCATCGCGTCGGCGCCCTGGGGTTCCTTTGCCGAGCAAATGCCCGTCATGGACCTCGCGGCCTTCGAGGCGCCGGCCGGCATGAGCGACGTGCAGGCCGCGGCGATGTTCATCACGTACCAGACCAGCTACTTTGCCCTCGCCTATCGCGCCGAGATGAAGCCCGGCGAAACGCTGCTCGTGCACGGCGGAGCCGGGGGCGTCGGCACCTCGGCCATTCAGCTCGGCAAGGCCATGGGCGCGCGGGTCATCGCCACCGCCGGCACCGACGCCAAGCTCGAAATCTGCAAGCGCTGCGGCGCCGACGAGCTCATCAACTACAAGACCCACGACTTCGTCGCCGAGGTCAAGCGCATCACCGGGGGCAAGGGGGCCGACGTCATCTACGACCCGGTCGGCGGCGACGTGTTCGACAAGAGCAGCAAGTGCATCGCGTTCCGCGGCCGGCTGCTGGTCATCGGGTTTGCCAGCGGGCGCATCCCGGAAATCGCGGCGAACCGAATCTTGCTCAAGAACATTGCCGTGGTCGGCGTTCACTGGGGCGCGTATCGGCTGCACGACCCTCAGCTCATTCACACGGCGCAAAGCGCCCTGGCCGAGCACTACGCCAAGGGCGACATCGACCCCATCATCTACGGCGACGCGGCCATGCCTCTGGATCAGCTGCCCGACGCGCTGGCCGCCCTCGAAGGCCGCGACAGCTACGGCAAGGTCGTGCTGGCGCCCTGAGCGACATGGGAACGAAGCGAGCCCCCGGCGGACAAGACCCGGCAAGACTCGCTCGCCGAAACGCGGCCGCGACCAGCGCTTCACGCACACGTGTGACCGCGCGCTGACACCCGCGAGCCTTTCGTTCGCGCCTCGGGGGCGCCCGGGGGTTGAATCCGCGCAATTAGCCGCCGGCGACCGGCGTGGCACGGCCATTGCCTTGTGCCGCGGTCATGAAAATCTTCTCCCGCTTCCTCCCTGTGCTCCTCGCGCTCCCCCTCGCGACCGGCGCGTGCGGCGACGATGACAGCCCGGCCGTCGAACCCGACGCTGACTTCTCTGCCATCACCGAAGCGCAGGCGGCGCTGGCCATCGAAACGTCCACTTCCGGCGCGGCCTTCGAGGCCCTGCTGACGTTCGGCGCCCTCGCCGAGGACCCGACGGCTTCCTGTCCGACCGTTCAGGTCGATGGCGACCGCACCACCCTCGTTGGCGACGGCTGCACCACCGAGGACGGCACGACCATTTCCGGGCGCGCCACCGGCATCAACGCGCCAACGATTTCGGAGATTCTGTTCGGCAACCCCTCCGGCGACGTGCGCTACGACTTCGACAACTTCCGACTGCAAGAAGACGGCGAGGAAGTTGGACTCGACGGCACGGTCGAGATCTCCGATCTCTCCAACGAAGACGGAACGCTGCGCTCGACGCTCACCCTCACCCTGGCCGATGAGACCATTTTCTTCGACCACCAGATCACCTGCGTGAGCTCTCGTTGCGAGCCTTCGGGCTCCATCGAGTTCGACTCGTTCGGCGGCTTTGCGGTCAGCGGCTCGCTCGACGACCAGGGGGCCGGCAGCCTTCGCCTCTCGGGCGCCAACGTCATGACGGTCGAGCTCAACGGCGACACCTGCGTGCCCTACCTCGTCGACGGCGCCGAGGCTGGCAACTACTGCCCCGAAGGTCCCGAGGCGCTCGTGGCGCCCAACCCGTCGAGCTTTGCCGCGGGTGCTCTTCGCCTGTTGAACCGGTAGTCGGTCGAGCACGCCACCAAAGCGACCCCAATCCGTCGACGCGGCCCCGGTGTTTTGGCACCGAGGCCGCGTCTTTTCATTTCGGCACGGGCCGGTAGGCGCTCAAACGCGGCACCCAGTTGCGCACGCCGCTTCGGTAGTGGGCATAGTCCTCGCCGAACCGCGCGAGCAGGTCGCGTTCCTCCATCGGCCGGGCCACCAGGTGCCACGCGACGCCGCCGCTCACGGAGTAGGCCACCACGCCCCACGAACCGTACGCGAGGCCCAGGGCAACCCCGACGCCGAGACCGCCGATCGCCATCGGGTTGCGCACGAAGCGATAGGGACCGCGCACGACCAGCTCGCGCGCCGTGCTCGTGGGTAACGGCGTACCGCGGCCGGCAAGGGCCATGGTGACACCGCTGCCCAGGTTGAGAACCCCCATGGAAACCGCCAGGACTGCGGCGACGGCGTGCTGCGCGGCAAAGGAAAACGACGGAATGCCCAGCGCGAACTCGAACCGCAAGATGGCGGCCGGGAGAGCGACCAGGAAGACGCCCCAAAACACCGACGTCTGGGCCAGGGTCACCATGAGGTGGTGCGAGCGCGGCGCTTCGCGGGCCGGCCGAAACAGGTTCACACTGCGACCTCGCGCGCCAGCTCGCGCGCCGCCCACGCCGAACCAGCGGCCGCGGGAACCATGACCACCGCCGCCAGGGCAGCGCCTCCAGTGAGGGCGAACAAGCCCAGGCAGTACAGCGCGGCGTAGCCGACGGCGCCGGCGATGAGCCAGGCACCGGTCGTCGCGAACGCGCGCCCCCGTCGGGCGGCGTTGAGCACGGGAACCGTGAGCGCAACGACCGCGAGGTCCCCCAGAGCGAACGCGGCCAAACTCGAAAAGCTGGCGCCCGGCGCAACGAACGCTCCGCGGGCGGCCGGCGCGACGAGTAGCACCACCCACCAGGTCGCGAACGCCGCAGCCTGGAGCAAAAAGTAGACCCGAGGCCGGCTCATCGCCCCTCGCGCGTTGAGCGCTGCACCATGGCCGCAGCCTACCGGCTTGGCGGGCACGCGCCGGGTCACGCTGGCTGACTCGCTCTTACCCGGGGTCATTTGTCCCCGCGAGGACCGCTCCGGGGTCGCCCGACTCCCTTTCTCGCAGGGTCATCCATCCCCACCATGTTCTCAATTGCATCGGTGCGGGGCAGTACAGTTTTGGTTCATCGGCGACGAAATCATAATAAATCAAATGCTTAACATGGAGACGATACACCCCTTCGATGTCGCGAAAGGTAGTCGGCACGCGGTTTGTAAACCCCGGCGTCGTCAACCGCCCCATTCAGGAGGAACCCTAGCAATGAACAAGTCCAACTCCCTCGTCCACCGCCTCGTCACCGAAGAAGAAGCCGGCACGGCTGTCGAGTACGGCCTCATCACCGCCGTCATCGGCATCGGCCTGATCGTCGCGCTGGTCGCGTTTCGCGATCAGTTGAGCGCCTGGTTCACCGACATCGGCGACGACGTCGCGGCAACCACCAACTAGGCCACCCGACCCGACGCTGCGCGCCCCCCGCCCCCCTGCCTCGAGACGACTTCGTGCTGACGCTCTTTAACGCCGCGGTACTGCTGACCTTCGCGACCGCTGCCGCCTGGTCGGACATTCGGCACCGACGCGTGAGCAATCGGCTCAATCTCGTCATCCTGGTAGCCGGACTCGGGTGGCGCGCAGCCGAGGGCGGCTGGTCGCCGATCCTCGGCCTGGCCGGCGCAGTCACCGGCCTGGCCCTTCTCATCATCCCGTTTCACGCGCGCTGGATTGGCGCCGGCGACGTCAAGCTCACCGCTGCTTTTGGCGCCTGGCTCGGCCCAACCGGCATCCTGTGGTCCACGCTCGCCGGCCTCGTCGGCGGCGGACTGCTGTCGCTCGTGCTCGTGGCCGTCGGCGGCGCCGCTCTGCGCCGGTCGGTCGCCGACAACCTCGCCACCGCCGCGCTCTCGCGCAGCGTGCCGAGCGCCCCGCGGCGCATCGCCTCGGCCACGGTCCCCATGGCCGTGCCGCTGGGCATCTCGGCCGCCGCCGTGTTCGCCATCACCCGCGGAGTCTTCTGATGCGCCAATTCCCCCGCACCGCGCGCGACCGACGCGCCGAAACGGGCGCTGTGAGCGTCGAGTTTGCCCTGCTCGTCCCACTGCTTCTCATGCTGGTGGTCGGCACCGTGCACTTCGGCACCGTGCTCGTGGCCCGGCACCGCGTCACCGACGCCGCGAACTTTGCCACGCGCGCGGCGGCCGTGAGCGGCGTGGTCGCCCCGGGTCCCATTCAGGCCCAGGTGCTCGCCCGCCTCGGAGCCGGCGCCAACAGCTGCGCAACCCTCACCGTAACTCCGACCCTGGTGGCCGATCCCAACGGCTTCAACGTCCTCAACGTCGATGTCACCTGTGACCTGGCACCGACGCCGGGGGCCCCGCTGCTCGGTGCCGTCGGCCCGGAAAGCTTCACCGTCACCGCCGCCATGCCCTTCTAGCCCACTGCCCCACCCCCAGACCACTCCTCGAAGCGAGAGCCCATGCCCATCTCCCCACGCTCTGTCACCGCCGCCCGTTTCGGCGCCCTGGCCATGGCCGCCGTTGCCCTCGGCTGCGCCGCCATCGCCGCCATGATGGTCGGTCGCCTGCTGACCGCCCGCGGCTACACCGGGTCGCGGGTGCGCCCGGTGGTGGTCGCCAAGCGCGACCTCCCGGCCGCCCAGCCCCTGTCCCGCGACGACCTCGAACTTCGCGACTGGCCCGAAAAGAGCGTGCCCGCCGGTTCATTCTCCAACATCGACAGTCTGCTCAGCGCGGTTTCGAGCGACACCAACGCCAGCCCCGTCCCCACCGCGGGCATTCTCGCCGGCGAGCCCGTGGTTCTGTCGCGCCTGTCGGTGTCGAGCGCCGGCACCGGCGTGGCGCGCCTGGTGCGGCCCAACATGCGGGCCGTCGCCCTGCGCGTCGAGGACGCGGTCGGCAAAACCAGCCTCGTCTATCCGGGCGCCGCAGTGGACGTAATCGTGACCATTCGCGACCCCGGCGGCCGCGGCCCGTCCTCGCGCATCGCCGTGCAAAACGCTCGGGTGCTCACGGTTGGCCGCGACACCGACGTCGCCACGCGGCGCGCGCGCGAGTCCGCCCCGGGCAAAAAGGGCTCGGCCAAATCCGCGTCGGACACCGGTCGGACCTTCGTCACCCTCGAAGTCACCCCGGAAGAATCGGAAGTGCTGGCCATGGCGCGCAACGAGGGCGAACTCAACATCGCTCTGCGCAACGGCGGCGACGACGCCGTGATCGACACCCGCGGCGCCATCCCGGCGGCGTTCTCGGCCTTCGCTCCGCCCCCCGAAGACGAGGAACCCCCGCCAGCCGACGCCAACGCGGCTGCCCAAGCCGCCGCCAAGACCAGCGACGCCAAGCCCAACCGCCCCCGCCTTCGCCGACGCCGCGGCAAGCGCCGCATCGAGCTCGTAGCCAGCGACGAGCCCGACGTGCCGTCTGCGGCGTCCCGCCAAAACGCCCCCGCCAAGATCGAGACCTACCATGCCCGCTAGCCGTATCGCCCCCCGCGCCGTCGCAACCGTTGCGGTCGTCGCCGCCCTTTGCCCCCTTGCCGCGCCGTCCGCCCACGCCCAGCGAAAGGGCGCCGAGCCACTCACCGTCGCCGTCGACGCGTCGGGCTCTCAGTACATGCGCACGCGTGGCCGAATCGCCCGGGTCAGCGTTGCCGCCCCGGACATCGCCGATGTCGCCGCGTTTCCACCGAATCAAATCCTCATCACCGGCAAGCGCGTCGGCCGCACCACCGCCACCGTGTGGCTCGGCGACAACGACGTCCAGGTCGTCATGATCGAGGTCACCCACCCGGTCTCGGCCATCGCCGACGCCATCGTTGCCGCCATTCCCGGAGCCGTCGATATCGACGTGCGCCAGGCCGGCGGGGCCGTGGTTCTCGCCGGGCAGGTGCCGAGCGCCGCCGACGTGGAACGAGCCGCGCAAATTGCCAACGGCTACCTGTCGGTCAACCTGGCCGCGGGCGGCGGCCAGGTCATCAACGGCCTGGTGGTTCCCGGCGACCAGCAGGTGCAGATCGAAGTCTCGTTCGCCGAGGTCTCACGCACCGCGCTGCGCGAAATCGGCATGAACTTCTGGTCGCGCAAAAGTAACTATGCCGGCGGCCTGCTCAACCCGGCCTCGCCGCTGGTCAACGCCGCGCCTTCGACCGGCGACGCCCCCGGCGTGGGCGCCCTCAACACCGGTGCCGAGGGCGCCGTCCCCCTGCTGTCCCGGCCCATCGCCGGCACCTTCGGAGCCATCTTTTCGAGCACCATCGGCGACTTTCCGTTCTCGGCAACGCTGTCGCTGCTGGCCAATCGGGGCTACGCGCGAACGCTCACCGAGCCGACCCTGGTGGCCCTGTCGGGGCAAAGCGCATCGTTTCTCGCCGGCGGCGAGTTTCCGATTCCCCTGCCCCAGTCCCTGGGCACCATCGGCGTCGAATACAAAGAGTTCGGTATTCAGCTCAAGTTCACGCCCACTGTCGTAGGCGACACGATCCAGCTCGACATGGGCATGACCGTGTCCGACATCGACTTTTCGACGGGCGTGCGCCTGGCGTCGGTCAACGTCCCCGGGCTCACCACGCGGCACGCGGACTCGACCATTCGCATGCGCGACGGCCAGTCGTTCGTAATTGCCGGTCTGCTGTCCGATCGGGTTCGGTCGACGGTCGACAAGGTGCCGGGGCTCGGCGAGCTGCCCATCCTCGGATCCCTGTTCCGATCGACCTCGTACCGGCGCGAAGAAACCGAGCTACTGGTCGTGGTCACCGCCAGGCGCGTGCGCCCGCTGGGCGAACGACCGGAGCTGCCCGGCGAGCGGACCCGGGTCGACCCCAACGACCTCGAGCTGTTTTTGCTCGGCGCCGCCGAGAGCAAGGAAGGCGGCTACCAGCCGCGCTCGAGCAAACCCAAGAACGCCGTGGCTCCCGTGGGAGCAGTCGGGTTCGCCCGCTAAAGGAGACTCCGGTGAGCAGACGCAATTCCAAGTTCGCGCGCGTACCCAACGGCTTTGTTCGCGCCGCCACTCAAGTGAGCCAGGTCATTCACCGGCACGACATTCAGGGCAGCCCGGACGACGAGTACACCCAGGTCAACACCTCGGCCGCTCGACCGCCGGCGGACCCGTTTGGGCCCGAGCCAACGGTGAGCCGCGCGATGGCGCTGCTCGACGACATCCCCAACTCGTGGCCGTCGTCGCCGGCGACCCAGGCGGCCCAGCAGCCCCAGCCCGTCGCGCGCGTCGAGTACCGGCAGGCGCCGATCGCGACCCCGCCGCGGGCTGAGGTGCCGCGAACCCGGCCGCCAACGGCGCCCCCACAACCCCGCCTCGAGCCAGTCCCCGCCCCCGCGACCCCGCGACGCCCCGCCATCGGCACCGCGCCCCCGACCCCGCCGGCCGCCCCTGTCGCACACCAGGCCGCCCCGGCGCCGGCCCCCCTGGCCATGCCCGCGCACCGCGGTCGCGTCGTCGCGCTGTTTGGCTGCCGGGGCGGCTGCGGCGCAACAACCCTCGCGGTCAACGTCGGCGCCGAGCTGGCGCGCGTCGGCAAGCGCGTGTGCATCGTCGACCTCGACCTGCAGCTCGGCGACGTGTTCGTCGCCCTCGACCTCGAGCCCTCGACCTCCATCGCCGGCCTGGCCCGGCAGATTCGCGACAGCGACGAGCCCTGGGACGAAGCGAGCCTGCGCCGACGCCTGGTGCGCCACGACTCGGGCGTGCACGCCATTACCCAGGCCGGCCGCCTCGACGACATCGACGCCGAACTGGCCGAGAACCTGCCGGCGCTGCTCGAGCTGCTCGCCGAGCACTTCGACTACGTGCTGGTCGACGGCGTGCGCGACTTTGGCGACTTCTCGCTGTCGGTCCTCGACGCCGCCGACGACGTCGCGCTGGTCGTCACGCAGGACGTCGCGTCGGTTCGGCGAGCCAATCGCGTGATCAGCCTCTTTCGCACCCTCGGCTACGACGGCGACCGCTTGCGGCTGGTCCTCAACCGCTTCAACCGCCGGGCGTCCATCGATGTCGCCGAGGTCGAGCGAGCCCTGGGCCTCGCGGTACACGCGCGCATCTGCAACGACTACAAGCGGGTCCGTCGGGCGTTCGACGACGGCGCGATCGTTGGCGACGTTGCCAACGCGAGCCGGGTCGCCGACGACCTGCGCAAACTGACGAGTTCGTTTCGCGACGACACTGCCGTTTCGGACAAGCCCCAGCGTCGATGGCTTCCCTGGCGCAAAGGAGCGAACTGATGCGGCTCACCGAACGCCTCGGCCGCACCACCGGCCCGCAAAGCGCGCAAGCGCCCGCCGCAAAACCGCGACCGCGACGCACCACCAACGCGCCCGACGCCGTCGCCGGTGCCCAGCGCCAGGACATGGCGGCCATCGCGGCGCGACTGCACCAAAAGATTCTCGACCGACTCGACCTCGCCCAGGTCTCGGCTCTCGCGCCGGAAGACCTGCGAGGCCGGCTTCGCACCATCGTCGAGCAGCTGGTCGCCCTCGACGGCGTGGCCATGAGCGACGGCGAGATGCAGGCCCTGGCCGACTCGGTGCTCGACGAGCTCACCGGCCACGGCCCCCTCGAGGCCATCCTGCACGACCCGACCGTTTCCGACGTGCTCGTCAACGGCGCCGACAAAGTGTACGTCGAGCGCGGCGGAAAGCTCGAGATGACCAACATCCGCTTTCGCGACGACCGCCATCTGATCCACACCATTCAGCGCATGGTCGCCCGCGTCGGACGTCGGATCGACGAGTCGTCGCCCATGGTCGACGCCCGCCTGCCCGACGGCTCCCGCGTCAACGCCATCATTCCGCCCCTGGCTATCGACGGCCCGTCGCTGTCCATTCGCCGGTTCGGCAACAAGGAAATCACCGGCGATACCCTGGTCGCGGCCGGGGCTATGTCGCCCGACATGCTCGGCTACCTGCAGTGCGCCGTGCGGTCGCACTGCTCGATTCTGATTGCGGGCGGCACCGGCGCCGGCAAGACCACCATGCTCAACATGCTGTCGGGCTACGTCGCCCCGACCGAGCGCATCATTACCGCCGAAGACGCGGCCGAGCTTCGCCTCGAACAGCCCCACGTCGTTCGCCTCGAGTCGCGCCCCGCCAACCTCGAGGGCCGCGGCGAAGTCACCATTCGCGAGCTCGTCAAAAACGCCCTGCGAATGCGCCCGGACCGCATCATCGTCGGCGAGGTTCGCGGCGGCGAAGTTCTCGACATGCTCCAGGCCATGAATACCGGCCACGAAGGATCGATGGCCACCATTCACGCCAACAGCTGCGAGGACTCGATGAGTCGCCTCATGACCATGCTCGGCATGACCGGCTCGACTCTCGCCGAGGAGACCATGGCGACCATGATCAGTCGCGCCGTTCACGTCGTGGTGCACGTATCGCGCATGCAGGACGGCAAGCGTCGGGTCACCGAGATTGCCGAGGTTACCGGCTGCGACGGCACGCGCATCACCATGAACTCGGTGTTCAAATTCGAGCGTTCGGGCCTGACGTCGGACGGCACCATTCTCGGCGCTCACAAGCGCCAGGCCGACACGGCTCTCATCGAGCGCTTTCGCGGTGCCGGCGTGCTCAACGGCATGGCGTCAGGCGAAATCCGCCGCAGCCGACCGGCGACCAGCCAGCCCCTGGCCCTGGAAGCGCCGCCGCGCGACGCCGCGCGGCCGCCACCCGCGGCGGCGCCCGTGCCGCCGGTCCCCCCGGCAAGCGCCGGACGCACGGTTCGGGCCCGACCGCCCTCGGCGCGGCGCCGCGCTGGAGGAGTCAAGTGACGGGCCAAATCACAACCCTGGTGTTCGTTACCGTGGCGTGCGCCGTCGCCAGCGCGAGCCTGATCGTCTCGTCGCGGCGCATGCGGGCCCGTCTGCGGCTGCGCAAGCGACTCGGTCAGCTCGCCATCCAGGGCGGTGAAGAGGCCAATCTCGAGCGCAAGAACGCCCTCGACGAATCCAGCGAGCTCGGCCGCGTGCTGGCCCAAAGCGGCCTCGACTGGGACTTGCCGACCTTTCTCGGTCGCGCCGCCATGGCCGCCGGCGGCGGACTCGCCCTCGGGCTCGTGATGGGCTCGGCCCCCATGGGCGCCGTTCTCTCCCTGTTCGGCGCCGTGGGTGTGTGGCTGTTCATTCGCCACGCGCGGTCGAGGCGCCTCAACCAGTGCAACGAGCAAATGCCCCAGGCCCTCGAGATCATGTCGCTGGCCCTGCGCGCGGGCCACGCCCTGCCCAGCGCCATCGCCCTCGCCGCCGAAGAGGCGCCGTCGCCAATCGCCGACGAGCTGCGCCGGGCCGCCGACGAGCAGGCCCTCGGCCGTCCCGTCGAGCAGGTTCTCGAGGCCATGGGAAAGCGTCTGCCCGGTTGCGACTCGGTCAACACCTTCGTGGTCGCGGTGTTGGTGCTGCAGGAAACCGGCGGCAACCTGATCTCGGTCATCGACCGCATCGTCGACAACGCGCGCTCGGCGGCCAGCTACCGCGGTCGCCTCAACGCCCTGACCTCGGAAGGCCGCACCTCGGCCAAGCTGCTCGCCGCCCTCCCCGTCGGCTTCGCGCTGCTCGCGGGCTCGGCCGACACGGGCTACGCCGACTTCTTCTTGTCCGACAGCACGGGCCGGGCGCTCGGCGTCTTTGCCCTGCTGTGGTGGCTCACCGGCATCCTGTTCACCCGCCGCCTGGTCAAGGCGGCTAGCTAGGGACTCCCCCCATGGAACTGGCAACTCTCATCAACCTGGGCGGCGCTTTCGCCGCTGCCGCCGCCAGCGTGCTCGCGTTCGTTGCCTGGCGTCGCGCCGCCGTGCCCGCCGACGTCGCGGACCCGCACGCGACCGCCGGCGGTGGCCTGCTCCGAACGCTGGTGGCTCCGCTCGCGTCGCGCATGCGACCCGACAACCAGGCCGAGCTCGAGGCGCTTCGGACCGAGCTTCTCCAGGGGGGGCTGCGCAGCCGCGACGCGATCGACCGCCACCTTCAAGACCGCGTTCTGTCGATTTCGGCCGGCAGCGCGGTCGCCGCGGTGATCGCGACTGCCGCCGGGGACGTCACGGGCTTGCTGCTCGCAAACGTCGCCTTGATCGCCGGAGTCTTTGGCCCGAAGTGGATCATACGGCTGCGCGCCGGCGAACGCCGCGAGGCGATCTCCACCGCCCTGCCCGGCGCCGTGGACTTGCTCACCACGTGCATCGAAGCGGGCCTGTCCCTCGAAAACGCCCTTCGTCGGGTGGCCCGCGACATGCGGCTCGCCTCGCCGGTCCTCGCCGACGAGCTCGACATTGCCGGCAAAGAGATCGACGCCGGCGTATCCATGCCCGACGCCCTGCGCCGGCTCGCCCGCCGGGTTGGTCTCGACGAGCTGTCCGCCCTGTGCGGCGTCATCGCCCAGGCCCACGGGTTGGGCGCGCCCATCGGCGTGACGTTGCGCGAATACGCCGAAGCATCGCGTCGCCAGCGCATGAGCACCCTCGAAGAGCGCGCTGGCGCCGTCGCCGCCAAGCTCACCATCCCCCTCGCCGTGTTCTTTTTGCCCTCGTCGATGCTGATCATCTTGGCCCCCGCCATCGTTCAGCTCGCCCGGGCGCTGTCGTAACCGAGAAAGGCCCCGACCACGTGTTTGCCCCCCTTCGTACCGTCGCGCTGGCCGCGACCATGGCAGTCGCCGCCGCCGCCGTGTCCGGCTGTGGCGCCGCTCGCAAAGCCCACGAAACCATGGCCCGGCAGGCCGAGCACCTGCGCGTCGAGCTCGCCGAGACCTATATCGAAAAGGGCGCGCTCGAAGCCGCGATCCCGCTTCTGCGCCGCATGCTCGAGGACAAACCCGACGACGTGCACGTGCGCGTCATGTACGCGACCGTGCTGCGCGACCTCGGCCTCTTCGGCCAGGCGGAAAATCAGTTCCGCGCCGCGGTAACCCAGGCCCCGGACTCGGCCGCCGCTCACGCCGGACTGGCCGTGACCTACGACCTGCAGCGAGAACCCGAGCAGGCGCAAGCTCACCACCGCAAGGCGCTCACCCTGGCGCCCAGGGCCGCGCAGCTGCACAACAACTTCGGCTTCTCCCTGTACCTGGCCGGCGACTACGAGGCTTCGGCCAGGCAGCTCGAGCGGGCCCTGGAGATCGATCCGGGCCTGGCCATCGCCTACAACAACCTGGGCTTCGCCTACGGCCGCCTCGGTCAGCTCGACGCCGCCGAGCGCAGCTTTCGCGCCGTCGGGTCGCAACCGACCACGCTCCTGAACATGTCGATCGTCCTGGCCAACGCCGGCGACACCGACCGCGCCGCGGAGCTGCGCGCCCAAGCGTACGCGCTATCCCCCGAACTGCGCCCCCGCGCCAGCGCGCGCCGCCCGGCCTTTCCCCGCGCCGGCGCGCCCGTCGCTCGGGGCGAAGCGGCGCCCGCCACCAACGAAGCCAACCGCCATTCCAGCCAGGAGATTCCCCAGTGAACCGTTCGTTTCGATTCTTGATCGCGGTCCTTGTCGTCTCGCTCGCCCCCGCGTGCGGTGGCGCCCACCTGTCGAGCGACACGGGCCGGGCGTATCACGCGGCCCTGGCCGCCCAGCGCGAGTCAGCCGCCAAGCCCATCCCGCCCATGACGGCGCGAGACGCGAGGCGCGTCATGCGCGCGCACAACGGCGGCGCTGGTGCCAGCGGCAGCCCCCCAACCGGGGGCGTGCCGGCGGCGCCATCGATCAACCTTGGCGGGCTGTCGTCGGGCGGGGCATCCGGCGGTCTCTGGCAGGGAGCTAGCGGCGGAATTCGCCTGGAAGCGAAGTGATGCGTCGCTGGAGCTCACAGCGGGGCGCCATCACGCCCATCGTCGGCGCGGCGGTCCTGGCCCTGTCGGCCATGGTGCTCGGCGGCGCCTACGTCGGCCGGCTGTCGGTCATTCGGGCCGACTCCCAGCGCACGGCCGACGCCGCGGCCCTGGCCGCGGTCCAGATCATTCGCGATCGGGGGCTCCCGCTAACGGGCGCCGGGCAGGCCGCCGCCGAGGCGGCCGGCAGCCGCAACAGCGCGCTGCCGGTGAACTACGCCTGGACGATCGTCGAAGACGGAGACTCGGTCGACATCGAAGTCAACACGACGATCACCGTCGAAGGCCCGGCCCTCTTTGGCGGGCAGCGCACCGTGTCCAGCCGGGCGGTCGCCCAGATCGCCCAGAGCCGGTTCGACGAAGCCGACAAGCGAGTGCCCAAGCTGGTCCTCGCTCTCGACTACTCCGGGTCGATGAACTCGCCGTTCGTGAGCGGCGGCATCAAGATCGACGTGCTCGAAGACAGCGTGCGCGGCCTGCTCAACGCCGACCTCGAGGTCGAATACGGCGCCGCGTTCTACTCCAGCAACGTCTTCCGAAGCGTCGGTATCGGCGCCGGAGCCCCGGCCAACATCAACGGCATCATGAATGCGTTCGGCGCCGGCGGCGTCACCAACACGGCGGCGGCCCTCGCGGCGTCGCGCGACTTGCTCACGCCGACGCCCAACACCGGCTACCACGTCCTTCTGGTTTCCGACGGCGCGCCCTGCTGCGCGGGAAACTCGGCCGCGCTGGCGAGAAACGTTGCCAACACCCTGTGGGACCGGGACATCACGATCTTCACCCTCGAAATCCGCGACAACCCGCCGATCGCGTCCCTGGCGCAGTTCATGACCGACGTGGCCGGCAGCCCGAGCAGCCGCCGCGATCCCAACTTTCACTTCGTCGCCGAGTCGGCGGCCGACCTCGCCGACGAATTCCGCAACATCATCGCGACCATCGTCTGCAACGTCGGGCCGGTCACCCCGGTGCCCCAGGACCCAACCACGGTCCAGGTGTACCTCACCGCCGGCGGCGTCGAGCGCCCGGTCGAACGCGTTCCCGCGGGTACCGTGGGTGACTTTCCCGGCGAAGAGCGCTTCGACTACGACCCCGCCAGCCAGATCGTCCGGCTATCGCCCACGGCCTGCGACGCCGTCGTGGACGCCGGCGACGACATCGTCGTCCGCTTCGACCGGCCGTCCTTGACGGAGTAGGCAAGGGGCCCCAAGTGACCACGGACCAGGCGGGTGCCGGTCACGGTCGCACCGCCAGGCCGCTAGCCGTCGCAGCGCACCGGGCGCTTGCCCGGGTAGACAAGGCGCCTGGGCTCGAGGAGCTCGTCGGAGGACAGCGTGCTCGGCGCCGCGGCACCCGGGATGACGACCGCGGCGGTGGACGAGCCTTTGGCTTCTAGATAGGCGGCGATTTCGTCGCGCACGATCGCGTCGCTCATGGTGAGCAGGTCGCTGGTGCGCTCGACGACGCCGAGGACCTTGTCGCCCCGCAGGGCGACGTAGTCGTTCGTGACCACGGTGAGCATCGTGTCGTCGGCGAGAGGCGTCGGACCCGGTTCCCGCGGGTCGCCGCGGCGCTTGCGGCCCTTCTTCCGCCGCTTTGTCGCCTTGCCCGTCGCCGGCGCGGCCGTCTCGGCGCCCGCGGCGCCCGGCTCCGCCTCGCGGAAAAGCTCGACATCGAGCTGTCCCTCGCGACAGGTGGCCACAACCCGCACGCCCGACACCGAAAGAATGCCGCCGCTGCGCGACAGGTTGCGGGCAAAGGCGCGCTCCAGATCCGCGACGCGCATCGGCAGCGTGGTCACTCGATTGTCGAAGGGCATGGCCTCGTAGAGTTCGCCGTAGACGAGAGGGCCGGCGGGCAGGTCCGCGCGCAGGCCCCCGCCGTTGGTCAACGACACATCAGCCCCGGGCGTTTGCGCCAACAGCGCGTCGGTAAACAGGTTGCCAAGGGCGGACTCCTCGGCGTAGCTGCGCTTGATCTTGCCGGCGAGTTCGACGCCGAGCGGTTGCGCTTCGAGTTTGCGGGCTCGCTCGATGAACGGCTCGAGCAGTTTGGCGATCGCGGCATCGGCGACGACGGGCGCCCCTTCGTACTCACCGGGCTCGCACGGGCCGCGGCGGCTCTTGCACAGATCGCGCGGCGGGTGAATCACCACGTCCGCGACTTTCAACGTTCGCTGCTGCAGATACAGGTCGACGCGGCCGATGGCGCGGCCGTACGAGTACTGCTGGATGATGGCGGTGCCGTTGACCCGATGGGCCATGGCCCGGTGCGAATGGGCGGCGACCACCACGTCGATGAGCCCCGGCGGCAGGGAGCGGACCGCGGCGGTGAGCTCGTCGTCTAGATCGCACGACGCCAGATCGTCGGGGCCATCGAAGTCGGTGCACGACGCGCCCGCGTGCACCGACGCAATGACGACATGCACGCCCTGCTCGCGCAGGGCCCGCGCCTCGCTCTCGAGCGCCTCAGCCAGGGGCGACATGCGCAGCCCGGCAAAGTTGGGCGCGATGGTGGAGTTCGGGGTGCCCATGGTGGTCGCTCCGAGAATTCCGACCTTGATCATCCCCCGGGTAACCACCACCGACCGGCGAACGCCCTCCCAGGCGATGGACTTGCCGGTCTTGTCGTCGACCACGTTGGTCGCGAGCAGCGGAAACGCGGCCTGAACGGCGCGCGCCTTGAGAGCCCCCTGCGGATCGTCGCCGTCTTTTTGCACGGTAGCGTCCGGTCCGACGGGCCCAAAGTCGAACTCGTGGTTGCCAATGGCGGCCGCGTCCACCCCCATGGCGTTGTAGGCGGCGATCACGGCGTCCCCTTCGCCGAGGTTCGAGACCAGGGTGCCCTGAAACATGTCGCCGCCGTCGACGACGACGGTCTTGAAGCCAGCGGCGCGCAGATTCGCCAGGTAACCGGCGTAAACCGGCACGCGCTCGACGTGGCCGTGCAGGTCGTTAATGCCGACGACCGACAGGCGAAACCGGGGCAGAACGTCCGGGGCCGCCTCGCCTTCGGCCGCCGTCGGCGCCGTGGGGGCTCGGGTCGCGGGCGGCGCGTCCGATTCTCCGGGAGCACGCTGTGAGTCGCCACCGGGTCGGCAGCCGGTGGCCAGCATCGCGGCCAGTGCCGCGACCGCGATCCCAGATCTGCGCATGCGTCGAAACTAGCAGGTCACCACGGCCGCGGCTCGCGGCCGTCCGCTCGAACGCCCTACAGCTGTGACAAAACGCCCGCGAGCCCGACCCACGCGCCGAGCGCGGACCCGATGGTGGCCATCACGGCCACGAGGAGCACGCGCAAAACCCGGTTCCGGTACAGCCCGCGAAAGGTCGCGATGTCCTCGTTGATACTCTCGCAGTCGGCCACGGTCGGCTTTCGCAGCCAGGCTTCGACCAGCCCAACGACCATGCCCGCTCCGAGCAGGGGGTTGAGCGACGTAATCGGCGACGAAAAGAATCCCGTGAGGATCGACAGGGGCTTGCCGCCGGCGATGGCGGTCAGCAGCGCGCACATGATCGAGTTGGGCAGGATCCACGCGTAGAGCATGTCGGTGAATGCCTGCTGCTCGTTGCGCGACAGGCCCACCGCAAAGGCCGCCAGGATGACCGCCGGAATGACCCATTTGAGCGCTCGCAGGAACCTGGAGGGCGGCGGCAGCTCGGCGAGCTTGGCGCGGTCGATCGCCTTGCCGAAGTTTTCCTTCATGCCGGGCACGTGGGCGGCACCGACCACCGCAACGACGCTGGGCCCGCTCGCCTCTTCGATGCCGGACATGAGGTACTGGTCACGCTCGTCGATGAGCGGCGTCTTTACCTCCGGCAGGGCCTCGGCAAACTCGGACAGCATTTCGCTGAGTCCGGCCTGGGTCTTGAGCTCCTCGATGGCCTCTTCGGTGATTTCGCCGCCGTCGCCACCGATGAGCACGCCGGCGAGCAGCTTGATCTTGCTGCCGAACCCCAGGTTCGCCCAGGTGCGCTTGAGGGTCGCGTGAATGTCGCGGTCGACGAGCTCGACCTTCGCCCCCACGGCCTCGGCCTTGCGCACCGCCGCGAGCAGCTCGGCGCCGGGCTTGACCCCCAGCTGGGCGCCAATCCGGCGCTGGTGCGCCGACAGGGCGATGTTTGCCAGCAAAAAGAGCGTCTTGCCCTCCTTGATGACCTTAAAGATGTCGAGATCGCGCCAGGACGAGTCGTTGGTCAGCGCCTTGTACCGCGCCTGGCAAAGCTCCACGCACACGGTGTCGGGCTGCACCTGATCGATGATGCGCTCGACTTCGGCGACGCTATCGGCGCTGACGTGCGCCGTGCCCACGATGTAGTAGGTGGTGCCGTCGCGCTCGAGGACGGAAACGGTATCGGACGGCTCGACAGCAGGCAACGCCGAGCAGGCTTACCACGGCTAATCGGGCTCGCGCCAGCGCTCCCGGCGACGGGCCTCGAGCTGCTGCACCACGGCCGAAAGACCCGGATCTCCAGGCCTGCGGTGGTCGTGCCGGAGACCCTTTTCGCGATTGCAGCGGCCGCACGCCAGGGCCAGATTGACGATCTCGTCGCCTCCGCCGTGGCTGCGAGGGACGATATGCTCGATGGTTCCCACGGTATCGCCGTTGGCCTCCACCACCAGCCGGCGGTTGCAGTGAATGCACTTGCCAACCCAGACCTCGTCCCCGCGGACCGTTTTGCGCTCGAACGTGCTGTCGGTCGCGACGATACCCAGGATGCGGCGGCGACGTGCGCTCATGCTACTCGCTTGGTAGCGGCCAGCGCCGCCCGCGCAACCTCGTACTCGCCGGGCTCCGCCTCGTCGAAGCCTTCGGCGTTGAAGACGCCGCGCACGACCACCGCTCCCGCCGGATCCGCCGCCAGGGCGCGCAGCGCCCGCGCCACGTCGTCGACCTGGTCCGGCGCCAGGCCCGGCCGGTGGGCGATGTTGTCGGCCGGGATCACCTCGGAGAACGCAAGGGCCCGCACATCGGCGACGTGGCCACCGAAGAGCTCCAGCCACGCCGAGCTCACCGGGGCCTGGGCCGCATCGACCGGCGAATAGACCGCCCCGGCGTCGGCCCAACCATTGAGCACCGCGTCGGCAACTCCGCGATACGAGCCGTGAAAGTGCTGGCCCGCCAGCGCCTGGTCCAGCTGACCGAGCTGCTCGGCCAGCAGCGCGGCGGCAAAAACGTAGCCGCCCGCAGAGTCTCGGTCGACCCAGGCCAACCGCTTGCCTCCCAGCTCGGCGACCGTGGCGATCGGGGCGTCCGCCCGCACGACCACGGCCGAGCGGTAGCCGCTGTCGCCGCGGCGACGCAGCTTGAGAGCGCAACCGGCGCCGCGGCGGGCGGCGGCCACGAAGGCGAGCGGCGGCATCCAGGCGATGTCGACCTCGCCCAGCGACAGGCAATCGACCAGCGTGTGGTAGTCGCCGAAAACCACCGGGCGGACCTCGCTGCCGAGCTCGCGCGACAGAATCTGCGCCAGACGCGCGCCGTGCTCGCGGGCGGTATCGGGTCCGAGGGCCGGACTGAGGCCAAAGCGAAGCGGCTTTCTCGGTGGGCGGGCCTCGATGGTGGGCGCCGACACCGGGTCGTTGTCGGCGGTTTCGATCTCGTCAGTTCGAGCCGGCCCCAGCGGCGCCAGGTCTCGGGTCGGGTCGAGCCGTCCGGTGGTGGGCAACGCGCCATGCTCGCGAACGAAGTCGTCGCGCGCGTACAGGTCGGCGACGAAGTCGCGGTAGCGGTCCGCTTCGGCGACCGTGCGCGGCACCGCGACGTCGAGGGCCGACAAGAACTGGCGCGCGCTCGCGAATCGGCGGTCGGGCTCGAAGGCGATCGCGCGTTCGACCACGTCGACCAGGGCATCGGGCAGGTCGGCGCGAATCTCGCGCAAATCTCTCGGCGCGAGGGCCGCGTGCCGGCGGCGCTCGTCAAAGTCGCGGCTGGCAAACGCCGGCTTTCCGCTCAGGGTTTCGTACAGCACCACGCCGAGGGCGTAGAGATCCCACTGCGGCCTGGCTGCGCCGCCCGCGAACACCTCCGGCGGGGTGTAGCCGACCTTGCCGGCAAAGCTTCCGGCCCGCGCTTCGCGAACCAGCGACGCGACACCAAAGTCCGACAGCTTGATACGACCATCCGCGGCCAGCAGCGCGTTGGATGGCGAGACGTCCCCGTGCATGAGGCCGAGCGGCTCGCCGGTGGTGGCGTCGGCGTAGGAGTGCACGTAGTCGAGCGCCCGGGCCAGCGCGCGGACCACGTGGGTCGCGGCCGGCAGCGGAACGAACTGCTCGCGCCCGGCCAAAAACGCAATGACCTGCTGCAGGTTGAACCCGCGCACGTGCTCCATCGCAATGAAGTAGCGGCCGTCGACCGCGTCGAGGTCGAGCACGCTGACGATGTTGGCGTGGTCCAGGTGCACGCCGATCTGCGCCTCCCGTACCAGGCGCTTGAGGCGGGCCTTGTCAAAGGCAAAGCGCTCGCCGAGCACCTTGAGCGCCACCAGGCGCTCGAAGCCCGCGGCCCCCTGCCAGCCGGCCAAAAACACGTCGCCCATGCCGCCGCGCCCGAGAAGGCGAATCAAGCGGTAGCGCCCGATGGTCTGCCCGACGCCCATACTTCGGGTCGACAGTACGACGGACGGCCGAGGCGGCGCCAGCGCCGGTCGCGTGTCGGACACGGACCGACGCGGCGTGCCGCAGTGGGGGCCTAGTTGTTGGGGGCGCCCGCGTCGATCCAGTCGGCGATCAGCTGGCGCTGCGCCATCGACAGGGGCGAACCCGAGATCGGCATGGGCGATCCGCAGGCCTGCGTCCCGTCAATCTTGTCGAGCAGGTAGCTCGAGCTCGAGTCTCCAGCGACCACGAGAACCTCGTCGCTGCACGCCGAGGCCGTGGAGTTGACGCCGACCAGCGCCGCCTGCGAGGCGCCGGAGGAAAGGTCGAGGCCCTGGGCAGGATTTTGCGAGTCGTGACACGCGACCGAGGCGCAGCTCGCGTCGAAGATGGGCTGCACGTCGCCCGACAGGGTCACGGCGCCATCGCCATCGCCGTCGCCATCACCGTCGCCGCCGCTGTCCACGGTCGTCACGTCGCTGCTGTCGTCGTCGCCGCAAGCAAAGCCAAATGCACACAGTAGGAGAACTAGAAAAACCCGTTGAATCATCGCCCGCGTACAGTACTAGAAATCGCCCGCCGGGCGCGCTCGGCCTTCCAACCGCGCACGCCGCGACCTGTGACCGAAGCGCAACGGGGGCCAAACCGGCGCGACCAATCGAGTTCGCCCGGGCAAACGCAAGGCGCCCCACACGTGGAACATGGATGTAGTTATCCAACCCACCCGAAGTGGAGGGACGCGGGCGTGACTTTCGCCGCCCGCCGCCCGCCGGTCACGAAGACGCGACGTTCGAAAGCGTGGTGGCGACGCGAGCGGTGAGTTGAGCCGCGTGCACGCCAGCGCCCAGGCACGTGGCGAACTCGGGCGGCACCACGCTGTGCACCGGCAGGCGAAAGTAGCTCTGCAAGGCGTGCCGCACCGCCGGCAGATACGTCGTGCCGCCAGCCAGGTACACCCCGGACAGGTGATGAGGCTGGAGCCCCAACATCGCCAGGGCCTGCATGCACGTCGTGATGGAACGGCGAATGGGCTCTGCCCACAGTCGATTCACCGACGCTCGCCCGAGTCGCATCTTGAGGTCGACCGTGCCTTGCCGCGTGTGGCAAACCTCGGGAATCGACATCATGATGGTGTCGAGCTGCGACAGACCGCGCTTGGCCCTCTCGCTCTCGAACAGGAGCTGCTGCCACTCGACGGCGCGAAGGCGCAGGTCGACACCGTGCACGCGCCAGAACTTCTCGGCAATCGCGTCGGCCAGCGCGTTGTCGAAGTCGTCGCCGCCAAGCCAGCTGTCGCCCGCCGTCGCGAGCACGCGAAAGTCGCCGCCGCGCGCATCGACGATGGAAAAGTCGAAGGTGCCGCCCCCGAAATCGTAGACGCCGATGAGGCCGCCGAAGTCGGGCCGAAACCGACTGGCCAGCGCGGCCGCACTGGGCTCGTCGATCACTTCCACGATGTCGAGATGCGCCAGCCGCGCCGCCCGTCGCAACAGCTCGATACGGTCGGCCCCGAAGCTCACGGGCACCGTGACCACCGCTTTGTCGACCGGCGACCGCAGCGACTGCTCCGCCGCTTCGCGCGCGGCCCCGAGCAAATAGCCGACGAGCTGGGGCACCGCGTAGGGCTCACCCCACATGTTGATCAGCACCTGGCCGTCCTGGGCCGAGCTCACGTCGTAGGCCGAATGGGACAGGTGCGACGCCACTTCGGTGTCGCTCGCGCGCCGACCGAGCAAGCGTTTGGCCGACGAAACTGTGTGGGTCGGGTCGGTGAGAAGCCGCGCCTTGGCCGCCTTGCCCACCAGCACCGAGTCGCGGTTTGGAAAACTCACGACCGACGGAATCGACAGCTCGTTGTCCGGGAACCGGAGCAGACGAATCTTGCCGCCGACCGTGGCCGACACCGACGTGTAGCTGGTCCCCAGGTCGATACCGATGATGGCCTGGTTCGCGCCGGTGCCGCGGGCCATGCGGCGGCGCGCCGGCGCCGGCTCTTCGGTCCGCATCTCGGTTGGATTGCCAAACGCGGGCAGGGCCGAGCGCGCGTGAGCGACGAGCTCGAGCACCGCGGCCTTTTGCTCGTCGGTCATGTCCTCGAAACACACGCCGAAGCCGGGCCTGCGGCCGAGGCGGCGGGCATCGCGATCGGCGCGAACGAAGGCGACCGAGCCCTTGAGCTTGAGGGTCTTGCCCTCGGGCGACTGAATGCCCACGCCAACCTGATCGCCCTTTTCCGGCAGGTGCGTGGACACGAGAAAGACACCGCCGGCGCTGACATCCAGGGTGATGAGCGCGTGGATCTCGCTCCACGATTCGCACTTCACCCGCGCCCGCGCCGTGAACGGATAGCGCTCGAGCTGCCGGCGACGCCGGGACGCGGCGTGCCGGTCGCCAGGCATGACCGTGCGCGCGTCGGACAGGATCTTCACCGCGTCGGCGGCGCGCTCGAAGATCGCCTCGAGCAGCTTCTTGAAGGAACCGAGGCGGCGGCTGTAGAAGCGATCGGGGTGAAACTCTTTCGACAGCCGGTAGTAGGCCCGCTTTACTTCGCGCGGGTTGCTCTGGGGCGAGACCCCGAGCAGTTCGTAGAAACTTCCGTCGCGCAGCACACGCGCCGCTACGAGAATGCGGCGCTTTTCGAGCTCGCTCAGCTCGACGTCTTCGGAAAAGAGCGCGTGCTCTTCTTCGGTGAGCGCGCCAAGCTCCGAATCGTCGACGATGGTGATGTCGGGCTCGGCGGCGGCTGCGCCCGGCACCTGCAGGGCGCCCGCATCGAGCAGCTGCCTGACTACGACGATCGCGTGACTCGGCGATACGACTCCCGAGGTCACGATGTCCTGTACGGACATTCCGGAGCCAACCAGGTTCCAAACCGAGTGGAACTCGCTGCCGAAGCGCGACAGCACCTGGGGGTCAAAGCCCGGCCGGGGCTGCACGATCTGTGAGGCATCGCCGATACCATCAATGACCAGCGACCGCGGTGACATGAAACCAACGTAACACTGCGGCGGGGCCTGCCAAGGCGCATTTTGCGCGGTCTTACTAACCGCAAGCCGCCGGTATTGTTCGGTACATCCGCTCGCTACGACTGAACGTTCGAGCCCCCGCCCGGCGCGGGCACCCGGTCCCAGCCCGGACCGGCTAGGTTTCGCGGGCGGTCTTCGACGCGTTGATGATGCAGGCGATGTGCGCGACGAAACCGGGAAAAATGAACATCAGGTAGGCCAGCAGGGTGCCGAACATCCAGCCGATGCCGGCGCCGACCCGGCCGCAGTACATTTGCCCCACTCCCGGGCAGAAGAAGCTCAGAATCGCCGCAGTGCCCGGATCGTGCCGACCGCTGGGTTGGGGCGGCTGCGGTTGCTGATAGGGCTGCAGCCCTACATTGACGTGCACCGGCTGGGCCGCGCGGCGCAGGGCCGGATCGAACACCTCGCCGCAGTGCTTGCACTTGCGCGCCTCGGCCTGAATCTCCTCGGCACACACCGGACAGATCGCCGTGCCGTCCGCCCGAACGATCGGTTTGAGCACCGCCTGGCCCGCGGCGCCGGCACCGCCGCCCACCTGAATGACTTGCTGCGCCGGGGCCGACTGGGCGGGCTGGCCCGCCGTCAGCTTCTTGTGCTTGGGCGGCCGCTTCTTGCCCTGGGGCCGGTTGGGATACTGATAGTAGAGATTGCCGGCGTCGTCGGAGTCGAGGGTAATCACGCCCCGGCTGGCCAGGCGCTGCAGGTGGGTGTCCGACTCTTCGATTGGAATTTTGAGGTGATAGGCGATGGCGCCGGTGGTGATCACCTCGTCCGTCTCGTAGACAAAGGCGAGGAACTTCTGCTCGAACTCGGCGTCTCGCATTCGCACTTCATCGTACGGTGCGAATCGGGGGTGCGCAACGCGCGTCGTTCGCCGCGGCCGCAGCTACGGCTTGATGGGGCCCGGCACGGCGACCTCTCCGGGAACCTCGCCCTCGGGTAGTACCTGGACCTTCAGCCGGCTCGGGTATCGACGCGACCGGTGGATCGTGTTGGTCACCGGAATGAAGTCGCTCTCCTTGGCGTCGAAGATGTTTTCCACCCACGACTGCGGGTTGCGGTCGACGAACGGAAACCACGTGCTTTGCACCTGCACCATGATGCGGTGGCCCTTCTTGAACGTGTGCAGCTGGTCCCACAGCTTGAAGGTCAGCTTTTCGACCTTGCCCCGACGAAAGCGCTTCGGTCGGTCGAAGCCTTCGCGAAAGCGACCGCGAAACGCCTCGGCCCGCACGAGTTCCTGAAAGTGCGACAGCGGGTCGGTGACCCGGTTGCGCTTGTTGTAGCGGTCGAACGCCCGGCCCGCCGCAGCGCCCGCCGCAGCCGGATCCTCGCCGCGCTCGCGCGCCACGGCCTCGGCGAGCTTCACGGCCTTGTCGCGCCCCTCGGCCTGCTTCTTTTCGAACGCCGCCACCGCCTTTTCCGAACGGCCCGGGTGCACGTCGACCAGCTTGACGATGAAGTCGGAGTCGCCGCCGGTGGTCTCGGCGAACAGCTCCACCTCGATGGGCCCGGCCAGGGTCACGTCCTCGGTGAGCACCGCCGACTCGTAGACGAGAACATCGGGTCGCCAGGCCGCGAACCGCTGGTCCTCGATCATGTACTTCTTGGCCCAGTTGGCGGTGATCTCCGCGGTGTAGGGCACCGGCTTCGCGGGGTCGCTTACGTAGGAATCCGCGGCACGCTTGCCGTTCGCGGTGGGCGCATCGAACGACAGCTCACCGCCCTCGCGCAAATACAGGCTGCGCGCCGCGGCGGCCTTCGGCGGCCAGGCATCGAAGCCGCGCCAGCGATTGGCTCCGGTCTCGAAAACGAGCGCTTCGGGAAGCTGTGGCTGGGCGGCGCCCTTGAGGTGGTGCAGGAAGAACGGCAGCTCAACCTGCTCGCGAAAGTACTCCGACGTCTTGGCCCCGAACTCGATGGCGCCCAGCTTGTCGCCGTCGCCCCGGTGCCACATGCCGTGGGTCCACGGCCCCATCACCAGCTGATTCGAGATGCCCGGGTTGTTGGCTTCGGTCGCCGCGTAGATCCGCGGCGGCCCGTAGAGGTCCTCGGTGTCGTACCAGCCGCCGACGACCATGACCGCGGCCTTGATGCCCTCGAGGTGCGGCAGCAGGTTGCGTCGCTTCCAGAACTGGTCGTAGTTCGGATGGGCCGCGAGGTCGTTCCAGAAGGGGATCTTGCCCTTGAGGTATTTGTCGTTGACGTTGCTCAGCGGCCCCAGCTCGAGAAAGAAGCGGTAGCCGTCGTCGGTGCCGTGGTCGAGCCGCTCGGGCCACTCGCTGTGCGGGCCGTCGCGCACGACCCCAAAGACGGAGAAAAAGTTGAATGCCATGGGCAAGATGAACGCGCCCTGGCGATGAAAGTCGTCGAAGAACCAGTCGGCAATCGGGGCCTGCGGCGACACCGCGGCCAGAGCCGGGTGCGAGTCGATCATGCCGGCGGCCGTGTAGAAGCCCGGGTACGAGGTTCCGTACTGGCCCACCTTGCCGTTGTTGTTGGGAACGTTGGCCAGCAGCCACTCGATGGTGTCGTAGGTGTCGGTGCTCTCGTCGGTCTGCCCGTCGGCCTTGTTCTCGATGTGGGGCCGCATGTTGTCGAACTCGCCGCCGGACATGAAGCGACCGCGCACGTCCTGAAACACGAAGATGAAGCCCTCTTCCTCGAACGAGCGCGCGGGACCCAGCGCCGCTCGAAAGTCATCGCCGTAGGGCCCGACCGAGTACGGCGTGCGCTGCATCAAGAACGGATACGTCTTGCTGGTGTCGCGCGGCGAGTAGACGATCGTGTACAGCTCGACGCCGTCGCGCATGGGAATGCGCACCTCGCGTTTGTCGTAGTTGGCGCGCAGCCAGGCAGCTCGCTCCGCCGCCTTTCGGTACTTCTCGGCCGCCTCGCCCTTCGCCGCCGGTTTCGCGCTGGCTTCCGCAGTCGCCGCGGCGGCCGGGGCCGCAGCTTCGGCCGGCGCTTGCGGCGCCGCGGCAGGCGCGGGGCTCGCGGGAGTCGCACTGCTCGAACCACCGCACGCAGTCCCCAGCAGGGCAATCGCGAGCAGTCCACACGGAAGACGCTTCATGGGCGGTGTTTAACACGCTCGCGCGACTCAGCGGCGATCTCGCGCCACCACGGATCGATCATCTCGACCCGCGCGGGTTCGACCGCCTGGCCAAGGCGCGGCATGACCAGGTCGGCGCCGCGCCGAGGCGCCAGCTCGAGCAGGGTTTCCGCCGGCTCGTCCCACGCGTGCAGGCCGAGATTAAACGTGCCCCAGTGGACCGGCAGCAGCCTGCCGCCCCCGAGAAGCTCGAGGGCCGCGAGCGCATTCTCGGGACCGAGGTGGATGTGGCCCCAGGCCTCGTGAAACGCCCCGACCTCGAGCATCACCAGGTCGAACGGTCCGAGCCGACGCGCGATGTCGGCATACTCGTCGGTGAGCCCGGTGTCGCCGGAAAAGAACACGGCGTGTCGCGGCCCGCGCACGGCGAGCGATGCCCACAGCGTTCGGTCGCGCGTGCCAACGCTGCGGCCGGAGAAGTGCTGCGACGGCGCCGCCGTCACGCGCACGCCGCGGCCGGGCACTTCCGTCGACTCCCACCAGTCCAGCTCGACGATGCGCTCAGCCGGCACGCCCCACGCCTCGAGGTGAGCGCCCACGCCAAGAGCTACGATAAAGGGCGCCTCGCTGTCGCGCAGCACCGGCTCCAGCTTTGCGATGGTGCCGTAGTCCAGGTGGTCGTAATGATCGTGCGAGATCAACACGGCGTCCAGGGGCGGCAACTCGTCGATGGTCACCGGCACCGGCTGAAACCGTTTGGGCCCCGCCCAGCGAAACGGCGACACCCGCGCGCTCCACACCGGGTCGGTCAAAACTCGCGCCCCATCGATCTCGATCAGGGCGGTCGAGTGGCCCAGCCACGTGGCGCGGAGCCCGGTTTCCGGCTCCGCGTGCCACGCGCCCCGCGGGTCCCGCGACGGCAGGGGCAGCGGCGGCGTTCGCTCCGCGCCGGACCGCACGAACTCGCCGAGGACCTGCATGCGGCGGCCCTTGCGCAGCCCGGGCCCGCGCCGCGAGGTGTTGCGAAACAGGCCGTCGCGAAACTGGGGAGATGCGCGCACCCGCTCGAGACGGGCGCCGCCGGGGCGAGCTCCGAAAGCTGACATGTGCATCAGGTATAGAAGACCGAGCCGCGAAGGCCACCGGCAAATCCAGGTACCTGGCCGCCTTTGCCCCCCACGCGCGCGCAAAAAAGCCCCCTCGGCGGACTCTTGCGAGCTGCCGAGGGGGCCCGTGGGGACCGGTCGCGATTCGGGGCCTCTCGGCTCCTAGTCGCGACCGCCCAGCCGGCCAGCTGTCAGCTCCTCCACTGCTGGCCACCTGGAGATTGACTCGTCCCCCACGCCAAAGAGCAGGCTCACGACCACCTCTGTCGAGTCGGTCGCGGGCTCGCAAACCAGACCGTCCGGGGTCTGGGCCACCGCGGTCGCGGTGTTGGTCGTCGTCTCGGTCACGACGGCCCGATGCGTCAAGGTCACGCTCTCGCCTGGCTCGAGCGGCAGCGCCTCCGCGATGACGCCGAACTGGTCGTCGAGCACGTCCACGAGGATGAGCGCGTCGTTGGGGTTGGTCACTACGTAGATGAACTCCACCTCGGCAGCCAGGCTGCCGGACGCGTCCTTGCCTTTGAACCCGACGACCTCGAACGCTCCGAACCGGTCGCCGAGAGCAAGCGGCTTCGAGCACGACGTGTGAATCGTGAGCGACTGAAGCTCGTTGCCAGCCCCGTCGAACACAGACACGACCGTGTCGGCCTTGAGTTCCTTCTTCTTGCCGCCCGCTGCCGAGATGGTAACGAGCTGATCGAGAACCACGCCCTCCTCATCGAGATAGACGTCGTCATCCTTCTTCTTTTTGCCGCCTTCGGAGGCGACCACGCGAACCGGCTCGGCGCGGCCCGCGTCGCCTTCGCACTCGAGCTTGCCTTCCTGATCCTGGCTCGAGTCGCTGCAATCGCCGCCGACGTAGCGCAGGGTCAGCGACGCCAGCTTGCCGTCGCACTCGGTGCCGGCCGGTGCGGTGTCGACCTCGCACTGGTCGTCGCCCTCCTCGTCACCCGAAGGCAGGGTCACCGTCCCACCTTCCGTGGAGGTAATCGCAATGACTCGCACGCTGCCGAACTGGTCGCCAACCTTGAGCGGCTTGGAGCACGAGGTGTGAAACACGATCTCTTCGCGACCGTTGTCGATGTTTACGAACGTGTCGGCGTCGAGCTTGTCCTCGCCGCCGTTGCTCGCCGACGCCGAGAACCAGTCGCCGATTTGGACGCCGGTTTCGGCCCCCCAAACGCCCTTCTTTCCGCTCACGACGATCGACACCGGCGAGGCGCCGTTGGCGCCACCCGCGCACTCGGACTTGCCCTCCTGGGGGTTGGTCGTTGCGCTGCAGCCGGCGCCCGTGTACTCGAGAACCAGGGCGGTAATCTTGCCTTCGCAGTCGAGCTCACCGCTCGGCCGGGGCACGACGCGACAGCTCTGTTCCAGCTCGACTTCGCAGGCTAGCTCGGTGTCACAGGTTTCGGAGCACCCGTCGCCGGAGGTGTTGTTGCCGTCGTCGCACTCCTCGCCGGCATCCACGGTACCGTCGCCGCACACCGGCACGGTGCAGTCGCGGCGGCAGCCGTCGCCGTCGTCGTCGTTGCCGTCGTCGCACTCCTCCCCGGCGTCGGGGATGCCGTCGCCACACGAAGGCACCGTGCAGTCGTTGCGACAGAAGTCGTCGTCGCTTTCGTTGCCGTCATCGCACTGCTCACCGGGGTCGGTTCGACCGTCGCCGCACACGGGCGCGGTGCAATCGTTGCGACACTCATCGCTGTCGTCGTCGTCGCCGTCGTCGCACTGTTCATCCGGGTCCGGGATGCCGTCACCACACACCGGCACGGTGCAGTCGTTGCGGCAGTAGTCGTCGTCGTTTTCGTTGCCGTCGTCGCACTGCTCGCCGGGGTCGACACGCCCGTCGCCGCAACCCGGCACGGTGCAGTCGTTGCGGCAGCCGTCGCGATCATCGGCGTTGCCGTCGTCGCACTCTTCGCCCGAATCCACCGTGCCGTCGCCGCAGCACGGACCGTGGCGCTCGGCTTCGCACTGGGCGCTGCAGCCGTCGCCGCCGTCGCGATTGCCGTCGTCGCACTCCTCACCCGGGTCGACCGTGCCGTCGCCGCAGGTCTGCGCCGTGCAGTCGTTGCGGCAGTCGTCGGTGTCTTCGGCGTTGCCATCGTCGCATTCTTCACCGGGGTCCGGGATGCCGTCGCCGCACGCGGGAATCGTGCAGTCGCTCCGGCAGCCGTCGCCATCCTCGGTGTTGCCGTCGTCGCACTCTTCGTCCGGATCGACCTTCCAGTCGCCGCACTTTGGCAGCCTGCAGTTGTCCCGGCACTCGTCCTGATTGTTGTCGTTGCCGTCGTCGCACTCTTCGCCCTCGTCGACCTCACCGTTGCCGCACGTCTTTTCGGTGCACTTGTTGGTGCACTCGTCGTCGTCGTTGAAATTGCCGTCGTCGCAATACTCGCCGAGCTCGGGGTGTGGCACGCCATCTCCGCAGCCGGGGTCCTGGTCGCAGACCACCCAAGCAACGTCCTGCGCGTCCGCCGCGGCCAGGTCACCGACAGCCGCGCCGGCGCCGAGCGACACCCGCACCACCGCCGGCGTAGAGCGATGCCGAAGCCCCCACTCGACGCACGGATAGGTCGGAATCTCGTTGTCGGACGGGTCGTTCGAGAACACCCTCGTTTCCTGCGCGGCCAGCGGCACGTTGGTCTCGAGAGCCAGGTCTTCGTCGGTCACCGCGACCGCGTCGAGGTCCGACTCGCCACAGTTGGTTACCGCCAGGCGATACACGGCGGCCGCGTCGGGCGCGAGCATCGGCGCACTCGAGATTTCATCGGCGGGCACAAACGTCTGGCCGCCGTCGACGCTGATGTCTTTTTGCACGCTCAGACAGACTTCGACGGGTGCTGACGCCGGGGCGCAGCCGGCAGCGACCAGGGCGGCTGCAAGGATTGTCGGGGCCATTCCGCAAGGGCGAGTGCGGAGGGGAAAGAGGGACATCGAGTACTACTCCGTGAGTTCTGGGTTGAGTTGCGAGCAAGACGACCGGGGTTTGCGACGCCCCGGGTACGGCCGGTGGCCTCCTACGCCTCCGGCCTCGACCGGTCCGGGCTCCTGAGCCCCGACCGCCGGGCAAACCGTTGGCGGTGCTTCCCACCCTCTCGCTTCGCTCCGCTGGCGGGCGTCCGAGGCGCGAAACGATCAGTGGCAGCACCTGCACGCGCCAACGCCCACGCCCCACTGGGGGCGCTCGCCGCAACTCGCCCCTCGAAGGCGAACAGTGCGGACGGACGGCAGGCGTTACGCATGGTTGCCGTACCCACTGCAACTTCAGGTCCCACTGGTTCGCGCGACCAACAGCGCGAAATCGGGAACTGCGGGGCGGGACTTCGCTCCCAGAACTCACGGGCGCCGCCATCAGGCAACTGTCATGGCCACCTGATGGCCAGCGCCCTCACCCGGCGACGTGCACGCGCGAGCTGCTCAGAACTTGCCGCTGTTGCCCCAGGTTTCTCGCGGACCGATGCGCTCGCGGTTCGCCCAGTGCTCGACGATGAGCTCGTTGTCGAGGCGCCAGAGATCGAACACCGCGAACTCGTCGCCGCCTCGCAGCAGCTTGCTGTAGCTCACCACGAGGTCCCCTTGGCCGAGCACTTTGAAAACGAAGTCGTACCCAAACGGCGAGTCGTCCCGGCGACCGGCTGCCAGCCAGTCGCGCAGGCCCTGGCGACCGGCGGCCACGTCGCTGGCATGGCTCACCAGATCGGGAGCCACCAACTGCTCGAGAACCTCCAGGTCACCGTTTTGAAAGGCCTCCGTCAACAGGGTACGCACCCGCGCCTTGCTGCGCTCGGCCTCTGCGGGGCTCTTTGCCTCATCGGGGCCGGCGGGCCCAGCGATCGGGTCCGCGCCACTGACCGTCTCCTCTGGCCAGGGCGCAATCACATCCCAGTGTTCGACGATGCGGTCGCTCTCGTCCGTATCGAACATGTCCATCGTGATCCAGCGAGCCTCACCGCCGTTGAGCGACTGCGCCGCGTGCAAAAAGACGAATCGCCCGTCTTCGATCGCCCGGAGGATTCGAATATCGCGCTTCGTGTTGCGAACCAGGAACGGCTCGAAGAACTCGAGAAAGCCCTCGGCGCCGTCGCGCACGCCGGTGCTGTGCTGGGTGTACCGGTCTCCGATGTACCGCGTCACGGCGGCGCGAGCGTTTCCGTCGCGAATCCCCTCCAGGTAAAGAGCGCGCGCATTGTCCGTTTTCTGCCCCATGTGTGTTTCCCTTCGTCAGCCGAGCCAGTGAGTGCGGGCGCACCGCGGCCGTCGAAACGCCCCGCATCGCCAGGCGCGGCTCCCAGTGGCTGTGTACCGGCGGCGCTACCGACTCGACAGGTCACGATTGGTCAACACATGGTTAGCTTTGGACAGCCGTGGGCACGCGCGACATCCACAACGTCAGGTTCGAACACCCTCGGGGGCAAGGTGCACTGGTCGAGGTCATCCGCCTGGACGAGCTCCGACGCCGCGGGCTACCGTTTTTCCACTCACCCCAACGGCGCAACTTTCACGTGGTGCATGTCGTCACGAAGGGACGGGGCAAGCACCATTTCGAGTTTGGCGTGGTGTCTTTGCGACGCGGGGACGTCTTTCACGTGCGACCGGGGCAGGTCGACTGGTACGACCGCGACTCGAATCACGAGGCCCTGTTGATCATCTTCGTTCCCGAAGCAGTGACCTCGTCGGCGCCGACTTGGCCGCGCGTGAACAACCCGTTGCGCCCGAGCGCAGACGACTTCGAGCGCCTCGAGGGACTGGCCCTGCTAATGGACCGCTATCAGCAAGTTCCTCACTTGCGGAGTGCAGCGACCCACCTTCTGAACGGCTTTGTCGACGCGCTCGCCAGCCTGCGCATTGAAACGGCGCCCATTGGGCATTCACCGGCGCGGGTCGAGCTGTGTCAACGATTCGAAGAGCTCGTCGAACAAAGCGCCTCCGCTCACCGAAGCGTGTCGTGGTACGCCGACGCTCTCGGCGTCTCGGCCAAGACCCTGGCGCGCGCCTGCGAGGCTGTCTTCGGCGCCTCCGCCAAACAGCACCTCGACCGGCGCATCGCGCTGCGGGCCAAGCGCATGCTCGTTCACACGACCGCCACGGTGGAAGACATCGCGGTCGAACTCGGCTTTAGCGAGCCAACGAACTTCGTGAAATTCTTCCGGCGGCTCGAAGGCTGCACGCCGCGCGCGTTCCGCGATCGATTCAGCGAACCGGCGAAATCGTGACCACGCACGCGGCGCGGACTGCGCGCTACGCCTGGGCGCGCAGCTTGAGCATCTCGCGGGCTTCTTGCGGCGAGGCGACCTCGCGGCCGGCGTTGCGAGCGCACTGGGCCAGGGCTTCGATGAGCTGTCCGTTGCCGGTGGCCCGCTCGCCGTCGGGCAAGTAGAACGTGTCCTCGAGGCCGGTGCGCAGCATGCCGCCCAGTTCCGCCGCGCGCTGGTGAGTCTTCCAGATGTCGGCGCGACCGATAAGGGTGCACTGCCACTTCGACTCGGGGTGCTTGTACTCGAGCAGCAGCTCGAGCAGGCGGTTGTCGACCGGCATGCCCGACGCCACGCCCATGACGAAGTTGTACTGCGCGTTCTCGTCGCACATGCCCGCGCCCATAAAGAGCTTGATCGACCGGACGATGCCGACGTCGAAACACTCGAACTCCGGCATGGCGCCGACCTTTTCCATGGCGTCGATCATGTCTTTGACTTTGTCGACGGGGTTGGCGAACACCATGGGCGGCCAGGCCCAGTTGCCGTTGCTGCGCAGCTTCAAGTAGTTCAGGCTGCCCGCGTTGCAGGCCGCGATTTCCGGCTCGAGGGCGTTGATACAGCTGACCGGGCCCGAGACGTCGCGCTCCATCACGCCGGTCGTCTGATTGATGATGACGCCCGGGCAGGCCTCGCGAATCGCGTCGGCGCAGGCCTTGGCGACCTCGGGATCCCACGTCGGCATGTGCCCCATGTTCTCGGCCTGGGAGCGAAAGTGAATGTGCATGATCGACGCGCCCGCGTCGTATGCCTCTTTCGCCGAAACAGCCATCTGCTCCGGCGTTACCGGCACCGGATGCTGCTTGGGGTTAGTGAGAACGCCGTTGACTGCACACGTGAGAATCGCTTTGTCCATATCAGTACCGGACGCCTACGATGACATACGTGACGTCCCCTTTGGGACGGGCGACGGTCACTTCGTCGTCGATGCGCTTGCCCATCAGGGCTTTTGCCACGGGAGAATCGAGGCTTATCTGCCGAGTGGCCGGATCGAATTCGTCGGGACCGACGATGCGGAACTCGTGTTCTTCACCGTCATCGTCCTCGACTTCTACGTAAGCACCGAAACGAATCCGGCCGTCGGGGGACGGCGCCGGGTCAACTACCACGAGGTCGTCGATGCGCTTGGACAGGTAGCGCACCCGTTTGTCGATCTCGCGCAAACGCTTTTTGCCGTAGATGTACTCGGCGTTTTCCGATCGGTCGCCCAGGGCCGCGGCGTCGGCGACCTGCTGGGTCACGCGCGGGCGCTCGACCCGCAACAGGTGATCGACCTCGTCGCACAGCGTCTTGTAGCCGGCGCGGGTAATGTAGTTCGACTGCGGGCCACTACCGGGGCGGCGAAACGGCATCGGGTCAGACTACCGGATCACTCACCGGTGTCGAGGGCCAGGGCGTCGCGGGCCGCCGCCGCCAGTTGCTCGAGGGCATCGCGTCGCTCGCGGCCAGTCGCTTTGCGGGCGCGCATGGCGTCGAGCTCGCCCCGCAAATACACCCGGTTGTCGGCGTCGCAAAGAAGCTCGGCGTCGGTCGTCACGCCGGCAGCGTCGATCGGCGCCAGGGCCAGGTCCATGGCAAACCGGCCGCGGTCGTCGTACAAGCCCGCCTGTTTGGCGACGTCGAAGCTCTGGTCGAGGGCCCGGGCGACCCGCGCAATGCGGTCGCGAGCGCTGTCTTGTTCCGCGGGCGGAAACACCCGGGCGATCAAGGCGTCGACAGCCGCCCGGGTGCGCGACGCCAAAAGCGGGTCGCGCCGCAACCAGCGCACCGGCGGCAGTCGCTCCCACACGCTCGCCTGGGCGTCGGCCAGGTAGCGAAGGCGCCCGCAAAACTCGAGCAGCCGGTCGGCCCGTTCCGTGCCGATGAACGCGAAGAGTCCCGGATCGCTGAGCTCCCACAAAAGCGGCAGGCAGCGATCCATGTCCTGGGCACTCATGCCGTCGCGCCAGCCATCGGCCAGTACGGCCCGCTGCTCGCACGCCAGGTCGCAAAGCAACGCGTCGAACAGCTGGCCGATCACCTTGAGATCGGGATCGCTGGCATCCCAGGCGGCGACCAACCGGTCGAGTTTTTCCTCGCGGTCGAGCGCGCACAACAGCACCATGGCCGCGTCGTCGGACACGATCCAGGCGGGGTCGTGAAGGCGCTGGTCGTCGACCTCGCAAACCACGAGGGCCCCGGCCGCCGCGTCGAGGGTGCGCCGAACCTCGAGGGCGCCGACCCGCCAGTTCTTGATCCACAAAACGCGCGACTCGACCTCCGGGTCGAAGTCGTGGGCAACGATGTAGCGCCGATCCGGGTGGGCCGATCGCAGATCGACCGAGAGCTTGCGCGCGGCGCTGGCGAGCACCACCGGGTCGGGCTCGGCCCACCAGCGAAACCAAAACCGATGACGCTCGGGCACCAGCACGTAGAGGTCGTGCTCGCTGTCGCCGCGGTCGCGGCGCAGCTCGATGGCGTCCAGCAGGTCGCCGGTGTCGTCGGCGCGGTCGGCGGCCGACGCCCCGGTCGGCACGAGAACGTCACGCAGGTCCGGTCCGCGGCCGACGAACGCGACATCCAGGCCGAGCCGGGCGACGCGCAGCAGCTGCTCGGGACACAGAAAGTCGTGGGCGCGGGCGCGCTGATCCGCCCCGGGCTGGATCTCGTTGCCGAGCACCACCATCAAGCCGCCCGCGAGATGACCGCCGAGGGTGCCGCCGTCGGCCAGGGGGCGATCGAGGTCGAGGTGGCCCTCGCGCGAGATGTCCCACACGTTGAGCACCGCGCCAAGTTCGTCGGCCACCGCGGTCCACGCGGCCAGCTCGGCCCGGGTCGTTCGGTGGTTGACCACGAGCAGCAGGTTGGCCGCGACGTCGGGCCGATATCGCCGGGCCACGCGCACGTTCATCGCCCGGTACTGGACCGGGGCCGGCGACTCGGGGTCATCGAGACGGCCGAGCTCGAGGGCGACGTGAGCGGCAAGGTGCCGATACTCCGGCGCGCCGTCGCGTACGCGCATGGCGAGCTCGACGTCGACGGAGGCGCCGGGATCGAGCTGCTCGATGTCGCGCTCCCAGCCGTCGGCCAGCGAAACCTCGGCCCCGTCCGCGTCGGTCATGGCGATCGCCTCGTCGCCGAGTTCGCTGTCGGGCGCTGCGAACAGGCGAACCCGAAGTGCCCGGCCGGCGCGCCGGCCCAGGGGCTTGGCCGACTGGTTGGTCACGCGAAAGCGCACGCGGCCGCGCTCGCCAGCAGCCAGCGACGGCAGGCATTCGATGGCCGACAGGCGCACGGGATAGCGCACGACGAAGCGTCCGAGGGACGCGACATCGTCGCCGCAAAAGTCGTCGAAACCGCGGTGGACCGACGGCAGCCAGGCGCGGATGTTGAGGGTCTCGGTGACCGCCAGCGGCGCGTCGGGTCCGCCGGGCGCAAAATCGCGCACCCGGAACTCGAGCTGTCCCGGCAGTTCGGCCCGGGCGGCGGCCTCGAGCCCCGGGGGAACGAGCAGGAACTGATCGTCGGCGGGCTCGACCCAGCCGCCGCGCACGAGCTCGACGCGCAGCTCGCGGTGGAGCGGCGTTGGCATGCCGCCGACGTTTTCGACCGCGACACCGCCGACGCGAATGCGCTCGCCGGGTTCGTACACCCAGTCGACGTTGGCGCTCTCGTGCTCGAGGGCGCGCAGCCGCAACTCGTAGCGCGAGGCGTACGAGGTCACCTCGCCGGTGTCCGCAACCACGTCGATGGCAAAGCTGCCCTCGGCTCCGACGGCACCGCGCTCGACCACCGCACCGCTCGTGCGCCCCGACGCGCCGGGCGACCCGCTCGATCCGCCCGGGCTGTGGTGGTAGGTGGTCCGGGTTTGGTGGTTGCCCTCGCTGTCGGTGTAGCTCTCGGTGTCGGTCCAGCTGTAGGAATCGCCGCCGGCTCCGGCGGGGCCGCCCGGACCGCCGCGACCGTTTTCGCCTGGACCGCCGCCGACGCCGCCGGCGACCGAGTGGCGCACCAGCATGAGCAGCTGGGTATCGCGCTCGCCGACGCGCACGCGCAGGGCGCCGCCGGCACCGCCCGGGGCGCCGCTGGTGGCCGCGCCGCCGTCGCCGCCGCGACCGCCGTGACCGCCGTCGCCCCCGCTCGACCAGCGCGACGCGTCGCGGCCTTTGCCCCCGGCGCCGCCCGCTCCACCGGCACCGCCGTCGCCACCCCGGCCGCCCGGGCCGCCATCGGCAGCCAGGTCGATCCAGTCAGTCGCGCCAAAGGGACGCACGTTCTCGATGGTCGTCTGGCCGCCATCGGCGTTCACGAGCACGCCGCCAATTCGAACGATGCCGTCGGCCTCGGCCGTCGCGAGCTCGAGGTCGACGCGCCCGGCATCCTGGCCGGGGCTGGCCGGCCCGGCGTCACCGCCGCGGCCTCCCTCGCCGCCACTGCCGCCGCGGCTGCCGTCGGCGCCGCGATGCCCCGGGGCGCCCGGAGCCCCGTTTTGGCCGGGCGCTCCCGACACGTCGAACTCGGCAAACCGGCGAGGGCGGCGCGCGATGCGCCGGCCCGACTCGCGATAGGGGTGACTCATCGCCGGCAGCTTAGCGCCGCCACCGCTGCGCTTTTGCGGGGACCGCCGCCACAAACGCGAGCGCGCCTGGGCAAAGCACCGGCGAAGCCAGGTTCGCAGCATTGAACGCGCGTCGGTGCTCGCGCTGAACCGATCGGTATGTTTGGTTCCCTCCGGCGCGAAAAACGCGCCAGCAGGAGTCCCCCACATGTTCCGCATCGCACAAAATCGAATCCCCCGGGCCGCCGCTCTCGGCGCCGGCCTTTGCCTTCTCTTCGCCTCGGCCTGCGACGTCGAGCCCGAGCCCATCGCGCCGGACGCCGAGCGGTCCACCGACCGCGCGTCGGATTCTCCCGACGACGCCCCCGAATCCCTGACCCAGGCCCTTCGCGCCGCGTGCGAGCGCGAGCCCGCGCTCGACGGCCTCGGCTTTCCCTGCGCCCCCGCCCTCGGCTTTGCCGGCGACCTGGGCGCCGCGGTCTTTCCGATCTCTTCCGCCGCCTGGAACCCGCCGAAGGCGCCGAAGCTCCAGGGGCCCTACGAGCCCAACGAAGCGCTCGAAGCCGGCGAGCGCCTGGCCGAAGGCGCCCTCGTGGGGCCCGAGGACGTCGCCGTCGACGAGCTCGGCCGCATCTACGGGGGCGTCGAGGACGGCCGCATCGTGCGCCTCGACGGCGATCGGCTCGAAACCTTCGCCATCACCGGCGGTCGCCCGCTGGGCATGGTGTTCGCGCCGGACGGTCGCCTGCTCGTCGCCGTGGCGGACGTCGGTCTCGTCGCCGTGACCCCGGCGGGCGAGGTCTCGGTGCTGGCGGACGCGTTCGCCGGCGAGCCCATCCAGTTCGCCGACGGCGTCGACGTGACCGCCGACGGCATCGTCTACTTCACCGACGCGAGCAGCCGCTTTTCCATCGACGAGTTCACCCTCGACTTTCTCGACGCGCGGCCCTACGGCAGCCTCTACCGCTACGACCTCGCCACCGGTGACCTCTCGCTGGTCGCCGATGAGCTGTTCTTTCCCAACGGCGTCGCCCTGTCGCCCGACGAAAGCTACCTGGTCTTTCCCGAAACCCCGCGCTATCGCGTGCGCCGACTGTGGCTCGAGGGCGAGCGCGCCGGACAGCTCGAGACCCTCATCGACAACCTCCCGGGCTTTCCCGACGGGATCAGCCCCGCGGCCGCCGGCGGTTTCTGGGTGGCCCTGGTCAACCCGCGCAACCAGCTCGTGGACTTTGCCCACCCCAAGCCCTGGCTCAAGAACCTCATCGCGGCGCTGCCCGACTTTCTGCAGCCGGCGCCCGAGCGCTACGGCTTCGCCCTGCGCGTCGACGGCCGCGGGGCCGTGGTCGAAAACCTGCAGGACCCCGACGGCACCGTCATCTCCGGCGTCACCACCGTGCGCGACACCGGCGACGCCCTGCTGTTCGGCTCCCTCGACGAGCCGTACATCGGTCGCCTCGCGCGCTAGCCTCTCCGGCGGCCTGGCCACGGCAGTGGCCGGGCTACCGGGTCTGCCGACCGACCGAAAATCGAACGGCGGGGTCAACCAACCCAGGAAAAATGTCCCCATGGAGTCCCTGGTTGCCGTGTCGACGTTTGGGCAAGCGCGCGTACGAACGCTACAGACGGTGCGCCGCAGGTACCTCATTCGCCGCTCCACGCCTTCGAGCGCCCTGCAGCCGACGTGAAGTAGCACACTGAAGAATCGTTCTATTGCGGGCGGTTGGCCCCCGACTTTCGCTCGGATGAGCGAGTTTTTTGGGTCCAACGACTTGGCCCGCTGCCTGCACAAGCAGAGGCCATGATTCGCGTCCTCCATGTTGTGCCTGTCGGCGAGCAGTGGGGCGTGCGGCAAGAAGGTGCCGCGCACCCGCGCTGCGTCACCGAGAGCTCGGCCGGCGCTGCGTTCGTCGGCTCGTGCCTGGCGCAGGCCATTGGCGGCAAGGTCGTGATTCACGATCGCGCCGGCCGCGTTCGACGTCCTTGACCCCTCCCTTACGAACCAACAACGAAACCAACTGCCCTCTCGAACCAACTGCCCTTTCGGTTCACCCGGCGACCGACGCGCCCTCGGCTGGCTCCCTCCCCCCCTCATTCCGTGCCCCGGGGGCGCCTTCCTTCCGGTCCGCCACCCACACCGCCCTGCCCGGGCGGTGTTCTTTTTTTCGGACAGAAAAGGCGCGGCCGTGGGCCTGGTCACGGTCGCGTTTGCTCTAGACGAGGACGGCCAGTAACGGGATCTAAACCCCCGTTAACACTGGATGACTCGGGTTCTTCGCCCTCGAATCCTGGTCGGCGCGGGTCTAGCTTGAAACCGTGGGGTGTGGACGAGCAATCGCGGTGGGGTCGCTATTGGCGTTGTGGGTTGGGTGCGGGGACGCCGAGCCAGATGTCGGCTCGACCGGGTTCCCGGATGTCCCCGACAGCCCCGGGGACGACCCGACGACGCCCGACGACACGCCGCCCGGCGATTCGCCCGAGCCCCCGCCCCCGCCCTCGCCCTCGCCCCCGACCGACGATCCGCTGCCGACCTTCGACGTGGTAGCCGGCGACTGGCGGCCGGCGCCTCTGCCGGCCGGTCGCATCGACGCCGCCGCCATTCGCCCGCTCGGCGGTGGACTCGAAGGCCCCGCACTGTGGGTCGACAACAACCCGGAGAAGGTGTTCGGCAATGGCTGGACCATGCAGAGCGGCCGCGCCGACGCCCAGCGCGGCGGCCGTTCGGATGGCCTCGGGCCTCGCTTCGTCGCCTACGCCTTTCACGTCAACGGCTCGAGCGCGACTCGCTACTACCACGTGCTGGTCACGAACCCGAACCCCGAGACCGCGACGGTAACCGCGGTGGGCGCCGCGTACAACAACGCCCAGCGGCCCCTCAACGGCCCGGGTACCGGACAGAGCTACGCCGTCGCCGATGCGTTTCGCACGGGCGCCTTCAACGTCGACGTCGACGCCATCGTCCCCACCGGCACGGGTCGCGAGCTCGCGCGGGTGCGCATGCCGCCGTCGGCCATGGTCGACGTGCGGCTGGTCGTAGAAACCGACCGGCCGGTGTTCGTCTACGGCGTGGTCACGTCGTCGGGGTCGACCAACGACGCAATCAACCTGTCGCAGGCCGGCTCGGCCGCGGGCGAAATCGTCTCGCCGGGGCCCAACGCCTTCGGTCGCCAGGCCGGCATCTTCGACCAGTCACGCTGGGCCGGCACCACGCGCATCGAGCTCGCCACCGGCTACGTGGGGCTGGCCTTCAACACCAACGACAAGTTCGCCCTCGACGGCGTTCGCCTGCAGGACCAGAGCGCCATCGCGCGCACGTCGCTGGCCGACTCGTCGGTCAAGAGCTACGGCAACTACGGCATGGACTACGACGTCGAGCTCGATCTGTTCAACCCAACGACCAGCGCGCTGCGCGTCGACCTGACGTTCGCGTCCAACGTCGTCGGCGACAGCGACCGGCCCAGCTTTACCTGGAGCGGCCCGGTTGTCGTCGACGGCGTAAACAACGTGGTGTTCACGACGCCGCGCGCTCCCCGGCAGCCCGTCGCGTCGGTCGTGGTCGAGCCCGGCCAGCATCGACGGATCCCGGTCGCCGCCTACGTCCCCGGCCTCATCACAGCGGGCGCCCACCTGCTGCTCGAAGCGCAGCCTCAGTAGCCACTCGAAAGGCGTCCCTCGGCGTCGGTCGGCCGTCGGTCGGCCGTCGGTCGGCCGTCGATGGGGGATCGTGAGTTGCCGCACATCGCCGACGCTGTCGGCGAAGAAAGATTCGGTCGCGGCATTTGCACCGCAGGTGGCACCTCGTCGCCGCGCAAAACGCTGCGCAAACGCGCGGCGTTGCACGAGCGAAGAATGGTTCGCCCGCGCGGAAAAGCGAGTGAGGTGCATGCGCATCGCCGTTATGCCAGGGGTGCCACGGGCTTGTTACTCGCCGATAGAGACGACCATCTTCTCGTTCGCTGTCCCCGAAACTACGGTCGCGTCCTATGAGCCGGAGGTCAGTTCTCTAATGTCAAACACCGATACGACAGCGGTAACCGCGTATCCCCAGTTCGAGCCTGAGCCGGCACCCGCTCAGGCCCTGCCCGATCCGGCTGCCCCGCCTCCTTCCCCCGGCCAGTCGTCGTCCGCCCCGACCGACACGCCGCGCCGCGCCGCGCGCGGCACCATGCCGCCACTGCCCGGCGAGTTTCCGGGCAGCGACGTGGCGGCGGCTCCGCCCCTGCCGCCGCCTCCGGCTTCGACACCGGCAACCAGCGACACCACGCGCGCCGATGCGCGCCTGCCGGAAGACGTTCGTCGAGCGTTCGACGAAGACCCGCACGAGATGCACACCGTGCCCGCGCCGCTGGTCGACGCTGATGAGATTGGTCTCGAAGAGCTGAGCGAGGATGACCTCGAAGAGATCATCGAAGACGATGAGGACGGCGCCGGCGATTCGTTCGACTTCGACATCGTCGAAGACGCCGAAGCCGAGCCCGCCGCCGAACTCGCCGCGGCGCCGGCGGTCGAGTCGTTCGCTGCCGCCCTGGTGGACGCCCCGGTTGCCCTGGCCAGCGACGCGGCCGAGCTTGCGGCCGACGCCGCGCGATCGGCGCGCCCCGACCGCTCCATCGAGCACCTCGAGCCCAGTGCGGACAGCGTCGAAGCGTCGTCGTTCCTGTCCTCGGTCGCCCCGGTCGCCGACGTCGGCAAGGCGGATGACCCGCCCGTGGTCGTGCGCGAGCCCGACGAGCTACGCGAGCACCTCGCCGCCGGCGTCGTCGAAACCGACGCCAAGATTCACGCGCCGGTCTTGCCCGGGGCCGAACAAGACATCGACGCGGCGATCGATTCGATCATCGGGCCGACCGAAGCCGTCGCGCTCGCCCCGGCCGCCGCCCCCATCGAGGTCGAGGCGCCCGCCGCTGCGGCCACCGATGCGTCGAGCGCAGCGGCCGAGCCGCAACCGCGCCGCATCACCGAACCCGCCGCGCCGCGGCCAACGGCGGCGACGTCGGCTCAGCAAGCCGAGGACCCGCTGCTGCGCTCGACGATTCGCCCCGGTCGCCGGGCGCCGTCCCTGGCCGATCTGGCGAAGGCGCAAAACAGCATTGCGACCCTGCTGCCCCAACGAGGCGACGCGACCCAAGCCGCCGTCGACGCCCCGGCCCCCGCGCCGGAACGCCGCTGGCTCACCCAGAGCGAGTCGTCGCGCAAGGAGCCGCTCATCGCCGGCGCCATCGTGGGCGCGGTCGCCATCGCGATTGTCGCGTTCATCGTGCTGTCCGGGGGCACCGAGGCCCCGGGCAACGTCAAGGTGCCCGCCGCCGCCGAGCAGGCCGAGACGCCGGCCGCCGCGGCCGAGCCCGCGGTCGCCGCCGAGCCCTCCACTGACGAGCAGGCTGCGGCGGCGGCGGAGCCAGCGGAGGCCGCCCCAGAACAAGCCACGGCGGCAACGGAGGAAGTCCCGGGCGACGCGGCCGAAGCCGAGGCCGCGCCGCAAACCGAGGGCGACGACAACGGTGTCGCCGCCGCGACCGCTGAAGACGGCGACGCCGACGCCGCCGACCCGACGCCCGATAGCCCGGCCCCGGACGAAGACGGCGAAGAAGGCGCCGAGGCTGCCGTCGCCAACGCCGACGGCGACGCCGACCCGGCCACCGACGACGACGACAGCGCCGGCGAAACCGCCGCCGGGGAGCCCGCGACCCGGGTGGTATCGACTCCCCTGGGCGAGCCGCCGCTCGCGATCGCCGAGCCCAAAGAGACGGGGCCCGTGCGCGCCGTCCTCGCCAGCGAGCCCGCCGGCGCCGTGGTAACGCTGCTCGACAACGGCGAAGCCAGGGTCCTGGGCCCGTCACCGGTCGAGGTCGAACTCGACCGCAGCCATCGCTACGAGGCGGTGTTCACCCTCGACGGCCACCGATCGATCCTGTCGCAGGTCGCTCTCGGCAGCAACGACGCGGTCGAAATCCGCGTGAACTTCAAAGACCGCGACGTCACCGACGCCGAGTAGTCGAGGCGGGCTCGTCCCGCCGCCATCGCCAAGCCCCACGCCGCCGGAGCCCTGCGCTTCGGCGGCGTTTTTTCTACGGGCGTTCCCGGACCGACTGGGAGAACAGACCTTCCAGGTTGCGAATCACCGCGAGAAGGCGTTCGTCGGTGTCGCTTTCGCGCCGAACGACGAACATCTCCGAGATGCCCACGTCCACCGGACCAAACACGCGAACGAGGTCGGCAACGGCACCGGCTACCAGGTCCGGCAATACGGCGAGCGCGCGATTCTGCCCGACGACCTGCATCAACAGCGGCGAGCTGTTGAGGCGAAACTGAACCCGTTCGTCGCCGACGTTCTGGCGCACCCAGCGAGCCGTGGGCACCTGGGAATGAGCCGGGTAGCTCGCCCACGGCTCGGCCTTCATCGCGTCGACGGACGCGAACCCGCGGCCCTGGTAGTGGGCGCGAGCGCCGTACACCGACCACCCGGCATCACTGGAAATGCGCTTTGCGACCAGCTGCCCTTTGGTCGGCCGGCGATTGCGCAGAGCCAGGTCGGCCTCGCCCTTGCCGAGATCGAGAAAGTCGTTGGTCGTCTTGATGTCGATGTCGACCCCGTCCACGCCGTGCTGCAGTTGCGCCAGGTGCCGGCCCAGGTGCAGGCCAATGAGAGCTCCGCACGTGATGACCAGCGTGCGGCGCTCGCGCACCAACCCGCGGTGCTCGCGCACGAACTCGGCAAACGACTCGTTCATCGCGCGCGCCGACACGGCCAGTCGCTCGCCGGCCTCGGTGAGTGCACTGCCCGCGTGGTCGCGGCGGAACAAGTCGACGCCCAACGAGTCCTCCAGCGCCTTGATGCGCCGGCTGATGGTCGCCTGGGTGGTGCCGGTTGCCCGGGCCGCTCCCGAGAAGCTTCCGTGCACCACGACCTCGTGGAACCACCTGATATCACGCCAATCCATGGCCCGGAAACTATAGCCATACAGCTGCGTATGGCCCAATGAGCTTTTGGGGAATCGTCGAAACCGGGTCGGGGCCGCACTGTGGGTTCAGCAACGAGGCAGCCAACAACCACCCTCGACGAAGGAAGCTCCCATGAACGATCTCAACGGAAAAACGGCTCTCATCACCGGCGGCAGCCGGGGCCTCGGCCGCGACATCGCGCGCCGCCTTGCCCTTCGCGGCGCCAACGTGGTCATCACCTACGTCAAGAACGAAGGCAAGGCCGCCGACGTCGTCAACGGTCTCACCGCCACCGGCGTCAAGGCGCGCGCTCTGCAGGTCGACCTGACCGGCACCGGTGGCCTCGAGTCGCTCGTGTCCCAGTTTCGCGACACCCTCGGCGCCTGGAGCCTCGAGCGCTTTGACTTTCTCATCAACAACGCCGGCGTGAGTTCCAACGTCTCGGCGCACGAAGTCACGGAGGACGAGCTCGACCGGCAGTACGAGACGAACTTCAAGAGCATGGTGTTTTTGACCCAAAAGCTCGTGCCGCTGCTGAACGACGGCGGCCGCATCATCAACCTGGGCACCGGGCTTACGCGCACGGCGTTTTCGCCGATGGTCGCCTACGCCGCCATGAAAAGCGCGGTGGAGACGTTCGCCCAGTACCTGGCCCAGGATCTCGGCGCCCGCGGCATTACCGTCAACTCCCTGTCGCCGGGCGGCATCGACAACGACTTCAACAAAGAGCGGTTCGACGCCGCGCCGATGGTGCGCGACTACATCACGACCAACACCGCCCTGGGCCGAGTCGGCCTGCCCGAGGACATTGGCGGCGTCGCCGCCTTCCTGTGCTCGGACGACGCCCGCTGGATCACCGGGCAGCGCCTCGAAGTCTCCGGCGGCTTCAAGCTCTAGCGGCCCGGGCGCGGGCTGCCGACGGGTCCGCCGGGGCGCGTGCAATCCTCGCCGCCCCGGCGACCGACCTCGGTCCCGCGTCCGCCGGCCTTGTGGTCGTCGTCGCGGACGTCGCGAGCGGAGGGCGCTACAGCGGACGAACCCGAACCGCGACGTCGATGGGGACCAGGTAGCCGCTTACCTCGACGGCCCCCGGAAGCCGCTCGCGAATTCGACGGCCGACGAGCTGGGCCGTCTGTTGTCCGGCGTCGTGCAGCAAGATCGTGAGCACGCCGCCCTCCCACCACACCGTATCGACATCGCGCACGAACGCGCGAGTGAGCTCGACGAGCCTGGCGCCCAGGCCCGCGAGCTCGTCGGCTTCGCACAGCCCTCGGACGTCATCGAGGTCGAGAATCTCGAGGCGAATTGCCACCCTGGGAACCCCCCAGCCCTGCGTGATCGACTCTGCAGCGCTTTCCAGCATGACCATTCTGTCTTCACATGGCGTGCCGACCCGCCCCGGGACGCAACCCGTCGATTCCACGACGGATGAAATGTAGGAAACGTGTCGGGGCGAACAAGTTGTTCACGTCGTTGGACAAATTCGCATCGCAAGTTGTGCAGCGACACGCCCTCGCCCGCGGCCCCCACAGGACACGGCCGTTGCTGGGGTCGGTTGTCTTCTCTGGGGTCGATTGTCTGCACGCGTTTGGGCGTGGGGCCACCGGACGCCGCTTAGCAACTCCTTGAAACGGCTAGCGCGGCAGGCGGCACGGTGCCTGCAAAACCCACCGCGCCTACCATGAAAAGCCGCCTCACTTCGCATACTTTTCCATACCTTGCCCTTCATTTGGCCCTGGCGTTGGTAGTCGCCTGCGGCGGTTCGGACGGCACCGATTCGGGGGGCGATGGCGACGGCGATGGCGACGCGGACGAGCCCGAGGTCGTGTCGCTCACCATCGAGCCAGCCGACGCGGCCATCACGGTGGTCGACGGAGCGCCGGCCTCCCAGTCGTTCACGGTCACCGCCGAGTTCAGCGACGGCTCGGTCGAGGACGTGACGGCAACGGCCGGCTACTCGTACACCAACAGCGCCATCGGCCTCATCGATGCCGGCATCTTTAAAGCGACCGGGTCCGCGGGCGGCACCGGCACGGTGATCGCGCGTCTGGGGCTGGCCGACGCGACGGCCACGATGTCCGTGTTCATCGACAACACCCGGGTCGCCGACGGCGCCCCGGCCGAAGCGCCCGACATCTTCGACCAGGCCGGCGACGACCCGGCCCTCGCGCCGACGGTCGTGTACCCGTCGGCCGGCACCTTCTTGCCGCCCAACCTCGGCGACTTCGAAGTCCACTGGCAGCCGGCCGCCGGCACGGATCTCTTCGAGGTATCGCTGACGTCGGCCTACGCGTCGGTAAAGCTGTACGCGGTCGGCAACTGGCAGGCCTTCGCCGTTAGCGAGTGGGACCTGCTCAGCGAGTCGGCTCGCGGCGAGACGGTTTCGATCAGCGTCCGCGGTCTGGCCGCCGGCAACCCGGCAACCGCCGGCACCGCGGCGGCGGTCACGACCACGCTGACCCAGCAGGACATCGAAGGCGGCATCTACTACTGGGCGTCGACCGGCCAGCAGCCCAGCGGCATCTACCGCCACGACATGGCCAAGCCCGGCGAGCCCGCCGAGGCCTTCTACACCACCAACGAGTCGGTCGAAAACCGGTGCGTGGCCTGCCACGTGCTGTCGCGCGACGGCGAGCGCATGGCGCTTACCTACGACGGCGGCAACGGACCGGGCACCATCATCGACGTCGCCACGCGAACGCCGCAGCTCGCGGTGGACGGAACCTTTCGATGGAACTTCGCCTCGTTCGTGCCGGGCAGCATCGACCTGCTCGCCGTCGCCGCGGGCAACCTGAGCATTCTCGACGGCACGACGGGCACCGAGGTGACGCCGGTGCCGACCAATGGCTGGGCCACCCACCCCGACTTTGCCCCCGACGCCAGCGCCATCGTCTACACCGAGGTTGCCAGCCCGAGCGTCGACTGGGCGTTCACCGGCGGCCGCATCGTCACCCAGACCTACGATGCCAGCACGCGGCAGTTCGGCGCCGTCACGCCGCTGGTCACCGCCGAGGGCAACCACTTCTACCCGTCGTGGTCGCCGGACTCCCAGTGGATCCTTTTCAATACCTCGAGCGAAGACGCTTACGACGACGCGACCGCCGAGCTGTTCGCGATCTCGGCCGACGGCACCGTCGGTCCCATCAAGCTCAACAGCCCCAACGTCGGTGGAAACCTGACGAACTCGTGGGCGCGCTGGGCCCCGTTCGCCGAGACCTTCACCCATCCCGACGGCACCCGCGAGCCGTTCTTCTGGTTCACGTTCTCGTCCAAGCGAGCCTTTGGCGTTCGACTGCCCGGCGGCCAGCCCCAGGTATGGATGGCCCCGTTCTTTCCCGAGCGAGCCATGGCCGGCGCCGACCCGAGCGGCCCGGCGTTCCGCCTGCCGTTCCAGGCCCTGGACACGAACAACCACATCGCCCAGTGGACCGAGCGCGTCGTGGTGGTCGACTAGCGCCGTCAGCGCACTCCCGCGGCGCGCGGCTAACTGGCCGTCGCACCGCGGTGCAGCGATCCGAGATGTAGCGGTCAACACGCATCAATCGGAGCGAGTATCGCTGCCCCTCCGGGCTACAATACGAGTCCCGCCGGGAAAGGATGAACCATGCGGCTCACGTACGGTGACCTTTCCGAAACAGACTTGGATTTTGATCCCCTCGCGCTTACCCGCGCCGTGGTGGAGTACACGTGCGACGTCATGCGCGCCGCGCAACGCGTTGAGCACCGCCGCGCGGCGCAGAGCCGCGCCGGCGGCAGCGTGCGCGCCTGGTCGCAGGAGGCGTCGGCCCTCAAGCGACGACTGCAAAACCTGATGGCCTCCGAGGTCGACGATGGCGCGCTTCGCGACGACATCGAACACTCCCTCGAGGAGGCGATTGGCCGGCAGACGGAGCGCCGGCGCGAAGCGACCCTGCGCGAGCAGCAGCGCCTCGACGACGAGATCATCTACGAGCGCCAGCGCTGCCTCGAAGCCCTGGCCCCGCTTCTGTGCGGTTTCAGCCTGCCCGGCACGAGTGCGCGCCTCGCCCTGCGCAACGACCACCCGGGCTACCGGGCGAGCCTCACCACGCGCACCGAGCTGGCGACCGGTGAGCTGGCCGCGGAGTTTGCCCTGGACGTGGGAACGTCCTTTGCGAGCGGCAACCGGACCCTCGGTTCCTTTGCGCGCAACACGTCCCTGCGCGTGCCGGTGCGCGGCTGGTTCGGACGGCCCCGGGTCAAGGCGGTCGACCTCGGCGCGTGCGTGATTCAAAGCCTCACCCACAGCGCCGACGGCACCGTGCTGGTGCTTCGCTCGACCGGCCGCCGACCGGTCGAATACCGCCTCGAGCGCGACGACGAGGGCCTCGCGGTTTCGGCCACGGACGAAAGCCCCATTGGCGCCCTGTCCCTGGTCGGCGCCGACGCGCGTCAGGCCGACGACCTGCTCGACGCCCTGGCGACGGCCGCCGTGCCCCTCGCCGAGCGCCGCACCAAGCTGCTCGCGGCGCACCTGTCCGGCACCGACGTCGCCGAGCTGTGCGACGTCGAAATCGTGGCCCTCGGACTGGTCGAGACGGTCGCACCGCTCGTGCGCGAGCTGTGGGAACACTCGCCCGGCGACGAAGAGCTGGCCATTGGCGTGGCTGTCGCCCACGGCGCGCCCGAGATGCGCACTCTGTCGCTGGCGACCCTTCGCGACGCGATCGCGCCGCTGGACCCCAACCAGCGCGGCGTGTTCGCGTCGTGGGGCCTGCCCCTCGCCGGCGCGCCGCTCACCGGCACCGGCATTCCCGAACCGGGGCGCCTCGCTCGCGGTTCGGCGCCTCCGCCGCCGCGCCTGCCGAACCCGCTCGCCCAGCCCGCCGCGCCCAAGCCGCGGCAGCCCGAAGCGCCGCGCCTGTCCACGGTCGACCTCGATTCCGGCTGGGCGTAGGCGAGACGCTCAGCCTTCGAGCCAGTAGCCGTCGCGGTTCGAGCGCAGGTACGCCTCGAGCCCGAGCCGGCGAAGCCGGCGAATCGCCGAGTGAAGCCGCGCCGCGGCGGCGTCGGCGCGCATGCGCTCGCTCGGCCAGCCAGCGGCGATGAGAGCGTCGGCCGACACGGGTTCGAGGGCCGAGCTGCCGGTGCCGAGGCACGCGAGCAATCGGCCGAGCAACGGTTGGCCCGACAGATCGACCAGGTCCGCCCCGTCGACGCGAAACCACGCGCCGTTGGGCCCGACTTCGACCGGACAGGCGGCGCCCGCCTCGGCCTCGGCGCGGGCCAGAAGCGCCAGCGCGTGGCGCAGCTCCCACGACCGCGGCGCCGCGCCCGCGTCCTGCCCGAGGTCGTCGGCGACATCGGCGTCGACGGCAAGGCGCAGGGCGCGAAGCTTCTTCGAGCTGCCGCCTTCGCGCAGCGCGGCGAACAAGCGGGAGAGAATGGACATGGCGAGCGCCAGCCCGCGATCCCCGCCAAAGTCGAATCGCTCGGCCGCCAGCCCGGCGAGCCGATCCGACAGCCGACGGCCGTGCCAGGCCGCGACCAGCGCCGCGTAGCGAGCGTACACGACCTGGTGGCGTCGATCGTTGCTGCGCTCGAACGCGTCGACCGCTTCGTCGAGGAGCGCCAGCGCGGTTTGGGCGTCGCCGCTCTCGAAGGTCGCGCAGCCCTGGTACCCGACGTACAGACCGAAGGAAAAGTCGGCGCCGAGCTGCCGGGCGAGACCAATGGCTTCGCTGTAGCGCTCTCGAGCGCGGTCGAGGTCACCGCGTTCGTGGGCGATAAGTCCGAGGGTTCCCAGGGCGGTCTTGAGTCCCGCGCGAAAACCGAGGCGGCGGTCGAGCGCCTTTACCTCGAGGCTGTGCTCCTCGGCTTCGTCGAGGCGGCCGGCGTCGAGCAGCGCGATGGCCAGGCACTGCTGACCGTGAGCGCGGCCAAAGTCATCGCCGGTGCGCCGCAGCGCCTCGACGCCGCGCTCGAGCAGCGACAGCGTGGTGGCCGTGGGCCCCTGATCCCAGTGCTCGACGTGACCGTGATAGACCCGGGCGTGACCGGCCGCGCGCTCGCTCGCGCCCGCGGCCTGATGGGCCCGATCGAACCACGCGCCGGCAGCAACCGGGTCGCCGAGGTAGTACGCGAGACGGCCGGCCAGGGTCGCGCACGCCGCGGCCAGCGCTCCGTCGTGCGAGACGGCCAGCTCGTGCGCTTCGGCCGCGGCGGTGAGCGCTTCGTCGCGGCGGGCGAGGGAATGCAGGGCCCCGGCGCGCGCGAGCCGGGCCCGGGCCCGCAGCGACACCGAGCCCGACGCGTCCGCCGCCGCCAGGGCCCGGTCGGCGGGCTCGAGGCGCACCCCGCCGCGCCGCCGATACGAAATCAGCGCCTCGAGCGCCAGTGCACTGGCCGCCGCGGCCTCGGGCTCGCCGCGACGGCCGCTGGCGCGCGCCAGGTTGTCGCTTTCCACGGCGAGGCGGTGAGCTTCCGCCGCCGAGCGGGGGCCAAAGCCCGGCTCGACCCACTCGAGGGCCCGCTGGCCAAAGTAGCGAGCGTGGCCCGCCGCGAGGTCGTCGGCGGCGTCCGGCTCGAGCCTGCCGGCGGCAAACTCGCGCACGCACGAAAGCAGGTAGAAGCGCCGCTCGTCGAGGTCGGCGTCGTAGCGCGACGACAGCAGCGAGCGGCGCGCCAGGCGATCGAGGGCGTCGGGCAGCCAGACCGCGTCGCCGACGTCGACCACGGCCGCGGCGGCGGCCCGCGAAAAGCTGCCGCCGAAAACCGACAGCTGCGCCAGCACCCGCCGATGCACGTCGTCCAGACCGGTCCACGCTTGCTCGAGCGCGCGGGCCAGCGACACGGAACTGGCGGCCGCGCCCGCGTCTCGCTGCAGCAGGCGAAAGCGGTCGGCGCTCGACCGCAGGCTGGCCAGGAGTTCCGCGGGCGTGAACACGGGCAGACGCGCGGCCGCGAGCTCGAGGGCCAGCGGCAGGCAGTCGAGCTCGGCCACCAGTGCTTCCAGCGCACCGCTCGAGGTGCCCGCGGGCTCGGCTTCGACGGCCCGCGCGCGTTCCCGCAGCAACGCCACCGCATCGGCCACCGCGAGCGGCGCGACCTCGAAGCGAACCTCGCCCGGGTGCCCCAGCACCGCCTGCGAGGTCGCAACGACCACCAGCGACGGCGCGCGACCGAGCCAGTCGGCCAAAAGCGGCGCCAGCCAACCGGTCGCCGTCTCGCACTCGTCGACCACCAGAGCCACGCGGCCAAGGCCCGCGATGCGCTCGCCGAGAACGGCCGCGGTGGCGGGTGCGTCGATGGCCAGCGCCGCCGCCACGCTCACGGCAAAGTCGTCGGGGTGGTCCACCCCCACCGCCGACACCACGGCTACCGCGTCGCGGTCGCCGCAAAACCGGGACGCCCAGGTCAACGCCAGCTGCGTTTTGCCAACCCCCGGAGGACCGTGCAGCGTGACGCAGCGCGAACCGCTTTCGAGCCGCCGGTCGAGCTCGACGAGCAACTCATCGCGGCCGACGAGATGGTCGATGGGAGCGGCAACAGACACTCCGCCACAGTACCGCAGCGGCGCCGCCGCGCCGCGCCCGTCATTCCACGCAGCCGCAGCAGACCGTTCCGGCAACATCCTCGAGAATCGGCAAGAGTTCACTGCCGTCGTTGGCGACCAGGTACAGCGTCTCGCCCTCGGGCGCAGCTGCACGGAAGTTGCCGGCGCCGTCATCGGTGCAGCCGGCGGGAAAGCCGACCGCAGTGCGTCCGGCGCAGGCGAGATTGTTGAGGTTCGCGTGGGAATTGCCGCCCGCGCCAAAGCCAACCACAAAGGTCTCCACGCCGTCGCGGGCCAGATCCTGGGCGCTTTGGATGGAAGCGTCGACGTCGCAGGTGTCGCCGCCGTCGGTCACGAGCAACACGAACTGATCGCGCTGGTCGTCGCGAGTGGCGGCGAGCTCGGCCCGAGCGGCGACCAGTCCGGGGCCGATGGGCGTCGAGCGGCACAGCCGCGTCACCTCGGGGTCGACGCTGCGCGCCACGGCACCGGCGGTGCCGGGCCCCGGCCGCACGACCACTTCGCCAAGCTCGCACTGCGGGTTGGTGGCTCGAATCTCGTCGAGACGTTCGGCAAGACTCACGCAGCTGTCGCCGGGGTCGCGCGGAAACAGCGCGAGGCCGAAGCGAATGCTGCCGTCGAGCTTCGACGTCACCAGCTCGGCGGCCGCAATGGCAATGGCCCAGCGCGAGTCGCGGCGACCGTCTGCGGTGTTTGGCGGCGGTCCGCCCGTCGGCATGCGCGACATCGACATGGTCCGGTCGAGAAGGATGAGCATGTCGGGCGCTTCGCAGTCGGGGGCGTCGGGCGACCCGTCGCCCGGTGGCTCGGCGGGGTCGCCGGGGTCGCCGGGGTCGCCGGGGTCGCCATCGTCGGTCGGCTGGCTCGGCTCGTCGGCGACGCCGGTGTCGTCGGCGACGCCGGTCTCGCCGTCTGGGGTCTGGCCGGCGTCGGCGCAGGCGATCCAAAGCACCCCCAGCAGCAGCGCGCCAACTCCTCCAGGACGTCGGGATTCCATGGGGTTGGCGTATCACGAGGTCCATTCATGTCGGCTGATACCGGCTGATATCCGACCCAATAAACTCCGGGTAAAAATCGTTGCCGATTCATTTTGACCCGGGTAATAAAAACCCATGCCCGGTTCAACCAAGACCTTCATCGGATTTGCCGGCCACGAGTCGTTGGCCCGCGGCGACGCCCGCGCCGTCGTGGCCGCGTGCCTGGAGCGGTCGCGCGCCGGCGATCAGCGCCGCATCGTCGTCTTCGACGACGACAGCGGCCGCCCTATCGACCTGGATCTCGAGCTCGACGAAACCACCCTGGTCAAGCTTCTCGATCCCGAGGCTGCCGCGCCCAAGCCGGCCGGGCGCGGACGGCCGCGCCTGGGCGTCGTGTCGCGCGAGGTGTCCTTGCTGCCCCGCCACTGGGAGTGGCTCGCCGACCAGCGGGGCGGCGCGTCGGCGACCTTGCGCCGCCTGGTCGAGCAAGCACGCAAGGACACAGACGGCGCGACGCGCCTGCAGCGCACGATCGACGCCGCCCACCGGTTCCTTTGGGACCTGGCCGGCGACCTGCCCGACTTCGAGGAAGCGACGCGTTCGCTGTACGCCCGCGACTTCGAGGATTTGGAGCGGCGCAGCGCCAGCTGGCCGGCGGGGATTCGCGAGCAGCTCGGCCGCTACCTCGACCGCGCCCGCAACCTGTCGGAACCACCGGCCCCGGCGTAAGCGCGAGGCCGGCGACCTCGCGTTTGCGCGCGAGAATCTGCCCAAAAAGGCCAGTTCGTCCAGTGAGGGACGGGCCAAAGTCTGGTCTAAACGAGCCAGGGCCAGCCATGGCGAAAGTCGAGCTCACGCGCCACCTCTACGCGTTCTTTCCCGCCCTCGAGGGCAAGGACATCCACGTCGACGCGAGCACCGTCGCCGAGGTGGTTGCCCGGTTGGAAGAGCTCGCGCCGGGCTTTGCGTTCTACGTCTGCGACGAGCGGGGCCGCCTGCGCACCCACGTCAACATCTTCGTGGACAACCAGAGCGTCGCCGACCGAGGCCGCCTGCTCGACGAAGTAGGCCCCGACGCCGAGGTGTTCATTCTTCAAGCACTCAGTGGAGGCTAACGTGTCCGAGAGACTGCTCGTCGGTACCCGCAAGGGATCGTTCCTCGTCGAAAAACAAGCTGGCACCTGGCGCCCCCGGCTCCTCGGCCACGTCGGCACAGGCGTCAACTTCCTCGCCCGGGACCCGCACACGGGCGCTTTATGGGCCGCCCTCGGGCACGGCCACTGGGGCGCAAAGCTGTCGCGCTCGACCGACGGCGGCGAAACCTGGGTCGACGCCACCCAGATCAAGTATCCCACCGACGCCCGCTATCTGGCGCCGCCGGAGCCGACGGACGAAGCCCCGGAAGACGGCCCGCCGGGCGCGTCGATCAAGGACGCCACGCTTCTCAAGCTGTGGTTCATCGCCTTCGGAGCCGCCGGCCGCATGTACGTCGGCACCATTCCCGGTGGCCTGTTCGAAAGCCGCGACGGCGGCGAGTCGTTCGCCCTCAATCGCCCTCTTTGGGATCACGAGTCGCGCGGCGGTGACGTGTCGACCAGCGCCGGCACCGGCGTGACCCACTGGTTCGGCACGCCGGCATCGGAGGGAGAGTTTGCCGCCGGCATTCACTCGATCATCGTCGACCCGCGCGACGGCGACCGCATCATGGTGGCGGTGTCGACGGCGGGCGTGCTCGAGTCGACCGATGGCGGCAAGTCCTGGCGCGGCCGCAACGCCGGCATGACCAACGACTACCTGCCGGATCCGAACGCGCCGTGGGGCCACGACCCGCACTACATCGAGCAGTGCCAAAACGCCCCCAACCACCTCTGGCAGCAAAACCACTGCGGCGTGTTCTACAGCGACAACCGCGGCGAAAGCTGGACCAAGGTGAGTTCGCCCGACGACGGCGTGCACTTCGGCTTTCCCATCGCGGCCGACGCCGACGACGGCAAGACCGCGTGGGTCGTACCGGGCAAGGCCGACTCCCAGCGCACGACCATTGGCGGCAGCCTGTTCGTCGCCCGAACCGAAGACGGTGGCCAAAGCTGGACCCAGCTGCGCCGCGGGCTGCCGCAAGAACACGCCTACGACGTCGTGTACCGGCACGCGTTGCACAACCGGGGCGATCTGCTCGCCTTCGGAAGCACCACGGGCAACCTGTATCTGAGCGAAGACCGCGGCGACTCGTGGGCCGCGGTGAGCACCAACTTGCCCCCGGTCTACAGCGTCCGCTGGGCCTAGCGGGCCCGCGCGGCGCCCTCGGCGGCGGGGCCTTCGCGAGCCGAGCGCGCGCGCTCGTCACCGCTCCTGGAGGGGTCGGCCCTAGGGATCGGCGGGTTCGAGATCGATGTTCTTGAGGGCGTCGAGCTGCTCGGTGAGGCGCTGCTCGCGCTCTTCGAGGGCCCGCACCTGCGACCGCAACTCGGCCAGGGAGGCCTCGAGCTGCCCCAGGCGCTTTTGCAGTCGATCGCGCTCTTCATCGACTAGCGCGAGCTGGGCCTCGCCGGAGTCCGCGCGCTCCTTGAGGGCCGTGGCCAGCTCCCCCAGGCGCTCCACCGCCAGGCGCAGGGCCGTGCGCTGCTCTCGGAGCTCGTTTCGGCTTCGCTCAACCGCGTCGAGCTGGTCGAGACGCGCCAGCACCACCGCCGCCGACTGCGCCTCGAAGGCCCCGGGATGCGCGCGGCGCAGCTCCTCGAGAACTCGGCGGGCTCGGTCACGCCCTTGCTCGGGCTGCGCCGACAGCACGGCCAACGCCCAGCGAAGCTTGACGGCAGCGAGCTGCGACGAATCGTCGGTCGTCGCGGCCGCGAGTTCGCGCTCGTAGGCCGCGGCCGCCCGTGCCCAGTCGCCGCGAGCGTACGCCGCGTCGCCAAGCCACGGCCGAGACCGGTGCGCCGAGCTCGACGCGCAGCCGACCGCAACGACCGCCAGCGCACACAGCCACATCTTCACGCCGCCACCTCCCGCACCGGCGGTTCGCCCAGGGCCGTCGGCGCGGCGCCCGGGAGCACCGCGGCGATGCACGCGCCGCCGCCTCCGCCGTCTCGCACCCAGACCACGCCACCGTGCGCGCGAACGATCTCGCGGCAGATCGCCAGGCCGAGACCGACGCCGCCGGGCTTGGCCCCCTCGGCCTGATAGAAGCGCTCGAACACGCGCTCGCGCTCTTCGGGGGCAATGCCGGGTCCCGAGTCCTCGACCTCGAGCAGGGCGAAGGCGCCCGCCGCCGACAGGTTGTCGCGCATACCGGCTGGCACAACGTCATCCCCGGCTGCGCGCACGCGAACGCGCACGGTCCCGCCATCTGGCGTGTGCTTGAAGGCGTTGTCGACCAGGTTGTGAACCACCTGGGTCATGCGCTCAGGGTCGCACACCACCGGCATCGCGGTCGCCGCGTTTTCCACCGCCAGGCCGATCTCGCGCTCGTGGGCCCGGGCCTCGAAGGGCCCCAGCGACGCCCCCACCAGGTCGCACAGGTCGACCGTATCGAAGTCGTAGCGCAAGCCGCTCTCGGCCCGCGAAAGCTCCAGCAGGTCGGTAATCATCGTCGCCAGGCGCCGGGTCGACACCTTGTTGAGCTCGAGCAACCGGCGCTGTTTGTCGGTGAGCGGGCCGGGCAGCTCGTCGAGTAGCAGCTGATTGGTTTCTTGAATCGAGACCAGCGGTGTCTTGAGCTCATGAGAAACGTGCGACACGAAGTCAGACTTGAGGCGCAAGAGCTTGTAGATGCTGCGCGCCATGAGATTGAACGCTTTGGACAGGGCGCCAAACTCGTCGTCGCCGGTGCGCTGGATGCGAAACGAAAAGTCTCCGCGAGCCAGGGCCCGGGTGCCGTCCATGAGGTTCGAAAGCGGCCGGTGAATGGCGCGGAAGGTCAGCATGAAGACGACCAGCGACACCGCAACCGCCCCGATAGCAACCGTCCACGACATTCGCTCGGTGGTCGACTGCACCGCCGCCGCGGCCTCGGCCTCGCGCGCCAGGGTCGCCCGGGTCTCGCGAACCACGTCCACGGCCGCGCCGCGCAGGCCCGAGAGTTGTTCCACCAGCGACGGCAAGTCCCCCTGGGCGCTCACGGGCGGACCATGGGCGGGAAACGCCGACTCGAACGCGCGCCGAAACTTGCGCCACTCGTCGGCGAACGCCCAGGCCTCGTTGCGCTGCTCCGACGACAACGCCGGGTCGAGCAGGGCCGTGACGGCCCGGTCGGCGCGCTGCTCGCTTTCGCGAACGCGCTCGATGTAGCGAACGTCCTCGCTCACCGCAAACTTCTCGAGAAACTCGGCGAGCAGGTCGAGCTGCCGAATGAGCTCGGCCGACTCGTTGACCGCTGCGAACTGCGCGGTCGCGATGGTCCGATTGGTCACGGCCAGTCGGTCGACCTGCGACACGACAAACGCCAGCACCGCGACCAGGGGCAAAAGCCCCAGCGCGAACCCCAGCGAAAACCGCGTGACGACCCTCATGGGCCCTTCGAGAACGCCTTGAGCTTGTTGCGTATGGTCTTGACGTCAAGGCCCAATCGGCGCGCGGCCTCGGCCTTGTTGTTGTCGGTCTGGCGCAGAGTCTCGAGGATGAGAATGCGCTCGGCTTCGGCGCTGGTCACCCGGTGCGGCAACACGATACCGCGAGGCGGCTCGGGTTGTGCCGCCTGCTCCAGCGGCGGCAGGTCATCGGCCCGCACCGGTCGATCGCCGGCCATGATCACGGCGCGCTCGAGCACGTTGCGCAACTCCCGCACGTTGCCCGGCCAGCGGTGGCCGACCAGTCGCTCGAGGGCATCGGCCTCGATGACGTCGTCGCCGGGCTCGGCATCGCGCAGCTCGGCAATCAGGTGGCGCGCCAGCTCGGGAATGTCGTCGGCCCGCTCGCGAAGCGGTGCGACCGGCACCTGGAACACGTTGAGCCGATAAAACAGGTCGAGGCGAAGCCGCCCCTCTTCCACCGCCTTTTGCGGATCGCGGTTGGTCGCGGCGATGACCCGAACGTCGAGCACCACCTCGCGCTGGCCGCCGAGCGGGCGCACCCGGCGCTCCTCGAGCACGCGCAGCAGCTTGGTTTGCAGCGGCAGCGCCATCTCGGTGATTTCGTCGAGAAACAGGGTGCCGCCGTTGGCCTGTTCAAAGAGCCCAGGCCGCCCGGTCACCGCCCCGGTAAAGGCGCCCCGCTCGTGGCCGAACAGCTCCGCCTCCATCAGGGTCTCGGGAATGGCCGCCGAGTTGACCGCGACGAACGGATTGGCCCGCCGCTCGCCGAGGCCGTGAACCGTGCGAGCGACCAGCTCTTTGCCCGTGCCGCTTTCGCCAATGATCAAGACCGTGGCGTCGGACGCCGCGACCCGTCGCATCAGGCGATAGAGCTTGAGCTGCGCGGACGAGCCACCGACGAGCTCACCCAACCGCGCGCCCGACGCCCGCGGCGCCGCCATGGGGGCCGTCGGCGCGCGTTCTCGGCCGATCTCGTCGAGCAGCTTGCGCAGCGCCACGTAGTCCAGCGGCTTGGTCAAGTAGTCGCGAGCGCCCCGCTTCATGCCGTCGACGGCGGTGTCGATGGTGCCGTAGGCGGTCATGAGGATGACCGTGCACGGCACCGACTGGTCGGCGGCAGCTCGCTGCAATCCCGGCAGCAGGTCGAGCCCGGTGCTGTCCGGCAACACCAGGTCGGACAAAACAACGTCGCACGCGTCGCGCTCCATCTCGGCGAGCGCGGCCTTGGCCGTGCCGGCGGAACGCACGTTGCAGCCCCAGCTTTCGAGACGAGTCTCGAGCACTTCGCGCATGGCTGCGTCGTCTTCGACGACGAGAACTCGCATCGGTAGCGGGGACATGAGGAGCAACCCTTGTGCTAGCAGAACCTCTGCCGTTGCGGGAAGCGGGAAAATCACGGCGTGCGGGAAGGGGAATTCTTCCCGCTGCTTTTTGGCGCCCACGTCAGCTAGCAGGGAAAAGTTCCCCGGTCGCCCTGATCGAAAGTTCGACATCCCCCTCACCCCTCTGTCGAAACAGCGGCTTACCGGGTTGGAACGCGCGTTGCTCAGGAGCGCGGCCGACGCGCCACGCTCCCCCGGCGGCGTCGAGGACTCTTGCTCATGAAACAAATCGAACTCCCCCGCGACGTCGACGCGGCGCCCGACCGTACGACCTGTGCGCTACCCCCCAGTCGTTACCGTCGGCTGTCGTTGCTGCTCGTGCCGGCGCTCGCAAGTGCCGCCATCCTGGTCGCAACCTGGGTCGCCCCCTCCATTCCCGCCTTGCGCGATCTGCTGCCGACCAGCGACGTCGGCGCAGCGCTGTGGCTGCTTGGCAAGCTGCTGGCCGCCGCGGCGCTGGCAATGTTTTCCTGGCGCATCGTCCTGGCATCGCGCTACCGCCCTGCACCGGGCCTCGCCGACGAACACCTGCCCGCGATCACTGTCGTCGTCCCGGCCTACAACGAGGGCGCCCAGGTCTTCCACACCCTCCGAAGCATCCTCGCCAGCGACTACCCGGCCCACAAACTCAACGTGGTGGCCGTCGACGACGGCAGTCGAGACGACACCTGGGCCTGGATTCGCGCGGCGAGTGCCGCGGCCCACGGGCGCATCGCCACGATTCACTACCCGCGCAATCGCGGCAAGCGCTACGCCCTGGACTGCGGATTCGAAGCCAGCACCGGCGACGTCGTCGTGACCATCGACAGCGACTCCGAAGTTGCGATCGACACGCTGCGCAACCTGGTAAGCCCGTTTGCCGATCGCCGGGTCGGTGCGGTGGCCGGCAACGTGCGCGTGCTCGCCCGGGTTGGCGGCGCGATTGCCCGCATGCTCGACTGCGCGTTTACGTACAGCTTCGACTTCATTCGCGCGGCGCAGAGCGAGCTCGATACGGTGATGTGCACGCCCGGCGCGCTGTCGGCGTATCGGCGCGACCTGGTGATGGCGGTGCGCGAGCGCTGGCTCGGCCAAACGTTTCTCGGCGTGCCGGCCAACATCGGCGAGGACCGCGCCATGACCAACCTGATTTTGCGAGAGGGCTATTTCGTCAAGTACCAGTCGAACGCCCGGGTGTTCACCGACGTGCCAACCACCCTGCCAAAGCTGGCGCGCATGCTGCTCCGCTGGGCCCGCAGCAACGTTCGCGAATCGTGGGTCATGGCCACGTTCATCTGGCGCCGCTTTCGCCCGTCGAGCGCCCTGGGCGCCCGGCTGCAGTTTGCCTTTCACGGCTTCACCTTGCTGTGGGCGAGCGTGGCGTGGATCCCTCTGGTCGCCGCTTTGGTGGCCGCCCCCGCCCTCGGCGCCGCCGCGCTGGCCGCCGGTTTCGCCCTCGGGGGGCTGGCGCCGGCCCTGGTCTACGTCCTGATTCGCAACGATCGCCGGCGAGCACTTTGGGCCTTCGTCTACGCGCCGTATTCGGTGTTCGCGCTGGGCTGGATCAAGCCCTACGCACTGGCCACGGCACGCCGCAACGGCTGGCTCACGCGCGGCGCCGCGACAGCTCCGCGGGCCACGGTGGCGTCGAACGCCCGGGAGATGGGGGCGCTGCGGGCGTCCTAGTGACCCCGCGCGCGGCGGCCGCGACCCGGCCGATTTCGACCTACCGCGGCCCGCCATTCGCCGCTACGCTGCGACCGTGCGCACCTTCGACGAGCTCGAAACTCTGTGGACGCAAAGCGCGCCGGCAAACCCGGACCGCGGCACCATTCGCCTGATCTGCCAGAGAACCGGCAACGGTCGGCACGAGACGCCCGAGCGAGCCGAGCTCTCGGTGCAGCGCGGCCTGCTCGGGGATCGCTGGGAAGCCGGCGAGAACCGCAAGCCGGACGCGCAAATCACGTTGATGAATCACCGGGTGGCCGAGCTCATCGCCGACGGCGGCGCCCTGCACGCCCCGGGCGATAACTTTCTGGTCGATCTCGACCTGAGCGTCGCAGCGATGCCCGCGGGCACCCGCATTCGCCTCGGCGGGGCGGTTGTCGAAGTCACCGACGAGCCCCACATGGGCTGCAAGAAGTTTTCGGCGCGCTTCGGCCAGGACGCGCTGCGCTGGATCAACTGGAAAGACCACCGCGAGCGGCGACTGCGGGGAATCAATTGCCGCGTCGTCGAACCGGGCCCGGTCGGCGTGGGCGACGACGCGGTGGTCGCCCATCGGCCGTAAGAGGCCGATCGTGAAACGCCACGAGCACCTCCAGCCGCTGTCGCGCGAGCATCACCAGGCGCTCGTGCTCGCCCGGGCGCTCCTGGGCGTGTCCGATCTCGACGCCCGGGAAAAGCGGGACCTGACCGACCGGGTCTGTCAGGCCTATCGGCGCGAAATCGAGCCCCATTTCGCCGTTGAAGACCGCGAGCTGCTCGCCCTCTCGGCCTGCGGCCCGGCGGAGCTCCGCGCCCACGCCGATCGAATCCGGGAGGAGCACGCCCGGCTGCGCGACCTGTTCCGCGCGGTCGAGCGCGAGGGCGCGGCCGGCCCCGGGCCCGCCCTGGGAGAGCTTCTCACCGCCCACGTTCGCTTCGAGGAGCGCGAGTGGTTTCCGGCGCTCGAACGCGGCGCCGCAACGGCGGACTTTGCGGCGCTCGCCTGGCGGCTGCAGCGGCAGCCGACGAGCCGCATCGAAGACTACGGCCGAGACGAGGACGGCGTCTGGTTCGCCGTGCTCGACTGCGGCCACCCGCAGCACATTCGCCACGCGCCGCCGTTTTTTCAGGCCGAGTGGGTGACGACGCCGGC